>Ga0210383_10002293_pt1 | contig 17306 bp, 14 predicted proteins | sample IncBWC14OmetaG_FD_160072 | JGI IMG/M metagenome (GOLD analysis project Ga0210383, IMG submission 160072) | Forest soil microbial communities from Barre Woods Harvard Forest LTER site, Petersham, Massachusetts, United States - Inc-BW-C-14-O ...
GGTGGACGTGCGCGGCGAAATCTTGCAGCTCAAGGAAACGCTGAACACGATGGTCGAGCAACTGCGCTCATTCGCGGCAGAAGTAACGCGAGTGGCGCGCGAAGTGGGCAGCGAAGGCCGCTTGGGTGGACAGGCGAACGTGCCCGGGGTGGCGGGCACATGGAAGGATCTCACCGACTCCGTGAACGCGATGGCCGGCAACCTGACTGGGCAGGTGCGAAATATTGCCGAGGTAACGACCGCTGTGGCCCGCGGCGATTTGTCGCGCAAGATCACGGTCGACGTGAAAGGAGAGATTCTTGAACTGAAGAACACCATCAATACCATGGTGGACCAGCTCAATGCATTCGCCGCTGAAGTCACGCGCGTGGCGCGCGAAGTGGGCACCGACGGCAAGCTGGGTGGTCAGGCGCAAGTGCCCGGCGTCGGTGGAACCTGGAAAGATCTTACCGACAGCTTCAACGTCATGGCCGTCAACCTGACCGAGCAAGTGCGCGGCATTGTGAAGGTCGTCACGGCGGTCGCGAATGGCGATCTCACGCAGAAACTGACCGTGAACGCCAAGGGTGAAATCGCCGCACTTGCCGAAACCATCAACAACATGACCAATACGCTCGCCACGTTTGCCGACCAGGTTACAACGGTCGCGCGCGAAGTGGGTGTGGAAGGCCGCCTCGGCGGCCAGGCCAACGTGCCCGGCGCGGCAGGTACGTGGAAAGATCTCACGGGCAACGTGAACCTGCTGGCCGACAATTTGACCAACCAGGTGCGGGCCATCGCTGAGGTTGCAACCGCTGTGACCAAGGGTGACCTCACGCGCTCCATTCAGGTCGAAGCCAGCGGCGAGGTTGCCGATCTGAAAGACAATCTCAACACGATGATCGACAATCTCCGTCTCACCACCGACCGCAACACAGAGCAAGACTGGCTCAAGACGAACCTGGCTCGCTTCACCGGCATGTTGCAGGGTCAACGCGATCTGACCACGGTAGGACGCATGCTCCTCTCGGAGCTGACGCCTCTGGTCAATGCGCAGCAAGGCGTGATCTATCAGATGGGATCCGAGGAGTCAGCGGAGATGGTGCTCCTCTCGGCGTTCGCCGGCGACGGCGAGGATGGACATTTGCGGCGCTTGAAGCTCGGCGAAGGACTGGTGGGCCAGTGCGCGACGGAGAAGCGGCGGATGCTAATCTCCGAATTGCCACCGAACACAATTTCCATTCGTTCGGGTTTATTCGAGGCCGTTCCCCGGAACGTGATCGTACTGCCCGTGTTGTTTGAGGACCGGGTCAAGGCCGTGATCGAGCTGGCGTCGCTGAGCAATTTCACGACATCCCATTTGGCATTCCTTGAACAACTGACGGCCAGCATCGGCATCGTTCTCAACAGCATTGAGGCCACCATGCAGACCGAAGGGCTGTTGAAGCAGTCCCAGCAGTTGGCCACCGAACTCCAGATGCAGCAAAAAGAATTGCAACAGACGAATGAGCAACTCGCACAGAAAGCGCAGCAGCTCGCCGAACAAAACGTAGAGGTCGAACGCAAGAACCAGGAAATCGAGCAAGCGCGGCGAGCCCTGGAAGAGAAGGCCAAAGAACTGGCGCTCACTTCGAAGTACAAGTCCGAATTCCTGGCCAACATGTCGCATGAGCTGCGCACGCCGCTCAACAGCATCCTGGTGCTCGGCCAGCAGCTCAGCGATAACCCGGATGGCAACCTGACTCCAAAGCAGGTTGAGTTCTCCCGCACGATCCATGGCGCCGGCACCGACTTGCTGAACCTGATCACGGACATTCTCGATTTGTCGAAGATCGAATCCGGAACCGTCTCAGTCGAAGCCGAGGAAGTTTTCTTTGCCAGCATGCTGGACGCGGTGCAACGTCCGTTCCGTCACGAGGCCGAAAATCGGCATCTCAATTTCGAGGTGCAAACCGACCCGCATCTGGCCCGCAGCGTGGTCACCGATTCGAAGAGACTGCAGCAAGTTTTGAAGAACCTGCTGTCGAATGCCTTCAAGTTCACCGAGGTTGGCGGTGTCCGTCTGTCCGTGTCCCTGGCCCGGAGCGGTTGGACCGAGGTGCATCCGATTTTGAGTAAGTCGGCCTCGGTGGTGGCCTTTGAGGTTACCGACACTGGCATTGGCATACCTTCGGAAAAACAGCGCATCATCTTCGAGGCGTTCCAACAAGCCGATGCCGGCACCAGCCGCAAATACGGTGGAACGGGCCTGGGGCTGGCGATCAGCCGCGAACTTGCCAGCCTGCTCGGAGGAGAAATCCAGTTGCGCAGCGCTCCGGGCAAGGGCAGCACGTTCACGCTCTACCTGCCGCAAACTTATGTGGGGCCTTCCACCTCGATCGCCGCCGTGTCGGAGGGAAGATCCCGGGCATCCGTTTTGCCGGTGCAATTTCCAGTCGCCGGAGTTACGGAGCATACTGTCGAAAAGATTCCCGACGACCGGGATAGTCTGCAACCGGACGATGCAAGGTTGCTGATCGTTGAGGACGACGCGCACTATGCGCGCGTATTGCGTGACCTCGCTCGCGACAAGGGCTTCAAAGTTCTTGTGGCCAGCCGCGGCGCAGAGGCCCTTGCCCTCGCACAGGAGTACCATCCAACTGCGGTTTCTCTGGATGTTTTCCTGCCCGACATGCTGGGCTGGACGGTCTTGAACCATTTGAAGCAGGATCCGGCAACTCGCCACATTCCGGTGCAGATGCTGACGCTCGACGAAGATCGGCACCACGGCCTGGCTCGCGGTGCGTTTGCGTTCGTTACAAAACCTACTACGCCGGAGGGTCTGGACACGGCATTGGCCCGCATCAAGGAATATTCAGCTCCCCGACGAAAGCGATTGCTGGTGGTGGAAGATAACCCGGCCGAACAACTCAGTATCAAGGAACTGCTGGGTTATGACGACATCGACGTGACGGTTGTCGCCACGGGCGCCGAGGCGATCCAGACGGTGAACCAGCAAGTCTTCGACTGCGTGGTTCTTGATCTGCGTTTGCCCGATATCTCGGGCTTCGACGTGTTGGAGCGCTTCCGCGACAATCCGTCACTGGGCGACCTGCCCGTTGTGGTCTTCACGGGCAAGGAACTTTCACTTGAGGAGGATGCCCGTCTGCATTCTCTGGCCCGGAGCGTCGTAGTGAAAGGAGTGGAATCACCGGAACGCCTGCTGGATGAGACTGCCTTGTTCCTGCATCGTGTGGTCGCCGATCTTCCAGTCGAGAAACAGAAGCTGCTCGATCGCTTACATCATTCTGACGATGCTCTGGTTGGGAAAAAAGTGCTGGTGGTAGACGATGACGTCCGTAATATCTTCGCCCTCAGTAGCGTGATCGAGCGTCGTGGCATGACGGTAATCACTGCCGGAACCGGCCGCGAAGCGATCGCCAAGCTCGAAACGACGCCGGATATTGCGATCGTGCTGATGGATATCATGATGCCCGAGATGGATGGCTACGAGACGATGCAGGTGATTCGGCAAAACTCTTCATTCCGCCGCTTGCCGATCATTGCTCTAACCGCAAAAGCGATGAAAGGGGACCGGGAAAAGTGCCTTGAAGCAGGAGCGTCGGAATATCTGGCGAAACCAGTCAATACTGAGCAACTGCTCTCGTCGCTTCGTATGTGGCTTCACCGGTAGTAATTGGCCGCCGTTGGCTTTGACAATCGAGACCTGGCAGAGAGGTAGTACAACTCATGGGCGCAAACGAGAAAGTCAATATCCTCATGGTGGATGATCAGCCCGCAAAGCTGCTCAGCTATGAGGTGATGCTCGGTGAGCTTCGCGAGAACCTGATCAAAGCGAAGTCCGCGAAGGAGGCTCTCGAAGTTCTGCTCAAGACCGATGTGGCGGTGGTGCTGATGGACGTGAGCATGCCCGAACTCGACGGTTTTCAATTGGCCGCAATGATTCGCCAGCACCCGCGTTTTCAGAGGACCGCCATCATTTTCGTTTCCGCAGTGCATCTGACCGATTTGGATCAACTCAAAGGCTACGAGCACGGCGCGGTCGATTACATTTCGGTTCCCGTGGTTCCGGAACTCTTGCGCGCCAAGGTTAGGGTGTTCGCGGAATTGCATCGCAAAACGCGGCAGCTCGAAACTCTGAATCGCGAACTTGAGCAGCGCGTTCTGGAGCGCACGGAAGAGCTGGCCGGGAAGGCGGAATTGCTGCTGCAGCTTAACGTGGAGCTGGTGGGAAAGAATCAGGAACTCGATGCCATTGTCCACACCGCTCCGGACATCATCTTCAGTCGTAAAGCCGACGGCTCGAGGGATTACATCAGCGACCGATTTTATGAATTTACGGGCGCCGTCCCAGGTTCGGCGAAGGGTTTCGGATGGCTGGACTATGTGCACCCTGAGGATCAGCACAAGGCCATGGCCGACTGGTTGCTCTGTGTTGAATCGGGGGCAAACTACGAAGTGGAATATCGCATGCGGGCCAAGGACGGCAATTATCGCTGGTTCCGGGCTCGCGCTGTTCCGATTCGAAATGACGGGACGATCCTCAAATGGTACGGAACCTGTTCCGACATTCACGACAGCAAGGTGCTGGAACAATCGATTCGCGACAGCGCCGCCGAACTGGAAAAAATGGTCGATCGAAGAACAGACGAATTGCGGCGCCTTTCCATCCGGCTCATGACCATGCAGGATGAGGAGCGCCGCCGGCTCGCGCGCGATCTGCACGACGGTTTAGGACAGGAACTTGCCGTAGCCAAGATCGTGCTGGACAGAATGATCCTGGAAGAGCCCGCCGAGCCTCCACAGGAAGCCTGGACCCAGGCCAGCAGCATCATTGATCGTGCGATTCAGCAGGTGCGCACCATGTCTCACCTTTTGCATCCGCCCTTGCTGGATGAAGTTGGCTTATTGTCGGCGCTTTCCTGGTACGTGGACGGGCTCACCAAGCGCAGCGGGATTGAAACCTCTCTCGATGTTCGCCCCGCCGAATTCCCACGGCTTGCCGCAGAAGTGGAGACCGCAGTTTTCCGAATCGTTCAGGAAGCCCTCACCAATGTCTTCCGGCATTCCGAAGCAAGCAAAGTGTGGATTACATTGACCCAAAAAGAAGGTCAGATTGTGGTGACCGTGCGCGATGATGGCAAGGGAATCGGCAGGAGAATTGCCGAGCTGCAACCGGACAGCGTTGGAGTGGGCATCGGAGGCATGAAGCAACGCGCCAAAGAATTTGGTGGAGAGTTGCGACTCACGAATACCCAACCTGGAACCCTCGTCGAACTTATGATTCCATCCAGTTCGGTGTTGCGAGTGCCAGCTGCCGCCCTGGATGGATGCGCCTGAATTCTCCAGCATCGCTACTGCTCTGATGGTCGTCTTCTCCATCGTCGACTTTCCTCAATCGATCATCCATCAATCGATACTGGCGGCACTGTACCGGCCGGGCTTACCCGCCTTAGGAATCTGAAGATCGGCCGCACCTATTCCCTTGCTGCTCCGCCCTTCCTCTTGATTCGTGAAGTCCGGCCAGGGATTGTGATGGCTGGAAATGCGCGGGCATTTTCATAACCTTTCCTTGTTTCGCAACGCTCCTCGCTCGGTAACCTCTTCTCTGAAAACAGTTTAGCCTGCAAGCAAATCAACGCCGACACCTCAGCATTTAGCTTCGGACTGCCGTACAGCATGTCTCGCAATCAATTACAGGAGCACCCTGATGGGACGGATGCCACGGTGTCGCTAGTCTCTTCTGGAAGTTGAGTGCTCCCGGAATTGTGGAGAGCAAAAGACAAGCACTCTTTCATCGAAGGAGACTACCGTGGCGACTTGCGTAATTTCCGCGACAACAAGCAATCTGATCCCGGTGCGGGGTGCAGCCGAGCGAAACGATTCCGAACGCAGCCTAGTTCGGCGCGCACAGAGCGGCGACGAGCAGGCTTTTGCCACGCTCTTCCACTTGCATAAGAAGCGCGTCTACTCCGTTTGCCTGCAAATGACAAAGGATGTGGCTGACGCAGAAGACTTGACTCAGGAAGCGTTCCTGCAAGTGTTTCGCAGCGTCACCTCCTTCCGGGGAGATTCGGCGTTCTCCACCTGGCTTTATCGGGTTGCGGTAAATACTGTGCTGATGAAGTTGCGCTCCCGCAAATCGCCGCCGGTGTTATCTCTGGATGAGCCTGCGTCGCCGGACTCTGGGTCTCTCAAGCGCGACATCGGCAAGTCGGATCCCCGCCTTTCCGGCACCGTTGACCGTATTGCGTTGCGCCGAGCCATGGACGAGCTATCCGAGGGATGCCGGCAGATCTTCGCTCTGCACGAGGTTGAAGGCTACCAGCATCATGAGATCGCCGAAATGCTGGACTGCTCAGTGGGCAATTCGAAATCGCAACTGCACAAAGCAAAGATGAAAATGCGCGACCTGCTGTTTCCGAAACGGAGAGTGCGACGACGTGCCGCGAACCATGACAGCGAACCGGGAGTTGCCGGCACAAACAACGGCCGGCCGCAATTCTCACCGGCGTATTGCTCGGTGAGCAAGTAGGGCACAAAATCCCAACGCGAGAGAAGCCAGCACAATGGCGCATCGACGTTGTTGGGACGCTCAGTAGTTTACGGTATTGTGGGTCGGCGATTGGGCTCCTATGGTGAGAGAGGCGAAGAGATGGAGTAATTGTTGGGAAAGAGAAGCTGATGCCTGAAAAAAAACATCTTCGTGGCGTGAGCGCAAAAGAACAGAGAGAGTACGAGCATATCAAAGACAGTGCGCAGCGCTCCGGGCGTTACGGGGATCGGGCGAAGGAAGTCGCGGCGCGAACCGTGATGAAGAAACATAAGAAGGAAGAGGGTCACAGCAAGGGACACTAGCCGAACAAACCGAATAGCCTGGCGCGACCGCATGGCGGATCGTCCCATGGTCAAGTGAAACCGCAGTGGGCTTTGGGCCTAATTCCAAAAGGAAGTACCGCGTGGTTCGAATTCTGGTGGTAGACGACAACCCGGCGGTCCGGCATTATCTAAGGGCGCTGCTCGAGCAGCAAAGCACTTGGCAAGTCTGCGACGAGGCTCGGACCGGTGGAGAAGCGCTTCAGCGCGTAAAGAAAAATCCGCCGGACATGATTCTGCTGGACTTTCAGATGCCGGATTTAAATGGACTTGACGTAGCCCGACAGATTACAAAGCTTTTTCCCGAAATCCCGATCCTCATGGTCACCATTCACCTGTCCAAACAACTGGCCGAGGAGGCCCGCAGAGTGGGCATCCGGGGAGCCTGCGCGAAATCCGACGTGGGCTCGATCGTCCAGGCCGTCGATGCGCTCTTGCATGCTGAAACCTACTTCCCACCATTAAGTTCAAACGGCAACTAGAAGCCCAATCGGTGCGAGAAGATACAGGATTCCCTGTATTCGGCACGAGATAGTATCATGTTACTTTCAGCGTGACCTTATCACCTGAGAGGTGCCTTTCCGCCTGGTGCCAGTAGAATCGTGGGGCAAGAACGGGGCAAAGTTGAAACCAGAGCCAGCCGTGAGCCGTAGCAAAGGAGCTGCACAGGGCTGCCTCAGAGCAAACTTTATGGCGGTCCGCATCCTGCTGGTGGATGATCATCCCATCGTGAGGCAAGGACTGCGCACTTTGCTGGAAGGTCGCCCTGGCTGGGAAGTCGTGGGTGAGGCCTCAGATGGAATCGAGGCGCTGGACAAAGTGGAGGATTTACAACCTGACGTTGTGGTGCTGGATGTCACCATGCCTCGTATGAACGGTCTGGAAGCGTGCCGACTCATGCAGCAGAAGCGGAAGACGAGTCTCGAAGTTTTGTTTGTCACCCAGCATGATTCTCCGCAGATGATGCGTGAGGCCCTGGATGCAGGAGCAAGAGGCTACGTTGTGAAATCGAATGCCGCCCGCGATCTGCTAGAGGCTGTCGAGGCGGTGAGTCAGCATCGCGTGTTTACGGCGCTCGCGCGCAGTCCACACGTGCTGAGTTCAGATTCATGAATACGTCCGAGTCTGTCTGTCTCGAAAGGCCGTACCCCGGGAGGATGCCATGAAACTGCGTATCTTGTTGGCTGACGATCACGAAATTGTGCGCCGCGGGCTGTGTTCCCTTCTCCAGAAACGTGAGGGCTGGGAAGTGTGCGGCGAGGCATCCGATGGCCGCGAAGCGGTCGATATGGCCAAGCAATTGAAACCCGATGTGGTCATCGTTGACATAGGCATGCCATACCTCAACGGCCTGGACACCACGCGCCAGTTGCTGCAGCTCGACCCTAACTTCAAAGTGATCGTTCTGACCATCACCGACTCCGATCAGGTGATTCGTGAGGCCCTGGATGCCGGCGCTCGCGGCTTTGTGCTCAAGTCAGACGCCGCGCGCGATCTCGTGGCTGCAGTCGAAGCCTTGCAGAGCAAACGAATGTTCTTCACTCCGCGGGTAAACGACTTGGTGCTGGCGGGCTTCCTCGAGAAAGGGCATGCCATAAGCCGGAATGAGCCGCCGGATTTGCCGACGCTGACCGCGCGCGAACGCGAAGTTACGCAGCTTCTTGCCGAAGGCAAAAGTTCGAAGGAAGTGGCCGTGCTCCTGAACTTGAGCACCAAGACCGTGGAAACTCATCGCAGCAATATCATGCGCAAGCTCAGTCTGCATTCCATTCGCGACCTGGTGGTTTACGCCATCAAGAACAACATCATCCAGATCCAGATGCCACCACAACTCCGTCCTTCGGAGACCACTGTGGTTTAATAGCCGGTCGAAGTTTCGGATTTTGTCATCCCGAACGCCCGCCGTTTTTGGTCGCAGCGGCGGAGGCTGCCATGAATCAGGTCGAAGAGTGCCCCCACCTCGCAGCTATGTGCACTAAGTAACGTAATGGGTAGTGAGTAACGTAGTGAGTAACAATGACACCCGCTGATGCGAACCGTCACGGTTGGACATCCCGACTGCTGTTGCACATTCGCCTTCCAACCGAGACGCACCAAGCTAGGGTCTCGACTCACGGCCTTTCCAGTCAGCTGCTTTCCCGTCGCTCTTCGTTGTGTCGTCTGGTTCCGCTTCGATGGTGACTTCCACCTCAGCACCCTGCTTGAGGCGGACCCTGTCTCCGTTCTCGTCCATCAGAGTGTTTTCGATGCGAAGCTCTCGGTAGAGGTGATCGGCCCCTTCCACGGCGATCTGGGCCTTTTCAGGTTCACTTGGGTATATCGGTTTAATGATTTTTTCGACAACTGCCGGCAGAGTGGTGCTTGGTTTTTCGCTCATCACTGGCTCCTGACCTCAACGGTCTCATCGGAAATCGGAGGGTTACAGTCGTTGCGGCATGTTCCCGGAAACTCGCACTACCCTCCCGCCCTTCCAAACTCATTCGCGTTTTGTCGCGGTATCGCTGTGCTTCCCGATCTTCGGCTCGTCTTTGTGGCCGAAATCCAATCCAAAGCGTGGGGCCGACTGCGTACCGCTAATTTTGATCGGAACTTCCGTGCCCGCTCCGTTCTTGCTGAAAAACGGATCGACCGGCTTCAACAGAATCGACTTCCACCCCGTGGTCATTTGGGAAACCTTCGCATCCAGCCAGGCCTTCCCACGAAAGTCGAATGTTTGTCCGTCCAAACTGTATGACCCGGTCATATCCAGGTGCGTTCCCGGAATAAGGAAATGAAGGTAAGAAAAGGACAGAGATCCGTCTTTTAGCGCAAACGCTCCTTGCAAATCTACCGGCACATTTTCTACGGCGTGCTCCTGTGCCTGCCTGGCCTTGCCCTGACTGCGCAAACTTAAGGAGTCGAGCCGGCCCTGCACCTTCTCATTGGAAAAGTGCGCACGCGGCACCTGAAAGGTGCCCGTTAATTGCAGTCGGTCAGCCACACTCGCGTCACCGGGGGCGAGACTCAGCCGCGTCTTCATTTCAACTGGACCGTTCATGATCGGCGGGTCAGTGCGCACGCCCAACTTCAGTAGATCTTCAATCTGAGCGTGGTCCAGGACGACGTCGAGTTCTATATCGTGGCCCTTTGGAACGCTCACGCGGACCACGGACCCGCTCGCCGTGAAGGAAGATTGAAGAAATGTCGCATTCACCGGCCGGAGATATGTGTCCCCACTAGTTCCGTCAACCACGGCGTGGAACTCGGTGTGCAGCGGCACCGCGTGCCCACTTGTTGCAATTCGAAAATCCGGCGTATCGGTTTTTCCATGTACCACGATATTGCCCAAAGTTCCCGAGTATTGGCCGGTGGAGGAGAGCGTACCTGCAAGGCCTTTGATCGTGCTGAGATCGGCGTCGGTGAACGAATAGTCTCCTTCGACCGGCGTATCCCGAGGACGGTCTTTCTGCCATGGTCCGAACAGACCAATGGAGTGAATGTTTCCCACCGGCTTCGGATTGACCAGAGTGGCATCAAACTGGAACGGCTCGCCACGACCAATGTCCTTCATTTTCAGGTCACCGATGGCAAATTCCAATGGCGCTTTGCCGGGCTTTGAAGTGTTGATGATCAGCCGGGTATTTTCACAAACGAACTTGTCGACGACGATCGTCATCTTCGCCGTTCTCGAACCCATCTTCGTCATTGTCATTTCTTGTCGATCTTCCTTGGGCGGGATGTTCAGCTCCAGGCCTCTTACATATACGGTGTCTATGTGCATCGGAGAACGAAACAGGCTTCGCAGCAACGTGTGAAAACGAAATTCCTGCACTCCGATCAAGGCTTGGACTCCAGGCGCGTACGGATTAGGATCCCTCGCACCAAAAATCTTCAGTCCAGTGCCGGACACTTCAATTCCATTCCTTACCGAAACATCAAAACTCGCCAGCTCAGCTTTGCCGTCGAAGCGATTTGATAGCGTCTCGATCACCCGAGCTCGAACAATGGGTTCAGCGCGATCAATCACCAATCGCGCGGCGATTGCTCCGCCGGCCAGTGGGATCAGAGCGACGATGCCGATCCAGTTCCAGGGCACCGTGCGGCCGGCTTTCTTCGGAGTTCGTTTCGGGGAAACTTGCGCAATCGCCATGGGAACATTAGAGGGGGCATCCCGGATTGTCGTCTATACAGCGCTTCCATCAGATTGCGCACACCTCAACAACTTCAACGGAAGCATGGACGGACTGGTAGGTCAAAAAAACGCGGATCCGGCGAGCCGGATCCGCTGGAGTGGAGTACCAAGACATTCCGGAATGTGTGGAAAACGGTGCATGCGCGAACGTTGGGTGCGAGACGCCCAGCGTTCGACGCAAAGTGGTGGTCCTTCGATAGCTGATCAGGCCGAGGCTGCGACACTCATGCTCTCTTCGAGCGTAGCGGCTTCCTGTGCTCCAGTATGCCGCAGCACTTCTCGTGCCCAGTGCATTTTCGCGGCGTCTGTGCAGGAGATATATACAAAGACTCCAAGCTGATCAAGCTGATCCTCGTATCTTTCCGCTTCTTCCTTTGTAAAACCGAGGCCCACCAGCGTTCTGGCATTCCCGCAAAGTGCTGGGGCATCTCCCGCGACCATGAGAGCGTGAAAGAAGGCCTGCGACCGGATGAAAAAACCGACGGTCGGAATCATTACCGCTCCGAATTCGGAGAGCCAGCCAATCAGCTTGGTGGTCATGGCACTGGATTCTTTTTCGGCATTAAAAAAGCTCGCGTCCCGGATGCTCGATGCAATGGGATGCTCCGGAGACAGCATCATGCAGATACTCTCGTTCTCAAACCCGGCCTGGTTTAGATTGCGTACGATGTCGGCTAAGACGACCTCCTGGGAATAAATCCCGTAAGCGGCTGCTGTGTTCATTGCCATGTCGAAGGCTCCATGTATGTGATGTGCGTCAACACCGTCGGCGATTTCCAGAGCTGCAGAGTTCGATCTGGCGAGAGTCGAAGCGAAGTGAAGCGCTCGACTCGTGATTTGCTTTTCGACACGAGGTGGCAGATTCTCCCTATACTTCGCAAGATACGCGTCTTCGCAGTCCATGAAACTCGGGTAAATCATGTAGACGACCCGACTCTTTAGTGATTCAGGTCCTTTTCGTGATTCAAGGTCCTTCGGAATCGGAAGAGACTCTACCCCATGACAAAACCATCGCAGCACCTGATCGCGGCAGCTCCCAAGGAACTCGAGAAATCATTTACTAATCTGTTTCCGGCGAGGGTGGCAACGGGGGCTGGGTTCTGCGCAGGCCAACATGTGGATCAGTATCCGGCAGAAGTGGCTGGCGGCCACGCGGTCATGATTGATCGGCCGGATGTCGTCATTCACGGAATCGACCAAATCGGCGCCTCGGATGTCGGGGAGGTCGGACGACCTCATTACAATCGTGATTCATTGAGGTTCGCACTTGGCGGAAGGCCTTACGTTGCGGCACTGAGCTAGTTGTACACTGGTTGCGTTTGGGAGTTAGGCTCACCATCTATTGGACAATTCAACCTTGATGCATGGTACCGATACCGGTGCTCAGGAGGGATGAAGAATGAGTCGTCGAGTGTTTTCCTTTTGCTTCGTGGCCGCATGGATGTCATCGACCATTGCGTTTTCCCAATCGTTCGTAAGCCAATATAAAGGATCGCCTTATCACGATACCCGCTATGGTGGCGGTCCACAAAAAATACCTGGTAAGGTATTGTGCGCCTACTATGACCTGGGAGGCGAGGGAGTCGCGTATCACGACACCGATCCAAAGAATCACGGCAGCGGAGAGTTGAATCCGTCCGATGGAACCTATCTCAATGAATTTCGTATCCATGAGGGAGTGGATACTTCATACACGAAATTCAACCGGAAACCAGATCCAGTTGACGACAACCCCTTCGACAAGGTCGTGCCTCCAGCAGACCTGCTCTATGTTGGCTGGACCGAACCGGGAGAGTGGTTCAACATAACGATAGATGTGGCACAGTCGGGAACTTACGCGGCCGATTTCCTTTACACATCGAATCGCGGGGGCACAATCGCAGTCGATGTGAACGGAAAGGACGCAACAGGACCACTGCAGATCACAACGACAAATGATCCTGCAGACCCGGTGGCCTGGCGTCAATGGCATCACTGGAACCTGGCGCCGCAACTTTTCAAAGTCCGCTTGAGCAAAGGGGAAAATATTCTCACCGTCCACATATTGACTCTCGGCAACATGAATTTGGCCTATTTCGACTTCAAACCGGTCCCCGAATGAAATGGAATCGGTTCGACGGGGTCACTTCTCACCTGCGGACTTGTGTAGTTGCCGTCTGGCGCCTAACTTCGCGGTCAGTGAGCGATCGGGCCTGTGGCAGTTGAAAAAGTCCATTTTCCTCCCAAACAGCCAAAATCTGGGGGATGCAAAATGTGTAGAAAAGACAGCCGTTTTGCAGGGCATCCTGGCGCAATTCTATTTTTGCGAATTGCGAGCGAAGGAGTTTTTCCAAAGTCACGCCTGGGATCACGATTCACGAATGCTCCGCCCGCCTCAAATCGAGGCCGTCGTGCGGGTGCTCATCGTCTTATCCAGGTAACCGCAGCTGGGTGTTTCTGCAATTCCTCGAAACGGATCAGATAGGCATTCCAATCTTCCTGCGTTGGCATATCCGCTTTCGACCAGCCCGAGCCGGCGAAGTACGTGAAGGATTCGCCCGAATGCCGGCTGAAAATCATCAGCGCATGATTCGCCGCGGTCGTTGTCGTCGCGTGTTCGGCAAGCTGTGACACCAGGCCCGTGGCAATCCTCCCCGCGGCTGGCTTCTGGGGCGTGTCCCAAACGGCGGCAATGCTTCCACCGCTCGGCAACGTGGCAATGCCGCCCTCGTGAATCGCGATACCTGCGGCCAAATCGAGAGGCGACCCTCCGTCGAACGTAAAGGTCGATACAATTTTGTTCAAATGAGAGCCCGCATCCAGAGTGATGCGCTTGGTTTCAGCAACCATTCTTGCGCCGGCAAGCCACGGTGCGTAGGATACCTCGAATTCAAAACGGATTGGCCCCGCAGCCAGGATTTTGGCGACGGTATAGTTTTTCGAGACGGTTAGCTTGCCGTCGGCCCAGACGGCCGTCCCGCCGCAGCCTCGGGATGGCCCCACATCATACGAATCGAGTCCGATTCCGTTGTCGTTGTGGTACGACAAGGCCGGGTTGTGCGTTACCGCAGCTTCGTGGTCTTGTTTGTAGAAGCTGTTTACCACAAAATTCGGTATGCGCTTCGACCAAACGTCGATTCCCGAAGAAATCTCGCCGGTCGTTTCTAATGCCGGGCCGTAGATTCGATAGGCCACAACTTGATTCTCCCAGGCAAAATCGTCTTTGCGCTCAGCAATCGCGCGGCCGAAGACCAAGGGATCCTGCGGGGGCGCGGCAGGATCTAGCGTGAACGCGACATCCATTGCCCCTGTCGCCGGCAACTTCACCAGCAGGAGCAGAGCGTCTGGATCGGCGCCCGGCCGGTTGCTGTAAAGCTGGCTTGGAACTCGCTGCTTGGTTCGAGCGTCAGTGGCGATGAGCGACTGCAGTTGTGCCATGGGGAAATGCAGGTGGCTGGCGACCTGGTCGAGCGGGATCTCGACGACTTCTTCTGTGCGGTCGATGTTAATTGGGTTGCTAAGGTGCAACAGTTGCGCCCAGGCGCCAGCCGGAACAGCGGCGAACAGAATCGAGAGGACGGCTGCGCAAACGTAAATGGATCGTCCCGGTCGCCGACTCCGGTGATGCGAAGACAAACGGTGCCAATCGGAATGCTCAGCCATATATCAACGACCCCTCTCTCCACTCCCTGTGCCATCAGATAACGATCAAGCTGGGTCCTCAACGCGAGTGAGCTTCGGCACGATCAGAAACAGAAGCAGCAGCGCAACAAGATAGGCGCCCGCCGCAAGCGAAAACAGCAGCGTGTAGCTGTGGGTGGCTTCGAGGATCCATCCCGTCGCGATGGAAAACAGCACTCCTCCAACCGAGCCCGCCGTTCCGCCGATGCCCACAACCGATGCCACTGCTGTCTTGGGGAAAAGATCGGAAGGAATCGTAAAGAGATTCGCGGAAAATCCCTGATGCGCCGCCGCCGCGACACTCAGCAGCGCGACGGCGGACCACAGCGACGGCAGTCGATTGGCAAACAGCACTGGCACGGCGAGGCAAGCACACAACAACATGGCTGAGAAGCGTGCGTTTGCCATGGAAAAGCCATGGCGATGAAGCAGGCCGGGAAGCCATCCTCCCCCGATGCTGCCAATGGCCGAAGCGTTATACACAATCACCAGGGGCAACCCCAGTTGCAGCAGAGAGACGTGATAGCGGGCGTCGAAAAACTTGGGCAACCAATAGAGGTAGAACCACCAGATTGGGTCCGTCAGGAACTTCGCTACCGGAAAAGCCCACAACTGGCGATAGCGCAGGAGCCGGCCAAGCGGTATGGGGCGCGACGATTCGATGGGATCGCTTTGAATGTAGTTCAACTCGGCTGGAGTCAGGCGGGGGTGTTCCGATGGCTTGCGATAAAAGGTCAGCCAAATGCTGAGCCAAGGGAGGCTGACTGCACTGGCAGCAAGGAAGGCGTAGGGCCATCCGAAACGCACCGTGATGAAGGGAATGAGCAGCGGAGCCACAATGGCGCCAAGGTTGGCGCCGGAGTTGAATATTCCAGCGGCCAGTGAGCGCTCCTTGCGCGGGAACCACTCTGCGATGGTCTTCAGGGCGGCGGGAAAGTTTCCGGATTCGCCAAGTCCAAGAAAAAAGCGCGCGATTCCAAAACCCAAGGGAGTGCGAGCCAGCGCATGCGATGCTGCGGCAACGCTCCAGACGGCCATTACGATGGCGTAACCCACGCGGGTGCCAACCCTGTCGATCACTCTACCCGCCAGCAACAGGCCAACGGCATACGCGGTCTGGAACGCGGCGATGATGTAGCCGTACTGGGCCTCGGTCCAGCCGATGGAGTGTTGCAAGGTAGGGGACAGGATTCCAAGCACTTGCCGGTCCATATAGTTGACCGTCGTGGCGTAAAACAACATGGCGCAGATGGACCAACGCAGCCGCCCGCCCGCACTGTTCGCACTCATTGCGTAGCCTCCCAGCCTTCTTTGCCGGTCCTGCGGGTGCTGCTGCGGGCGACGACTTCCCTCGTACAAAATGTCATTCTGTCGAAACGGAAGTCATTATAACGTTATTTGTTTATTGGGCACCGCGATGTTTTCTGGAACGGGAGCGCCACAGCTATCATTGCCCATTCGCGACCACCTTGAATCGGGCATATGGTCGATTGCGGAGTCCACTCTGCGACGTCGAATCGCTATGGTATCGTTATTGTTTATTCGCCTGGCTCCATGGCCGCGCGAGCTATGACGACGCCTGCAACGTTTGCCAGAAAGAGAGAATGGGCCCGTGAGAATACTGCAAATGGCGGACGCAATTCGCTATCGAACGATGACCACTGAAGAATTGCGGGACACGTTTCTCATCGGCGATCTCTTTCATCCGGGACAGATCGGATTGATCTATGTCGATCTGGACCGCACCGTGATCGGCTCGGCGGTACCCACTGGCGAGCCTCTCTTCTTGCCCGCCGACGATGCTCTCAAGGCATCGTACTTCACGGAACGGCGGGAACTTGGCGTTCTGAACATCGGCGGCGTCGGCGTGGTCGAAGTCAACGGTATCCCTTTTGAGCTTAAGAAGCTGGACGCTCTGTATGTTGGACGTGGAAATGAAGAGGTTGTATTCTCTAGCTCCGATCCGGCGCACGCGGCGGAGTTCTATCTGCTGAGTTATCCGGCTCACGCGACGCATCCGGCCACCCTGATTCGGTCTGCCGAACAGGCAAAGGTTACGCTTGGCGCCTCTGAAACCGCGAACTTGCGGGAGATAACGAAACTCATTCACCTCGAGGGAACCAGGAGTTGCCAGCTGGTGATGGGCTTTACACAGCTCGCTTCCGGAAGCGTCTGGAACACAATGCCGCCGCACACTCACATGAGGCGATCCGAGGTTTACTGTTACTTCGACCTTGGAACCGACCAACGCGTAGTGCACCTGATGGGCCCCGGCAACGAGACGCGCAACATCGTGATCGCCAACAAACAAGTTGTGATCTCTCCCGGTTGGTCGATTCATGCCGGAGTCGGAACGAAGAACTATACATTCTGCTGGGGCATGGGTGGAGAGAATCAGGTCTACAGCGATATGGATGGCTTGGCGATTGCGGATCTGCTTTAGCCGGAGTGGATCAGTCGTGTTTCTTGCATCGAGCGCCAGCGACCATGTGCATGGCCATGGGTTGACCGTTGATCGTGGCTGGTTGATCCGGTGATTTCGAAACTGAGAATGCCGCAGATCTGTTTTCGAGGTGATTTCATGAAACTGAAGCTTGCATCCCTGGTGCTTGCCGCGTCC
>Ga0210383_10002296_pt1 | contig 17299 bp, 11 predicted proteins | sample IncBWC14OmetaG_FD_160072 | JGI IMG/M metagenome (GOLD analysis project Ga0210383, IMG submission 160072) | Forest soil microbial communities from Barre Woods Harvard Forest LTER site, Petersham, Massachusetts, United States - Inc-BW-C-14-O ...
CCGAAATGCCTCGAGCGCTTTTTCGTAGGAGCGCTGCTTGCCGGGAGACGAGGGGACGGGCCAGCGTCCAAAGGAATAGACGCGCCAGGCCCGGATGTAGTCCGCATCGGCCTTGGCGGGATCGGTTTTTTCGAGGGATTTCGCTTCGGCCATGTAGCGGTCGCCCACTGCGATGAAGGCTGCCGCCCACTCATCGCGATCTTTGCTGTGAATGGATGCGAATGCTTCTTTGAGGTCGGCGGGATTCTGACCGATGCAGGGATACTGGCCATTTTCGGCGCGCGTGATGGCTTCCGCTTTGATTTCTTCAATCGTGCGTTCACTGCTGGGCTGAGGAGGCTGCTGAGCGCTGGCGGGGCTGGCGTGAAAAAAAAATATCGACAACAGAGTTGCTAGAACAATCTTGGTGCTCAAGAAGTTGATCGCGCGTCGCATCTGGCCGGACTCCTTCGAGAATTCGTGGCTGAAGTTGAAAAGGCAGCCGGACGTTATCCAGCTGCCCTTATTGAAATTTCACATTGTTGAATCTAGAAGCCGAGCTTCAAGCCGAGCTGAATGGCTCGGCTGCCGCCGGAACCGATGACAGGATTCGAAGCTGCCACGTCGGGGGTGGCGCAACCGCATCCGAACGAACCCGTTGAAGGATCGTTGTGGGCCCAGCCGTTCTGACCACCGAATGGATTGGCGATGTTTGGATGATTGAGGAAGTTGAAGAATTCGGCGCGGAATTGGGCGCTGAAACGTTCGTGGAATCTCCATGTCTTCGCGACGGAGAAATCCCAGTTACGAAAACCAGTGTCGCGGAATACGTTTCGCCCCATGGTGCCAAACGTACCGAGAGCCGGAGGCAGCATCAACGAGCTGCGATTCGCATAGCAGCCGAAAGCTCCGAGCGCAGTGCTGTTTAACCCGGTGGGATTGCCGTTATCGAGCGACAGAGCTTTTGCAACACAAGCGGGATTCGACTGATTTGGGAAAAACGGAATCCCAACTGCGGTGGATTGGAAGTCGTTAGGATTGCCGAAGAAATTCCAGCGATCGTTCAATGCACCGGAGCCGCTGACGTCTGTGCCGGCGTCCATCACTCCGAAGGGTTGTGAACTGTAGAGGCTGACGATCGAATTGAGCTCCCAGCCTTTGAGCATTTGCGCAAAACCATCACGGCCGGGAATCTGGTAGTTGACGGTGAGGGTCCCGCGATGGCGAATGTCGAAATCGCTGCTGGCATATTCGCGTCCCGGGTGCGTGCTGTCAGAAGGCAAACCCAGGCCCGCGCCGAAATCCCAGTTAGCGCCGACGTCATCGAGCGAATGCGAATAGGTGTAACCGGCGATGAAAGTGAAGTGGTGATATTCCCGGCCGGTAAGGGTGGCCTGCAAGCCATTGTAATTCGATTTGTAGTTGTTGCTCATCTGGTAGATGTTTTGGAGGAACGGAAATGCAGCATTGAAGGGCCGGGCTGCCTGCTCGGCGCCCGGATCCGATCCGCAGTTGTCGAATGCAGGCGCGGAGGCCTGACAGGCGGAGATTGCCGCCGGAGTCCAACCTGAACCTTCGGCTGCCTGGTTGAGATCGCGAATGCCGACGAGGTCCGCGCCGTGGTTGCCGACATAGGCGACTTCGAACGAGAGATTGTTGGTGATGGCGTGCTGAACGTTCAGCGTCCAGCTTTCCACGTAGGGCGTTTTGAGATTCGGATTAATGCCCATGATTGAGCACGGATTCGCGGCGCAATTCAATGGGGTGGTTGGAAACACAGTGCCGGGACCATTCCAATTCAGGCCGGTCGACGGAAATAGATTAATTGTGCCGACCGCGATATTTCCGCCGCCTGGCGTAACGCCCTCCGCTCCTGTGGGAATGGTGCTGATGCCTAAAGAATTATTGAGAGCAAGGAAGGCTTCCCAATTGATCGTCTCGTAGATGATTCCAAACGCGGCGCGAACCACAGTCTTCCCTGTTCCGAACGGATCCCAAGCGACACCGACGCGAGGTGCGAAATTGTTGTGGTCGCCGTGATAGGGAGCGCTGATCTGCTGACCGACCTGCTCGAGGCCAATCGTGGGACTGAAATTGCCGATCAAGTTGTGGTCTTCCTTGACGACCGTGTTGATTTCGTAGCGCAGGCCCAAATTGAACGTGAGATTCTTGGTCGCGCGCCAGTCATCTTGCACGAAGGCTGCGTAGCCCCAATTGTGGATGTGACGCGTGGGATCGCCGACGAGCAAAGTAGCGGAATCCGGGAAACCGGCGAAATAAGCCTCAAGCGAGGTAGCCGTGGGAAATGGGAAGTCGGCGGGATTGAATCCGAATTTGATTCTGCCGCGCGCGCCGCCATAAGCGCCGCCTTCGAAAGCGTCGCGGTGAATTTCACCCCCGAACTTTATGGCGTGCTTGCCGAAAATTCTCGACACGTGATCTACGAACTGCGTACGAGTATCCGGCCCTTGCACTTTGGGCCAGTTAAATCCGCCGAGCTCCTGGGGAAAGATGTAGAAGGGCGCGATGTTGATGCGCGGCAAGCCGCCATAGAGCGGGTTGGTTACGCCGGTGTCAAGCCCGTAGGAACTTGCAGGGACGTTGTGATCGTTGGTGAATGTGGGCTGATAGAGCCGGTTATAACCGAACCGCGCCTCATTGACCCACGTGGAATTGGGGACGTAGGTCCAATTGACGCCGAATACCTGGGCGCGTGTGTGAATCGCCGTCAGCCAAATGGTTTGAAGCTGGCTGGCATCGCTGACCGTGCCGTTATTGTTTCCGAAGAAATACCGGCCCGTGATCGTGTTCTTGTCGTTGAGGTGATAGTCCACTTTGCCGATGGCGTTGTCGGAACTCACGGTGTTGGGAAGTCCGAAGTTCAGGGACGTGGGGCCGTTCGGGTTTGTGCCGGGATTCGTCGGGAAGCCCGTGCCGTTGCAGGAAATAGGTGGGCCGAGGGTGCAACCGCCGATCTGCAGACTGGCGGGGCTAATCGGAACGTGGCCCGCTTGCAAGTCTGCGATCGCATCGATAAGGCTATTGGCGCAGTCACCAGTGCCCGTGAATGTACAAGGAGAGCCGCCCGCGGGCGTTGGCAATGGGACCGTGGTTGGCGTTTGAATCGTACCGATATTGCCGACCGAGTATCGCTGACCTTCGTACCCTCCGAAGAAAAACAATTTATCCTTGATGATCGGTCCGCCGACGGTGGTGCCGAATTGCTCGAGATTTCTCGGTTGCTTGACCTGATCGTCGGTGTTGAAGAAATTGCGAGCGTCGAGCGGAGTGTCGCGTCCGAACGCAAACGCGGTGCCATGTAGACCGTTCGTGCCTGATTTCAAACCAACGTTGACGATCGCGCCCGGTTTCCAGCCGTATTCGGCAGGAGGATTTTCGATCAAGTTGAATTCCTGAATCGAGTCGATGGGAAGAATCGTTGCGGAATCGCCGGCGATGCCAGCGCCGTTGATGATGCTCTGGCCGGAAAAAGGCTCGCTGTTAAAAAGACCGTCAAGCAAGTAAACGTTGTCTTCGGCTCGCAGACCGTTCGTGCTCGTGGTGGAAAATCCGCCGCCGGGATAGCGAACGATGCCTGGACGGAGTTGGAGCAGGTTTTCATAGTTGCGGCCATTCAGGGGAAGATCGGTAATTTCTTCGTTGGTTAGAGTGCCGCCAAGCGTGGAGGTCGTTTCATTGATGAGAGGAACTTCTTCATTGACTACGACAACTTGAGTGGCATCGCCGGTCTGCATTACCACGTCAATGCGAACGTCGCTCGCCACTTCGACTTGGATGTTGGGGCGCTCGAAACGCTTGAAACCTTTGTTCGTCACGGTAATCTTGTAGGTCCCGGGTTCGAGGTTCGGCGCGAAATACTCGCCGGCCCCGTCGGTGACGATGGTGCGCGAGGTACCGCGCTGCACGTCAGTGATCTGGACCATGGCGCCGACGATCGCGGCGTCGCTCTGATCTCGAACATCGCCCAAGATTCGTCCCAGCGAGGACTGCGCAAACGTGGGGAGGGAGAGAAGCAACATTCCGAGCGCGAGCGCCAAAGCGCCGGTCCAGAGTCCCAGAAAATGGCGCCAACGAGAGTGCGCTCGAAGCGATAGAATTTCCATATTTCCCCCGATCAAGTGTCAGAAAACGTAGAAATGTCTTCTGTGGTATGACAGCCCTACCACCTTACGATTTGGGAAGTCAAGGCTTTTTTTATTGGAAACATCAGCAAAACAGTGGTATGATGGCTATACCAAATGAGCGCTTCCCACCATATCGCTCTCGGATGCCCCTATCCACGGGCTTTTTTGACTCTTTCATGCAATCGTGCTCCTGCCGTAAGATTTCGTCCCTGTGCTGTAACAATGACTGGGTGGAGAGTGCGATGAGCATTGCAACGATCAATCCTGCGACCGGAGAAACGATAAAAACATTCGAGGCTCTTTCGGATTCGCAGCTCGAGGACAGGCTGCAGCTTGCGGTCCGCGCGTTCGGAGAATTTCGCAAAACGACGTTCGCCGAGCGCGGTGCGTGGATGCGGAGAGCGGCGGAGATACTGGAATCCGAGAAAGAGAAACTTGGCCGGGTGATGACCACCGAGATGGGCAAGACGTACCGGTCGGCGGTGGACGAAGCCGCGAAGTGCGCGTGGGTATGCAGGTACTACGCCGAGAATGCGGAAAAATTTCTGGCGGACGAAGCGGCAGACGTACCTGGCAGCAAGAGTTTCGTACGCTACCTGCCGCTCGGGCCGATACTGGCAGTGATGCCTTGGAACTACCCGTTCTGGCAGGTTTTTCGTTTCATCGGCCCGTCACTGATGGCTGGGAACGTGGGACTGCTGAAACATGCGTCGAACGTGCCGCAATCGGCTTTGTTAATTGAAGACGTGTTGCTGCGGGCCGGATTTCCCAAAGGTGTGTTCCAGACGTTGCTGATCGGCTCGGCGAAGGTAGCAAAAATCCTGGCTGATCCGCGGGTGAAAGCGGCAACGCTTACCGGCAGTGAGGGAGCGGGGGTACAGGTGGGGATCGCTGCGGCGACCGACATCAAGAAAGTCGTATTGGAGCTGGGCGGAAGCGACCCTTTCATCGTGATGAAGAGCGCGAACTTGGAGCAAGCAGTTACGGTGGGCGTAAAAGCGCGAGTTCTCAATAACGGTCAATCGTGCATCGCTGCGAAGAGATTTATCGTTGACGAGGCGATCGCGGACGAGTTCGAGCGAATGTTCGTTAAGAAAATGGAAGCTTTGAAGGTGGGCGATCCATTCGACGACCACACGGACGTTGGCCCGCTGGCTACTGCGGACGGACTGAATGAGCTGGACGCCGACGTGCAGAAAACAATTCAAGCAGGAGCGCGCCTGATAACTGGGGGAAAACGGTTGGATCAGCCTGGGAACTACTACCTGCCAACTGTGCTCACGAATATCCCCGAAGGTTCTCCGGCAGCGTGCGGTGAACTGTTTGGGCCTGTAGCGTCACTGTTTCGCGCAAAAAACGCAGAGGATGCGATTCGCATCGCAAACGCGAGTCCGTTTGGACTGGGCGCGAGCGCATGGACGAACGACAGCATAGAGCGCGAAAAGTTTATCAATGGCCTCGAATCCGGGATGGTGTTCATCAACCGCATGGTGGCTTCGGATCCGCGGCTGCCGTTTGGGGGAGTGAAGCGATCGGGGCACGGTCGGGAGCTGGCAATTTTTGGTATTCGCGAATTCATGAATATCAAGACAGTGTCGATTGAAGGCGCGTGATTGTCGAATTTGTTTTGCGGTCTTAATGCGAAAGGTCCAGCGACCCAAAAGCGGGAGAGCACATGTACAAGGTGATTCGTACTTCGCGGCTCTACGAGCAGATCGTGCAGCAGATCGAAGATTCGATTCTAAAAGGCACGCTCAAATCAGGCGACCAACTTCCGTCCGAGCGCGAATTGGCGCTTAAGTTTGGCGTAAGCCGCACGGCCGTGAGAGAGGCTGTGAAAGCGCTGCATGAAAAGGGCTTGGTAGAAGCGTACTCAGGGCGCGGAACATTTATAACGAATGGGACGTCGCAGGCCGTGACCCAATCGATCAACCTGATGATGAGAATCGATCAGACGGACGGTTCGGCAAATCTGGCTGAAGTACGACAAATTCTCGAACCTGAAATCGCTGCGATGGCAGCTACGCGCATTCAGGAGCCGCAATTGGCGCTGATGCGCGAGGCATATGCGGTGATGAATAATTCGATCAAAGATCCCGACGCGTATATCGAAGCCGACCTGGATTTTCATTTGGCGCTCGCGGAGGCTGTAGACAATCCGCTGATTCTCTCACTGCTCGATTCGATCGTCGGATTGCTTCGCGAGCAACGAATCAAGATTTTTTTCGAAGCAGGTGGCCCGGAGCGCGGGCAGCATCACCACGCGCGGATCCTTGCAGCGATTGAAAAGCGCGACCCGGAAGCCTCGAGGGCCGCGATGCGTGAACACCTGAAACAAGTTCGAGAAGATTCGGGTCCGCGAACGAAGAAACGAAGCGCAGTTTTGGAAGCGAACTCCTAAGGCCGGCGAGGTTGCGAATGGCGAATTTGGGTTTTGTCGGGCTCGGCGTGATGGGTAGCGAAATGGTGAGCCGCTTGTTGGACAAGGGGCACACCGTCACCGGCTACAACCGCACACGCGCGAAGGCGGAACGCTTAATCAAGAAAGGCATGAAATGGGGCGATAGTCCACGTGCAGTGTGCGCGGCCGCGGACGTGACGTTTTCGATGGTGACAAATGAAAAGGCGCTGGGCGCCGTGATGGAAGGAGCGGACGGAATTCTAAGTGCGGTCAGTGCAGGAAAATTTCTAGTTGATATGAGTACGGTAAGCCCCGGCTACAGCCGGGCAATCGCCGCGAAAGTGCGCGAAAAGGGCGCCGACATGATCGACGCGCCAGTCTCAGGAAGCGTGATCACACTGCAAGAAGGAAAGCTTTCCGTCATGGTCGGTGGACGACGCGAAACATTCGACCGGCTAAAGCCGATCCTGGACAACATAGGACCCAAGGTGACGTATGTAGGCGACAACGGCCTTGCGCTCTCGATGAAGATTGCGACGAATTTGAGTCTAGCCGTGCAGATGATGGCGTTTAGCGAAGGCGTATTACTGGCGGAAAAAAGCGGGATCAAACGCGAGGTAGCAGTGGACGTGCTGGTGAATAGCGCGATCGCTTCACCGATGATCAAGTACCGCGGGCCGTTCGTTCTGACGATGCCGGAAGAAGCCTGGTTCGACGTGAACATGATGCAAAAAGACATGATGCTGGCGCTAGACATGGGTCGCGCACTGGACATTCCGCTGCCAACGACGGCGGTTTCGAATGAGTTTTTGTCTGCCGCGCGCGGAATGGGATTCGCGAAGCAGGATTTTGCGGTGGTGTTTGATGTGCTGGCGCGAATGTCGGGAGTGGCGAAATGACAACGGCTTCGGATCCAGTTCCAGCAAGCGCTGCGTTGAGCGCGGAAAAATTGTTGCGAATGTACCGGAAGATGATGGCTATCCGGTTGTTCGAAGAAAATGTGAATGAACTTTACACCCGCGCGCTGATGCCAGGCCTTGCACATTTGTACATCGGAGAGGAAGCGATCGCAGTGGGAGTCTGCGAGGCGCTACGCCGTGAAGATTATGTAACCAGCACGCATCGCGGCCACGGACATTGCCTGGCGAAAGGCGCGTCGCCCGAATTGATGTTTGCCGAATTGCTAGGCAAGGAAGCGGGATATTGCCGCGGGAAGGGCGGTTCGATGCACATCGCCGATCCTGCTACAGGAAATCTGGGAGCAAATGCGATCGTTGGGGGAAGTGTTGGGATTGCGACGGGAGCCGCACTTTCGGCGAAGACTCTGAAGACGGGGCAAGTGGCGGTGTGTTTCTTTGGTGAAGGAGCGCTTGGTCAGGGAGTGCTTTATGAATGCTTCAACCTCGCGCAGCTCTGGAAGTTGCCCGTGATATACGTCTGCGAAAATAATATGTATTCGGAATACACACATTTTTCAGAAACCACAGCCGGCGATATCCCAACGCGCGCAGCGGCCTTTGGAATTCGAGCAGAAACCGTGGATGGGCAGGATGTGCGCGCGGTGTTTGCCGCAGCGACGACACTAGCGGACCGGGCACGGCGAGGCGATGGACCGGCGTTTCTAGTTTGCAATACATACCGCTATCGCGGGCACCATGTGGGCGACATCAATCGCGAATATTATCGCTCGAAAAAAGAAGAACAGGAGTGGCTGCGCGAGAACGATCCTATCAAGAACTACTCCGACTGGCTGAAGGCCGAGAAGCACGCGGATGCCACGGCGCTGAGCGCAATTGAATCCGAACTCAAAACAGAAATGGATAGCGCTATGAAATTTGCGATTGGCGCGCCTTATCCGGGGGTCGATGAAGTCGATCAGGACGTATATGCCTGAACTTGAAACGGGCGTTCGCGAAATAACTTTCGCGGAAGCGATTCGCGAGGCGCTCGCGGAAGAAATGCGTCGTGATCCCCGCGTGTTCGTTATGGGCGAGGACGTGGCGGAAGCCGGGACTCCGTTCAAGGTGCTCTCGGGATTGGTGGAAGAATTCGGAACGTCCCGGGTGGTGGATACTCCAATTTCTGAAGCGGGATTTACGGGCGTCGGAGTGGGCGCAGCGATGACCGGTTTGCGCCCGGTGGTGGACATCATGTTCGGCGATTTCATCACGCTAACGATGGATCAAATGGTGAACCAGGCAGCGAAAGTTCATTACATGTCTGGTGGAAAATGGAAAGTTCCGATGGTGATGCGGACGACGCTGGGTGCTGCACGGCGTTCGGCGGCACAGCATTCTCAATCGCTGCATGCGTGGTTCAGTCACGTTCCGGGATTGAAGGTCGTGCTGCCCTCAACACCTTACGACGCGAAGGGGTTGCTAAAGACTGCGATTCGAGATGATAGCCCGGTGGTTTTTTTCGAAGACAAGATGAGCTACAAGCTGAAAGGGCCGGTACCGGAGGAGGAATATACGATTCCGTTTGGCGTGGCGGACATTAAGCGCGTAGGAACGGACATCACGCTCGTCGGAACGAGCAGCATGGTGCAGGTGGCACTTGAAGCGGCGGTACTGCTCGACGCGGAGGGAGTGAGTGCGGAAGTTGTGGATCCGCGGACGACCTGGCCACTGGATGAACGCACGCTCATCGAGTCCGCGAAAAAAACGTCGCGAGCGATTGTGATGGACGAAGGTTATGGGCGGTACGGCGTAGCCGCGGAACTGGCGGCGACAATAGCCGAAGGCGCGTTTCATTATCTGGATGGCCCCGTGCGGCGCATCGGGGCAATGCACGTCCCGATTCCCTTCTCGCCACCGCTTGAGGACGTTACCTTGCCAACGGCGAAAACTATTTTTGAAGCTGCGATGCAGCTCTGCGGCCGAACTTGATGTTCTGAGGTCAGGAGGATTCCGTGGCATTACCAACGCATGGAACGATGGCGGTGGATTGGGAGCAGCGAATCGATTTTGACCGGCTGCGACGTGAACGCTTACAGCGCGTAAAGAATCTTCTCGCGAAATCCGAAATGGGCGCGATTTTGTGCTTCGACATGAACAACGTGAGGTACATCACCTCGACGCACATCGGTTCGTGGGCGCAGGACAAGATGAGCCGGTTCACGCTGCTGACGCAGAAGAGCGAACCGATCCTGTGGGATTTCGGATCCGCGGCAAAACATCACCAACTGCATTGTCCGTGGCTTGGGGAACGGTCGCGGCCTGGGATTCCTCTGCTGCGCGGCGCGATGTCGCCGGAGATGGGGCGCGCTGAAGATGTCGCAAAAAAAATACGGATTGAACTTGAAGAGGTTGGGCTGCTTCACGAGCCAGTGGGAATCGATATCGTGGAGCCGCCGATTCTTTTCGCGCTGCAGCGCGAGGGCATCCAAGTGGTGGACGGGCAACAGCTCATGTCCGATGCGCGGGTGATCAAGACGCAGGACGAAATTTCGCTGTTAAATACTTCCGCGCTGATGGTGGACGCAGCGTACGACGAACTCTATCGCGCGATGAAACCGGGAATGCGCGAAAACGAAGCGGTAGGCCTCGTCAGCAAAGTTCTGTACGACATGGGTTCGGAGTACGTGGAAGCTGTGAACGCGATTTCCGGCGAACGCTGCAACCCGCACCCGCACGTATTTTCCGACCGCGTGCTACGACCGGGCGATCCTGTGTATTACGACATTCTCCATTCCTATATGGGGTATCGCACCTGTTATTACCGCTGCTTCACGATCGGGTATGCGTCACACGCGATGATCGATGCGTACAAACGCTGCCGCGATTATCTGGATGCCGCAATATCCTTGGTCCGGCCGGGCCGTACTACGGGAGAAATTGCGGCGCTATGGCCGAAGGCGCAGGAGTTCGGATTCCCGAACGAAGAGGCGGCGTTCGCTCTTCAATATGGACACGGCATCGGGCTTGCGATCTGGGAAAAGCCGGTGATCAGCCGGTTGGTTTCTCTAGATCATCCGTACGAAATAAAGCCGGGGATGGTTTTCGCGCTGGAAACTTTTTGGCCATCCACCGATGGGTGGGCTGCCGCGCGGATTGAAGAAGAAATCGTGGTCACGGAAACAGGCCACGAAGTGATTACGCGCTTCCCCGCTGAAGAATTGCTGGTGGCAGGCGCGCACTACTTCACGGTGAACGGGCCGCTATCAACAACACGCGAAACGGAAGCGGCGCCGAGCAAGCACGTGAAGGAAATGGTGGCCGCTAGCGCGAAGATAGAGCGAGTAGGAGTAACAGACTAAAAGTCCGCTACATCAATCCTTTCCTCAGGGGAACTATGGCCATCAGTGTGGTTATGCCTGCGCTCGAATTGACTCAAGAAACCGGAAAACTTGTCTCGTGGCGCAAGAAGGAAGGCGACGCCGTCGTCAGGGGCGAGACGCTTCTTGAAGTGGAAACGGACAAGGCAGTTGTAGAAGTGGAAGCGCTCGCGAACGGATTTTTGGCTGGAGTGAACGCGAAGGATGGAGACGTGATTCCAGTGGGTCGAACGATCGCGTGGATCGTGGAGAAAGGCGAAGCGCCGCCCGAGGAACAGCTTGCTAAAGCCGTGGCGTCAACCAGCAGTGCAAAGGCCGGTCCGCTTGAAGAAGCGAAGTCCGCCTCGGCGGCTGCCGGAAGTGCAGGCGCCAAGGCAAAGATCTCTCCCAAAGCTCGCCGCATTGCCGGCGAAATAGGCGTTAATCTCGATCAAGTACACGGCTCGGGGCCGGGCGGAGAGATTCTAGCTTCGGACATCGAGGCTGCCGCGAAGTCGCCTGCTCTGACGTCAGCGCCGACCGCGACAGATCGCGCCGGATTCGAACCGCTAACAGCAATTGGAAAGTTGATGGCGGAGCGCACGACGCAGAGCTGGACAAGCGTGCCGCATTTCTTTTTGCTGCGCGAGGTGGACGCGAGCGCTTTAAACGCCGCTCGTGAAGAACTAATCAAGTCCGGTACGAGTGCTGACGTCAAGATCACGCACACCGATTTGCTGACTGCGATTGTCGCGCGCGTGTTGCTTCGCCACCCCCGTATGAACGCGAGTTATGCGTCCGAAGGAATCCGGCTGCATCCAGAGGTGAACATAGCGATCGCGATCGCAGTGAATGACGGGGTAATCGCAGCGGTGATTCCGAACGCGCACACGGCAAGCATCGCTGAAATTGCTACGCAGCGCCGCGATCTCGCGGAGCGAGCCAAGACTGGAAAATCGCGCCCACGAGATCTCACCGGCGCGACGTTTACGATCAGCAATCTAGGCATGTTTCATATTGATTCGTTCACGGCGATTATTCCGCCGCCGCAAGCCGGAATTCTTGCCGTAGGCGCCATTGCAGATCGCGTGGTGGCAATTGGCGGAAAGCCGGCGGTCCGCAGCATGATGACGCTCACGCTTTCGAGCGATCATCGCGTGGTCGATGGCGCGCACGGTGCGCGATTTTTGGACGATCTGGCGAACGCAATTGCTGATCCCGACAAATACCTACGCTAATCGTTCCTAAAGCCGCGCGCAGGCACGTCACTTCAGGTATGTGCGAACGATCTCGATAACATCCTCGACGGCATCTTCTGATTTCGGATTTCGCGGCATGTGATTTCGGATGTGATCTTCCAGAAGTTCTCCCATCAAGCTATTAATCGAGCCACGAGCAGCGGCGAGGCGCTGAAGAATGTCGGCGCACTGTTCGTCGTCGGTGAGCCCACGCAAGACGCTTTCCAGCTGACCGATAATTTTCTTCGTGCGATTCATCAGATCCAGTTTTTCGCGGGAGAGATGTGACATACCTAAAGTCCTGAGTTGCGAGAATCGTTGTTATTAATCACTTGGTTGCGGCAACGCGGTCTTTTTGCAGCTCCAACCGGCTTCGAGCATCCTTCACAAAACCTAGGAAACGCTGAGCGAGCTCGTGAATCCGTTTCGCCTGGCGACGTTCGATTGATTCCGTGGGAATCAACTGCGTGCCGATACCCAGCGCTTCCGCCCCTGCGAAAATAAAGGCCGCGGCGTTTTGCTGGTTCACACCTCCTGCGGCGACTAAAGGTATCTGCGGCAAAGCAGCTTTGATGGCCTTGATGTACGTGTCGCCCCCGACGTGCGCGCATGGGAAAACCTTGACGAGATCACAGCTGGCACGCCATGCAGTGACAATTTCGGTGGGAGTGAGCGCACCGGGCAGGACCGCGATCGATTCCTTCGCAGCAAATTCTGTGGTGGCACGATCAAATGCCGGAGATGTCAAAAAATGAGCGCCGGCCTCGATGCATTGGCGCGCCGTGTCGGTGTCCAACACTGTGCCCGCACCGACCATCAGTTTTGGATGATGGTGAACGAGGTGAGAGATCAGTTTGATCGCGCCGGGAACTGTGAGCGTGATTTCCACGATTGGAATTCCGCCCTTCGCAACGGCTTCGGCCGCAAAATGCGCATCGTCCGCGGATGAAACTCGAATCGCGGGAATAATCCCTATCTCTCGAATCCGAGCGCAAACTTCTTCCCTTTTCATATGCAAAATCCTCGAGTGCACGGCCAACCGAAATGCTTATGCCGTTTCCTCCGCTTCCGCTACGGGAAGCTTATCACCGCTGCGCGCAAACCAAGCGTAGAGGGTCGGCAACAGAAAAATGCTCATCACGAGATCGGAAATCAGTCCGCCGACGATTACGATTGCGAAAGGGCGCTGCGAATCGGAACCGATTCCGTGCGAGAGCGCGGCGGGAAGCAAACCGAAAGTCGCGACGAGCATCGTCATCATGATGGGACGAAGCCTGAGCACCGCACCTTCTACAGCAGAATCTTCAATCGAATAGCCTTTCGCGCGAAGTTGATTAATGTATTCGAGCATGATGACGCCGGTCTGCACCGACACGCCGAAGAGAGCGAGAAAACCGACTCCCGAAGAGACGCTGAAATGAGTGTGAGTAAGGTAGAGCGCTAGCAGGCCGCCCAGGCGAGCCAACGCGACGTTCGTCATGATAAGCAGCGCCCATTTCATCGATTTAAACATCGTGTAGAGAATGATAAAAATTACGAGGATTGTGAGCGGGAGCACAAGCAGTAGGCGGCGCTCGGACCGCTTTTGGTTTTCGTATTCGCCGGACCAATCGATCGTATAACCGGGCGGAAGCTTAACTTTCTTTTTTACGGTCTTCATCGCTTCTTCCACGGTGCTGCCCAGATCGCGGTCGCGCACGCTGTACTTGATCGCCACATAACGCGAGTTCGATTCGCGATAAATCTCGGAGCCACCATCCGTCACGCTGATCTTCGTCAATTGTCCGAGCGACACGCGCTCACCGGTTGGAGCCAGCAACCGAATCTTCTCGATGTCTTCTTTTGTTTCACGGAATTCGGGAAGATAGCGGAGAGTCAGATCGTAGCGCTGTTCACCCACCAGGACCTGAGTAAGTGCGTTTCCGCCGACCGCGGTTTGAATCGCGTCCTGAACGTCTGAAACATTGATTCCGTAACGAGCGGCTTTCTGGCGATCGACCGCAAAATCAAGGTTGGGCTGGCCGATCACGCGAAATAGTCCCAGGTCTTGAACGCCGGGGATACTGCGCATCACGTTTACGACCTGATCGCCTTTCGCTTCGAGAGTGCGAAGGTCATCTCCGTAGATTTTTACGGCGAGCGCGCCTTTTACGCCGCTGACGGCTTCTTCGAGATTATCCGAAATGGGCTGAGAGAAGTTCCAGATGACCCCGGGAATCCTTTCGAGCTGAGTGTTCATAGCGTCGATCAGTTTCTCTTTGTTCTGGCCGAAGACCGGACGCCACTTTTCCTTGGGGAGGAGATCAACGAAGTATTCCGTGTTGAAGAAGCCGGTCGTGTCGGTTCCGTCGTCGGGACGCCCGACTTGCGTTACGACCTGCGGAACCTCGGGGAAGGAGGCGAGTATCTGGCGGGCTTGTTCCATGACGCGAGCGCCCTCGGTGGGCCCTGTGCTGGGAGCGAGAGTACCGCGAACCCAGATTGCGCCTTCATCGAGGTGTGGCAGAAACTCTGACCCGATGACTCCGCTGAAGGCTAAAAAAAGCGTCACCGCGAGTGAAGCGAGTGCTACCCCCACAGTGACGGGGCGATTCCGAACCGCCCAAGTGACCGCGCGCCGGTAGTGAGCCGTCAAGAAAATCATTACGGGGTTCTTCCACTCGTTTACGCCGGTTCGGAACAGAAGGCTCGAGAGCGCCGGGGCTATCAGCATCGAAAAAAGCAACGAGCCGAGCAGCGCGAACGCGACCGTCCAGGCCATCGGTTTGAAGAGTTTTCCCTCGACTTGCTGGAGCGTGAAGATTGGAAGATAGGCGGTGATGATGATCGCGATGGCGTAGAACACGGGACGCTGCACTTCGTGCGCAGCCTGCCGGATTTGTTCCATAGCCGTGCTTCGATCCACGCCCCGACGGCTCAGGTGACGGACGATGTTCTCTACCATTACGACGGAGCCATCCACAACCATTCCAAAGTCCAGCGCGCCAAGCGAAAGAAGGTTCGCCGAAATGTGGCGGAGATCCAGACAGATGGACGCAAACAATAGCGAGAACGGAATCGTGAGCGCCACGATCAGCGCTCCGCGCGCATTGCCAAGAAACGCAAAGAGAACGATCACAACCAGAATCATTCCTTCGGCGAGATTGTGCAAAACCGTGTGGGTGGTGTAGTGAACGAGGTCGTCGCGATCAAGGTAAGGAACGATTTTCACGCCGGGCGGCAGAATGTTTTCGTTCAACCGCTGGACCATAGAGTGAATGCCCTCGAGGGTCGTAGCGGTGTCGGCACCTTTGCGCATGAAAACGACGCCCTCGACAACATCGTTGTCGTCGACTACGACGCCGTCGGAGCGATGGATGGCTTTGCCGATTTGCCCGAGCCGGATTTTCGGGCCTTGCGCGACGACTCCGAGATCCCTGACGTGCAAAGCGGTGCCATTTTGAGTTTTTATGACGGTGTTTTCGATATCTTCCACCGTACGAATCAGGCCCACCGCTCGGACGTTGATTTGCTGTGCGCCCTGTTCGATAAAGCTGCCGCCCGCGTTCGCGTTGCTGTTCGAAAGTTGCTGTTCCACCTGAGAAAGGCTAAGACCATACGAAACGAGCTTGTCGGGATCGAGGCGAACCTGATATTCGCGAGTGATTCCTCCGAAAGACGAATCGTCAACGACATCCGTCACAGACTTCATGTACTTGCTGATGACCCAATCCTGAAGTGACTTGAGTTCCATCAAGTCGTAAGCGGGATTGGAACTTTTCAGCGTGTACCAGTAAATCGAGCCGATCGGGCTGAAGTCCGGGCCGATCTGCGCGGTGACGTTTGCAGGCAACGTCACCTGCTGGATTCGTTCGAGAACTTTCTGGCGGTCCCAGTCATTGTCGGAATCATCGTCAAAAATGAGATTCACTACGGATAGACCTGCTAACGAAGCGGAGCGAAGGTGTTGCAGGTGTGGAATGCCGTTCATTTGGATCTCGATCGGAACGGTGACTTGCTGTTCGACTTCTTCAGCGGCGCGACCGGGCCATTGTGTAATCACTTGGACCCAGACATTCGCGACATCGGGATAGGCTTCGACGGGAAGCTTGTTGAACGCGATCATGCCCCAAACAAATAGGATGAACGCGATGCTCAGAACAATGAAGCGATTGTTTAGAGCCGTGTCGACGATCGCGCGAATCATTACTGTTCCACGCTGTTCTGAAACTCCAGCGCGTTTGACACAACCTGCTGGCCCGGAGTCACTCCCGTCAGGATTTCCTGCAAATTGCCGGGCAGCATTTCGCCGGCGGTAACTTCGACACGCCGGAATTTCTTGCCGCCTGTTGGAAAGTAAACCCAATCGCGATCATGCAAGTGGAGGATGGCAGTAGCTGGAACGGCAGCGTGTGGCTCCTTTTTTTGACCGTGAAACGTCGCGGTGACAAACATGCCCGGACGCATCAGACCCGGGTTGCGGACCTCGATTCGAACCTTTGAAGTTCGTAGATTGGGATCGAGCACAGCGCCTACATTGCTGATGACGCCGGTAAATACCTTGTCCGGGTAAGCGTTCAAGCGAACATCGGCATTCTCACCGATGCGCACGCTCGCGAGATCATTTTCGTAGACGTCGCACACGATCCAAACGTAAGCGAGATTGGAGATCGTGAAAGGATTCGGCGATCCAAGGCCCTGCACGCCGGCTGCGTTCGTTACCTGCTGGTCGGTGATAACACCTGAAATTGGGGCGCGAATGTCGACGATTCCGGTTGGCTGATCGAGGTTTGAATTTCCGAGGACATGAAGGCGTTCGGCAGCTGTCTTTACATCGACTTTCGCTTTGGCGTCGGTGTTCTGGGCGACCTGGAGGTCATTCTTCGAGATAGCACCCTTATCATAGAGGAGCACGGCGCGTTCGAGCTGAGTGCGAGTGAGTTGTTCGTCAGCCACTGCTTTCTGGTAGTCGGAAAACGCGCTGGAAATGTCCGCGCTTTGCACGCGTAGTAACAGTTGGCCTTTCTGGACCGTGTCTCCCAAACGTGCGGCGATCTCTACCACTCGTCCCGCAGCCAGTGAAATCACAGGAACGGTTCTCGATATGTCCGGGGTGACCGTTCCTGTCGCTTTCAGCTGCGACGTTGCGATGTGTTCGACGGCCGTGGCCAGCGGGAATTGATCGGGCCGATCGGTCTGGAAGACGTTGGCGTCTTCCGCTTTTTCGACCTTTAGCGGCGGCGGAGCGCCGGAATTCGGATCGTACTTGCTGCTGCATCCAGCGAGCGCGATTTCGGTTAGA
>Ga0210383_10002297_pt1 | contig 17296 bp, 16 predicted proteins | sample IncBWC14OmetaG_FD_160072 | JGI IMG/M metagenome (GOLD analysis project Ga0210383, IMG submission 160072) | Forest soil microbial communities from Barre Woods Harvard Forest LTER site, Petersham, Massachusetts, United States - Inc-BW-C-14-O ...
CAAGGGGTTTGAGGTCAAGCCGGCCCTCGTCGCGCTCTATGACAACAATCAACAAGCTTCGTTCGTGGCGCAACGAATTCTGGAGTTGCAAAACGAAGGCATCGATCTAAACGCCATGGCGGTCCTGTACCGTGCGCATTTCCAATCTCTGGAGGTGCAACTCGCCTTGACCCGAGCCGGAATACCATTCGCGATTACGAGCGGACTACGATTTTTCGAGCAGGCTCACATCAAAGATATTGCTGCTTTCATGAAATTTGCGGTCAATTCCACGGACGAAGTCGCCTTCAAGCGCATCGCTCGCCTGCTCCCTGGTGTCGCCGTCAAGACTGCCGAGAAACTGTGGGATCAGCTTTCTTCGGCCCCGGAATCTGAACGCCGGGATTTTGGGACATGGCTGGGTCAATGCCGTATTGGACAGAAACCCGCGAAAGCCTGGCAACAGCTCTGCTATACGCTGGATGAAATCGCGCCTGCACGCCAGCCGGCTCCGCCTTCGGAGATGATTCGCATCATCCTGGAGGCGATGTACGACGATTATCTTCAAGCGAAATACGCGAATCACGAACAGCGTCGAGACGATTTGACCACCCTCGAATCGTATGCCCGGACCTTTGAGAATCCGGTTGATTTTCTGAGCCAACTCTCGCTCATGGCAACCGGGGAAACGGAAGGGGTACGAGCTACCGGAAACGAGACGGAGAAAATTACGCTCTCTACCATTCATCAGGCAAAAGGCCTCGAATGGCGGGTGGTTTTTGTGATCTGGCTCACCGACGGAATGTTTCCGAGTTCGCGTTCGTTTCAGTCAACGGAAACCATTGAGGAGGAGCGGAGGTTATTCTATGTCGCGGCCACCCGCGCCCAAGACCATCTGTATCTGACTTATCCGTACTATTGGTCGAATGCGGCGCCGGAAAACCGGCTTCAACGCCCGTCGCGGTTCTTGAAAGAGATACCGATCGACCTTGTCGAGGAATGGTGGATCGGCTCCTAGAACGTTCACCGTTCACCGTTCACCGTTCACCGTTCACCGTTCACCGTTCCGGCGGCGCCGCGGAACGACGCGAAAAGAAATGCAAGATCTTGAATCAGGAGCACCTCCGAATAGCTGTAAATCTTTCGCGTCGTTTCGTGGGCCCTTCGATCGCCGCCGAACGCCGAACGCTTTCCCTGCGCCCGGTAAACGGAACGGTGAACGGTGAACGGCGAACGGTGAACGGCGAACGCCGTAAAATCTGGGAGACAAACCTTTCGTACCTGTGCTAGGGTGCGCGCACTGATTCTGTGAGTCGTTACATACGTGCCATATATGCCCCGCTGGTCGGAGTTCGGGTCAGCAATCAGGAACTACTCAATGCGATTGCGTTGAGGTTTGAAGCTCTTGAGGTCGATGACGCCGAAAAGAATGCGCTATTCGACTTTGTCAGGTTGCTCCTGATCGGGCATCGGACGCGCTTTGCCCAGTATGCGGAACGTTTCCTCTGGATGAACTCGTTCACCGATCATGCCCGCGCCTTTGCCCAGGCGATTGAGGAATCGATCAATGCGATCGCCGAACAGATTGAAGCAGCGCCTTCCGGCAAGCCGTTTGATGCGGTCTTCGGCGTTTCGAGCGAAGGGTTGCTTCTCCCGGGTATCGCGGAGCGCGCGGCTCGACGGCTTGGGAGCCTGGTCAGGCGGACCGCCACCCAGATGGATGTTGGGAACGGCGGCTGCACGGCCAGCGTGCGAACGATCCAACTGGTGCAAAATCTCGCTCCGGAAATGAGGAATATCCTGATCCTCGTCATGGAACCGACGTCCACGCTGATCGACCCGAAATCCACGGCGCGGTCTAATTGGCAGGGCATTTGCACTTTTGGCGACGGAGCAGCGGGAGTCTGGATTTCCGACGAACCTGGAGAAGGCGCTCTTGAGCTCGGGAAATTGTCGTCCTGGCGAGGTGATGCGACTGAGCTAATTCGATGGGATTGGGGAACGGATTACTATCGGTTTGGGATCGCGGAACTGGAACAATTTGAAGTTCAGGTTCGCAGCCAAGTGCTGCAGGCGATGACCGAGCTCCAGGTTGAAAAGGACCCTGAAGCAGCTTGGGCGATCCATCCGGCCGGTATCATGTTGCTTCTGAGTCTCGCAAAAAAACTCGGGCTCGCCCGTTCGGCGCTCGAACCGTCGATCAATCATTTCAGAGCCTGTTCGAACATGAGTAGCGTGAGCATCTTGCATATATTAAAGAATGTCATAGGATGCGCGGGGTCGGGCCAGTCTATCCGATGGCTATCCATGGGAGCTGGCTTTCACGTAGCGTGCGGAAGCGGCGTTCGACTTTGAGCTAATCCTATGGTTGATCGGAAAGCAGTTTTGGATGCGATGGCGGAATTTTTCGCGGAAAATTTCCCGAATGTTCCCAGGAATAATATAGAAGGAATGAAGGCGAGCGACGTGATTCAACAAAGTCTCGATCTCGTTGAATTCGTACTGCACCTCGAGGAGAAGCTTGGCCTCGAGATCAATATCAATACTCTCGGGGAGAAATTAATCACCAAGACTTTTGGGGAATTGGCCGACGATCTGGTGACGATTGGGAAAGGAGCGTAAAAACGCTTGCTTGTCCGAAGTAATCCCCTATGTTCACGACTCTTAAAAATTATGGCATCGAGTGACAACATCGATCTGAGTGCATTTCGGCTTCATGAGAAAGACACCGGGAGTGCTGACGTCCAGATCGCGCTGTTGACCCGTCGAATCAATCAATTGACTGATCATCTCAAGATCTTTCGCAAAGATCATTCCTCACGTCGAGGTTTGCTCAAGCTCGTTGCCACCCGCAGAAGCCTGCTTGATTACCTCAAGCGTACCTCCCAAGATCGATACAAGTCTGTCATCGAAAAACTTAATTTACGTAAGTAATCCCCTTGCCTCTGAGATCCGCCAGACGGCCTTGGTTTTAGGTCCGAGTCCCGAGGATCTTTCGGAGTTCGGACCTACGAGCAAGGGCGGTTGGCATTGTCCATCTTGGAGGCTCATTTAATGGAAAAACGAGTCTCAAAAATCATTGGTCCCTCTGATCTGACGATCGAGACGGGCAAACTGGCAAAACTAGCGGATGGATCTGTGACGGTTCGATCCGGGGAAACAATTATTCTGGTGGCAGCCGTCTCGGCCACTTCCGTCAAGGAAGGACAAGATTTCTTTCCCCTGACGGTTGACTACCGCGAAAAAGCGGCGGCGGTCGGCAAATTCCCTGGCGGATACTTCAAACGCGAGGGCCGTCCGTCGGAGAAGGAGACGCTCACTTCCCGGATGACGGACCGCCCGTTGAGACCCCTCTTTCCCAAAGGCTACTTCTACGACACGCAGGTCATCAGCGTTCTCTTGAGCGCCGACGGAGAAAATGATCCTGATATTCTCAGTATCAACGGAGCATCAGCCGCGCTTTGCGTTTCGGATATCCCGTTTGCGGGGCCGATCGGCGCGGTCCGCGTCGCACGGATCCATGGAGAATTGGTGGTGAACCCCACTCATTCCCAGCGCCAGCTCAGCAACCTCGACCTCGTTTATGTTGGCACCTCCGACGAGATCGTGATGATTGAGGGCGCGGCAGACCAATTGCCCGAAGAAGAGTTTATCAAGGCGATCGAGTTCGCCCAACCTTTCGTCCGCGAGATCATTGAAATGCAGCGGGAACTCGCTTCCGCCGCCGGCAAGCCCAAGCGCGAGGTGTCGCTTTTGAATGTGCGCGATGATCTGCTTGAAATTTCCTTCCAGGTCGCGGGAGACCGTATCGAAGCGGCACTCTACACATCGGGAAAAGTTGCCCGCTCCAAAGCAGTGGATTCCCTCCGCAAGGAAGTCGAGACAGCCATTCTCGCGAAGTATCCGGAAGCGACCGCTTTCGAAATTTCTCAGGCGTTCGACTACCTCCAGAAAAAGGCATTCCGAGTCAGTATTCTTGATCGACAGAAGCGCTGTGACGGTCGCGGATTCCACGATCTGCGTCCGCTGAGCGGGGAAGTGGGGCTGCTACCGCGGTCGCATGGGTCTGCGCTCTTCGCGCGCGGCGAAACGCAGGCAGTCGCGCTCGCCACTCTTGCTTCTGCCGAGGAAGCGCAAATGATCGACGGCTACACGGGCGGAGATCAAACGAAACGTTTCATCCTTCATTACAATTTTCCGCCATTTAGCGTGGGAGAAACAGGCCGTTTCGGCAGTACGAGTCGACGCGAAATTGGTCACGGCGCGCTGGCCGAACGGTCGATCGAACCGGTCATTCCGACAGAAAGCGAGTTCCCGTATGCCATCCGTGTCAGCAGCGAGATAATGGAATCGAACGGATCGACCTCGATGGCGAGCGTCTGTGCAGGTATCATGGCGCTGATGGATGCAGGGGTTCCCATCCGCAAACCGGTAGCCGGCATCTCGGTCGGTCTTGTCACCGAATTCGAAGGCGAAAAGCTGACGCGCTACACAACCTTAACGGATATCATCGGTTCGGAAGACCATTTCGGGGATATGGACTTCAAACTCTGCGGTACCAGGGACGGCATTACCGGTTTTCAGTTGGATCTCAAATTACCGGGGATTCCCCTTAAAATAATGACTGAAGCCATTCATCAAGCTCGGGAAGCGCGGATGAAGGTGCTCGATGTGATGGCCGAGGCGATTGCCGGTCCTCGGAAGGAATTGAGCCAATATGCTCCCCGAATCGAGACGGTGAAGATTCACCCGGATAAGATCGGTCTGCTGATTGGTCCGGGCGGAAAGACGATCAAGGGCATCGTCGCGGAGACAGGCGCCGAGATCAACATCGACGACGATGGCTCGGTCCATATTTACTCCGCCAACCGTGAGAGCTTGAACCGGGCAAAAGAGATCATCACAGGGATGACGAAGGAAATTGAAGTCGGCGAGATGTACCACGGCCGGGTCGTCTCCATCAAAGACTTTGGCGCATTTGTGGAAGTGCTTCCAGGCAAGGATGGACTGGTGCATATCTCTGAGTTGGCAGACTTCCGTGTGAAAAGCGTTGAGGATGTGGTGAAGGTGGGGGACTTGGTTTGGGTGAAATGCATTGGAATCGATGAGAAGGGCCGCGTGAAGCTCAGTCGCAAGGCGGCCATGAAAGATCGTAACGCAGAAGCCGAGACCGCTCTACTAGAGGAGCCAGGAGCCAGGAGTCAGAAGTCAGAAGTCAAAAGCTAGAGCAAGACTTTTAGTTAATGATTGACTGAATATCTTTGCCCTTTGCGTTCTAGGGGGGCGTTAGCCCCCAATCAGCACGAGCAACAAACTGGCGCCCGGACTTCTCTCAATACGCGGAGGTCGTGGCGATTAGTTTTCCCGCCGCTGACCTTCTGCCTGCTCTGCTGCTTTCGCTCTTCCCATAGCGAATTTCCATTAGTTCGGCTTCGAGCACTCGCTCGTAGCGTCGCTTGTGCAGCTTTTCCATGATCCCTCCAAGCCCCGTCAAATCTGAGGGCGGCTCCCGCCCGGGCGCGAGTTTCTTCTCAAACCTTCACGCGCGATTCCCCGTGGGGTGCTCCTGACCCCTGGCTCCTTGGCTCCTTGGCTTTTCACCGAGTGCCGAAGAAAATTCGGTTTTGGGCAACAAAAATCCGTTGCCATCGGCAAAAGTAATATTAGCCTCGACGAATGTCTGGTGAGGGATGGAAATGCGCGCAGATTTTTATTGCCTAACCGATCGAAGCCAATATTCTCGGGCTTTTTGAAAATGCTTGGGATGTAGCTTGAAAAAGATCCTGTTAACCTCGAACCCCGCACCAATTTTGGTTTCTGTTTTCGCGTCGGAATCTCTGCTCGCGCACCTTCAAACTGTAGTATGACGTCGCATGGCTAATATCTTTCCCCGCTGGACGAATTATCTGCCATTGAAGATCGTCTTCTGCCTTCTGGTCGCGGGGGGCGCGGTTTCAGCAGTCTACTGGTATTATTTGACGCCGGAGTACATGAGAGCAGGGTATCAACCGATTCAACCGGTGCCTTTCTCGCATGACATCCATGTGACTCAACTCGGCATGGATTGCCGGTATTGTCACTCGTACGTGGAGGTTTCATCCCACTCCAACATACCCACCACGCAGACCTGCATGAATTGCCACACCCAGGTTCAATCCAACAATCCCAAACTGGCCGCCGTCAGGGAGAGCTGGCAAAGCGGGAACCCGGTCGACTGGGTAAAAATCCACCAGGTGCCGGACTTTGCGTATTTCAATCATTCGGTCCACGTCAATCGCGGCATCAGCTGTGTGAGCTGCCATGGGCAAGTGAACCACATGGATGTTGTTTACCAAAAGGAACCGCTCTCGATGGGTTGGTGCTTGAACTGCCATCGGCATCCCGAGAATAATCTGCGGCCGGTCAACCAGGTCTTTAACCTGGATTGGAAGCCTGGCAGCGGACAGTCGCAACAGCAGATTGGTCTTGAACTAAAGGAACAATGGAACATTAACCCGCCGCAGACCTGCGAGGGTTGCCATCGGTAATGAAGACTGTTTTTCGACACCCTCGTGAGGTTTTCACAGGCAAGCGGTACTGGCGCAGTTTGGAAGAATTGGCGGATACTCCTCAATTTCGGACCTGGCTGGAGCGCGAATTTCCGTCCGGCGCCGCCGAAATGGAGTTGGACGGAGTGTCGCGCCGGAATTTCCTTCGTCTCATGGGGGCGTCAATGGCATTGGCGGGCATAGGCTTGAGCGGTTGTCGGCGGCCAGAGGCTTACGTTGTTCCGTACACGAAAAGTGTCGAATGGTTGATCCCGGGCAAGGCTGTTCTTTACACGACTTCGATGCCCGGACCTTTAGGTGGTTTGCCGCTGATTGCCACGACATACGAAGGACGCCCGACGAAGCTCGAAGGCAACCCTCTGGTGCCTTCCAGCAACGGTGGTACGGATCTTTTTGCCCAGGCCGTCGTGCTGGATCTCTACGATCCGGATCGTGCACGAACGTTTCTTTTCAATGGAACGGAAACCACGGCCCAGGAGTTTGACCATTATCTCGGGACCGTCCGAAAGGAACTCGAGTCAGGCAAAGGCGAGGGAATCGGCATTCTGCTGGATGAACAATTCTCTCCGACTCGCGATCGAATGTTGCGTTCGTTGAAGGAGCAATTCCCGCAGATCAAGTTCTACTCCTACGAACCTGTCAGTTTTGAAGAACGTGACTCGGCGATCACCTCCCTTTTCGGTCCAGATGTCGCGATTAACCCGGCATTTGCGAACGCCGATGTCATCGTTTCGCTCGATTGCGATTTTTTGGGTACCGAACAAACCTTGCAGGGTGTGCGGGACTTCAGCCGTCGCCGGCGTGTGAACGGGTCGACGGACGCAATGAATCGGCTTTACGCTGTCGAGAATCGTTTCACGACGACCGGTGGGATGGCAGATCACCGTTTTCGCTGTGCTGCGTCGCAAATTCCCGCGTTCGCGGTGCAGTTGGCGAAAAAGATAGCTGGGTCCACCAACGACCGCGTTCTCAGTGGTGTCGTGGCCGAACTGCATGACACCGGCACGCAGTTTGACGATGCCTGGCTTACGGAATGCGCGAACGATCTGGTGGCCAGAAAAGGGCGAAGCCTCGTTTTGGCAGGCAACCGGTTTCCGGCATGGATGCACAGCGTGGTGCTGGCAATGAACAACGCGCTCGACGCTTTCGGTTCCACCCTGACCTTGCTAAGCGCTCCTCGGGTCAAGGTGGCGAATCTAGGCGATTTGGTCGCTGACGCAAAATCGCACGCGCTCAAAAAGCTTTTTATCTTGAGTGGCAATCCGGTTTATACGGCGCCGGCGGATCTCGACTGGTCCGGCGTTCAGAGGTCGATCCCGGAAGTTATCCGGCTCGGGTATCATGTTGATGAGACTTCCACAGTGGCGAATTGGCAGGTGCCCGAAGCGCATTTTCTCGAAGCCTGGGGAGACCAGCGAGCGGTGGATGGCACTTACTTGCCGATTCAGCCGATGATTCTCCCGTTATTTGGCGGGCTTTCCGAAATCGATATCCTCTCCAAACTGGCCGCCCTGCCCAATGGCGTACAGGCGGTTCGCGACACCTTTAAGTCTCTTACCAAAGAGAGCGATTTCGAGTCCGCATGGACCAAATTTTTGCGAAATGGGTACGCAGAAGAGACTGTTTACGAAACCGCGAAGGTAGAGCTCAACCCCAACGCCCTTCCTGAGTTGTTAAAAAACGCGGGTCCGTTGCCCGGTCCGGTGATGCCGAGCTCGATCGAGGTCGTTTTCCCGGCGGATTACAAGGTTTACGACGGCCGCTATGCGAACAACGCTTGGCTGCAGGAGTTGCCGGATCCGATCACCAAGCTGACTTGGGACAATGCTGTTCTTCTGAGCAAATCGACTGCCAAAGCTCTCCAGGTCGACGATGGGGATATGGTGGAGATCAGCGTCGGCGAGCGAAAACTGCAGGCGCCGGTAATGGTCGCGCCGGGACACGCCGATTATTCGCTCAGCCTTTCGCTCGGTTATGGACGATGGGTGATTGGCAGGATCGGACGGGAGACTGGATTTAACGCGTACCAATTACGAACGACCAGCGCTCCTTATTATGCAACCAGAGCGACGGTAAAGCTGATCCAGAAGAACGGCCATCAGCTGGTCCAGACCCAAAATCATTACAGCATGGAGGGACGCGCCCTCGTGCGGGAAGGTACGGTCGAGGACTACAAAAAGAATCCTGGTTTCGCCAAAGCTGTCTGGATGGATGCGGAGATCCCGCCCAATATCTCGCTTTACAGTCATCCGCCGCTGAACGCGCCCAATCAATGGGCGATGTCGGTTGATCTGAACACGTGCACCGGCTGTAGTGCCTGCGTGGTGGCATGCCAGGCGGAAAACAACATTCCGATCGTCGGCAAAGAACAGGTTCACAGTAGCCGCGAGATGCACTGGCTCCGCATTGACCGTTATTTTGCGAGCGCGGATGGCGATAAGAATAACCCGCACCTTGAGGACGATCCGGAAATGGTGATGGAACCGATGATGTGCCAGCACTGCGAGAATGCGCCGTGCGAGACGGTCTGTCCGGTGAACGCGACCGTCCACAGCGAGGAGGGGCTTAACCTGATGGTCTATAACCGTTGCATCGGCACTCGGTATTGCTCCAATAACTGCCCATTCAAGGTTCGGCGATTCAACTTTTTTAACTACAACGATCGGCCGATTCTGGATCGGATCGACAAAGGACTGCCCGGGTTCCAGGGAAAATCCGAACTCTACCTCGGGCCGCTGGCGCCATGGGGCATGGCCGAGATATCGAAGATGCAAAAAAATCCGAACGTGACTGTCCGCACCCGTGGTGTCATGGAAAAATGCACCTTCTGTATCCAGCGGATCGAAACGGCGAAAATTGCCCAACGGGTCAAGGCAGGTGTGCAAGGGAATCTGACGCTTCCAACGGATTCAGTGCAATCAGCTTGCCAACAGGCTTGTCCGGCCGAAGCGATTGTCTTCGGGGACTTGAAGGATCCGAACAGCCGAGTCGCGCACCTGAGAGCGCTTCCGCAGAACTATCATCTGCTTGAATATCTTAATCTTCAGACTCGCACAGCTTATCTGGCTCGAATCCGCAACCCAAATCCGAAGATGCCAGGCGCCGGAAGAGTCGGTAGAATCAATGTGGACGAAAACGGCGATCAGAGACACGGTCTCCCTCACGCCGAGGCTACTACCAACGGAGGTAACGCGTAATGGCTGAGAGCGACGCTTCGACGACTGTTTTCGTGGAACGGATGCCACGGCGTCCGCTCGTGTGGAACAATCACTCGATGGCATGGATTTCGGATCGAATTGCCGGAATCGTGGAGAACAAGGCGCCGCGTTGGTGGTGGATCTCGATCGCGATCACCAGCTCGTTCGCCGGATTCGGAGTCTTCTGCATTTTCTATCTCTTGTTCACCGGGGTCGGTGTCTGGGGGAACAACATTCCGGTTGCCTGGGCCTGGGGTATCACCAACTTTGTCTTCTGGATTGGTATCGGCCACGCCGGAACTTTGATCTCGGCGATTCTGCATCTTTGCCGCCAAAAATGGCGTACCTCGATTAACCGTGCGGCGGAGGCGATGACGCTCTTTGCCGTCATCTGCGCGGGAATTTTTCCTGGTATTCACGTCGGCCGGATCTGGATGGCCTGGTTTATGGCGCCGGTCCCGAACCCGAACTGGATCTGGCCCAATTTTCGTAGTCCGTTAATGTGGGACGTCTTCGCGGTTTCCACTTATTTCACGGTCTCCGTTCTGTTCTGGTATCTCGGGCTGGTGCCTGATCTCGCGACGATGCGGGATCGGGCGAAGGGACGAGTGAGGCGAACGGTGTATTGGGTGCTTTCATTCGGATGGCGTGGGGGCAACAGACAATGGCGCCATTACGAAATGGCCTATCTGGTGCTGGCCGGTATTTCAACTCCTCTCGTCCTATCAGTTCACTCAACGGTGTCTTTCGACTTCGCTACGTCGGTGTTGCCAGGATGGCACACGACGATTTTCCCTCCCTACTTTGTTGCCGGAGCAATCTTCGGCGGATTTGCCATGGTGCTGACGTTAATGCTGCCGGCGCGATCCCTCTACAAGCTCCACGACGTTTTTACCTGGGATCACATCGACGTGATGTGCAAGCTGCTCCTGCTGACCGGTTCGATCGTTGGGTACGCGTATTGTATGGAATTTTTTGTGGCTTTCTATGGAGCGAATCCTTTCGAGCGCTTTGCCTTCCTGAACCGATATTTTGGTCCCTATTGGTGGGCATCCTGGACAATGTTTGCCTGTAACGTGGTGATGCCGCAGCTCATGTGGGTTCGGGCTTTTCGCAGGAATTGGGTAACGGTCTTTTTCGTTTCCATGTGTGCCAACGCAGGGATGTGGTTTGAACGCTTTGTGATATTTGTGATCTCGCTGCACCGGGATTTTCTCCCCTCCGCCTGGCGGATGTATTCTCCCACTTGGGTGGATGCATTCACCTTCATTGGAACTTTCGGAATCTTCCTGACGCTCTTTCTCCTGTTTATACGTTTCCTTCCTATGGTCGCAATGTCCGAGGTCAAGAGTGTTCTTCCGGAGTCCGATCCGCACTATCATCCGCCCGGAGCAGGAGGGGAAGAAACCGTTAAAGAGGTCCACGCATGAGTGCTTCCGCTCTCACGAAACCGGCGTTTGCGGTCATCGCGGAATTCTCAAGTGCAGCGGCTCTTTATGAGGCCGCAGAGAAAGTACGCGACGCAGGATTTAAATATTGGGATGTTCATTCGCCCTTTCCGATCCATGGAATGAACAAGGCGATGGGGCTTGGAAAATCGCCTCTGGGGTACATCATTTTTTGCGGCGGATTCCTCGGGTTTACAACAGCTGCTTTACTCGAATTCATCCCGTCGTCCTGGCTCTTTCCATTGATCGTCCATGGTAAACCGGTGAACTTTTTTACGGTTCCACCTTTTTTCCCGATCATGTTCGAGTTGACCGTACTGATTTCGGCATTTACAGCGTTTTTCGGAGTTTTCATTTTGAACCGCCTGCCTCGCCTGCATCATCCGCTCTTCGACCATGAACCCTTCAACCGGGTGACAAACGACGCGTTTTTCCTGGTCATCGAATCAGTGGACCCGAAGTTTGCCGAGATCGAAACGCGAGAATTCCTGGAAGGAATTGGCGGCGCGGAAGTCACTCTGCTTTACGCGAATGATTAAGAATTTTCTGATCGCATTTGTTTTGGTGACGATCATCACGATCGCGTTGCTCGGTTTTCAGGGACAACATCGGCAGGTACCTGGGATCGAATTTTTTGGTGACATGAAACGCCAGGATAAGTTGAAATTTCAAAAACCGAGCTCGTTTTTCGCCGATGGCCGAGCTGCGCGTCCGCCTGTCGAGGCGACGATCCCGATGGGGTACGACATTCCAGGGCATCCAATGCAGAATTCTGGAGCGCCGACGGATGATATCAATTCACCGTTGGGTGAGTTTTCCGCCGGCACCGACTATCTCAACACCGGCAAGATGGGAGATCAGTGGGGTACCGGGTTACCTTTGCCGGTAACGATACAGCTGCTTCGACGCGGCCAAAGAGAGTTCACGATCAACTGTTCGGTGTGTCACGGTGCGACCGGGCAGGGGAATGGGATCACTTCGAAATACGGGTTGCTTGGGATCGCAGACCTTCATCATGAAAAATATCTACCGATGGCTGATGGCCAGATCTTCGATACGCTCTCTCACGGCCACAATACGATGATGGCTTACGGCGATAAAGTTACCGTTAAAGATCGGTGGGCAATCATCGCTTACATTCGCGCGCTGCAAAAGAGTCAGAATGCGCGCCTGGAAGATGTTCCTGAAGATCAAAGGGCTGCGCTTGAGAACGAAGGCAAACCGCCCAATGCGCCTCAGCAACCTGCTCCGGAGCAGCCGGCAAAAACGGAGACAACGCAAACGCGATAGGACCAATGAGACACGATCATTTGACCGTCCCACGACCTGAGATTTTCGAAAGCCGAAACATCAACAGGTTCTTGCTGGCGCTCTTGGGAATCGGGACTAGCTGCTTGTTGATCACGCTCATTGTCGGTTTCGCTGCGCCTGCCGGCAGCGAACTGCGCAAACAATTCGCGTTCTCGTGGTTGTTTGCCTTTCTCTACTTCTTCACGATACTGATCGGCTGCTATTTCTGGATCATTGTCCATCATGCGACAGATTCGGGGTGGGGTGTGGTCGTCCGGCGCCAAATGGAAAATCTGGCGACGCTGGTACCCTGGATGGTCTTGTTCTTTCTTCCGCTCTTTTTTGTCCGCCGGGATATCTGGGATTGGATCTCAGCAAAGGAAAATCCGGTACTCGATCCGCATTTGAGAGATAAGCTTTCCTTTTTCGAGCTGCAGTTCGGGTCCCTGGTTATTCCCTTTTTCTGGGTCCGCGCAGTTCTTTACTTCGCTTACTTCGGCTTTGCGGCTCATTATTTCAGGCGTACTTCCGTTCTCCAGGACAGCGATGGCGATCCCAAGTGGTCGATCCAGATGCGCGGCTTTTCTTTTCCCGGGATCCTCCTTTTCGCTGCCTGCACGACCCTGATGGCGTTTGATTGGTTCTCCTCACCGGACTATCGCTGGGCCTCGACAATGTGGGGTGTGTATATCTTCGCCGGTGCGGCTGGAGCAGGGATGGCGCTGATTATTCTGGTCGTTATCACACTCAAAAATGCCGGATACCTGCAGTTTGTGAACGAAGAGCACTATCACATCATGGGGAAGTTGCTTTTCGTCTTCTCCATCTTCTGGGGATACATCGGATTTTCCCAATACATGCTGATCTGGTATGCAAATATCCCCGAGGAAACGGAGTGGTTCCTGCGACGAAACGTGGAGTCGTGGAACGTTCTCAACACTTTTCTGGTCATTGGCCGATTTTTTATACCGTTTTTTTATCTGTTGTTCCAATACACCAAGAGGAATCCAAAGTTCCTGGCCGCGATCTCCTTCTGGGTGCTGGGAATGCATGTCTTGGACACTTACGTCACCATCATGCCCTTTTTGCACCAGAAAGGGTTTGAGTTGAGTATCCTGGATTTGCTGGCGCTGCTTTCGATCGGGCCTTTCCTGGCCTTCATTTTTCTCCGGCGTCTTGGTGGCGTTTCTCTTTTCCCCGCGCGGGATCCGCGGCTGCTGGAATCCTTAAAACTGAGCAACTAACCCCGATGGCCGAGCATCAACAAAAAGGCAAAAGTTCAGCCCCCATGATCCTTACCGGCCTGGTGATGATCCTGCTGTTCTGCGGCTTCGTCATTTTTCTGGTTTCGCAGGGTCAGAGCATCCCGAATATTGAGGAAGTGCATGCGCAAACGCGATTGAAAAACCTCGCGGATTTGAATAGCGAAAATCAGAAGGTCCTGACGCAATACCGTTGGGTGGACAAAAGTAAGGGGGTGGTCGGAATTCCGATCGATCGTGCGATGGACCTCGTTTTAGTGGAGTTGCAATCTATTAAACCTCACGCGGCCGGGCCGGTGAACCCTCCCGCAGCTCCACCGCCCCAGGGATCCCCGTCACCCTCGCCGAACACTCAGAAGCCGGGAGGCCAGCAATGATGCCCCGTTTTGGGCGATTCGCCGCGCCAGCAGCAGTTTTCTGTCCGATCGGGAGGGGACGGGCCGAAACTCCTGTGTGGCAGCGTTCCGATCCGGACGGTTGAGCCGCTTAAAGGATTTTAGATTTGATGAAAGAAACTGCCTTTTTACAGTCAGAGCCCGGGGCTCGAGTCGAGTCAACCTCGGATCTCAGCGAACTGTCGATCAGCGAACGGTCGATTCGGATGCCGGTCCTGTTCTTCTTCGGATCGGGAGTATTCTGGCTTGTTATTGCTTCAATTTTTTATCTGTTGAGCTCTGCCCAAATCCACGTACCAACCGCCTGGTGGACCTTCCCGGGTATTCCGTGGCTAAGCTTCGGGCGTTCCCATCCCGTTTTCCTCAATTGTTACGTTTACGGATGGGCGACCTGCAGCGGTATTGGCACCGGGATCTGGCTGCTCTCGCGCTTCAGCGCACCGCCGCTCCGCAGCCCATGGTTTCTTATTATTGCAGGCGTTCTTTGGAATATCGGGATGACGACCGGTGTCCTATCAATTCTGGCAGGGTCAACGACGGGCAGAGAGTTGCTCGAGTTTCCGCCAGAAACGGCTTTCATTTTATTTCTCGGTCTGGCGATGGTGAGCCTTTGGGCGGTTACGATCATTTTGAACAGGAAGCCCGGGACGACGTACGTTTCGCAATGGTACCTTCTGGGTGCTTTTTTGTGGTTTGCCTGGTTGTATGCGACTGCGAATTTCGCGTTGGGTTTTGCACCCGTACCCGGAGCTGCGCAGCCGGCCATCAATTGGTGGTACGTTGGCGGTTTAGTCGATCTCTGGCTCACGCCGATTGCCTTGGCTACGGCGTACTATCTGATTCCAAAACTCGTCGGACGTCCGATTTATAGTTACAGACTCGCACTCTTAGGCTTTTGGGGTCTCGCGTTGTTTGGCGGTTGGACCGGAATGACCCATTTGATTGGTGGACCGCTTCCCGCCTGGATGATCACCGCCAGCATCGTGGCAAAGGTGTTGATGCTGATTCCTGTATTGGCCGTGGGAGCGAATTTTCATCTGACAATGAAAGGCCATTTCGGAGGCTTGCGCGACAATCACGGGCTACGCTTTATCGTGACAGGCACGGTGATTTACACCGCTTACGCTTTTGCCGGAAGCATTATTTCAACTCGGTCGATCGCTCAGTTTACGCAATTTACGTTCGTTACGGTGATCCAGAATCAGCTTGGTCTGTTCGGCTTCTACAGCATGATCTTATTTGGCGCCGTTTATTATATCGTGCCCAGGCTGCTGAAAAGAGAGTGGCTCTTTCACAAACTCATCGAGGCGCATTTCTGGCTGCTCGTCGTCGGACTCGGATTGCTGCTTCTCGATCTGACGATAGGCGGGCTGATTCAAGGGTTTGGGTTGGAGGATCCTCAGGTTCCCATGATAGCGGTGAACGATTTGCTTGAACCATTTCTGGCGATTCAGAATTTCACGGCGCTTTTGCTGGTGGCCGCGAATTTAGGGTTTGCGATGGCGTTTACCCTAATCCTCCTGATTTCGACGCCCGCCAGACAACGCCGGGTCGCGATCGAACAATCAAACGAGGCTTCCGAGAATACTGAGGCAGAGGTGAGTGTGGCGTGAACAAAATAAACGGACTGTTTTTCGGCGTTTTTTTCCTGTTCGGGATTTCCTGGCTCGGACTCGTGGCTTACCCGTACCTGACTTTTGCCGGTTTGCGGCAAAGTAAGGACGATGCAACAGGTGCCTTAGCGCCGCAAGGAAACCCTGGAACCGCAACTCAGGGGGCTCGGGTCTATGCGGCAAACGGCTGCTTTTACTGTCATAGCCAGTATATCCGGGGGGAGGATGAAGGGAACGACATTGCTCGCAAGTGGGGGACGCGACGGACCGTCCCGAGGGATTATATGTTCGATCAGCAGGTTTTTCTGGGAACATCCAGGCTCGGTGCGGACCTGAGCAACGTTGGCGTTCGTCAGACCGATCCACAATGGTTTTACCGGATCCTGTACAATCCCCATACCATGAGCCATCAAGTGTCCATGCCAGCCTATCGCTGGCTGTTCGAGACCCGGGAAATTCAGGGTCAACCTTCTGCTGACGCCGTCAAGCTGGAGGGCCCGATCGCTCCGCCTTCGGGCTACGAGGTCGTACCTACGGCCGAAGGCAAGGCGCTGGTGGATTATCTGCTTTCGCTGAAAAAGAATTACCCTTTGCCGGAAGCTCCTGAAGCAACAGAATGAGCTCAACGCACGAAGATCAGGTTGAAGAGGCCGGACCGGAGTCCGATGAGCAATTTCAAAAGACTGGATCCGAGCAGTCCTCTTCCGGACGTTCCGAACCGGGCTCGGAAGTGCCGGAGCCCGCGCAGGGGCCGATCCCAATTTGGCTGATTGGAGTAATCGGTCTCGGCATTTTCTGGGCAGGAGCTTATTTGTTTTCGTTCAGCGGCGGATTCAAAGCGGACGTGTTCGATTTCGCGCCTAAGTACGGTGCGGAAGGGGGTGGCGCGAAAGGCGCGCCGGACCCGAAGGTGGTTGGAAAGGCCCTTTTTTCGGCGAATTGTGTCACCTGCCATCAGGCAACTGGTTTGGGCGTACCCGGTCAATATCCTCCGCTTGCCGGTTCCGAGGTGGAATTAGGAGACGCGACCAACCACCTCATTGCCATCGTACTCAAAGGGCTGCAGGGGCCGGTGGTGGTCGAAGGGAAACCATTTAACAATGCGATGCAAGCCTGGGAGGCGCAGTACACTGATTCCCAGCTCGCTGCTATTCTAACCTACGTTCGATCCGACTGGGGGAATAACGCTCCGCCAATCTCGGCGGACATGGTCAAGCAGATGCGGGCCGAGTTCAAAGACCGGAAAGAGCAGTGGACGTGGCCGGAAATAGAAAAGATGCCGCCTAAAAATCTGACGGGCGGAGCTCCGGCTGCCCCTGCGGGTCAGCAGAAACCGGGAACCCCCGCGTCTGGAGGCCAGCCCCCAGCGTCGAATTCCCAGTCTCAGCCGGCAAATGCCCAAACGACTCAACCGCCGGTCCAGTCTCAGCCGCCGGCACCGACGCCTAGTCCTGCCACTGCTCCCTGAGGAAAGTCCCATGACAAGAACCCGCGCCGAAGTATTCTTCCTATGAGCTCCGTATGAACCGGTTTCTATCCAGAAAAAGCGGATTGATGGCCTTGC
>Ga0210383_10002298_pt1 | contig 17291 bp, 14 predicted proteins | sample IncBWC14OmetaG_FD_160072 | JGI IMG/M metagenome (GOLD analysis project Ga0210383, IMG submission 160072) | Forest soil microbial communities from Barre Woods Harvard Forest LTER site, Petersham, Massachusetts, United States - Inc-BW-C-14-O ...
TAACAACGAGTACGGGCTGCCGCTGACGATTTTCCGGCTGGAAGGGGAGGACGACGCGGCGGTGCTGGAGATGGGAATGTCGTTTCCCGGCGAGTTGAAGCGGCTGGCGGCGATTGCGAGGCCGGACGTGGCGATATTGACGCGCGTGGCGCCGGCGCACCTGATGAATTTCAGTTCGGTGGAGGAGATTGCGCTGGCGAAACGCGAACTGGTGGAGGGATTGAATGGGCCGAATTCGTTGGCGGTGCTGAACTCGGATGATTTGAGAGTTGCGGCGATGGCCAGGGTGGCTCCGGGCCGGGTGATTTTTTACGGAGTGGATACTCCGGCGGAGTTTCGCGCGGAGGGGATTGAGGACCGAGGAGCGCTGGGTTCGGCGTTCACGCTGATTCACAAGGGGCAACGGACGCGGGTGGAGATGTCGCTGCCGGGGCGGCACGTGGTGTGGAATGCGCTGGGGGCAATTGCGGCTGCGAGCGAATGGGGCGTTGGCGTGGAGGAGGCGCGGCGGGTGCTGCCGAGTCTGCGGACGCCTTCGATGCGGGGCGAGCTGATCCGGTTTACGAATGGATTTGCATTGATTAATGATGCGTACAATTCGAGCCCCGCGGCGCTGCAGGCGATGAGCAGCTTGCTGGCGGCTACGCCTGGATTTCAGCGGAGGATACTGGCGGCGGGGGAGATGCGGGAGCTGGGGCCGGGTTCGGCGCAACTGCATCGTGAGGGCGGGGAGTTTGCGGCGCGGACGGAGAAGATTGATTTTGTGGTGGGAGTGCAGGGAGACGCTCTGCAGATCGTGGAAGGAGCAGTTGCCGCCGGTGTGCCGCGCGATCGCACGAAATTTTTCGCTACGCCGGAAAATGCGGCGGAATTTCTGGCTGGATTTGTGAAACCGGGAGATTTGCTGCTGGTGAAAGGGTCGCGCAGCGTGAAGATGGAGCGCATCGTGGAGGCCATGCTGGGCCGGTTTGCGCCGGTGGACGCGGGCCGGAAGCCGGAGGCGGGGCACTAGGATGCTGTACTACCTCCTCTACCACGTGCTGCAGAAATATTTCAGCCCGCTGAACGTGTTCCGCTACATCACGGTGCGCACGGCGTATGCGAGCTTGACGGCGATGTTCCTGGCGCTAGTGTTCGGACCGTGGCTGATTCGCAAGCTGCGCGAGTTGCAGATCGGGCAATACATTCGAGAGGAAGGGCCGCAGGAGCACAAGAAGAAAGCGGGCACACCGACGATGGGGGGCGTGCTGATCGTGCTTTCGACTGCCGTGCCGGTGCTGCTTTGGGCGGATTTGTCGAATCCTTTTATTTTGATGGCGCTGTTTGCGCTGATTGCGTTTGCGGTGATCGGGTTTATTGATGATTACGCGAAAGTGGCGAAGCGGCGGAATTTAGGATTAACGGGAAAGAAAAAATTGGCCTTGCAGTTCAGCGTCAGCTTTGCCGTGGGGGTTACGCTGCTTATCCTCTCCACACATAGCGCGTATTCAACGCAATTGATTATTCCGTTCTTGAAACGATTTCGGCCGGACCTGGTGTTTCACTCATTGCAGCACTCGGCGACTTTTTGGCCGTTGGCGTTTTTGCCGTTTCTGGCATTCATCATGATCGTGATCACCGGGAGTTCGAACGCGGTGAATCTTACCGACGGGCTCGACGGACTGGCGATTGGCTGCACGGTGATTGCGGCTGGGGCGATGACGATTTTGACGTACGTCAGCAGCAACTTTCGCTGGGCGACGTATCTGGAGATCCAGTACATCCCGCGCGTCGGCGAGTTGACGGTCTTTTGCGGAGCGCTGGTTGGAGCGTCACTCGGATTTCTCTGGTACAACGCGCATCCCGCGGAAGTGTTCATGGGGGATGTGGGGTCGCTGGCGCTTGGGGGCACGCTTGGCACCATCGCCGTGATCATCAAGCAGGAAGTGCTGCTGGTGTTTGTCGGCGGTGTGTTCGTGCTGGAAGCGCTCTCGGTGATTCTGCAGGTGGGGTCGTTCAAGCTGCGGGGGAAGCGGATTTTTCGCATGGCTCCGATTCACCACCATTTCGAATTGCTGGGATGGAGCGAGAGCAAGGTGATTGTGAGGTTCTGGATTGCAGCGCTGGTGTTTGCGCTGTTTGCGCTGACGACGCTGAAGTTACGATGAAGCGGAAAGAGAAAGGAATGGCGGCGTTAGATCGAAAGACCCACCCTTCGCGCAAAAGGCGCACGAAGGATGGGGCACCCTCAAGTTCATTCGGATTGGGGTGTAACCAACGGTGCGGATATGCCTGGGTCGATTGAGTTACGGAAGATGCGGGTGCTGGTGGTGGGACTGGCGCGAACCGGCGTGGCTACGGCGTTATTTTGCGCGGGGCACAATGCGATTGTGACCGCGACGGAAACGCGCGGGGAAAGTGAATTGGGAGATGCGGCGGCGAAGTTGCGTGCAGCCGGGGTTACTTTGGAATTGGGCGGGCACACGGAAAAAACGTTTCTGGCGCAGGATTTGATTGTTCCGAGTCCCGGAGTGCCGGCGGACGATAAGTTTTTGATGCTGGCGAAGTCGAAAGGCATTACGGTCTGGAGCGAGATTGAACTGGCATACCGGTTTCTGGAGGGGAAACTGATCGGGATCACCGGTTCGAATGGGAAGACCACGACGACGACGCTGGTTCATCACATCCTGAAAGCCGGCGCGATGCGCGCGTATCTCGCGGGGAATGTGGGGACGCCGCTGATTTCGGAAGTGGAAAAGATGGATGCGGGGTCGGTGGCGGTGGCGGAATTGAGCAGCTTTCAACTGGAGCTGACCGAGAAGTTCCGGCCGAATATCGGCGCGCTGCTGAATTTGACGCCGGATCATCTGGACCGGCACAAAACGATGGAAGCGTACGCGGCAGCGAAGGCACGGATTTTTGCGAATCAGACCGAGTTGGATGCGGCGATTTTGAATGCGGATGATGCGGCTTCGGCGAAATATGCGCCGAAGAAGCCGCAGGTGTTCTGGTTCAGCCGGAAGAAGCACGTGATGCAAGGCGCGTGCTTGCAGGGTGAGGAAATTGTGGTGGCGCACCACGGGAAGATGGAGCCGGTGATGAAGGTTGCGGAGATTCCGCTGGCCGGAGCGCACAACGTGGAGAACGTGCTGGCGGCGGTGATCCTTGCGCGGCTGGCGGGAGTGGACTCGGCCACGATTGCCAAGGCGGTGAAGAGTTTTGCGGGTGTGGAGCACCGGCTGGAGTTTGTGGCGGATATTCACGGGGTGCGCTATTACAACGATTCGAAGGCGACGAACGTGGATGCGACACTGAAGGCGCTGGACGCGTTTCCCGGGAGAATCCTGGTGATTCTGGGCGGCAAGGATAAGGGAAGCGACTATACGGTTTTGCAGAAGCCGCTGCGGGAGAGAGCGATTCTTGCGCTGCTGATTGGCGCGGCGGCGGACAAGATTGAAAAGCAGATTGCGGGTAGCGTGGCGATTGAACGCGCGGGGACTTTGGAACGCTCGGTGGAAGCGGCATCGCTGGCGGCGCGGGCCGGTGATGTTGTGCTGCTGGCGCCGGCCTGCGCGAGTTTTGATCAGTTCGAGAATTATGAGCAGCGGGGGCGGGTGTTCAAGGAACTGGTGCGTGGATTGGAAAAGTGAAATTAGAAAATAGAAATTGGAAAAGAGAAGAGATTTAACACAGAGAGCGCTGAGAAAGAGCACAGAGGGCACGGAGGCGGACAGTAATGAGAGGACGAGCGGAGACGGACCGTTGGTTGTTTGGGGTGACGCTGGCGCTGTGCCTGCTTGGGACGGTGATGATTTTCAGCGCTTCGGCGGTGACCGCGCAGCAGATGTACGGGCATTCGTACGTGTTTGTGCTGCGGCAGGTGGTTTGGCTGTTGGTGGGCCTGGCGGGAATGTTCGGGCTGATGAAGCTGGATTATCACCGTTTGCGCGAGCCCGCTGTCGTGTATACGGCGCTGTGCGTGGTCGCAGTGCTGCTGGTTGGAACTTTTTTTCTGGATAAGTCGCACGCAACGCACCGCTGGATCAAGGTCGGACCCGTGAATCTGCAGCCATCGGAAATGACCAAGCTGGTGGTGATTTTGTATTTGGCGTGGTTTCTGGACATGAAACGCCGCGCGGTGACGCGGATGGAGTTCAACAAAGAGGATTTGCTGCAGACGATTCTGCCGGCCGTGGCGCCGCTGCTGGTGTGCATTGGATTGATTGTGATGCAGCCGGACCTGGGCACGTCGGTGGACATTTTGCTGATTATGACGGCGATTTTGTTTGTCGCGGGGCTGTCGTGGAAGTGGCTTGCTGTGGGAGCGGCGGCGGCTTTGCCGGTGTTGATTGCGTTAATCGCATTCGTTTCTTACCGGTCCGCGCGCATCACCGCGTTTCTCCACCCGGATTCGGATCTGCAGGGCGCGGGGTTTCAACTGATGCAGTCGCTGATTGCGGTTGGCTCCGGAGGATTCAACGGGGTCGGTTTGATGGAGAGCAAGCAGAAACTGTTTTATTTGCCGGAGGCGCACACGGATTTTATTTACGCCGTGATTTGCGAGGAGCTGGGCTTCCTGGGCGCAGTTTTTGTGATCACGCTGTTTGCCGTTTACGGATGGCGCGGGATGAGGGCGGCGTTTAATGCGCCGGACCGCTTTGGCAGCATGCTGGCGCTGGGAGTGACGGCGATGGTGATTTTTCAGTCGCTGATTAATTTTGCGGTGGTGCTGGGGATGATGCCGACGAAAGGGATTCCGCTGCCGTTTGTGAGCTACGGAGGATCGAGTTTGCTGGTGATGCTGCTGGCCACGGGCGTGCTGTTGAATATTTCGCAGCAGGCCGGAAGCTCGTCGAGCCTGCGGGCCTGAGGGCGGATGGCGTGAAACTTTTGATTGCAGGGGGCGGAACGGGAGGGCACGTCTTTCCGGCAATGGCGATTGCGCGGGAGTGGTTATCGAGGGGAGCGGAGAGGGAAGTGGTGCTGGTGGGAACACAACGCGGAATTGAGATGAAGCTGGTGCCGCAGGCCGGGCTGCCGCTGGAGACGATTCGCGTGGCAGGGTTGAAGGGCAAGGGCGGAACGACGCTGTTGAAGAATTTGATGATGCTCGGATCGGGATTGGCGGATTCGTTTGGTGTTCTGAAACGGCACAAGCCGGTGGTGGCGTTTGGCGTGGGTGGTTATGCGGCGGGACCAATGCTTTTGGCAAGCTGGCTGCGGGGAATTCCCAACGTGATTTTTGAGCCGAACGCGGAACCCGGGTTCACGAATAGAGTTGTGGCGCGTTTTGCGAAACGTATCGCGACGGGCTACGAAGTGACGGCGAAGGCGTGGGGAGAAAAGGCCAAGCTAACCGGCTGCCCGGTGCGGCCGGAATTTTTTGCGATCCAGCCGCGGAAGCCGGAGAAGCCGCTGCATTTGCTGATAACGGGAGGAAGCCAGGGCGCGCTTCCCGTGAATCGCGCGTTTGTGGATGCGATGGATTTGCTGGCTGCGCGAAAAAATGAATTGCAGATTGTGCACCAGACCGGCGAACGCGATTATAATGCGGTAAGGACCGCGTACGCGCGGCGCGAGATTCTCGCGGAAGTAGTTCCTTTTCTGACGAACATGGCGGGACGCTTCGCCTGGGCCGACCTGCTGGTTTGCCGGGCCGGAGCGATCACTGCCGCGGAGGTAGCCGCGGCGGGCCGGGCGGCGATTTTCATTCCGTTTGGGCGCGCCACAGACAGCCACCAGTTGCGCAACGCGCAGGCCATGGCGAACGCGCAGGCCGGGCGGCTGATCACGGAAACGGAACTGACCGGAGAACGATTGGCGCGCGAGATTTTCTCCCTCCTCGACCAGCCCCGGGAGATTGAAACGCTTTCCACGAACGCGCGGAGCCTTGCCTATCCGCATGCGGCGCGCGACATTGTGAATTTAATTGAAGAAGCGGCGGGGCGAGGGGATGTTTCATGAGCACCCAGATGAAAGGGAGAACGAGTTCCTCAGGGGCTAAAGCCCATCACTCTCGGCTGCTTAATGTCGGAGCTGAAGCTCCGACCCCCAACAACGCAGTTGTGGGAGGATTTCGAATCGAAGGGAATGGATCGAGGCCATGATGGTTTCATTTCGGAATTTTCAACGGATTCATTTGGTGGGGATTGGCGGGATCGGGATGAGCGGCATCGCGGAGGTGCTGCTGACGCTGGGGTATTCGGTTTCGGGTTCAGACCTGAAGCCTTCGACGATCACGGAGCGTTTGCAGAACCTGGGCGCGACGATTTATGAGGGGCATCAGGCCGCGAATGTGGAAGGGGCGCACGTGGTGGTGATCTCTTCCGCGGTGAAGGCCGACAATCCGGAAGTTGTTGAGGCGCACAAGCGGAAGATTCCGGTGATAGCGCGGGCGGAGATGCTGGCGGAATTGATGCGCCTGAAATACGGCATTGCCGTGGCCGGGGCGCACGGGAAGACGACAACGACTTCGATGGTGGCTTCGATTCTGGCGGCGGCGCATCTGGACCCGACGTTCGTGGTCGGCGGCAAAGTGAATCAGGCGGGGACAACGGCGCGCGTGGGGCGCGGGGAATATTTTGTGGTGGAGGCGGACGAGAGCGACCGCAGCTTTCTGATGTTCGCGCCGGTGGTGGCGGTGGTCACTACGATCGACCGGGAACACCTCGATCAATATTCATCGCTCGAAGATATTCAGGACGCGTTCATCCAGTTTGTGAACCGGGTGCCGTTTTATGGAGCGGCGGTATTGTGCCTGGACGAGCCGAATGTGCAGGCGATTATTCCGGATGTGAAACGGCCGATCATTACTTATGGAACTTCGCCGCAGGCCGACCTGGTGATCAGCGACGTGGAAGTGCGCGGACTGGGAGCGGAATTTCGGCTGACCTATAAAGGCGAGGATTTAGGAATGTTCTTGTTGCCGCATCCGCCGGGGATTCACAACGTGCGGAATGCCGCCGCCGCGGCGGCGGTGGCGCTTTATCTGAATGTGGCCAGCGACCTGATTCGTGAAGGCCTGGCGAGATTTGCGGGCGTTGGGCGGCGGTTCGATATCAAGGGCGTGGTGAACGACATTACTGTGGTGGACGACTACGGGCATCACCCGGCGGAAATTCGCGCGACGCTGAAGGCGGCGCGGGGCTGCCAGTTCAACCGGTTGCTGGCGCTGTTCCAGCCGCATCGGTACACGCGGACGCAGCATTTGTGGGATGAGTTTGTGCAGGCATTTAACGACGCGGATATTTTGGCGCTGATGGATGTTTATCCGGCGGGGGAAGCGCCTGTCGCGGGAATCACCAGCGAGGCGCTGGCCAACAGTATTCGCGAGGCGGGGCACAAAAATGTGCAGTATTTCCGCTCGATGCAGGATGCGATTGAGTTTTTGCTGCGCGAGGCGCGGTCGGGCGACGCGATTATGACCATCGGCGCGGGGAACGTCAGCCGCGCGAGCAGCGAGTTGATGGTGCTGCTCGGAACGGAATTGCGCGTGGAGGACCGGCTTCGAAATGCGGATTGAAGATCCCAAAATCCTAGCGGCGCTTCCGGAGTTGGGCACGGAGCTCCGGAGCGGAGTTTCGCTGGCCGAATTGACGTCGCTCGGAATCGGTGGCACGACTGATTTGCTGCGGATTCAGCGGCACGAGGCGATACCGGGATTGCTGAAATTGCTGGACGCGCAGGGCGTCGCGCATAAATTCCTGGGGGGCGGATCGAATTTGCTGGTGGTGGACGGCGAATTGCCGTTTGTGGTGCTGCAACTTGTGAAAGGCGAACCAGAGATTTCCTTGGACGGGAACATCGCTTCCGTGGACGCAGCGGCTGACTTGGGACGCACGGTGACGTTCTGCGCGAAAAATAATTTGGGCGGCATGGAAGGGCTGATCGGCGTGCCCGGAACCGTGGGCGGAGCATTACGCATGAACGCGGGCGCGTACGGCATCCAGATCGGCTCATACGTGCGGGAAGTGAAAGTGTACCGAGCGGCGGAGCGCAAAATCGAGATACTCCACGGCAAAGAGATTTCGTTCGAATACCGGCACACTTCTTTTGCGCCCGATGATATGATGCTGGCAGTGAAGCTGGAACTTCCCTCCAAACCGTACCCTGAAATTCTCCAAGGTATTCGCATCTGCAATGAAAAGCGGCGTTCGAGCCAGCCTCTTGGGCAGAAGAGCGCGGGCTGCATCTTCAAGAATCCACCGGGGGGTTCCGCGGGGCGGATGATCGACGAGCTTGGGCTGAAAGGTTTTTCGCATGGCGACGCGCGGGTCAGCGACCGCCATGCGAATTTCTTCGTGAATGCGGGGCAAGCTTCGGCGGCGGACATGCTGGCGCTGATCGCGGACGTACGCGAACGCGTGCAGCAGGCCTACGGGGTGACCCTGGAAAACGAGGTGGTGGTTTGGAACGCGTGAAACCCATCCAACGCAACGCCTCCGCGGCGGCGGCAGATCAGGAATCCTATCGGCCGGATCTGGTCACGGACGAAGAGCCGAAGTATCTGCGCCGGCAGAAGCCGGTGGAGATTCGCCGGAAGAAACTGGGCGGAAAGGCGTGGCCGTTCTATCGCCGCGTGTTTGTCTGGTCGGTGACGGGCGCGGCGCTAATCACCGTGGGCTATTTTGGCACGCGGTATGCGCTGTATTCGCCGCAAATGCTGCTGGTGAAACCAGACCAGATTGCCGTCAGCGGGAATCGCATCGTGGGGCCGGAGGAAATCCAAAAGCTTTTTGTGCATGACCGTAACCGCAGCGTGCTGCGCATTCCCCTGGAAGCGCGGCGCGCGCAAATCCAGGAAATTCCCTGGGTGGAAGAGGCCAGCGTGCAGAGGATTCTGCCGAACCGGCTGCGGGTGGAAATCACCGAGCGGACGCCGGTAGCGTTCTTTCGCAACGGCAACGAGTTGACACTGATTGACGCGCACGGCGTTCTGCTGGAGCGGCCGGAGGGGGAAGACTTTCACTTTCCGATCGTCACGGGCATGTCCGAAAACCTGGGGCGGGAAGAGCGCGAAAAGCGCATGCAGGTGTACCAGGAATTCATGAAGAACATTGACCTGGTGAAAGCGGGTTCGTCGGAGCGCGTAAGCGAAGCCGACCTTGGGAATCCGCGTGATTTGTGCGCCGTGCTGACGGGATTCGGCAATGACGGAAGCGCGCCCGCCATCACCGTGCATTTCGGCCAGGGCGACTTCACCGGCAAGTACCGGACGCTGGTGGAAAACTTCACGCAGTGGCAGGCGAATGCCGGGCCCGTGCATGCGATCGATCTTCGTTACTCGAGGCAGGTGGTGGTGAACCCCGACACCAGCGCACCTGTGGCAAGAGCAAAATAGAAAGCAGGAGAGCGTCTTGGCAAAGAAAGACAAGTACCTGGTCGGGCTGGATATTGGCAGCACAAAAACGTGTGCGCTGCTGGCGGAAATCGAGAATGAGCAGTTGCGCTTTCTGGCGCTGGGAGCGGCGGAATCGAAGGGGCTTCGCAAGGGATTGATCGTGAATCTGGACTCGACGGTGAGCTCCATCCGGCGCGCGGTGGAAGAAGCCGAGGGAGTGGCCAATGTGCCGGTGGAATCGGCGGTGATCGGCGTGGCGGGCAGCCACGTGCGCGGAGTGAATAGCAGGGGCGGCATTTCGTTGGGGAACCGGGCGCGCGACGTGGAGCGCGACGACGTACGCCGTGCCATTGATGCTGCACGGAACATCGCGATGCCGGAGGATCGCGAAGTTCTGCACGTGCTTCCACACGAATTCCTGGTGGATGCGCAGGATGGCATCCGCGATCCCATCGGTATGATCGGGCAACGCCTGGAAGCGAACGTACATGTGGTCACGTCTTCGGTGGCCGCGACGCAGAATCTGATTACGGCGGCGAACAAAGCGGGGATTTTGATCAACGACACGGTGTTGGAGCCGCTGGCTTCGGCGGAAGCGTGCCTGACCGCCGACGAAAAAGAGATGGGCTGCTGCATTCTGGACATTGGCGGCGGCACGACCGACTTGGCGGTTTTTGGCGGGGGCGTGGTGCGCCATACCGGAACAGTTGCGATCGGCGGCGACCACTTTACAAATGATCTGGCGGTCGGCCTTCGAACGCCGATTCCAGAGGCGGAACGGATCAAGCATCGCCATGGATGCGCGTGGGGCGAGGTGCTTCACAACGACGGCGCGATTGAAATTGCGAGCGTGGGTGATCGTCCACCGCGGACTATTTTTGCGCGCAACCTGACGGAAATTATTGAGCCGCGCGCGCAAGAGCTACTAACCATGATTCGAGACGACCTGCGCCGCGCCGGAATGGAACGGCAGATTCAGGCTGGATTCGTTTTGACAGGCGGCGGCGCGCTGCTGAATGGCCTGGGCGAGTTTGCGGAACACGTTTTCCAATTGCCGGTGCGACTTGGCGAGCCGCGCGGGATTCTGGACATGCCGGAATCGGTGGCGAGGCCTGACTACGCGACGGTTGTGGGGTTGGTGTTGCATGCGGCGAAGACGCGCCGCAGCAACAACGCGCAGAAAGGCAATACGCTGGTTTCGAAGCTGAAAGCGATGTTTGCCGGGGCGTAGAAGCTATCTCATAAATGAGGTTCGGATGATCGAAGAGTGTCCTCAGGGGCTAAAGCCCAGTTTTCTGGGATCCTAAATGTCGGAGCTGAAGCTCCGACCCCCTGAAAACCATTTATGAGATGACCTCTTGTCCGGGTGGGCCAAAACGGGATTAGAAGGCGCTAACGGTGAGAGGGTAGGCGAAGTGCAGGGGTAAACACATGGACTGGCAGGCCGGTTTTCCACAGGCCTGGCAGGCCGGTTTTCCACAGGCCTGGAAAAGTCTCTGTGGAATCAGGGGAATACGAGTTCTATAAAGGATTTGGACCAGCCGGACAGGGGGAGATGCATGACAGCGAAAGACGCAGGAATCCGGATGAGCTTCAGCGAGGAGTTGCAGCCCGCGAAGATCAAGGTGATTGGTGTGGGCGGTGGCGGGTGTAATGCGGTGAATCGCATGATTCGCGCCAAAGTCGAGGGCGTGGAATTCATCACGGCCAACACGGACCTGCAGGCGTTGAAGATGTCGCAGGCGCCGATAAAGCTCCAACTGGGCGCGAAGCTGACGAAGGGATTGGGCGCGGGAGCGAACCCCGAGATTGGGCGCAAGGCCGCGCTGGAAGACACCGACAAAATTATTGAGGCTCTTGAAGGCGCGGATATGATTTTCATTACGTCCGGCCTCGGTGGAGGGACGGGCAGCGGCGCGGCGCCCGTGGTGGCTTCGCTGGCAAGTGAGTTGGGCGCGCTGAGCGTTGCGGTGGTGACGAAGCCGTTTGCGTTTGAAGGCAAGCGCCGGATGCTGCAGGCCGAGCAGGCACTGCAGGATTTGATCGGCGTGGTGGACACCGTCATCGTGATTCCGAACGAGCGGCTGATGGAAACGGTGGAGCGCGGCACCAGTTTTTTCGATGCGTTCCGGATTGCCGACGACATTTTGCGACAGGCGGTGCAGGGCATTTCGGACATCATCACGGTGCCCGGCATCATCAATCGCGACTTTGCGGACGTGAAGGCCATCATGCACGGGCAGGGTTATGCCGTGATGGGCACGGCCGTAGCTACCGGGGCCACTCGCGCGGTGGATGCGGCGAATCGCGCGATTGCCAGCCCGTTGCTGGAAGACAATTCGATTCAGGGCGCGCAGGGTATCCTGATCAACATTTGCGGAAGCTCTTCACTTTCGCTGCATGAGGTGCATGAGGCTTCGAGCGTGATCCAGAAAGCCGCGCATGAAAATGCGAACATCATTTTCGGCGCGGTGATGGACGAGAACATGAAGGATGCAGTGAAAATTACCGTGATCGCGGCGGGGTTCAAGGAAGCCGGGAAAAAGCAGGCGCCGTCGAAGCAGACGGTGCTGCCGAGAACGTGGAAGGCCGGGCGGGAAAATCCGCAGCAGCAGGAATTGCCGCAGACGCCGCCAAGCGTGGTGCATCAGGTGGCGCAGAACGTGCGGGAAGTTTCGCCGGAAGTGCCGAAAGACGATCTGGATGTGCCGACGTTCCTTCGAAGGCAGGCACAGAAGGCCTGACGCTGAAAACAATTTGCTGTTTGGGAGGGCACGCAATCGCGTGCCCTTTTTTTGTGGCGCAGGGTAGTGCCGTCATCTTGCAGGCACGCATGCCGCCCTTCGCAGCTCAGGGTAAACAGGATGCCGGCGCTACCTCTGAAGGCTCGCGACGCACTCTCGCACCGCGGATTCGAAGGCTGCGATGTCCGGGCTGGAGTAGGGAATCACTTCACCGAGGCCTGTGTGCAACTCATGCGCGCCGGTGGCGCGGGCTACTTTGGCGATATTGCCTGGATGGAGGCCGCCGCCGGGAAGAATGGTGAAGCGGCTTCCAGCTTGTTCGATTAGCGATCGGAGAGTCCGCGCGCCAGTTTGGGCATTGGCTGCGCCGCCGGAAGTGAGGATGCGGTGCGCGCCGGTGAGAACGACGCATTCCAACGCTGCCGCGAGGTCTGGTGTCTGATCAAGAGCGCGATGAAATGTGACTTGCATTGGTGAGGCTAGCGAGACGAGTTCCGTGGTGCGCGGAACATCTACCCGACCGTCAGGGAGCAGCACGCCCGTCACAATGCCCTCCAGGTTTTCCGCTGCGATCGTTTTGATTGACGCTTTCATCTCCGCAAAATCGGCCGATGAGTAGACGAAATCGCCCGAGCGGGGGCGGATCATCACGTGAATGGGAATGCGGACTGCGGCGCGCACCTGGCGAATCAACTCGATCCCGGGCGTCAGGCCTCCCGCAGCGAGATCAGCACATAGTTCCAGGCGCTGTGCTCCGGCGCGTTCGGCGGCGGCCGCGCGGGCCAGGGAATCCACCGCAACTTCCAACAATATTCCAGCAGGCATAGTTTTTAGAAAAGACGCGGCGGCCGGCGCGATACCGCAGCCGCCGGCAAGCAACGCACCATCTTACGGGAGGTGGGTTGGAACGGTCAGGAAAAATGCCAGTGCTCTATCACCAGCGAAGGGCGTTGTGTTAGTCTGCTCGCGGAGTCATCTGGTCTCATCCCACCATTCAACCTACTAGGTAAGTTTCAGCTAAGGAGACCGATCATGAACGCACCCAGATTCATTTGCATCGCCGGCGTAGTTGCGATGGGGCTCGCCCTTTCTGCCTGCGAGAAGCCGTACCACCAACCGGAGGAGCGCTACGTGCTGGTGACGGCCAATGTGAACCTGCCGTATTGGCAGGAAGCGCAAGCTGGGCTGACGGATATCGGCAAGACGGCGGGTGTGAAAGTAGAGATGGTGGGACCGGCCACTCTTTCGCCCAGCGAAGAGCTAAGCGAGTTTCAAAAGGTAGTGGCGCAAAATCCCGCCGGCATCATGGTGTCGGCGAGCGACCCCGCGTTGTTTAAGGAGTCGATAAACAAGGCTGTGCTGCAGGGAATCCCGGTGATTTGCATGGACTCGGATTCGCCGGATTCGCGGCGAGTGCTGTTCATCGGGACGGATAATTTCCGCGCCGGGCAAAAGAGCGCGAAGCGGATGGTGGACCTGCTGGCCGGGCAAGGACGCATTGTTCTAATCGGCCTGCCGGGCCAGTTCAATTCCGAGGAGCGCGTCCGCGGTGTGAACGACGTGCTGAAGAGCTATCCGGGAATCAAGATTGTGGCAACCATCGACGACCATGGCGATCCGCGGGCCGCGTATGACGGCATTTCCGACCTGCTGCAGAAGAAGAAGGAAAAGATCGACGGGATTATTTGCCTGGAGGCCTCGGGAGGGCCCGGAGCGGCCGATGTGCTGCACCTGCTGGACATGACCGGGAAGATCAAGATCGTGGCGTTCGATAAAGATCCGCAGACACTGGATGCGGTCGAGCGCGGGTGGATCACCGCCACGGTCGTGCAGAAACCCTACCTGATGGCGTTTTATGGAGTAAGGTTGCTGGACGACCTGCACCACAACGTGGTTCACGAATTTAAAGACTGGGCGACCGCGCCGACGGCTCCTCTACCCACGTTTGTGGATACCGGAACGGCGGTTATCGACTCCACAAATCTCGGAGCGTTTCGGAAGGCCTTGGCGGAGCACCCCAAGCGGATTATCTGAGGGGCGAATCAAGATTTCTGATCGTTTGGGAAGGCGAGCTTAGGGAGTAGAACGGATCTGGCTTTGTTGAGATCCTCGTCCAGGCTTAGTGTGAGCGGTGCCGCTACAGCGGGCGGGGCGAGCCCCGCCCCTACAAAGGCAAGAGGACGGCAAGAAGGCGGCGTGAAGCCGCCCCTACGAAGGTAGGAGGACTGCAATAGGGGGCGTCAAACCCTCATTCGCGTTGCGGCAGGACCGCGTAGCGAGCGATGACGAAGCCCATGGCGCCGCCGAAGAAAACGTCTCCGGGGAAATGATCGCTGCGCGTGATGCGCGAGAAGGAGATGGCGCCAGCGAGTCCGTAAGCGACGAAGGGCACCCAGCGGTGCGAGCGGTAGCGGCGGGCGATCACCGTTGCCACGGCCATGGCACCCATGGAGTGGACGGAATAGAAGCCCCCGGAATGCAACGGATTGTGAGTTCCGTTAAAAAAACTGTCAGAGTACGGGCCGTTGCCGGTGTAGCTGATGGGTTCGCGGCGGCCGGTGATGGCTTTGAAGGGGAGATCGATCAGGAAGCCGTCGGCGAAAGCCTCTCCGGCAAGAAGCGCGGTTTCCTGAGCATAGGAATCCTTGCGCGCCCAGCCGATCGCGTACATTGCCGCGGGCACGGCCGCGATGAAAGCGCCTGTGTTGGTGCTGCTGAGTACGCGGTTGAAGCCGCTGAAACTTGTGGTGTTGCGGAATGGGGGAGCTGAATAAGGATCCGAAGCGATGAATCCGGAAGTGATGCCGACTATGGCGATGGTGGGCCAGATGTGCTCTCCCTTGACGAGCTTAGTCGGGAAGAGCCAGATGTCTTTCTGGTCGGCGAGAAGATTTCCCGGCAACTGGCGAAGCGAGACGCTGCGGCCGATATCCGAACAACACGCGGTGGGGGCGGTGCCGGATGTTGTCGAGGAAGTTTCCGGAGTGTCGGGTTTTTCCTGAGCCGTCAGGGTGAGGGAAGCAATCAAGAAAGCGGCGAAAACGAGGAAAACCTGTCTGTGAAATTGTCCTGCAGATGCCATTGGTTAATCTTAGCGCATGGGGTGGCGAAAAGGTGTCTTATAAGAAACACACTACACCAGGCCGTAGGAGGCAAAGACGACAATGGCTGTGACTCCCAGTCCGGAGCCGAGTACGGCGCCGGCCAGAACGTCGCTGAGAAAATGCATGCCGAGGACCACACGGGAGATCGCGATACTGGCAGCGACGAAATACAGCGCACCCTCCAGGCCCGGATAAAAATAGCTGACGACCAGCGCAATCGAGAAGGCGGTCATAGTGTGACCGGAGGGAAACGAAAACTGGTCGGGGGGAAGAACGCGGGACCAGCAGTGCGGCTCCATGTGGCACGGGCGCTGGCGGTGGCTGATTTTCTTTAGCGCTTTGAAAACGAAAACTCCAGCGAGAGCGGCGCATGCGGAGGCGCTAACCGCGGCATAGCGATTTGGGCCGCCGACGATCAGAAGGATGATGGCCAGGCTGTACCAAAGCCAGCCGTCGCCGACGCGCGTGGCCGCGATCATCCAGTAGCGAATCCAGCGCGGCGCTTTCCAGCGATTGACGCGGCGCATCACGCGGTAATCGCGGTTTTGGATGTAGCCCCAGACTGTTTTTGCGACGGTCATGGCTCACCTCAACCCGCCCAGTTCGCCTCGAATCCCGAATCGACGTCCCATAGCATGCGCGGAGACTTTTCCCTGCCATCCAGCTTCGTGGCCCATTGTTTGCAGAAGCGGATTTCGTTGAGCCAGTGAAACGCGGTTATCGCCGGAATAAAAACGGTCAACGGCAGGAGCGCGGCGGCGGGAGGATTGTCCTTCACCACCCGGCCAACAAAATTAAGAATGTCCATCGTGAGTTTGGCGTAGCTGCCGTGCTGCCCGTGAATGATGCCGCGGCCAGCGCGCAAGCCGGCGAAGTATTCTTCGACGGTGCGCGCTCCCGGCATCTCTGTAAATGTGCGAGCGACGCCGGAAAGGGTGTGCGAGTCGCTGCCCGCCACAGCGGCCTTGCCAAGTTTCGAGGCCAACTGCTGCGCTTGTTGATTCGCCGCTTGCCACATCTGGCCGTTGCGGACTTCCAGCGCGGGGATGTAGGAGGCGAACCAGTTGAAATCTTCGATCTCGCGGCGGCCCGTAAGGCTGGAGAACACATGATTCAGGCTGAAGAAAATCCTGCGCTCGGTCAGGTACATCAGCAGGGCTATAAAATCGTTGCGGCGGCGCGAGATTTCCGCGTGATCTTTTTCGGTGATTCCGTAAACTCCCATGTGAATTTGGGTGCCGGTGGGCATGCGCACGGTCACTTCTTCACTGAGGAAAAAGTCGGGATATTTGCGGAGGGCTTCCGCGGCGTCGATGGAATCGTGGTCCGTCAGAGTGACGATGGACATGCCGAGGCGCTTGCAGCGTTCGTAGACCTCAGCGGGTTGGTTATAGGACTCCTTGGCAATCCGGGTGAGACCCGGCGTGTCACACATCCCCGAGGCGATTGAGTGGACGTGAAGGTCGCAACGCATGTTACGAGATTAGATGCGGGATATGAACAGGACATAAAACGAGGGCGAACTGCGTATGAAAATCAGGGTGGAACTGATTGAACACAAAAGGTTTGAAACGTTTTCCACATGGCATGCAGCGTGCTTGTCTATGTTTACAATCTATTCATAGTTGTGTGGAACAATTCCGGGCGATGAAGAAAATACAGGTGTTGTTCCATGACGCGGGTGGCGGCCATCGGAACGCTGCGGTTGCCCTGCAAACGGTAATTTCCCAACAGAATCGCGGCTGGCAGGTGGAGTTGGTGCAGTTCCAGGAATTGACGGATCACCTGGATGTGCTGCGCAAGCTCACGGGGATTCGCATTCAGGAACAGTACAACACGCTGTTGCGCAACGGATGGACACTGGGCGCGACACAATTGCTGCGCGTGCTGCAGGCGACGATCCGGATTTTTCATGGACCACTGGTGAAATTGCTGGCTGGTTACTTTCAGAAAAGCGATGCGGACCTACTGGTGTCCGTGATTCCGCATTTCAACGGGGAGATTGCGGAAGCCTGGAAGCGGGTGCACCCGGAAAAACCGTTCGTTACGTTGATTACGGATATCGCGGATTTTCCGCCGCATTTCTGGATCGAGCGGGCCGAAAATCAGTACATGATTTGTGGC
>Ga0210383_10002299_pt1 | contig 17281 bp, 10 predicted proteins | sample IncBWC14OmetaG_FD_160072 | JGI IMG/M metagenome (GOLD analysis project Ga0210383, IMG submission 160072) | Forest soil microbial communities from Barre Woods Harvard Forest LTER site, Petersham, Massachusetts, United States - Inc-BW-C-14-O ...
CGGAGTGAATGACAACTTTTTCTTTCTCGGTGGACACTCCCTGCTGGGCACGCAGTTGATCGCCCGTGCCCGGGACTCCTTTAGAGTCGAGCTTCCCCTGCGCACGGTTTTCGATCGCCCGACCGCTGCGGAACTCTCGGCAGAGATCGAGCGAATGCTTCGCATGGACGGGATTAACGCCGACTGAAGGTATGGCTGCGCCCAACCGCATCCCACCGCAGGTCGCCTAAGAACATCAAATGAAATCCGCATCGGTAAAACCCGAACCCGCGCTGAGCCTTTACCACTTGCTTGATCCTGAGGTTCTCGCCGATCCGTATCCTCTTTACGCAAGACTCCGTACCGAAGACCCGGTGCACTGGGACCCATTTCTGCATGCCTGGGTGGTAACCCGCTACAACGATGTGCAGCGCGTTCTTCTGGAATTTTCAGCGAATCGCACACCGACGCCGACGCAGTTGACGTCCATGGGTCTATCCCAACTAAGTCCCATCGCCAAGGTGATGGTCAAGCAAATGCTCTTCATGGATGCTCCCGCACATACCCGCCTGCGCGGCTTGTGTTCGCAGGCATTCACGCCCTCGCGGGTCGAGAGACTTCGTTCCCACATCCAGGAGATTGCCGACCGCCTGATCGACGATGTGGCACCCGCCGGCCGCATGGATTTGATTCATGACTTCGCCGCTCCGCTGCCCGCAACCGTCACTGCGGAAATGTTGGGCGTTCCCATCTCCGATCACCGGCAGCTAAAGGCTTGGTCCGCGGACTTCGCGGAAATGCTCGGCAACTTTCAGCACAATCCCGATCGCACGCAGCGTGTCCTGAGCACGCTTGAGCAAATGACGGCATATTTCCGAGACGCGATTCGGGAGCAAAAAGGCAAGCCCGGAGAAGGATTAGTTCACGCTCTGCTTGTCGCCGAAGTGGATGGCGACCGGCTGACCGAGGAAGAGGTCGTCGCCAGTCTTATCGTGACTATGGTTGGTGGCCAGGAAACCACGACTAATCTGATTGGCAACGGGATTCTGACCTTGTTGCGACATCCCGAAGTCCTTGAGGAGTTGCGGGCGGACCTGCCCCTGATTCCTTCTGCCGTAGAGGAGTTGTTGCGTTTCGAGAGTCCGAGCCAGCACACAGGGCGGATCGCTCCTGCTGATGTTGAAATCGGGGGCAAGAAGATTCGCGCGCGAGATGCGGTCATGGCGGTGATGGCTGCGGCCAACCGCGATCCAGAGCAGTTCCCCGATCCCGATCGCCTGAACATCCGACGCAAAGAGAATCGTCACGTGGCATTTGGTTTTGGAGCTCACTTCTGTTTTGGAGCGCCCTTGGCCCGCATTGAAGCCCAAATCGCTTTTTCCTCGCTTCTTCGTCGGCTCAACCACATCCAACTTGAGCCCGGACCGATTACGTGGCGGGAGAACCTGGGCTTGCGAGGATTGAAGGCTTTGCCTCTGTCCTTTACCGCAACTTCAGCGCAGTAACTGAACTTTGATTGTCTAATATGGGAGCCGAAGTAGAACTGAAAGAATCCGGCAACGCATCTGCGGCTGCGCAGCCGAGCGTGCCGAGCGTTCGGAGCCTGGCCGGTCCCAGGGTGGCCCCGCTGTCTTCCGCGCAGCAGCAGATCTGGGTGCACACCCAGCTGGTTCCAGAAATTCCGATTTACAACGAGCCGGTGACCATTCATCGTCGAGGCACGTTGGATGTGCGCGTACTGGAGCGCACGCTGACCGAGATTGTGCGGCGCCACGAATGTTGGCGCACGACATTTACCCTGGCGAATGGCGAGCCGGTTCAAGTCGTCAAAGCGGTGAAGCCGGTTCAACTGCAGGTGGCCGATCTTCGTAGGCTTCCCGCATCACAGCAGGAATCGGAAGCTCGGCGTCTGGCCGCAGAGGACGCGCTTCGTCCCTTCGACCTGTCGCAGGGACCGCTGTTTCACGCTTTGCTGGTCCACCTCAGCGACACCGAACACCGGCTGTTTCTAACCCTCCATCACATAATTTTTGATGGCTACTCCATCTACCGTGTGTTTCTGCCCGAGTTGGCAGCCCTTTACACGGCGTTTTCTAACGCTCAGGAATCGCCCTTACCCGAGCTTTCCACCCAGTACGCCGACTTCGCAATTTGGGAGCGGGAATGGCTTTTGCGGGACGGGCGTCTGCAATCGCAACTGGCGTATTGGCGTGAACAACTCGGAGGGAACTTATCTGTCCTGCAATTGCCCTCAGACCGTCGCCGGCCGGCAATTCAGAGTTTCCGTGGGGCCATTCAGCCGGTCGCATTCTCAAGAGCCCTGAGCGACACACTAGTGCGGTTGAGTCGCCAGACAGGCGCAACCCTCTTCATGAGTTTGGTGGCCGCATTCAGCGTTCTTCTGCACCGCTATTCCGCGATGGACGATGTATCCATCGGCACCGTGAGTTCAGGGCGCAAGCGATCTGAGCTCGAGGGACTCCTCGGATATTTTCTCAATCCCGTGGTCTTGCGCAGCGATTTGTCCGGCGATCCCAGTTTTCGCGAATTGTTGCGCCGGACGAGAGAAGTTACGCTCGATGCCTTGTCGAATGACGATGCCCCATTCGCGCAGGTGGTGAACGAAGTTCACCCCAGCCGTAGTTTGAGTTTCAATCCATTGTTTCAGGCGCTGCTCACTCTTGAACCGCCGCTGCCCGCAACCCAGGACGGGTGGACAGTAGCGCTTACCCAGTCGGAAGTGGACTCGGGGATCTCGAAGTTTGATCTGTCTCTGGAACTGGACGATCGGCCCTCGGGCCTGGTTGGCCGATTCAAGTACAGCACTGATCTTTTCGAACCAGCAACGGTCGCGCGCATGGCCGGTCACCTTACGACTTTGCTGGAAGGAATCGCCGCGAATCCAGACAAACCGATTTCAAGTCTCCCGATGCTGACGGAGCCGGAGCGGCTGCAGTTATGCGTCGAGTGGAACGACACTAGCACAGACTATCCTGCAGACCTTTGCCTCCACCAGTTGTTTGTGAAGCAAGCCGAGCGCACTCCTGAGACGATTGCTGTCGTCGGCGACAGCGGCCAGCTGAGTTATCGCGAACTGGACCAGCGCAGCAACCAACTGGCGGCGTATCTCCAGAAGCGAGGTGTTGGTCCAGAGATGCCGATCGGGCTTTATCTGCAGCCTTCTTGTGAGATGTTGGTCGGCATCCTCGGTGTATTAAAGGCGGGCGGCGCTGTTGTTCCCCTGGACCCAAGCTATCCGGCGGAGCGGCTGGCATACGTTTTAGCGGACACTGATTTGCGAGTTTTGCTCACGCAGGAATTCCTGCGGTCTCAGTTGCCGCCGAGCAGCGCTGAAGTCGTCTGTCTCGATTCCGGCTGGGCCTCCGTTGATGTTGAGAACTCGGCCCCCGTCCAGAGCGAAGGTACGCCGCAGGACCTGGCGTATGTGATTTACACCTCGGGCTCGACCGGGAAACCGAAAGGTGTTCAAATCACGCACGGTAATCTGGTCCATTCGACGCACGCTCGTTCGCTTTACTACAACTACGCAGCTAACCCCGGGGGACGTTTTCTGCTGCTGTCATCATTCGCCTTTGACAGCTCCCTGGTCGGCATCTTTGGCTCGCTGTGCAATGGCGATACCCTGGTGATGACGCCGGGAGCGTTGCAATCGAGTTTGCCCGGTCTGGCTCAAATGGTCGCGGACCAACGAATATCGCACTTGCTTTGCGTCCCCTCCCTGTACAGCCTGCTTTTGGAACAGGCAAAACCGGGGCAACTGGCCAGCTTGAAAGTTGCAATCATGGCCGGGGAATCGTGTCCGGTCGAACTGGTCGAGCGTCATTATGAAATGCTTCCGCAGACCACGTTGTTCAATGAATACGGTCCTACCGAGGCCAGCGTGTGGAGCACGGTGTACAAGTGCGTGCCGAACGAGAGTAGGGAACTGCTTCCGATTGGGCGTCCGATTCCCAATGCCAAAGTCTATGTACTCGATGCGCATCTGAATCCTTTGCCGATCGGCGCACGCGGCGAGTTGCACGTTGGTGGTCCCGGGGTGGTGCGCGAATACCTTCGCCGCCCGGCAGAAACGACGGAACGATTTATCCCTGATCCCTTCAGCAAAATTCCCGGCGCGCGGCTGTACAAGACGGGAGATTTGGTTCGCTACCTGCCGGACGGTAATCTTGAACTCCTCGGACGGCTCGATCACCAGATCAAGATCCGCGGATTCCGTATTGAACTGGAAGAGATCGAAGCCGTCATTTCGCAATACAAAGACGTGGCGATGGCCGTGGTTGCGCTTCGCAAAGAAGAAACGGGTGAGCCAACGCTGCTCGGATATGTTGTGCCCATTGACTCCTCGAAATTTGACGTGGACAGCCTGCGCAGCTTCCTCGGCCAGAAATTGCCGTCGGCGATGATTCCCTCCAGCTTCGTGGTGCTTGAGAACCTGCCCTTGACGCCCAACGGCAAGGTCGACCGTAATGCTCTGCCCACACCCTCGCGAACCCTGCCCGCGTCGCAGGTGGTGCAACCCAGTAAAGCCCTCGAATCGGATCTCTTGGAAATTTGGGAAGCCGTTCTGGACAGGCGAGGCATCGGCGTCACTGAGAATTTCTTCGATCTCGGCGGGCATTCGTTGCTTGTGGCCAAACTCTTGTTGCGCATCGAGCAACGATTTGACCGAAGACTTTCGCTGGCCCATGTTTTTCAAGCGCCAACGATTCGCCAGATGGCAGTTCTGATTGAAGGCCAGAGTGAGGCGCTACACCATCCTGCGGTGGTTCCGATTCAGCCCCGCGGTTCGAAACCGCCTCTGTTCTGGGTGCGCGGCGGTCCGTTGTTTCTTCCGCTGGCCAACCGTTTGGGCTCCGATCAGCCGCTGCTCGGACTTCACTTGCCGCCCTCCGAGGCCAGCCAATTATCGATTCCGTATCAGCTCGAGGACATCGCAACCGCGCTTGTATCCCGCATGCGCGAGGTCCAGCCCGACGGGCCGTATTATCTTGCTGGCTTATGCGTGAACGGCGTGATCGCCTACGAAATGGCCAGACAACTCGCGCTCCGCGGTCAGCAAGTGGCAATGCTCGCCCTTTTCGATGCGCAAAACCCAGCCTATTACGAAGACTACTCGCTGGAGAGTCGAAGCCAGCTTTTGCGCGGAAGAATCGAATTCCAGTTCTCGAAGTTTTGGAAGGGGGGACTGGCGGGACTTCCCGAGTTCATTCGCGAGCGTGTGATCGGCGCTCATCGCAGACTTAGCGTGCGGTTTTGGCGAACCTGGTATGCCATGGGCTTTCGAGTAAAAGTGAAGCGGCTGGAAGACTTCGAGAGCATCATCCATCCGGCCTCGTTCGTATATCGACCCAAGACTTATCCCGGGAGGGCAGTCTTCTTTCAGTCCAGCGATTGGCCGAGCGACGCCTATTGGGATTTTTATACCAGCTGGGACAACATGCTGGACGGCGGTCTGGAGGTCCACAGAATTTACGATGGCCATGAGGCCATGTTCCACGAAGAGAACGTAGACGTCGTGGCCAACAAGCTGAAGGAGAGCCTGGCAATCGCCCAGCGAAATGGTCGCGCCGCGGTTGAACATGTTTCCAAGCCGACAAAGAAAACAATAGCGACCGCCGCAAAGGCAACTCAGATCAGCTTCCGCGAAGCCACTTTCGAGGATTACCCACAAATTTCCGCGCTCGAATCCCGCTATGGCTTGCAGCCCAAGAGCTACGACGAATGGACGCACCTGTGGCTGCACAACCCCACCTACCTTGAGCGGTCCGATTGGCCCATTGGATGGGTCTGCGAAAACCAGGAAAATGAGATTGTTGGCTGCATCGGAAACATTCCTCTGGCCTACGAGTTCGGCGATCGCGCGCTGCTTGCCGCCACCAGCCGCGCGTTGGTGGTGGACTTACAATATCGCCCCTACGCTTTCACCCTCTTGGGCAAATTTTTCAACCAACGCAAGGTTGATCTGTTTCTGAATACCACGGTCAATCCAAACTCGTCGAAGTTACAGGACGTGTTTCGAGCATTGCGAGTGCCGTCCGGCGACTGGGACCGCTCCGCGTTCTGGATTACGAACTATCAGGCCTTTGCGGCGAGCCTGCTGACCAGGAAAAAAGTCCGCGGGGGAACTCCGTTGAGCTACCCGTTGTCGTCCGGGTTGTGGCTCAAAGATACCCTTACCCGCAGGGCCTTGCGAGCCTCGGCAAAAGGCGTGGAAATACAGTTCTGCAATCAGTTTGACGATGAGTTTGATGAGTTCTGGCAACGAGCGCGAAAGAACAGCTCAGTCGGCTTGAGAGGTACGCGTTCGAGTGCCGTCCTGAACTGGCATTTCAAGGATGCGCTGGCGACCGGCAGAGCCTGGGTGCTGACGGCGAGCGACTCGACTGGGATCTGCGCGTTTGGAATTTTCCGGCGTCAGGATAATCCGGAGTTCGGTCTTGATCGAATGCGCCTGGTCGATTTTCAAGCCTTGGATGGCAAAACTGATCTGCTCAAGCCAATATTATTCGGCGCACTGGAGAGATGCCGGCGCGACGGCATCCACATGCTCGAATCGATTGGCTTCTGTGCCCACAAGCAAAAGATCATCGAAAGCCTGTCTCCTTACTATCGCGAGCTTAGTTCGTGGCGTTATTTTTATAAAGCCAACGACAAGACCTTAGCCGCAAGCCTGAAGGACCCGCAAGTCTGGGATGCAACTTGTTTCGATGGCGACGCAAGCCTTTAGCAGCAACCATTAAAACTCCCCTGGGTGCCCTCGTTTGCTGGGGCGCCAGCATTTGAAATCTCATTTCGAGGAGAGCGCACTTTTTATGGAAGAAGTGATGACGGAAACTTTGAAGACTTCCGATGAGAATGCCAAGCAGGAGTCCTCACAGCTTCGTGAGGGACCTCTGTTCGTGGTGGGAATGTTTCGGTCCGGCACCTCGTTGCTGTATGCCCTCTTGAATCAGCACCCCCAGATCGCACTCACCTACGAAGACGACTTAGCCTATCTTCCCTCGTTGTTCTGGTTTCCTACGAACACTTCGCGATGGTTCGCAAAATGGGACTCCTGGAACGGTGGGCCATCTCGGCACAAAGTCCCTGTCACCGACCTGTCTCCGGACATCAGTGATTTGCAGACTGCGGCTCGAGAGGTGTACATCAAATTCGCCGAGAAAAAGGGAGCAGCCGTTTGGGGATGCAAGTCGCCAACTTTTTTTGATTCGCTGGCCCGCCTTGGCCGCACCTTTCCGAATGCCCGTTTTGTAATCATCTGGCGTGATTTATATGACGTCTGCAACAGCATCCTCAAAGCAAAAGTAGAAGCCAGCTATTTCAAAAGACCGGGCATGATCCTGCGTGCCATCCTTGGCTATCTCGACATGAGAGTGCAGTCCGATTGGCTGGTAAAGCACGGACTTCCAGTTCACGAGATCTGGTACGAGGACATGGTGACCGATTCTGAGGCTGTCATGCGAGGAATTTGCGAATTCGTGCAACTTCCGTTTGATCCGAAGATGAGTTCGCTGAAGGGTGCGGACCGCAGTGTCATCGAAAACGGCAGCCATCATTCGCTGGTAAAAACCGAAAAAATTTTCAAGCCCAGGCAAAGCCGGGATGCGCTGCCCATGGCGTTGAAGACCAAGATTGATCGCTATCTGCACAGATGGCGAAAACAATATAACGGAGCCTGGCCTCGATACCCGCAGTCCTTGGAGGGTAAGAGCAGCGGCCCCTCGCTGCTGGAGCGCTGCCGCGACCGCGTTGCCTACAATGCTTTGTGGGTCGGGTATCACAGCATCCCCGTCGTCTTTTGCCTGGTGCCGTCCCGTGTTTGGAATGTTTATCGAAGACTGCGGGGCCGGGCCTTTGAATGGCAGGAAGCGCAATATGAGGTGGTGAAAGGGCGGGACGATCGCGCCCCCCGCTAAAAGTACCTTTTCCGAAACCAAAGTCTTGGCAAACAAATCACCGCGACATTCCAACCTGTCGCCTTACGGCCACAGAATCTCCAGTGAGTAATCGAGCCATTAAGACATTCTCGACGTGCCCGCAATCCAGCGCCGTGGATCGGGCATTGTATTTGCAAAACGTCATCGACGTCGCCCGTTGGAGCGAAGAGGCCGGCTGCGAGGGGGTTCTCGTCTACACCGACAACTCACTGGTCGATCCTTGGCTGGTTGCGCAAATCGTGATCCAGAACACGCAAAGGCTATCCCCACTGGTGGCAATACAACCGGCTTACATGCATCCGTATTCCGTGGCCAAGATGGTGAGCTCTCTGGGGAATCTGTACGGTCGCCGGATATACCTCAACATGGTGGCGGGTGGCTTCAAGAACGATCTGGCTGCTTTAAATGACACCACCCCGCACGACAAACGTTACGCTCGCCTGGTTGAATACACGACCATCATTCAGGAACTGTTGAGGACAACCGCTCCGCTAAGCTACCAGGGCGAATTTTATGTCGTGGATAAACTGCGGATGACCCCACCCCTTGACGCCGATTTATTTCCCGTCGTCTTCGTCTCAGGCTCATCCGACGCTGGCTTGGCGGCAGCGCAAACTCTGGGCGCGGTTGCGGTCAAGTATCCCCAGCCCGCGGAAAAGGAACCAGCATCGCAGGAAGAAAATTTCGAATCCGGAATTCGTGTTGGGATCGTCTCCCGCGAACAAGACGACGAAGCCTGGCAGGTTGCGAATGCACGGTTTCCAGGAGACCGCCAGGGCCAACTCACCCATCAACTAGCGATGAAGATCTCCGACTCCGCTTGGCATAAGCAACTTTCTAGTATGGCCAAGCAGGCAAAAAACGGTAACGGTTGTTACTGGCTCTGGCCCTTTGAAAACTACAAAACCTTTTGTCCGTACCTCGTAGGAAGCTACGATGTGGTTGCCGCCGAACTGGCGAAATACATCGAGCACGGATACCGGACATTCATCCTTGATATTCCGCCTAGTCGCGAAGAGCTCGAGCACATCAAGAGAGTGTTCTCGCGAGCGCAGGAGTTGGTCGCGAAATGAGCGCGCTGCTGCAGAATTGGATTTCGAAGCAGGCGCAGCGCTGTCCCGAAGCGATCGCCGTGGTGATGGACGACCAGGCCCTGACTTACGGCCAGCTCGAAGACCTGACCAACCGATTCGCTCGACTGTTGAAAGCCGCGGGCTGCCACAGGGGAGATCGAGTGTGTTTTGCCATTCCCAAATCTCCTGCCGCGATCGTCGCCATCGTAGGAATTCTGAAGGCAGATTGCATTCACGTACCCATCGATACATCGAGTCCAGCCCCCCGCGTCGCCAAGCTGCTGAAGTCCAGTGAGCCTCAATTTCTTTTGGGTGTGGCCGCATCCACCACCTTGCTCGAGGATCTTTTTTCGGGCGACGATTTTCAAAGCTGGTTACGAGTTGGATGGATGGACGATTCCGCGGCGCAAGCACGGAACTTCAGCTCGTCGTTCCGCTGGAGCGACATCGCGCTCCATTCCGCGGAACCCCTCGATTACGAGAATACGTCGCAGGACGCCGCCCACATTCTGTTCACATCCGGGTCGACAGGCGAACCCAAAGGAGTCATCATTTCCCATGCCAACGTGATTCATTTTGTGGATTGGGCAACCCGCTATTTCGGGATGACCGACTCCGATCGTATTTCGTGCCATCCGCCTCTGCACTTTGATCTGGCAACCTTTGATATTTTTGGCGGCTTCGCCGCCGGTGCGCAAGTGCACCTGGTTCCGCCGGAACTGAGTTTGTTGCCGAACAAGATTGCCGACTTCATCGCCGCTTCGGAGCTGACCCAGTGGTTCTCGGTTCCGTCGGTGCTGAACTATGTGGCGAAGTTCGATGCTCTGAGAAATAACAATTTTCCGGCGCTGCGGCGACTCCTGTGGTGCGGCGAGGTGTTTCCAACTCCAGCCTTAAGATATTGGATGAAGCATCTTCCGCAAGTTACTTTTACCAACCTCTACGGACCTACGGAAGCAACGATTGCCAGCAGCTACTATACGGTCCCGAGCTGCCCCGAGGATAATGCGCAAGTGATCCCTATCGGCGTCGCCTGCGAAGGGGAAGAGTTGCTGGTGCTGGACGCTGGCTTGCGCCCCGTACCATGCGGCGAGGTAGGCGATCTTTACATCGGCGGCGTCGGATTAAGCCCTGGATATTGGCGCGATCCCGCCAAGACTGCCTCCGCTTTTGTTTCCTATGGCAGTGTCCGTATCTACCGCACCGGGGATTTAGCGCGAGTGGGCGCTGACGGCATGGTTTATTTCGTCGGCCGTTCCGATACTCAGATCAAGAGCCGCGGATATCGCATAGAATTGGGCGAGATCGAGGCCGCGCTGAATGCCCTGAAAGAACTCAAAGAGTGCGCCGTCGTCGCGGTTCCAACGGATGGGTTTGAAACCAATCTGATTTGCTGCGCTTACGTCGCTCAGGAAAACGTTCGAACCAGCCACGCGGAAATCCGCTCAAGGATTGGTGCAGTACTTCCTTCGTACATGTTGCCTGCGCGCTGGATGGATTTTGTGCAGCTGCCGAAGAATGCAAATGGCAAGATCGATCGGCGGAAGATTCAGGAATTATTTGCCACGCAAGACGCAGAAAAACTGGTGCTGAAACAGGTAGATCCCGACGGTTGCTGCGTGACGGCGACCCCAGGGAATACGGACCTCACTTCGTCTAGGATCGGGCTGAAATGAACGTCGTATTGGCTGCCGAAGAATCCGCGGGACTGCAGATGTTGCGTTCGCTGGTGACCAGCAACCACCGCTTGGTCGCGGTCTTGGCTCAAGTCCCCAAAGTCGGTACTGCCGGGGGAAGCGTCTGGAATGCTGCCAGGGAACTTGGCTGTGAAACTTGGCCGGCGGAACTGGTGCAGGACCCGGATCTGGCAAAGCAGTTGCGCTCCGCGCAGGTCGATATTCTGCTGAACATCCACTCGCTTTACATTATCAACGACGACGTGCTGCGGGCGCCGATTCTGGGGGCGTTCAATTTGCATCCCGGTCCGCTGCCTCGTTATGCTGGCCTGAATGCGGTGAGTTGGGCGATCTTCCGGGGCGAACAGACCTACGGAGTGACAGTTCACAAGATGGAGGCGGGAATCGATACCGGAGCGATCGTTTATCAGTCTGGCTTTCCGATTGAGGCCGACGATACCGCGCTTTCCCTGAGCTTGAAATGCGTTCGCGAAGGCGTCAAGCTGATGCTGCGCCTGCTGGAAGCTGCGGAGGCGCAACCGCGCAGCATCCCTCTCACCGCGCAGAATATGGCCATGCGGGAATACTTCGGACGGGAAGTGCCGGAGCGGGGCTGCGTCTCCTGGTCATGGCCCGCACACAAGGTGGTAAACTTTGTTCGGGCATGCGATTACTTCCCCTTTTCTTCGCCTTGGGGTTATCCTCGAAGCCGCCTGGGAGCGAAAGAGTTTGCACTCGTGAAGGCCAGGCAAACCGGTCTACCCTGTGGGGTTTCGCCAGGGACCGTAGGAATGACAACCGATTCTGGGGTTTACGTAGCTTGCAAGGACGAATGGATTGTGGCCAGCAAATTGCTTCTTGAAGGAAAGTACGTGCCCGCGCGGGAGGTCCTGACACTTGGAAATCGCCTTGTCGAATGTGCCGGCTGACGTGGTCGATCGGGATTACAGAAGCGTACAAAGTCGCCTGACCACGTTCTTTTCCGAAGTCATGCACGTCGAAGTGCCGTCGGTCGAAACCGATCTGTTTGCTACCGGCATTCTCGATTCCCAGCGCTTCGTCGAATTGCTGCTCCATATAGAAAAGTATTTCAATACTCCAATTGATATCGACGATTTCGAAATCGAAAATTTCCGCTGCATCGAAACCATTGCCGCTCTTATTCTTCATCGTCAAAATCAGGCTGGAGTTCATGGGGCCGCGATCCCAGCCAGCAATTCGGGCGATTGAAAAGTCGCCTCGGGAAACCTCGGACAGAACACTGCAGACTTTGTCGACATGCCACGGCGAAAGAATTAAGCGATGAACGATGTATCTGATCCCGTGCAGCGCCTCGTAGACCAGATGGCAAGCTCGGGCCGTGTGCTGCGAGTATTGGAAGCCGGCGCCGGTTCCCGCAGTCATATCCGGCTGAGTGGAAATGCACAGCTTGTTGGCATCGATATTTCAGCGGAGCAACTGGCGAACAACAGCGAATTGCACGAGAGGATCGTAGGCGACATAGAAACGTTCCCTTTGCAACCTTGCTCTTTTGACATTATTTTTTGCTGGGACGTTCTCGAACATCTGAAACATCCCGAAAAAGCTTTGCGGAATTTTCTGCAAGCGGTACGCGAGGACGGCATCGTAGTCTTGGGCGCCCCGGTTGTGACTTCACTGAAGGGGATGGTCACCAAGTACACCCCACTCTGGTTTCATGTCATGGTGTTTCGCTACGTGGTCGGCAACAAGAATGCCGGAACGAAGGGCTACGGTCCATTTCCAACTTTCCTCCGATACTCGATGTCGCCGCGTGCCATTCAGCGTTTCGCCTCCGACAATCACTTGTCGGTCGTGTACGTCGATGTCTATGAAGCGATGATGCAGGTCCGCTGGAAGAAAAAATATCCGGCCGTTGGCTTGGCCTTCAGGATTTTTGGAATACTCTGCAAAGTTTTCACCTTGGGGAAAATTGATCCGAACGTTACCGATTTCACCATCGTGCTGCGAAAACCGGCGACGAAATCATTGGCGGGAACCCCATCACAGGAAATGGTGTGCCAAGCGTAGTTCCGGTCGCTCAGTCCGCTAGTTGTACGCGGAGGAATTGATTTACCACAATATGAGAGGTTCGATCTTTAGCTCTTTAGCTCTTGCATGCAAACCAGGACTTCAACTAAAATGGCTAAAGTCGCTTCAGTTCAGCAGTTCCCCCTTACTGATTCAAACAGATTCAATAGGAATTCTCAGGTTTCCGGAGGCAGCATGTTCAGCACGACCCTAGGTTCTTCCGCCCACTCTCGCGCCACATACATCACCCAAACCGCTTCGAGCCAGCCATTTGGAACGCGGAAAAATTCTCGCTTCGTTCCCGCGACCATGGCACTCTTGGCCCTTTGCTCTTTCGCGCTGCTCTCTTTTTCGTCAGCGCTGGCGCAGAACACAATCAGTACTGTGGCTGGCGGAGGAGTTCCTGCCACGCAAGCGCTTCTGGCAGACCTGCCAAGTCCGGCTGCCGTAGTCGAGGACGCAAACGGCAACGTCTACATCAGCCCGCCGAACAGCTACTACATTTTTAAAGAGACTCCCGCCGGTGCCCTCAGCGTCTTTGCGGGAACTGGCATTTTCGGTGGCGGAGGCAATAACGGCCCAGCGGCCCAGGCAAGCTTGGGCGGTGTCATGGCATTGGCTTTAGACAGCCAAGGCGATCTCTACCTGTCGGATAAGGGAACCAACAGCATCCGCTGCATTATCGCCGTAACTGGCGGTTGCAGCGGTTCGGCATTGCCGGTTGGCGACATCGTTACAGTGGTGAACTCAACCGGACAGACCTGCTTCCCCGCAGCCGCGGTTTGCGGCGATGGCGGCCCCGCGATTAACGCGCAGATCAGTTATCCGGAGGGTTTGTTCATCGACAGCGCAAACAACATCTGGATGACTGATACCTATGACTTCCGGATTCGCTGCGTGGTCGGGACCGCTGGTGGTTGCGATCAGGCTATTTTCGGCACCAGCTACCCGGTCGGCGACATTCTAACCGTCGCGGGCACCGGTCAATTCTGCGATGGTCCCACCTTCCCTTGCGGCAACGGCGGCCCGGCAATGCAGGCGTTTTTCGATTTGCCCAATGGCATCGTCGTCGACGCAGCCGGCAACTTCTACATCGCCGACACCCGGGACTTTACCGTTCGCTGCGTTATCGCCGTCGCCGGTGGTTGTGGCGGCTCGAAGGAGCCGATTGGCAACATCGACATCTTTGCGGGCAGTGTACAGTTCTGTCCAAATCCCACGAAGCCTTGCGGCGATGGCGGTCCTGCCATTGGCGCTAACCTGTGGAATCCCGCCGGTCTTTCCTTCGATAAAGCTGGCGACCTCTACATCGCTGACGCTTCCGACAATCGCATCCGCTGCGTCGTCGCCGTCACCCGTGGTTGTGGTGGCTCACCCTTGCCAGTCGGTGACATCACTACCGTGGCTGGCGATGGCAACCAGGGCTTCGCGGGCGACACGGGCAAGGCGCGAAGCGCCTGGCTGAATCTGCCCAATGGCGTCTTCGTCGATGCCAAGGGAAACATCTTCATCGCCGATACCGGCAATCAACGCATCCGCGAGGTCGTGAGCGAGCACATTAACACCACTGCGGGAGGCGGTCCCAACGGCGACGGAGGCACCGCAACCTCAGCCACGCTGGCCAATCCCAATACAGTAACCTGGGACAGTGCGGGCAACTACTACATTGCTGACGCTGCCAACAATCAGATTCGCAAGGTCACACCGGCTGGCGTCATCTCGACCATTGCCGGCACCGGCATTGCGGGTCCACCGAACGCCACACCGGTCGCGGCCGTTAACGCCACGCTGAACAACCCCGAAGGTGTTGCGGTCGATGCCGCCAACGACGTCTACATCGCAGACACCCTTAATCAAGTGATCCGTTGCGTCCTTGCGGTCAACGGCGGCTGCGGTGGTTCGACGGCGGCGGTCGGCGACATTGTGACTGTGGCCGGGAATGGAAATACCTGCAAGCCGAACAACGGACCTTGCGGAAACGGCGGACCGGCGGTTCAAGGGCAGCTGACCGAACCAACTTCCGTGGCCATTGATTCGAACGGCAATATGTATATCGCGGATCACGGTGCCCACCGCATCCGCTGCGTCCTCGGCGTCGCCGGCGGCTGTGGCGGCTCTACATACGCGGTCGGCGACATTACCAACACGGCCGGAACCGGCGCCAAAGGGTTCACCGGCAATGGTGGTCCAGCCGTCAAAGCAAGGCTCAGCCGCGCCAACGGAGTTGCCGTCGATAGCTTCGGCAACGTCTACATCGCGGATTCGCCGAACAACCAGATTCGCTGCGTCATAGAAGTTAAGGGAGGCTGCGGAGGTTCGAGCCTGCCTGTCGGCGATATCGTTGCCTTCGCCTTCACTGGGAAGCCAAGCTGCAAGGGAGACGGCGGATCGGCATTGACCGCTACCATGAACAATCCGCTCGAAGTTGTACTCGATCCTTCCAACAACGTGTTTGTCAGCGGTGGATCGGACAACATAGTGCGGCGCATCGATGCGGTCAGCCTGACCGTGACTACTGTTGCCGGCAATATTCAGCACTGCCAGCAAGCCGGATTCGCCGGTGACGGCGGTCCCGCTACCAAGGCCGTACTGGACAACGTCGGTTCAGCCATCGATGGTAAAGGAGACTTGTTGATCGCGGATTCCGGCAACAACCGCATCCGCGAGGTGACTCTGGCTCCCGTGGCCAAGCTCTCGACGAAAACGCTCACATTCCCAAGCGAACCCATCGGGCAGTCCAGCGCCCCGATGCCGGTTACGTTAACCAACACGGGCTACGCCGATCTCGCGATCAGCGGAGTTCAAATCCAAGGTCTGGATACCGGAGACTTTTCGATCTCCAGCAACAGTTGCGGCGCGCAGCTTGCGCCGGTTGGGAGCTGCTCCATCAGCGTTATCTTCACTCCCTCCAAGGCTGGAAAACGGACTGCAAAGTTAGTGATCACTGACAGTCTTGGACAGCAAACCGTCAACCTGGTAGGTACCGGTCAATAGTTAGAAGTTCTCGTAGTGCAGGAGGTGGACTTGCAGTTTGGGTCCGCCTCCTTTTCTTTTCCACTCTCTTTAGCGATGAGCACCTCGACCTGAAAAAGTTGGGGCGCAAGAGCGCAATGAAACGTATTCTTTTTCTCGTTCTTTTCGCGCTGGCGGCGGTTTGCGCGGTGGTCCTCTTCCGCCCCTCGATTCTAAGCCTCGCCACCAAAGTCCCGCCGGTGGCCGAAGCCAATCCTCCGAGTTCCAGAGTTCCCGCAGCCTTCTTTGGCCTCAATTTGAATGCGAGGGCAACTCAGGATCAGCCGTGGCCGGCAATCCCATTCGGCAGCTTTCGATTCTGGGATTCAGCTACAGGCTGGGCCCAGATCAATACAGGGAAAGACCAGTACGACTGGACTCAAGTCGACAAATGGCTGACTGCACTGAAAGCGCACAACGTCGACGATGCCCTCTTCACCTTCGGTCGCGTTCCGCGCTTTGCCTCCAGCAAGCCCAACGATCAGAGCTGCGGTTATGGTCCAGGCCAGTGCGATCCGCCCAGCGATCTGAATCCTGACGGTACCGGAAGCGACCAATATTGGAAGGATTTTGTCACAGCCATTGCCACTCACAGCAAGAACAGTCATACCGTTCACATCAAGTACTGGGAGCTGTGGAACGAACCTTGGTCGCCGGATTTCTGGACTGGCAGCATGGCGCAATTGCTGCGCATGGCGAGCGATGCCCACGACATCCTCCATCGCATTGACCCGGACGCAATCGTTTTATCGCCACCTTTGCCCCTCCGCTATCCCCGTTACGCCCAATTCATGGCCGACTATTTTGCCGCGGGCGGAGGCAAGTATGCCGACGCCATTGCTGTTCATGGCTACATTCACGCCAAGCCAGGCGTCCCTCCCGTGGCGGCGGATTTTATAACTTATCTGGCGCAAGTCCGCAAAATTCTCGCGCAGTATGGACAGGACTCCAAACCTCTGTGGGACACAGAAGCCAGTTGGGGAAATACCGGGAACTTTCTCCCTGACGAAGATATGCAGGCTGCGTTCCTGGCACAGTTCTACCTGCTCCATTGGTCGCAGGGCGTCGAACGGCTCTATTGGTATGCCTACAACAACGGCGCTATCGGCGGGTTGTGGATTCAGGAAGCGGGTAACCCGTCCCGTCCCGGAAGAGTAACCAAGGCCGGAATCGCCTACGGGGAAGTCTACAACTGGCTCGTGGGAGCCACCATGACCAGGCCCTGTGCGCAGGAAGGTTCCGTGTGGACGTGCAGCATCGCGAAAGCAAACGGGGCCGAGGCGCAGATCCTGTGGAGCGCGGACAAAGAACAGTCATACACTCCGAAGCCAGCGTTCACCAGAATGCGAGATCTGGACAAGAAGGCCAACCCGATTTCCGGTCCGGTAAAAGTCGGCCCGAAGCCCATATTGCTGGAGACCCAACCGTAACCGCGCCTGGTTGGAACCGCGATTCGTGTCGAGCCACGACTTCACACACTGTTGAAGAATTTCGATTCGTGTCAGGGCATCGCTTAAGCGATGCCGTACCTGCC
>Ga0210383_10002300_pt1 | contig 17277 bp, 14 predicted proteins | sample IncBWC14OmetaG_FD_160072 | JGI IMG/M metagenome (GOLD analysis project Ga0210383, IMG submission 160072) | Forest soil microbial communities from Barre Woods Harvard Forest LTER site, Petersham, Massachusetts, United States - Inc-BW-C-14-O ...
GCGCGGCATGGCAGCGCCTCACGGAATGGGCATCCCGGTGCAGCCAATCGACTACTTGCAAGCCGACAACGAAATGAACACTTTTGCGCGTTTGACCGGCGGTCGCGCCTACTTCCCACGATTTCAGGCTGAGTTTCCCGAGATCTTTCAGCAGATTGGCGGCGACATCCGCAATCAGTACAGCATCGCTTATCACCCGACGAACCCAAAGCTTGACGGCACCTATCGCAAGCTGAAGGTCGAAGTGGTCGCGCCGGACGGGGGCCCGCTCAAGATCAAAGATCAAAAAGGAAAAGATTTGAAGTATATGGTCATCGCCCGCGAAGGCTACACCGCAAAGCACACGGTCGAGTAGATGTCAGTGTATGTGGAAGATCTGATCCAGCAGGAACAGGAATCCGACTCCCAGAAAAACCACTAATGCCATCCGAATTCCTGGTTCGCGGTTTACTTCGGGGATGAGATCAGAAGCAGCCACGTAGATCGTCACTCCGGCCGCTAGGGGCAATCCGTAGCTGACTTGGTGTTTGAACAGCGCCATCGTCAGTACTCCCGCGAACGTGGCTGCGCCCAGCAGCACAGAAGCTCCCCAAGCTACGCGGCGGCTTTGACCGCTTGCCAGCATCACAGACGTGATAGTGAATCCTTCCGGAATCTTGTGTAGAAAGATAGCAAGAAAAATAATCCATCCCAGCCAGTTGGAAACAAGAAAACCGGATGTAATAGCGATGCCGTCGAAGAACGTGTGTATAGTCAGCCCGATTAGAATCGAGTAGCCCTTGTGTCCGTGGATGAACTGGTCTTGATGAGTTTCTTCGCCGAAATGAAAGTGCGGGGTGACGGTATGCTCGAAGAAATGAACAATCAGGTAGCCCACCAGGACCAAAAATGCAGCGCTCTTGCCACGCAACTCCAAGGCGGCGGGGAAAACTTCTACGATTGCGGTCGCTAGCATGAATCCCGCGCCCAGAGCGACAAAGTATTTGAGGTAAGAGCGCTCCCAGTGCTTCTGCACGATGATGGCTCCGCCGAAGACGTTGGCGGCGGCGGCTGTGAGGCCGAGCAAAAGACTGAGAACTATCGGATGCATGCGGGAGGATGATACCAGTTCCCGGTTCTCAGATATTAGTTCTCAGGCTGCCGACCGAATTGACGCGATCAGGCCGTTCAAGATTCGTCCTAACTCGGCAGCTTTGTCGAGCAGTTGTTTGCCATGCTCTGGGGTGAAATAGTTGAGATTCTAGGCGATAAGCAACTGAGTTTCTACTTCGACTAATGATCCCCTGGCTCTTCCGAGAAAGTAGAAGAACTCTTGCTGAGAGAACCGTGCTTGACCTTCAGCAATGTTGGTTGGAATCAAGACCGCTGCTCTTCTCAGTTGACTCCCCAGGCCATAAAGTTCGTCACGAGGGAACGCCTTAGTTGTCCCATAGACGCTCATTACAAAATCCATAGCCTTTTGCCACGCTATCAGCTCGCGGTAGGACTGCCCCATGTTGCCTCCCCAACGCAACCATGACAGCTCTTCGACAAGAAAGATGTGACGTCTGAACACTAAGAACAGAGAACTGGTTTTTTAGCCGCTGTGCCGGATGTGCATCACGTCGCCGTCCTGCACGATATAGTCTTTTCCCTCAAGGCGCAGAGTGCCCTTGGCGCGCGCATTGGCTTCGGATCCCGCTTCGAGCAGTTGATCCCAGCGGATAGTTTCGGCACGAATGAAGTGTTTCTGTAAATCCGAATGAATTGCACCCGCCGCGTCCTGCGCGCGCGTATTCACCGGGATGGTCCAGGCCCGGCATTCGTCTTCGCCAGCGGTGAAAAACGACATTAATCCGAGAAGAACATAGGTCGTGCGGATCAGCCGAACCAGGCCGCTCTCGGTGAGTCCGTAACTGGAGAGAAACTCGGCGGCATCGGCATCACTCATCTCGGCGAGTTCGGCCTCGACCTTGCCGCAGATTGCGGCGGCCCCTGCATTCGGGCGCGAAGCAACTTCCGTCAGCTTGTATTTGCCGGCTGCAGCTTCGAGATCTTTTCCGAGCTGAGTGCTTTCGTTCACGTTGAGCACGTAAAGAATCGGTTTTTCACTGAGGAACATGAAGCCGCGGAGGCGTTTCTTGTCCTCAGGCGTCATCTCCATCTCGCGTAGTGGACGCTCCGATCCCAGATGAGCATTGGCGAGCTTCAGCAGATCGAATTCTTTTTCAAGATCCGGAGTGCGCATTTTCTTCAGATCTTTTTCCAGGCGCTCCAACCGCTTTTCGATCTGCCCAAGATCGCTCACCATAAGGTCAAATTCGACATTCTTGATGTCGCGCAGCGGATCAATACCGCCTACGTGCGGGATTGCAGGATCGTCAAATGCGCGCAGGACGTGGGCGAGAGCGTCCACGCCCCGCAAGTGGGTGAGATAGGCGGTTTCTTTCAGAGCATCCTGGCCAATGGCGCCAACGTCCACATACTCGACCGAAGCGTGGGTCAACTTCTTGGGATCATAGAGCGCGGCCAGGCGGTCGAGACGGTCATCAGGAACCTTGGCCACGCCAATGTGCGCCTCGCGCGGGTTCGCATAAGCCTGCTCGGACAGGCGCGCCTTCGTGAGAATGCCGAAAAGAGATGTCTTGCCGACTTGTGGCAGGCCGATAATGCCAGTTTTCATAAAAGAGTTTTCTAGCTTGTCCTTGTGAGGATAAACGATAAGGGCCGATATTGGGGCAGCGTGTAAAGTTAGAAGCTAACAGCCGTCAGATACACGACCACCAATCCCAACAAAATCACGCCGCTTTCCACTCGCGTCGACCAAACATGCAAACCGTCGAACTGCATACGGGCCGGATTATCTGGCGGGACGGAGTCAATTTCGCCGATCGACGCGCGAAGTGAATCCATGCGCGGAATGATGCTGAATTGTGAGATCAGTGTGAGGGCAAGCATCAGGCCGATGAGCACATTTCGCGCGGCGAAAACCTGGGCTGTGCCTTTGGTCAATCGGCTGTACAGCATCGAACTAGCGAGAAAGACAAGGCCGGAGACGATGCCCATCCAATGCAATATGCCTAACGACCTACCGACCACCGTTCCCGCAAGATGTCGGCTGGGTAGAGTGGAAAACGCTGTCTGGGCGACTACGGGAAAGAATATGAGTCCGCCGAGCCAAACGATTAGCGACAACAGCATCAGATAACGGAGAAATGACATGGAGAGTATTATGACGGCGGCAAGGCATTTATGCCAGGCTCAGGATAGTTGAGAACCGGGAAGCAATAACTGACAACTGCTTCTACATCGGCACGGGTGTACTGTCTAAGATTTCTCGGATCGCCTGCTCTGCCTGCTCCGACTTCTTCTGCGTCGACGAGTACAGCCCATTCACCACCACGCGATGCGCGAAAACGGGTACGACAAGCGGCTTGAAGTCTTCCGGCGTGCAGAAGCTGCGGCCCTCGAGAAATGCCATGGCCTGGGCTGCTCGATAGAGCATTTGTGAACCGCGGGGCGAGACGCCCAAAGAGAACTGTTCGGACTCGCGAGTCTTTCTGACGATGCTGAGGGCGTAGCTGACCAGTGATTCATCCACTCGGACTTGAGTAACCGCGTGCTGCATTTCGAGCACGTCCGCGCCGTTCAGTACCGGCTGCAGCGCTTCTAATTTGGACGTGCCCGCGTCCGACCGGAGAATCTCACGCTCGGCGTTGCTGTCGGGGTAGCCCATCCTTACGCGCATTAGGAAACGGTCGAGTTGCGACTCAGGCAGGGGATATGTGCCGTGATGCTCGACCGGATTTTGTGTCGCAATCACCAGGAATGGCTGCGGTAGCGGGTAAGAGTGTGCGTCCACGGTAACTTGGCTCTCATTCATGGCTTCGAGCAGAGCGGACTGCGTTTTGGGGGTGGTGCGATTGATCTCATCAGCCAGCAGAACATTGGTGAAAACCGGACCACGCTTGAATTCGAATTGCTGCTCGACGGCGGAGTAGATCGAAATCCCCAGAACGTCCGACGGAAGCATGTCGCTGGTGAACTGCACCCGTTGAAAAGTGCAATCGAGAGCCCGAGCCAGAGCCTGCCCCAGAGTTGTCTTGCCGACACCGGGAACGCCTTCGATGAGCAGGTGCCCGCGAGCAATCAGGGAAACCACGGCCAGGCGGAGAATGTCGTCCTTGCCCCGAATCACCTTGCGCAGCGCGTTTTCCAGTTGCGTCGCACGATGCGAAACGGCACTCGCGGTTTCAGGAGACATTATTGGGATTCTACTATGCGGCTGGACGGGTCGAGAGTTACGGAGGTTACGACAAGCTGTCAGCTTTCAGCCGTCAGCTCTCAGCCGACAAACCCGACGCTTTTTGCGTCTAGGTCGGGCTGAAAGCTTGTTACTGCACAAACTCCGCCGGTCGTCCCGTCAGCCGTTCGATCCGCTTTGCGATTGGGGGATGGGTCGAGAACAAACTGCCGAAGTTCATTCCCAGGAATGGCTGAATGATGAACAGGTGCGCCGTTGAGGGCGTAGCCTGCATAGGTAAGCGGCGCGAGTAGGCATCAAGTTTTGCCAAAGCGCTGGCCAGCGCATACGGATTTCCGGTGAAATGTGCGCCCGTGGCATCGGCCTGGTACTCGCGCGACCGAGATACGGCAAGCTGTATGAGCGACGCTGCGATGGGTGCCAGAATCAGCATGAAAAGCGCTCCAAGGCCGCCGCCGCGGCGTTCATCACGATCTCCCCCCATGCCTCCAAAGATCATGGCAAATCGGCCCATGCTGGCCAGCATCGTAATGGCACCGGCGACGGTGGCAGCCACCGAACTAATCAAAATGTCGCGGTTATTCACGTGTCCCAATTCGTGCGCCAGCACGCCTTCCAGTTCCTCGTCATTGAGCAAATTAAGGATGCCCTGAGTCATAGCTACAGACGCATGTTGCGGGTTTCGCCCGGTGGCAAAGGCGTTGGGCGACTCATTCGGAATCACGTACATTTTCGGCATCGGAATGCCGATCTTCTGCGTAAGCCGTTCGACCGCAGCATAGGCGCGCGGCAGTTCTTCACGCGTGACCGGCTGCGCTCTATACATTGCCAGCGCGATCTTATCCGAATAAAAATACGAAACGAAGTTCATGACGCCGGCGAACACCAGAGCCAGCATCATGCCGTTCTGCCCGCCGAAGTAACGGCCGATAAACATCAGCAGCAGCGTCAGCAGGGTCAATAAAAATGCGGTTTTGAATGTGTTTCCCATAAGGATCTCACCAGATTAGATGGTACGCCGCGTCGGGGGATTCAACTGGGATGCCGGGCGCTCATTGACCACGGCTGCGGACCATTTATCGTCCCATAAATGATCGATGGTCAGCTGACCTTAACAGCGCCTCGTTTCACGGCGCGCTCTAGAGTCTGATCCAACGCGGCTTTTGCTTTTTCGTATTCCTGCTGAGAGATTCGGCCTTGTTTGTGCTCGACTTCGAGCTGGAAGATCTCTTCTTTCAAAGCCTCGAGCAGCAGAGCTGAGCGATCAGCCGGCTTGGGTTTGGGAGCAACTGGAAAGTCTGCCAGTTCCGTTTCCGCCGGGCCGTACTCTGGGACGATTGCAGCCTTAGAGCGAACGACAATATAAATCGCGCCTGCCGCCAACAGAATTGCGAAGCCACCGAGGATGTAGTAGCTGTAGTCTCGCAGCGGAGGCGGAGCGTCGATGGGAGGGCCAAGTCCACCGCCGGGGCGAGAATCGCGTGGCGCCGCTGCGCCGCTGGTCTGAGCGCCGCCGACTGGGCTGGGAGTTCCCTGGCTATCGTCTCCCGGTTCGGCAAGAGTTCCCGTGCCCGAAATCTTGAACGCCAGCGCTTGACCGGCCGTCGTATCGGATGCCACCTGCACGACTGCGTCTCCCTGACGCGGGTCATTCATCGCTTGAAAGGCGGTACCGGGAGCGGCGGTGAACTGCATGGCCTTGGGCATCACCACGACAAAGTGCTTCGCCCCGTACAGCGTCTTCGGATCAAAGCTGGCTGCTCCGCTGTACGGCATGTGATAGCTGACCTGGAACTGCGTTTCGCCGGGACGCAGAGGAAAGATGAACGCGTAGCGGTTCTTTTGCGTCTGCGGTACAGGAGCGGAGTTGATCGGTTGGCCCCCGGCCGTCATCGCCATGCTTTGGTCAATCTGGGCGCCGTCGGGCAAATAGAACTCGAAGCTCTGATCGCTCATCTGCGTGCGTGGCGGATCGGAAGCGTTGTTCACTGCGAACAGGCGAATGCCCTGCAACTCGCCGCCTTGCGCCTGAAAGCGCATGACGTCAGCGGTTACGCCGATGCCGTCGACTTTTTTCGAGACATCAAAAACCTGCAGTTCGACTGAAGTCGTCCCCGGAGGAGCCATCCGGTGATAAGTCACGTTCTGATGAATGACGCGAACCAAGTGGGGGCTGGTGGCGTCGTCGAGCTTCAAACTGAAGTTGCCTTTGGCGTCGGTCTTGGTACGGCCAGATTCTTCCATCCCCTGGCCGAGGCTTAGTAGGACCACGTCGTCGCCGCCGGCGGGCTTGTTCGTAGTGCCGTTTGTGACCGTGCCGGTTAGAGTTTGGGCTGAGGCCGAGACAACAAGGAGCATGCACAACAGCAACGCAAATCCCCACTGCCCGCAAAGTGCGCGAGAAATCGGGTGCCCGGTTTTGTGCCGGCGGCTTCTTGCTGGTAGAAGTTTCAAATTCTGGCTCCTTTTCGGGTACGAAGTGACGAAGCGGCCGCTTCTTCCAACTGCGCGATTTCTGCCAAAACTGCGGCTGCTTCCTCTTCGAGAGATGTCTTCATCGTTTGGTAGTCAGAATCCGGAAACTTTCCGGCTTTGAATTCAAAATTGAGATCGCGAAGGTTTTCGTAGATCGCTTCTTTGCGTTCGCGCAAGTAAATGACGCGCGTTTTTTCCGGTCCCATATATAGCTTGCCGGGTAGATAGAAAACGTAAACCAAAGCCCCGATCGTGATCAGGATGCAGGTAAGCAGTTCGATACTCATATTTCCGTGTCCTTCCTGGCCTGATCGCGGAAGTACTCAAGCTCCGTACCGTGAACGGCGGCGACCGAGCCGTCGGGCAGCACTAACGGACGCGCTCTCCAAATCCGGACGATTAGCGTCACCATCACCAGCCCAACCACCAGCACCAGATACGGCATGATCCAGGCCACACGGTTGAATCCGGACTTAGTTGGCGTGGCCATCACCGTCGTCCCGTACTTCTGGACAAATCCTTGCAGGGTCAGATCGTCATTGTCGCCCCGGTCGACGGCGGCGATCAGTTCGGAGCGCATGCGCTCGGAGTAAGCACAGCCTACGTGATTGCATTCCAGCAGGATCTGGTTGCAGCCGCAGACGCACATCATGCGATGACCGAGGTCGTTGACCCGCGCGGATTCATCGCCGGCCCCAAGCAGGGTGAACACGGCGAGTGTCAGCACAATCAGCTGGGCACCTCGTCTTGAAAACAATCTTGTCATTCCGAGGAGTGCAAGCGACGAGGAATCTGTTGTTTCGGGTAGCGGAAAACTGCAGATCCCTCGCTTTGCTCGGGATGACAATAATAAGGCCAGGGATAACAACAAGCGAAAGCCGTGCCGCAAATTGGCCTTAACCCGCATCAGTCTCCCGCTCCCACCGGCTCCGCCCGCATTCGAGCCGGAGCAGGCACACGCACCGGCGCGGCGTTCGGGATCAAGGCGACAACGGTTCCTGCAATGATGATCCAGACTCCAACCCAGATCCACATAACCAGCGGATTCAAATGCACCTTGATGATGGGACGTCCCGTCTCCGGATTCTGGCCCTCATACACGACGTACAGATCTTCCTGCGGGGTTGAGCGGTTTGCGACCATGGTGGAAGTCTGTTGGCTGGCTTTATAGAAACGCCGCTCCGGATTGAGCGTTGCGATCTGCTTTCCACCTTTAAATACGTTCATTACCGCCCACTCACTGCCGTAATTCGGATTGTCATCCTGGGTGTAAGACTGGCAGACCAGAGTGTAAGCGCCGATGGTCATTTTGTCGCCAAAGCCCATCTCCTGCTCTTTATCCTGATTGAATACTGACCCGGCGAATCCGATCATGATCACGATCACACCGAAGTGAACTATATATCCGCCGTAGCGTCGCGTGTTGCGATGCGCGAGCTGCACCATCGAGGCAAAAAGGTTCTGGCCGGTATGACGGCCAATTACGCGGCCTCCGCGAACGAACTCCGAAATCACGGTGAGCTCTACCAGCACGGAAAGCATGATGGTCATTAATGAATAGAAGTACGAAATGTCCGTCCACGGTTTCATGCCCAGCGCTACCAGCAATACGCCCGTGCCCAGAGCGCCGATCGCCGGCCACATAAAGTTGCGTTTCAAACTCTCGATCGACGTTCTGCGCCATGCCAGTAGCGGGCCAACCGCAGTCAGTAATAACAGCAGCAATGCGACCGGCACGTTCACTCGATTAAAGAATGGGGCACCCACCGTCACTTTGTTGCCTTGCACCCATTCCGAGATTTTTGGGAAGAGCGTTCCCCACAGAATCGTAAAGCATGCGACCAAGAGCAGCAGATTGTTGAACAGAAAGCTGGATTCACGCGAGACCAGCGATTCCAGCTTGTGCTCGGTGCGCAAGTGCGAGCGATTCTTCACATAAAAAAAGAGGCAAGTCGCGAAAACGATCGAGAGGAAGATGGAAAACCAGTCCCCGATGGACGATTGTGCAAATGCATGTACCGAGCTGACCAGGCCGCTGCGCGTCAGCAAGGTGCCGAAGATGGAAAGCATGAATGTGGAAAAAATCAACCACATGTTCCAGGTCTTCAGCATGCCGCGTTTTTCCTGCATCATGACACTGTGCAGGAATGCCGTCCCCGTGAGCCATGGCATGAGCGACGCATTCTCAACTGGATCCCATCCCCAGTAGCCGCCCCATCCTAGAACCGAATAAGCCCAGTGGGCGCCGAGAAAAACTCCGCAGGTGAGAAATCCCCAAGTCACCATAGTCCAGCGGCGCGTAATCTGAATCCACTTCTCGCCGGGATAGCGCATGATCAGAGCCGCCAGCGCGAAGGCAAACGGAACCGTGAAGCCCACGTATCCCAAATACAACATGGGCGGATGGATCACCATTTCCGGATACTGCAGCAGCGGGTTGAGCCCGTTGCCGTCGGCGGGCAAAGAGCCTTGCATGATCCCAAAGGGATTTGCGGCGAAATTCAGCAGCAATAGAAAGAAGACCTGGACGGCGGCAATGATCACCGAAGCGTAAGCAAATAGACGAACGTCAGTCTTATATCGCAGCCTGAGGACGAGTCCATAGGCGGAGAGCAGCAGCGCCCAGAACAGCAGCGATCCTTCTTGTCCGGACCAGAGCGTGGCGAACTTGTAAGGAGCCGGCAGATCGCGATTGCTGTGATGGAAAATGTAAGCGATGGAGAAGTCGTTCTGAAATGCAGCCACAACCAGCACCACCGCTGCGAGTAGAACTATTGCGAAGCTCGCAATGCCCGCGCGACGCGCGGTCTCTCCGAGCCGTGCGGCTCCTGGCCCCTGAATGACGAGCGCCAGCAGACCCGCTGCAAAAGAGTAGGCGCACAGCGCCAATGCGAGAAGCAGGGCAAAACTGCCTATTTGCGACATGGGGGAACCTAGGGCTGTATTTTTTCAGAAACAGTCCGGCGAAGCAACCGCAGAGGTGCAGGGCATTGCTCCGCCGCCCGGACGGAGTCGTCCGGGCCTACGTTTGCATGATACGAGCGGAACGCTTCAACTATGCAGTCTGTTGATGGTTTTGGCGCGATAGAACTTCGCGCTCAGCCCGGAACCAGTCTTCGTTCTCGTGTCCGGGAACGCTTCCCCGCTCGACGTACAACTGGTAGGCGCGCTCGCGGATTTGGGCTGCCAGATCGACCGAAGAATTGCTCACCGGCGAACTTTTGCGAATCACGGGTACAGTGCCGGCTTCTGGCATGGTGATGACTTGATTATTGGTAGCTTTGGTGGTGCGGGGAGTTTTTGCTTTAGCCATTATCAATGCTCCTTTAGGACGACTAAGTCCATGAATTTAATGGTCTGTGGTTAGCCGCATGCAAAGCGGCTCAACCGGATGAAACCCACAAAAATGCATGTGTGAGTATGTAATAAATGATAAATCAAAAGGCCGTGGATTTGTGCGAAAGAGGGAAAGAATTAATCTCTTTGAAACATTGATTTTGTCGATAACGGTTAGTAGAAATCGTGCGAACTGGTTGCGGCTCGGGTGATGGAAAGCGGCAAAACGCGCTCGGCTTTCACAGAGATGACGTTGTCCTGATTCTGCAGGATTCCTTCCACCATGAGAAATTGCGCGGAACTTAGCAGCAGCCGGTTTTTCTGAAACAAATCGGGCGTGACGATCGCGTTGGCCACTCCCGTCTCATCTTCGATGCTGAGAAAAACAAAACCTTTGGCAGTGCCAGGACGCTGGCGGCAAATCACGCACCCTCCAATACGCAACTGTTGGCCGTCGGGGATGCGGCTGAGGTCGCTGGCTTTGTGGATGCCCATCGCTTCCATCCGCGTGCGGTGATAAGCCATGGGGTGCGGGCCGACGGTCATGCCGGTGCCGCGGAAGTCGGCGACCAGCCGTTCTTCTGAATTCATAGGACGCAGCGGAGAGTTGCCGTCGGGCTCGGATAATTCGTCGAGCAACGGGCCGGAATGGCGAACGGCGCGTTCAACTTGCCAGAGGGCATCGCGGCGATGAAAAGCAGGTTCACCACAGAGACACGGAGGCACGGAAAAAACATTTGATTTTTGATCTTCGATTGCTGATTGTGCGGTTGGCACCAATTCTTTATTAAGTTTTTTAGGTTTCTCTGTGACTCTGTGGCTCGGTGGTGAATTCCGGATTGAATTCAACGCCCCAATTTCCGCCAGCGTGTTCAACTCATCTTTACGCAACTCGGGCACACGATGGACGAGATCGCGAATAGAAATAAACGGGGCCAGATTACGTTGACGAACCAAGGTCTGGGCGGCTTCTTCGCGCAATCCGCGAGCATAGCGGAGCCCGAGACGTAGAGCAATGTCGTTTCTGGCAACCGGGAACTGAGATCTGACAACTGGTTCCAAAGTACATTCCCATCTAGATTTCATCACATCGATTGGCAAAACTTTCAATCCATGCCGTTGCGCATCTTTGACGATCGTCGCCGGACGATAAAACCCCATGGGCTGATTGTTGAGCAGGGCAGCGGTAAAAGCAGCGAGGTAATGGCATTTCAGATATGCGCTGGCGTAGGCGATGAGCGCGAAGCTGGCAGCGTGAGACTCAGGGAATCCATATAGAGCGAAAGAAGAAATAGAGAGAATGATCTGTTCTTGCGATTCGCGTGAGATGCCATTACTCTCCATGCCGCTGCGCAGGCGGGCTTCGATGTCTTTCATGCGAGCTTGCGAACGCTTGAATCCCATAGCGCGACGCAGTTCTTCGGCTTCGCCTCCAGTGAAGTTGGCGGCGACCATTGCAATGCGCAGCAATTGTTCCTGAAACAGAGGCACGCCCAAAGTGCGCTTCAACACGGGTTCGAGCGACGGATGCAGATGGTTGACGGGCTCGCGTCCCATGCGCCGCCGTAAATAAGGATTCACCATCTGTCCCACAATCGGTCCGGGGCGAATAATGGCGACTTGCACCACGATGTCGTAAAAACATTTTGGGCACAGGCGCGGCAGGCACGACATCTGCGCCCGGCTCTCGATTTGAAACATCCCAATGGTGTCTGCCTTCTGCAGTGTGGAATACACCGTAGGGTCATCGGGCGGCAGATGAGCGAGGTCGACTTCTTGGCCGTGATGGTCGTGGATGAGTTTTAGGGAATCTTCCAGCACTGCCATCATTCCAAGGCCGAGCAGGTCTACCTTAATGATGCCCAAGTCGGCGCAATCTTCTTTGTCCCACTGCACTACGACGCGGCCCGGCATCGACGCAGGCTCGAGCGGGACGACGGAGTCAAGTTGTCCCTGGCAAATCACCATGCCGCCAGAGTGTTGTCCAAGATGTCGCGGCAAATCCTGCACTGCGACACACAGCTCGAAATACTTGCGCAGCCGAGGATGGTTCAAATCCAAACCGGCATCACGAAAGCGATGATCGAAGCTGTCGTTGGCGTCGCGATATTCCCAGGTAGAAACGGCGGCCGAAACTTTGTCAAGAGTCTCTGGATCGAAACCCAGAGCTTTGCCCATTTCGCGCGAAGCCATGCGACTGCGATAGGTGATGACATTCGCGGTCATAGCTGCGCCGCGCTCTCCGTAGCGTTTGTATAAATACTGAATCACACGTTCGCGCTGGTCGCCGCTGGGAAGATCGAGATCGATGTCCGGCCACTCGCCGCGTTCCTCGGAAAGAAAACGCTCGAAAAGTAATTCCATGCTGACGGCATCGACTGCGGTGATGCCAAGCGAATAACAGACAGCGCTGTTGGCAGCGGATCCGCGTCCCTGCACCAGAATATTTTGTTCGCGGCAGTAGCGAACCAGATCCCAAACGATAAGAAAGTAGCCAGCGAGAGCGAGCTTGTCGATGAGTTTTAGTTCGCGTTCAACTTGGCAGCGGGCGCGGTTTTGCAGACCTAACGAAGCCCGGCCATAGCGCTGCTGAAAGCCTTCCCGGGTGCGCTCCCGCAGGAACGACATCATAGTTTCGCCTTCGGGTACGGGATATTTGGGAAATTCATATCCCAGGTCTTTGAAAGTGAATGCAAGCCGCGAAGACAGTCCCCAAGTATTCGCAATCGCCTCGGGGAGGTCGGCAAAGAGCGCCCGCATTTCTTGCGGCGATTTCAGGTAGCGCTCGGAATTGCGCGCCAACAGGCGTCCAGCAGTAGCCAGAGTTCGGCGGTGGCGAATGGCGGTGAACACATCACAAAGCTCGCGCTCTCGAGGCGTGGCATAACTGACGCCATTGGTTGCAAGCAACGGAAGCCGGAGGGTGCGGGCAATTTCGATAGCGGTATGATTGCGAGCTTCCTGCTCGCGATGAAAATGCCGTTGCAGTTCTATGTAGACGTTGTTCTTGCCAAAAATATTGGTCAGCCGCCCAACCCAATCGCGCGCTTCTACGATGCCACCGTGAAGGAGAGAACAAGCCAGTGGGCCATTGTCGTCGCCAGTAAGGCAGATGAGGCCACCGGCATATTCACGCAGTTCCTCTTCCCGCACCGCGCCTTCGCCTTTCGCCGCGCGTAGCTTCATTTTCGTAATCAGGCGGCAAAGGTTCTGGTATCCCAGGCGGGAAGAAACGAGTAGAGGAAGACGAAATTCACCACAGAGACGCAGAGTCACAGAGGAATCTGCTGATTTTTGATTTGTGATTTGTTCTGCGTCCCTGTGTCTCTGTGGTGAAAAGCATTCGCATGTTACCTCTGCTCCAATGTGTGCCTTGATTTTCGCTTTCTTCGCCGCCATGTGGAAGCGTGGCGAACCGTATACGCCATCGCGATCAAGCAGCGCCATCGCGGGCATATTCAGATTGGCGCAAGCCGCCACCAGGCTTTCGGGCAGGGAAGCGCCCTCAAGAAAACTGAAAGCAGAACGGGAATGAAGCTCAATATACATATCGCAATTGGCAATCGGCTCAATAAAAATCAATGCTGAGTGCTAGTCGTACGTTCCTTCCAAAAACCATCTTCCGCCGAGCCGATCGCGGACCAGACGATATAAAGCGATGCTCGTTTCTCCCTGCACTGCGATGTCCCATTCGTCGCGCAACCAGTCTCCCTGCTCCCACCAATCTCCCGATGAGCGCCAGGGTCCGGCCGCCCAGAGAATATCTCCTTGAGTTTCTTTGTTTTTGGGACAGTGAATGGACGCAGGCTTCCCATCCTGCATGATTACCGTCGCATCGACCGGCGGCCGAAAGATACGCAGCGCAGTCACGAGATTTTCACCACAGAGACACAGAGACACAGAGGAACTCAAAGAAGAAGCAGGAAATAAAATATTCGAATTGTCTTTCTCCGGGTCTCCGTGTCTCTGTGGTGAAAAAGATCCAGGCGCGAAGCGCTGCATGCGAAATCCCTGGGGACGATGCGTGTCCAGCAATTCGAATGATCCCACTTTGTCTTCTCCGACAATGCCCGCAATCTTGGCCAGCGTCAGCTCGAGTTTCTCGGGCTCAGGCGAAGGAGGCAGAAAAAGCCCACTCTGCGTTGCTCTCGGCCGCACCGGTTCTGCTGCTAAATGAATTTTGACGATAGGAGCGCCGGGTGGATGCGCCTTCAAATCCAGTTGCAACAGTTTGAGAAAAGTTCTGGAGTCAAGCAATGGTACGGGAAGCCGGAGCGTGCGATGGAAACTTCGTCGAGCTTCCGTCCTCATTACAATTTCTTCCACTTGCCATCCGTTCTCCAATTCCAAACATAGGCGGAGTTCTTGCGTCGCCAGCGCGCGTGCCTCCAGACGTGCACACAGTTGCTCCAACAACCGTCCCAGCAGAAATGCCAGCGGTTCCAGAAGCACCAGAGGATATTCCAGCTCGATCATTTCCTCGAAAATCAGTAATGACTCGACCGGCACCAATGTATGGAAAGTGGCGCCTCGTGCCAGTTTTTGCAGATGAACTCCGGACTGCCCCAGGCGTTCACTCAATGCGATATTTGGCAACGCAGCCAGATCGCGAAGTTTGCGAATTCCCCAGCGATTGAATGTTTCCAAAAGCCGCACGGATTCCCGAGTCGGATTCTCAAACAAAACTTCCACCGGCAAGCTACCCAACTGTTCCGCTTCTTTACCTTCCGGAATCACGGTCACGCCGGAAAATCCTCGAGCCGCCAGTACTGCCGTATCTGGATTGCCGGCTACGGCTACGCTGACTTCGAGTCCGAGAGCGGAAGCGCGATGTGCCAAAGCGCGCGCAATTTTGGGCGGAGGACCAAAAAGCGGCTGCAATCCGGCCAGATCCAATACGATTGTGTCGCATCCCGCATCTTCCACTCGCGGCGAAAATGAATGCCCGCAATCCAGCAATGCCGCGTGGGCTGTCGCTTCCTGTGGCAGAGAGCGCACCCGCAAAACCAAACCACCGCAAGCTTCGATCTGCAGCTTGGTCATTCCCGGATCTACTCCGGCGCGCCGTGCGTGTTCGTTCACCGCAAAAACTTTTTGCAGCGGAGCTTTACCTTCCAGCACAGCCAGAGACTGCGAACGCAACTCCGGTTCCGCCCGCAACAGCGCCTCCACCGGAAAATCAGGAACGAAGATGCAGGCAAAGGGCATAGTGAAAAAGCTGTCAGCTCTCAGTCATCAACTTGGACTTCCTGGCGTACGGTATTCATCCCGCGCGCACTTTTGTTGTGAACGCAGTCGTGACTGAACCAGCCGGTTTGCGCTCCAGCCGGGAGCGTAAAAGTTCTCCCTGAACTTGAATCCCATCCAGAAGCTGCGCATGAGCCGGAGAAGTTTCTACTGAAAGCTGACAGCTGGGAGCTGACAGCTTCTTGCCCGACACTTTCAACAGCAGCGAAGCACAAGTCTGAGCGCAGGGAACCTGGCTGACGACAAACAACACCGTCGCGGTGTGCTCTACCGCACGCTGAAAACGAAACCAGGAAGCCAACGGAATGCGGCGTGCCATCTTCAGCGGAGTATCGCCGAGATCGATAATCACCAGCCCAAATCCGCCACTCTGCAAAAGCAGGTCGACAACCCGCAAGCCCTGCTTAACTGGACGTTCGATTTTTTCTATCTTCTCTGTGTTTCTGTGTCTCTGTGGTGAACTTTGTTTCTGCAAACGCCCGCACCGCACCCAAAGCATTTTTTCAAAATTCACTCCCGCCGCCGCAGCCGAGTGAGGATTGAAAGCATCGCTGATGTCCACCAACGCGCATACCTCCTGCCGTCCGGTCGCCGCCGCCAAGGCCGCCAGCAATACGCTGGTTCGTCCGGACGAGGCCGGTCCGCAAATCTCAGTAAGGCATCCGCGGGGAAGTCCTCCACTAAGCGCATCAATCTCGCGAACCCCGCTCGAAACCATTTGCGGTGCGGGCCGTACTTCCAATCGCGACGCAGAAGTCACCCCGGCCAGCTTCGGCATCGCCGACAAACGTTCGAAAACCAGGCTCGGCCATGCCGGGGTAGCAACGGCGACAGAGCGACCTATGGCTGCGGTAGAAACCAGCGGTAAAGACGACATGGGACCTCAGGATTTCAGGGAACATCAGTGCCGCGATCCGGCGCCGGGGGCGTATTCGCCTTTTGTTCGCCTTAATTGTTGTGCCGCTGAGCGGGAGTTGTCAAGGATATAAAAATTAATTGCTCCACAGAATTTCCGGAGGGCGCCAGCTCCCGCTGGGATGGCCAGGAATTTTATCCATAGACGCCCACAAATCTTGATGCCGATGCAATGCAAGCTGAAGCGCTTCCAGTCCTGTAATGCGCCCATGCTTTGGAAAACTCTGTTGATAACTAATTTGAAAGGCCGCGCAACGGGTCATGGACGACCTGACGCGAGGCTTAGAAAAATAATGGTGCGGACTAGCGATTTAACTAGTTACCGCGACCGCGTCGCCATTCATAGACTCGTTCGCGTGCGAGTGCGTCTGCTTGACGGTCGTCAGCCAGTTTGATTTTCAGGCTCCGTCATTCACACCGCAATCTGCCGCATTCACCGTTACGTCGGGCTTGAATAACGGGTGAAGAATAACTCCTCAACGGGAGCAAATCGAAGGAGAAGGGTATGGACCTTAAAACAGGTATTCGAAACCTGGTACTGGGAGCATTCGCCGTCTCAAGTATTCTCATGGGCGGCAGCGCGCCTGCGCACGCGCAAAACAGCGCGAAGAAACCTAACATTCTTGTCATCATGGGCGATGACGTGGGTTGGTTCAACGTCGGCGCCTATCACCGCGGAATCATGTCTGGCAAGACGCCGAATCTCGACAAGCTTGCCGCCGGGGGCATGATGTTTACCGATTACTACGCCGAAGCGAGCTGCACGGCGGGCCGGGCAAATTTCATCACCGGCGAACTGCCCATACGCACCGGTCTGACCACCGTGGGCCAGGCTGGAGCTGACGTAGGCATGCCCGATCAGGCTGCAACCATCGCTAGCGCTCTCAAGGTCCAAGGCTACGAAACCTTCCAGTTTGGCAAAAATCACCTCGGCGATCTCAACAAATACCTGCCGTGTCTGCACGGTTTCGACGAGTTCTTCGGCTATCTTTATCACCTCGACGCCATGTCCGATCCATATTGGTTCGATTATCCCCAGGACTGGATCGACAAGACCGGGC
>Ga0210383_10002302_pt1 | contig 17271 bp, 18 predicted proteins | sample IncBWC14OmetaG_FD_160072 | JGI IMG/M metagenome (GOLD analysis project Ga0210383, IMG submission 160072) | Forest soil microbial communities from Barre Woods Harvard Forest LTER site, Petersham, Massachusetts, United States - Inc-BW-C-14-O ...
ACGGGATGGCGGCGATATCTCTATCTTTCTGTGATTCATAAATTTCTGCGGGATGCGCCTCCGGTGGACGTCCACATTGTGACGCAGGAAGTGAAGTGAGCGCCGCAATGAACGGGCCGGCGGGCAAAGGCAACATTCTGGTGGTGGACGATGAGCCGCAGATCACGCGCGTTCTGAAAACCACACTTTCAAGTCAGGGTTACGGAGTACGCACCGCATCGGACGGGGACGAGGCATTGCAGATGCTGAAGGAGTGGACTCCGGACCTGGTGATTACGGATTTGCGCATGCCGAACCTGGGCGGCTTGGAACTTTGCCGGCAGATTCGAGCCAAGTCGCGCATACCCATCATCGTGCTTTCGGTGAAGGGAGAAGAGCGCATCAAGGTAGAGGCGCTGGATGCCGGCGCCGACGATTACGTCACCAAGCCGTTTGGCGTTCATGAACTTCTGGCGCGGGTGCGGGCTACGCTCCGCCGTGCCGCAGCGCCCGAGGAGCCGGAATCACCGCTGATCGAAGTGGGAGACTTTCGCATCGACATCGCTACGCGTTCGGTTCGGGTTCGAGACCGGGAAGTGCACCTCACGCCCAAAGAGTTTGATTTGCTGATCCATTTGGCGAGGCATGCGGGAAAAGTTTTGACTCATCGCAACTTGCTCGCGGCGGTGTGGGGCGGAAACAGCGTAGAGCAGCCGGAATACCTGCGTGTTTTCATCGGCCACTTGCGGAAGAAACTCGAGACGGATGAGGCTGCTCCTCGCTACATCCTCACCGAGCCCTGGGTGGGATATCGATTTGAACCTGGGGAGTGAGGCCGGGGCCCTTTTTGCGTAGATTCTTCCACGCCTTTCCAATTGCGTCCTAATTGCACCGGTCTGCCAATACACGGCAATCCGCTCCGCCGTTACGCAGGCCTGGCTCATCCTTGAATTGAGGGCTTCAACTTTACAATTTCTTTATGAACCTTTTATTTGCGTTTTATGGCGCACCGTATCCAATGGGTAAGGGCGTTGGTGTGGCAGCGCTGACGGTGGGCGTTGAGACGTCGAGTTGCGATGAGGTGCATTTGCCATGTGGTTCATTCTGAGTGCGATTTGCGCGGTAGGGGTTTCATTTTACCTGCGATATCTCGTTGCACTGTGCAAGGAATGCCGCTTCACGCGAATTCGCTATCTCGTGCGCTTAGAACCGAAAGCGCACGAGGGATTGATGAGTGAGGTAGCGCGCGGGGAAACCATATCCCGGCGAGCCGCATGAAAGTGACAGGCGAGATGACGTCACGGTGATCGAGGGGAACCAGATAAAGAAGAAACCAAATAAAGAAGAAATTAGATCAACGGCAATCAAGAAGACAAGAAAAGGGGTTTTAAAGGCCATGTCGTTTCAAGATGTATCCGCCGAACAGTTGGCAGAACTTTTCCATCACTATCATCAAGCACTGGGGCAGGATTTCGGATGTGCTGGCAAGCGGATCCGCGCGACGTGGCAAGAAGTGTCGCAGCAGGAAAAGAGCCGCATGGTCGCGGCTGCGCGCCTCACCTTGCTGGAACTGGACTCGACCCACTCTGGGCCGACCGACAGCGGGCGTGAGCACTCCAGGAAGTATTTTGCTCCGGCGGGCGAAGCGGAGTGGGGCTGTTAAGTTCAGCTCGCGGCAATCCGAAGAAAGAACCTTTATGACTTTTTTATGCACTCTTTATGGGCGCTTTACGGGGATTTGTGTCCAATTAGCGGTACGAAGAACCAGACGCGAACAAAATCGAGGAGCGTGTTGATGGAAGACCTCTTATGGATTGCGGTAACGGTTGCGTTTTTTGCGCTGTCGATTGGGTACGTGCACTTCTGCGATCGCGTGAAGTGAGGGAGCAATTATGAGCGGGGAATCGGTGATTATGCTGGTCGTCAGCGGGTTGACCATGGTGTACCTGATCTACGCGCTGCTCCGTCCGGAGAAGTTCTGATGGGGCCGATCGAAACGGGGGAAGCTAGTGGGACAAACTTTAGTCGGACAGACCTGAAATGACAGCAAACGGGTGGTTTCAAATTCTGGTGTTTCTCGCGCTGATCCTTGCCGTGACCAAGCCCATGGGCGTGTTCATGACGCGGGTATTCAGCCGCGAGCGGACGTTTCTGGATCCGGTGATGCGCCCGGTCGAGCGCTTGCTCTACCGCGTGACCGGTGTCGACGAAACCCACGAGATGCGATGGACCGAGTACGCGACTTCGATGCTGCTGTTCAGCGCGGTTTCGATGTTGCTCTTGTATCTGATCCAACGCGTTCAGGGGTTTCTACCGTTCAATCCGCAGAAGTTTGGCGCGGTAACACCGACTCATCTCGCGTTCAATACGGCGGCGTCGTTCACCTCGAACACGAATTGGCAGGAATACGCGGGTGAAACCACGATGAGTTATTTCACCCAGATGGCTGGGTTGGCCTATCACAACTTTGCCTCCGCGGCGACCGGCATCGTGCTGGGCATTGCCTTTATTCGCGGCATTGCTCGCCGGCAGATGGAAACCATCGGAAATTTCTGGGTGGACTTTGTTCGCTGCTGCCTTTGGGTGCTTCTCCCGTTTTGTGTGGTCGGGGCTCTTTTCCTGGTTTCGCAGGGAGTTGTACAGAACCTGAAACCTTACGACAAAGTCACGCTGGTAGAGTCGCAGCAAGTGCAAAGAGTGGGTGCGGACGGAAAGCCAGTGGTCGGTACCGACGGCAAGCCGGTCATGGATACGGTGACCCAGCAGACCATTGCGCAAGGTCCGGTGGCCTCGCAGGAAGTCATCAAGGAATTCGGCACGAATGGGGGCGGGTTTTTCAACGCCAATAGCGCTCACCCATTTGAGAACCCTTCTCCCCTTACCAATCTTTTCCAGATGTTCTCGATCTTCGCTATCGGTGCAGGTCTCACCTACACGCTTGGCCGGATGACGGGATCGCAGGCGCACGGCTGGGCAGTGTGGTCGGCCATGGCGATTTTGTTCATGACGGGTGTGCTGGTTGCCTATTGGGCGGAAGCTCGCGGAAATCCGCTGCTGGCGAGTGTCGACCAGCATGTGAGTGCGCAGCAGCCCGGCGGGAACATGGAGGGCAAAGAGGTTCGCTTCGGAATCGCGAATTCGGCGTTGTTTGCCACGGTGACCACCGACGCCAGCTGTGGTGCGATTATCGGATGGCATGATTCGTTCACGCCGCTGGGCGGCATGGTGCCGCTGGTGAACATCATGCTTAGCGAAGTGATCTTCGGTGGGGTTGGCTCGGGAATGTACGGAATTCTGATTTACGTCGTCCTGGCGGTGTTCATAGCAGGGCTGATGGTGGGACGCACGCCGTAATATCTGGGCAAAAAGATTGAAGCTTACGACGTGAAGATGGCGATGCTGGTGGCTTTGATATTTCCTCTGGTCATCTTGATCTTTGCAGCCATTTCGAGCGTCAAGGGATTCGGAACGTCGGCTGTTGAAAATGCCGGGCCGCATGGATTGACAGAAATTTTGTATGCGTTTGTTTCTGGAGCCGGCAATAACGGCTCGGCCTTCGGTGGCCTGAGTGCGAATACGCTCTGGTACAACACGACCATCGGAATCACCATGCTGGCCGGGCGCTTCCTCATGATCATCCCGATGCTGGGGATCGCGGGCAATCTGGCGCGCAAGAAATATGTGCCACCTTCGGTCGGAACTTTTCCAGTGACCACACCGCTTTTTACAGTGCTTCTGATCGGCGTGATCATCATTGTGGGGGCGCTCACGTTTTTTCCGGCGCTGAGTCTGGGCCCGATTCTGGAGCACTTGCTCATGGGCGCTGGGAAGGTGTTCTGAGTCTATGGCGACGAAAAGCAGAGCGGTTTGGGAGTGGAAGATTGTCCGGCGGGCCATTGTGGATGCACTCGTGAAGCTGAATCCACAGAAGATGATGGGCAATCCCGTCATGTTCGTGGTGGAGATTGGTAGCGTGATCACCACCGTGCTGCTGTTCAAGGGCGGCACGGACTTCAAGTTCAACCTGCAGATCACTTTGTGGTTGTGGTTCACCGTGCTGTTTGCGAATTTTGCCGAGGCGATGGCAGAAGGCCGCGGCAAGGCGCAAGCTGACACGCTGCGCAAGGCGCGGTCGGAAACTGTCGCCAATCGCATTCTGGATAAAGACCACACCGAGAAAGTTCCCAGTTCAAAATTGCGGCTGGGGGATATGGTGCTGGTTTCCGCCGGCGAACTCATTCCTTCCGACGGCGAGATTGTGGAGGGAGTGGCGTCGGTGGATGAGTCGGCCATCACCGGAGAGTCGGCCCCGGTAATCCGTGAAGCGGGCGGAGACCGCTCGGCGGTTACCGGCGGCACACGCGTGCTCTCTGATCAGATCCAGTGCAGGATTACGGCAAATCCGGGCGAAACCTTTCTCGACCGCATGATCGCGCTGGTCGAAGGCGCGGAACGGCAGAAAACGCCCAACGAGATCGCGCTCAACATTCTTCTGGCTGGGTTGACCATTATCTTCCTGCTGGCTGTGGTTACCCTGCAACCCTTCGCGATCTATTCGGGCTCGCCGCAGACGGTGTTTGTTCTGGTCTCGTTGCTTGTCTGCTTGATTCCGACAACGATCGGCGGCCTGCTCTCTGCGATCGGCATCGCCGGGATGGACCGCCTGGTTCAGCATAACGTGCTGGCGATGTCGGGGCGGGCAGTGGAAGCGGCGGGGGATGTGAACACGCTGTTGCTCGATAAAACCGGGACGATCACACTGGGTAATCGGCAGGCTTCGCAATTCATTCCCGCGCCGGGCGTGAGCGAGAAGGAACTTGCGGACGCGGCGCAACTTTCTTCGCTGGCTGATGAAACTCCCGAAGGCCGTTCCATTGTAGTGCTCGCGAAAGAGAAATATGGGCTGCGGGGCAGGGAACTCAGCTCGCACGATGCGCGTTTCGTTCCGTTTACTGCGCAGACCCGCATGTCGGGCGTGGACCTGAACGGATTCGAAATCCGCAAGGGGGCCGCAGAGTCCATCCAAAATTATATTTCTCAGAATGGCGGGCAGATGCCGGCGGAAGTGAAAGCCGCCGTGGAACAGATTGCGCGCTCGGGCGGCACGCCGCTCGTGGTCGCGGAAAAGACTCGTGGTGCACTCGGCGTGATTGAATTGAAAGACGTAGTCAAAGGCGGAATGACGGAGCGCTTCAACCATCTGCGGGCAATGGGAATCCGCACGGTGATGATTACGGGTGACAATCCGCTGACCGCCGCTGCAATCGCGCGGGAAGCTGGCGTGGACGATTTCCTGGCGCAGGCTACGCCGAAAGACAAGATGGACCTGATCCGGCGCGAGCAGGCCGAGGGCAAGCTGGTCGCGATGACCGGCGATGGCACCAATGACGCGCCGGCGCTCGCCCAGGCCGACGTGGGCGTCGCGATGAATACCGGAACCCAGGCCGCGAAAGAAGCCGGAAACATGGTGGATCTGGATTCGAATCCGACCAAGCTCATTGAGATCGTGCAGATCGGCAAACAGCTGCTGATGACGCGTGGATCACTGACGACGTTCTCGATTGCGAATGACGTGGCCAAGTACTTTGCGATTATTCCCGCCATGTTCGCGGGAACTTTTCCTGTGTTGAACGCGCTCAACATCATGCGCCTGCGAACGCCCGAATCGGCGGTGCTTTCGGCCGTGATTTTTAACGCGCTCATCATCATTGCGTTAATTCCGCTGGCGTTGCGTGGCGTCAAATACCGTCCCATGGGCGCGGCGGCCCTGCTCCGGCGCAATCTTTGGATCTACGGCGTAGGCGGAGTGATCATCCCGTTCATCGGGATCAAGCTGATCGATATGATGATCACCAGGGTTGGGCTCGCGTAAGAAGGCTAGTATGAAAAAGAATCTCATTACCGCACTCTTGATGACTCTGGCGACCACCGTTCTGCTGGGAATTATCTATCCGCTCGTGGTCACAGGGCTGGCGCAAGTGCTGTTCCCGCAGAAAGCGAACGGACAGCTGATTGAGGCCAATGGAAAACTGGTGGGGTCAAAGATCATCGGCCAGGCCTTTTCTGGGCCCTCTTACTTTCATTCGCGGCCGTCTGCCGCGGGCTACGGCTATCAGGCTGATAATTCCAACGGAACCCAACTTGGGCCCACGAATCACCAGTTGACAGACCGCGTGAAGGCCGACGCGGCATCATTGCAAGCGGAAAATCCGAACGCTCCGGTTCCGATCGACTTGGTGACTACTTCGGCTTCGGGGCTTGATCCTGACATCACTCCAGCGGCGGCCGCGTTTCAGGTGCCTCGCGTGGCAAAGGCGCGCGGCATTACCGAAGACCAACTGCGAAGCCTCGTGGCCCAACGTACGCAAGGGCGCCAGTTTGGATTTCTCGGCGAGGCGCGCGTGAACGTGCTGCTGCTGAATCTGGAACTCGACAGCCGATTCCCGAAGGCCAAACCTTAATTGAGAAGGTCGCCGAAACTGAGCCGCGGCCAGGAAAAGCAGTCGAGCTTCGTTCCACTGAACAGCGGAGAGCCTGCCCTGAGAGTTTGCGACTTTTTTGAATTTTCGACGATATGGTCGTCGTAGCCGCTTGGTTTGCAGCATCGATTTTTGGCAACTTCGAAAAAATCACAAACTCTGAGCGAAGCCGAAGGCGGCTGTCCCCACATAAACACTTCCTGGGATTTGCCTGTTCCAATCTTGTCCAATCCCGCCGCATTGACGCCGATTTCACTTGCGGGCTATAGTGCTGGCTCGCGCCGCCATCTGCAACGAGTCGCTCGGGGGCAGACCTGCGCGTTTCGATCAAAATGTGCTTCATAGGGATATCCCGATGACCCGCGCCCAACGCCGTGTGGCGTCGCCGCGGGTGGTTTGCATCGCAGATCTCCGCCCGATCGCTTACCGGCAACTGCCGAAATCGGTTTTCGATTATCTGGATGGCGGCGCCGAAGGCGAAGTCACGCTGCGTGAAAATTGCCGGGTGTTCGAAGACGTGACGTTCCGGCCGCGCCATGCCGTCGCTGTCCCCGCTTGCGACTTGCACAGGCGCGTGCTCGGTTTCGACCTTTCGATGCCGTTCATGCTGGCTCCGGTCGGGTACAGCCGGCTTATGCATCCGGGCGGAGAAGTGACCGCCGCACGTGCTGCCGGGAATGCTGGAATTGCTTACATTCTTTCAACCATCTCCGGGCACAAGCTGGAGGACGTGAAGGCAGGCTCTTCGGGTCCAGTCTTCTACCAGCTTTATCTGATGGGCGGACGCGCCGCGGCCGAAGCTGGAATTGCGAGAGCGCGGGTGGCCGGGTTCTCGGCGTTAGTGGTGACGATCGATACGCCAGTGGCTGGAATCCGCGAACGCGATTTTCGCAACGGCATGAAGGAACTGCTCAGCGGCGGCCCACTCGAGAAGATTCCGTATCTCCCGCAAATACTTTCGCGCCCCGGTTGGGTCGTTCGATTCCTGATGGACGGTGGCCTGCCCAAGCTTCCGAATGTTGTTGTTCCGGGCAAAGGGCCCCTGCCGCTGGTCGACGTCGGCGCCGCGCTGGCCGAGTCCACCGTGACCTGGACCGACCTGCGCTGGATTCGTGAGCATTGGCAAGGGCCGATCGTGGTGAAGGGAGTACTGACCGGGGACGATGCGCGTCGTGCGATTGACGAAGGCGCTGCTGCAATCTCGGTTTCGAATCATGGCGGCCGCCAACTGGATTGCGTTCCGGCTTCCCTGCGTGCGCTACCGGAAGTGGTCAAGGCGGTCAACGGTCAGATCGAAGTATGGATGGACGGCGGCATTCGCCGCGGCACCGACATCATCAAAGCCATCTGTCTCGGCGCCAACGCCGTGCTGTGCGGGCGCGCTTATGCCTACGGTCTGGCCGCTGCGGGTGAAGCTGGCGTCAAGCGCGCCATCGAGATCCTGCGCACCGATCTGGATCGGACTCTCAAGCTGCTTGGCTGTCCGTCGATCACGGCGCTGGATAGTTCTTATGTGAACGTTCCGAGGAGTTGGGAGAGCTGATTCTGTCGTCAGGAAGTTGCTTCGCTCGTTTGATACGCAGGCATAACGATTGAAGTCGCACAGTTGAACCTACTGGTACTTCAGACTCCGTTCGCGAGGAGGCTGTCATGCAGTGGACACAGATCTACGATCCCGTCGGACACTGGTGGCTTTCCACGCTACTTGCCGCGTTGCCGATCATCGTGCTGTTCAGCCTACTGGCTGGATTCAAAGTGAAGCCCCACTGGTGCGCGATAGCCGGAGCTCTGACGGCAATGACGGTGGGCATCGTCTTTTTCAAGATGCCGTTGGCGCTGGCCGCGATTAGCTTCGCCTACGGCGTTGCATTCGGTCTGTTGAAGATTGCCTGGATCGTTCTGGCAGCGGTTTATCTTTACGACATTTCCGTCGAGACGGGCCAGTTCGAGATTATGAAAGAATCGGTTGCGGGAATTACGCCAGACCGTCGTCTGCAGGTTCTGCTGGTCGCGTTTTGTTTCGGAGCGTTCATAGAAGGTGCGGCAGGTTTCGGTGCACCGGTTGCGATCGCAGGCGCGTTCATGATCGGACTTGGCTTCAAACCCTTTCACGCCGCGGCGCTGAATCTGATTGCCAACACCGCTCCGGTGGCGTGGGGAGCCATCGGCACTCCGGTGCACGCGCTGGCGGCCGTAACCGCGCTGCCGGAATCTGATCTCAGTGCCATGATTGGGCGCATTCTTCCGTTCACTGCGGTGATCGTTCCTTTTTGGCTGGTGCGCACCATGGTGGGGTGGAAGGAGACCTTCGAGGTTCTTCCGCCCATTCTGGTGGTGGGCATTTCATTTTCTCTCACACAATTCATCTGGTCGAATTACGTGGACAGCAATCTGGTGGACATTATGGGAGGTGTGGTCTCGATTATCGCCGTGGTCACGTTCCTCCGGTTCTGGAAGCCGAAACGAATCTGGCGCTTTGATTACGACGACAAGGCACCGGCGCCTGCACCGCCCACGGGAAAAACCAGCGACCAGATGGGCGGCGAATGGGCCGCCGAGCAATTCGATGGATACGTCAAAGCGCGCAGCTACACCGCTGGACAGGTTTTGAAAGCGTGGATGCCTTTTGCGGTTTTGTCACTTTTTGTTTTGCTCTGGGGATTGCCTTCGATCAAGCTGGCCATGAACCAAGCGACCACGCCGGCGTTTCGAGTTGTTCTTCCAGATGGCAAAGTAAGGCCGGGTGCGCCAGGATGGGATGTCCCTTACCTGCACAACGCCGTATATCGCGCCGCGCCGGTCGTCACGAAGCCCACGCCAGAGGCCGCGCGCTATGATTTCAACTGGCTCTCCGCGACGGGAACGGCATGTTTTCTCGCAGCTGTCGGGTCCGGGCTTCTGCTTGGTGTGAGCCCGGTGCGGTTGCTGAAAATCTTTGGCAAAACTCTGGTGCGGATGCGTCTGGCCATGGTCGCGATCTCATTCATGCTGGGGCTGGGCTACGTGACGCGCTACTCGGGGCTGGACGCCGTGCTGGGTCTGGCATTTACGCGCACGGGATGGTTCTATCCTTTTTTCGGGACGTTTCTGGGCTGGCTGGGAGTTGCTCTCACGGGAAGCGACACTTCGTCGAACGCGCTCTTCGGAAGCTTGCAGCGCATTACGTCGCAGCAACTTGGAATCGATCCAGTTCTGATGTGCGCCGCCAACAGCGCCGGCGGAGTGATGGGGAAAATGGTCGACGCTCAATCCATTACGATTGCGACCGCAGCTACCGAGCAGGTTGGCAATGAAGGCATTATTTTCCGCTTCGTGGCGTGGCATTCGGTGGCGCTGGGGGCGATCGTGGGGATCATCGTTCTGTTATACGCTTACGTTTTCCAGTCCTTCGTGCCGCATGGGCTGCATTTTGTGAAATGAGCGGGAACGACGTTTTGCTTCCTTTGCGTGAGCTCGAATCCGTGGCTGCCAATCAATTGTGCGCGAAGATGGGCAAGATTCTCATAGAAGTCTGTGTTGATTCGGTTGCATCTGCATGTGCCGCGGAGCGCGGCGGGGCAGGGCGCATCGAATTATGCAGCGGCCTGCTTGAGGGCGGCGTAACGCCCAGTACCGGTCTGATTGAGTTGGTGCGGGAGAGCGTCACGATTGGTTTGCACGTCATGATCCGGCCGCGCGGCGGCGACTTCTGTTATGACGACGCTGAGTCAGAAATCATGCGGCGTGACATAGTCAACGCGAAACAGCTGGGCGCGGACGGGGTTGTCTTCGGGATTCTGGACGTAGACGGTCGCGTAGATGTTGAGCGCACGCGACGTTTGATTGAACTAGCGCGGCCGCTCGGCGTCACGTTCCACCGGGCGTTTGACATGTCGGCGGATTTATTTCGCGCACTCGAAGATGTTTGCGCCGCTGGAGCAGACCGAATTCTGACGTCGGGCGGAGAACAGACCTCAGTGGTCGGACGCGAGATGATCACACGTCTGGTAGCTGTGGCCAACGGGAGGATCACCATCATGCCTGGCAGCGGCATCAACGAGCGCAACGCGGCTGGACTCATACAAGAGACCGGCGTGCGGGAGATTCATGTAGGGCTTCGCAGCGCCGTCCCAAGCCCCATGCGCCATCAAAATCGGCAGGTGACTATGGGGGCGGCGAAAGGCGGCGAGTACGTTCGACTCCGCGTGCTCGAAGAGAGCGTGCGGAATCTGCACCGCGCGATTGCAAATTTGTAGACGCCTTCGCGGTCTTGGCGCAGCCTGATTTCTTGCAGGAACCAGCGCCCGACTCTGCTATATTGGCCTCTTTCGGAGGTCACTCCCATGTCTCGGATCGTGCGCTGCGGCCTGATTCAGGCTCATAACGTTCTGGGCAGCAACCACTCACTGCCGCAGATAAAAAAAGCGATGATCGACAAGCATCGCAAGTTGATCACCGAGGCGGCGCGAAGAAAAGTGCAGGTGCTGTGCCTGCAGGAACTTTTTTATGGTCCTTATTTCTGCGCGGAACAGGATATCCGCTGGTATGAACTTACCGAACGAGTGCCGGAAGGTCCCACTACCAAGCTGATGCAGAAGCTTGCCGCGAAGCATCGCATGGTAATTGTGGTTCCCGTCTATGAAGAGCAGATGCCCGGTTTGTATTTCAATACTGCGGCGGTGATCGATGCCGACGGTCGTTATCTGGGCAAGTATCGCAAGCACCACATTCCACATGTGCATCCCGGATTCTGGGAAAAGTTTTATTTCACGCCGGGAGACCTGGGGTATCCGGTGTTCACTACGAAATACGCGCGCGTGGGCGTGTATATCTGTTATGACCGTCACTTTCCAGAAGGCGCGCGAGTCTTGGGGCTGAACGGGGCGGAGATCGTTTTCAATCCGTCGGCTACGGTAGCGGGGCTGTCGGAATATTTGTGGGAATTGGAGCAGCCCGCGCACGCCGCTGCCAACGGCTATTTCGTGGGTGCGATCAATCGCGTGGGAACGGAAAAACCGTGGAACATCGGCGAGTTTTATGGCAAGAGCTACTTCTGCAATCCGCGTGGCAAGATTTTTGCCCAGGCCAGCCGCGATAAAGATGAGGTGCTCGTCGCCGACCTTGACCTTGACATGATTCAGGAAGTAAGGAAAGTCTGGCAGTTTTTCCGCGACCGCCGTCCCGAGACTTACGGCCCCCTGACTTCCCAGACCGGAGAGTCGGCGGCCGCTGACTGACCGCGATCAACGTCACGGCGGCCACTACAAATGAAGACGATCGTACGACAGTCGCAACCATCCCGAATCGAATCCAGCCCACTCTATAACCCCGACCTCGCGCCGGCGACCAGCGAGCGCCGCACCTGGGGCACCTACAACTTTGCCGCGCTGTGGGTGTCGATGTCGGTCAACATCCTTACTTATATGCTGGCCGCGAGCCTGATCCAGGGAGGGATGAACTGGAAACAGGCGGTGGTGACGGTCTTTCTTGGCAACAGCATTGTGCTGATTCCGATGCTGCTGAACTCGCATCCCGGGGCGCGCTACGGAGTGCCATTTCCAGTGTTGGCGCGTGCGTCGTTTGGAGTCCTGGGAGCGAACGTGGCCGCGGTGTTGCGCGCGCTGGTCGCGTGCGGCTGGTTTGGTATTCAGACCTGGATCGGCGGAGAAGCGATCAGCACTCTGATCGGCGTGTTGGCGCCCGGCTGGGCCCACTTTGCGCATAGCACAGCGATTTGCTTCCTGGCTTTCTGGCTCCTCAACCTGGCTGTGATTTTGAAAGGCATCGAATATATTCGCTTTTTGCAAGGAATCAGTGCGCCGATTCTTCTGGGTGTGGGTCTGCTTCTGCTGGCATGGGCGTACCGTGCCGCGGGCGGTTTCGGTCCGATGTTGGCCGCGCCCTCGCGATTTACAAGTTTTCCGGAGTTTCTCAAGTTCCTGGTTCCAGCGCTGAACGCGACGGTCGGATTTTGGGCGACCGTCTCTCTCAACATCCCGGATTTCACGCGCTTTGCGCGCAGCCAGCGGCAGCAGGTAATCGGGCAGGCGCTCGGTCTGCCCACCACGATGACTCTGTACTCGTTGATCGGGATACTCGTGACCTCGGCAACGGTGATCATCTACGGCACCGCCATTTGGAACCCTGTGGAATTGCTCAGCCGTTTTCATTCGCCGCTTGCGGTCGTGATTTCGCTGCTCGCGATATTGCTGGCCACGCTCAACGTAAACATCGGCGCCAACGTGGTTTCCCCGGCGAACGATTTCTCCAATTTGTGGCCGCGCAAAATAAGTTTTCGGACAGGTGGTGTGATCACCTGCTTCATGGGCGTCGCCATGATGCCGTGGAAACTACTTGCGAGCTACGGAACATTCATCTTCGGATGGCTGGGCGGCTACGCCGCATTCCTGGGACCGGTCGCGGGCATCATGATTTGCGATTACTTCGTGATTCGCAGGCGCTTATTGATCGTCGACGATCTATACCTGCGGGGCGGAATCTACGAATACTCGCGTGGTTTCAACTGGCTCGCAGTGATTGCGCTCGCGACCGGTGCGGCAACCGCGCTGGTGGGTCTGGTGATTTCGTCTCTGCGGCCACTCTATGACTACTCGTGGTTCGTGGGCTTCGCGGTGGCATTCGCGGCGTACTACTCGCTGATGAGGTTGCGCGGAGAAGCGACGATTCTGCAACCGGAAGCATCTTCCTAGCGCTTGCGGATTCCTCCGGCGTTCGGACGATTTCTACGTCTTGAACAAAGGCAATATTTCTTTTCTGTACGTCTCCAGCGTGCCTTCTTCCTCGCCGCACATAAGATAAATGTTGAATTGGGTAACACCCACGCTCGCCAGTTTGCGCAGTTTCTCGCGGTGAGCTTCTACAGGGCCAACCAGGCAGAAGCGGTCGATCACTTCGTCGGACACGAACTTCGAGTGGTCGCTGTCGACCTCGCAGTGTTCTTGATAATCGTAGTGGCCCTTGTTGCTGATGTAGGAGGTCAATGCGGGCGGCAATTCTTCTGGTTTGTAACGTGAGACAAGGTCCACCACATGGTTCGAAACCAGCGCCGGAAACCAGCGCACGTGCTCCCGAGCTAACTTCAAATCGTCGGAAACCCACACCGGCGCAGCTGACATGATTTCAATAGTGCTCGGATCACGTCCCGCCGACTCCGCACCTTTTTTCACGAAACTCAGGCACCACTCAATCAGATCAGGATCGGCGAACTGCAGAATGACGCCATCGGCAACTCGGCCCGCCGATTCCAGGACTTTGGGGCCGTATCCCGCGATCCAGGCGGGAGGCGAGCCGGTCGCCCAGGAGATGCGCGTGGGCTGCCCCTCATACTCGATCTCGCGCCCTGCAGTGAGATCGCGAAATGTTTTCACTGCCTGCTCCAGTTGTGACCAGGACACGGGCTTCTTGCCCAAAACCCGTCGCGAGCTGTCGCCACGACCGATGCCCAACTGCATCCGTCCATGCGAAATAAGATTCAGCGTGGCAAACAGGCTCGCTGTAACAGTCAGGTCGCGCACCGCCGGATTCGTAACGCAAGTGCCGAGGCGCATCTGGGTTGTATTTGTGGCCATCAGCGTGAGCAGAGGATAAGGTTCGAGCCACAGCACATGCGAATCGAACACCCAGCCGTATTCAAAGCCAGCGGCCTCGGCCTGGCGCGTGAGCGCGACGATGCGCTCCACCGGCATGTCAGGCTTGATCGTGAAACCGAATTTCACTTTGCCTCCTTACTCGTTCTGCAACGAACCAATCGCAACGAACTAACACACGCGAATCAACAGCAGCGGAAACAACACCAGAGGTCCGGCAGTTTAGCATAAAAGTTCTTTACATCAAACTATATTACTGATAACACAGTATCTGTTGACAATCACTTTTTTCTCTGCTATCATTTTGCTATCGAACTAAAATGGAGCACTGAAAATGGTGCAAATCCAAAAGGTCCCGGTCGTCACCATCATCACCCGCCATAGCGCCGACTGCCCCTTTCTCGGCGACGAGCAATACAAGAAATGCGGCTGCTGGAAACACTTGCGCTACCGCGAGAACGGCAAACCGAAATGGAAGGCCACCGGGCAAACCACCTGGGCCGGAGCCGAACGCTACAAGATGAACTTTCTCAACTCGCTCGACCCTGCCCTCGCGCCCACCCTCACCCAGGAAGGCATTACCTTGCGCGCCGCCATCGCGGAATTCCTGCAAAACAAAAAAGGCGAGAACATTTCCGCTGGCGTGATCAGCGCGTACAAACGTGAGCTGAACCAGCTCGTCGATTACATGGAGCGCACGGGGGGCGTCTACCTGCTCAATCGCGTCACCACCCCTCACCTGAATGGTTTTCGTCAGACCCTGGTCTCCTCCCTGGCCGACAGCACCCGGCATGAGATCCAGGTGCGGCAAAAAGTCTTCTTCAAGTATGCCACCGACGTGTACGGCTTGGCTCGCAACCCTACGCAAAGCCTTACCCCTATATCGGTCGAGCAGAAGATCACCCAACCCTTTACTCCTGCTGAGTACGACGACATGGTGGCCCTAGTGACCACGACCACTAGGCTGCGCCGGGACACCCTGACCCGCCTGCACGCGCTGATCGAACTGATGCGGCACAGCGGCTTGGCCATCCGCGATGCCGTATGCCTGCCGCGTACCGGGCTGCAGCGAGACGAGAACGGCTACCGCATTGTGACGCGCCGCCGCAAAACCCGCAAGAAGACCAACACCATTGTCTCGGTCCCTATTCCGCTCCACGTCGCGCTGCGCTTGCAAACCTTGCACTCCGGTCACGCCGACTACTTCTTCTGGAATGGAGTCTCGACCCCGGACAATGCCACCGGGCGCTATCACGACGCGTTCCACCGGCTGTTCCCGGACGTTCATCCGCACATGCTGCGCGACACCTTCGCGGTCGAATGGCTCAAGGCTGGCCTCTCCTTGTTTGAACTCTCGAAGCTCCTCGGCCACTCTACACCGAACACCACAGCGAAGCATTACGCGCCCTGGGTGAAGGGGCTGCAGGATAAGATGGAATCGAGCATGCGTGCCCACTGGGAGGCCAGCGCTGTATCGGCGTGAAGAAGCGGGCTTGACGATCGCGGGCACGGTGGTAAGGTTGCGAACAGCCCCCGCGCCAAGACCAAACCGGTTCAACGAACCGCTCGACGCGGGAGGCTGGGTTACGACCACCCCATGCTCTCCAGTCGCCTGACCGTGAGCTTGGGATGGTTTTTCACTGCTTAATTCTCACCTTATACCCGCGCATCGACGTGTTTTTCACACAGCCCTGTGCAATGTGTAAACGCCCAGACGCTCCCCTTGGCCGCATAGTAAGCCAGGCTGTCAAGTGCTTTGGCCTTTTTATGAGAATTGGCCCAGATCGCGTGAATCGCCAACGGCTCGCGGTGCGGAACTTTATTTTCCTGGTGGGCTTGACGTGTTTTGCGCGCGGTCGGCGTCTGCCTATAAGTTGCCAGATCGTCAGGGTGCTGGCTTCACGATGCTGGCCAACTTGGCCGCAGCAACTTTTCTGAGCTGCCGACGTGACCAGACATCGAAGCTCCGCACTTGTACACTGGGATTAATTCATAGTTCAACTTGTACGCGCTACCGGACCGGTTCAGGTCCGGCTTTTTTCTGCCTGAATCGAGCGCTTGATCCAGCATGGGTCGTGGCTTAGTATCTCTTTGGCCGGATGTTGACGCTGCCTGCTTCTTCAGGAACGTTGGTCGAGGAGAGAGATGGAACATCCGGCCAAACTACACTCCCACCGCACCTACGCGATGATCGCGATTGGCGCGAAAAAATGCGCAGATCTGATTGCGTTCCTTATAGCGCTTCTGCCAAGCTGGGGCAGGAGAGAGAACACAAATGGATAGCAATCGGATCATAGCGCTAATAAAGGAAAGAAGGGCTGACTACTATGACCGTACGCTGGCAGCCGGGCCAGGAACGACGGATGAGGGAGTTATTGCCAACGCTCAGCGTGCCTCCGAGTTCGTGGAAGAGTATGACCACCTCCTGGCGCTAATAGAACATGAGCAGGCCGCCTGAGCCTGGTGGGCGTTCTTGCGTATGCTGTAGCCCAACCGGGCCATAGGCACAGCAACGGAGCCGTGCCACAGTGTTCCCGCCATTGGCGGAGGGCAGGCATCGTCATATCCGTTGGCAAAGCCGCTATGGCGTCATGGGCACGAACTGCGGGACGCAGGTTCGATCTCCAAAAAGGAACACCACTGATGAAGAACACAATCATCGCAATCGTGTTAGCGCTGGTCTCGATGACGGTGCTCGCTCAAACCGAAACACCAACACTCGCTGGAATGTATTCCCAAGCCGCGTCCAGCTACACCAAGATGGAACTCGCCACAAGCTCTGGCTTCAAAACGCACGGCGCGTTGAAGGCTGGCTTCAGCTATGGAATTGCCAAAGTCAAGGGCGACTGGCTCTACCACGGCAACTCCGCCGCTGCGCAACTCACCGTCCGTCCTGCTTTCGTGCTGGTGTCTCTGATAGACGTGTCAACTCAATCAATCGCTCTAGTTCGCTTTGACATGAAGAAGGATCACCGCGAAGCGCAATACTGTGAAGCTGGCGCTTGGTCTGGCGTGAAGGAAGAGAACAAGAACACGATTCCTTTGACTGTGACGCGGATACCTAACACCAACACACTGACGATCACTCCCGCTGCCGACCTTCCCGCTGGTGAATATCTGCTGATCGCAGACCAAGCCAAGGGATACGATGGTTACGATTTCTCGGTAAAATAGAGCCGCTTATTAACAGGCAGACGGTGATCCGTGCCATCACTGGCAAGGTCAAA
>Ga0210383_10002303_pt1 | contig 17265 bp, 18 predicted proteins | sample IncBWC14OmetaG_FD_160072 | JGI IMG/M metagenome (GOLD analysis project Ga0210383, IMG submission 160072) | Forest soil microbial communities from Barre Woods Harvard Forest LTER site, Petersham, Massachusetts, United States - Inc-BW-C-14-O ...
ATATTCACCGTTCACCGTTCACCGTTCGGTGGCGGTTAACAGGCGAAAAGCAAATGTACATTTTGCATGAGGAGATCGGGGTCTGAATTCTTCCGCCAATTTTTCGCCTCTTTCCGCGGATAGTCATTTGGCGGCAAGCGGTGAACGCCGACCCGTGCTGGTCACCGGGGCCACCGGATATATCGGAGGGCGGCTTGTTCCGAGATTGCTCGAAACGGGTGCTCGGGTACGATGTCTGGCACGCGACGCTTCGCGATTGCAGGGAAGACCTTGGCGGAGAGAAGTCGAACTGGTCGTGGGCGACGTGCTTCGCCCGGACTCGCTCTCGGATGCCTTGCACGGGGTCACCGTCGCGTATTACCTCGTGCATAGCCTCGGAGCGGGTTCCGACTTTCCGGAACGCGATGTGACGGCGGCCCGCCGTTTCGGCACCGCGGCGAAAAACGCGGGCGTCGAGCGCATCATCTACCTGGGTGGCCTGGGTGATCCCGGAAAGGCGCTATCGGCGCATCTTCGTTCGCGCCATGAGACGGGCGAGGCCTTGCGGGAAAGCGGCGTGCCGGTCACCGAATTTCGCGCCGGGGTCATCGTGGGTTCGGGGAGTCTCTCGTTCGAAATGATCCGCTACCTCACCGAGCGGGTACCTGTGATGATTTGTCCGCGCTGGGTTTATACCCAAATACAACCCATCTCGGTTCGCACCGTGCTCGACTATCTCGTCGAGGCGCTCCGCGTAGCCAGCAGTGCGGATCGCACAATCGAGATCGGCGGCGCGGATATTATCACTTATGGTGAAATGCTTACCTTTTACGCCGAAGTCCGCGGGCTTCGCCGCTGGCTCGTACCGGTGCCAGTGCTTACGCCCAAGCTCTCCTCGTATTGGGTTCACTTCGTGACGCCGATCCCCGCGACAATCGCCAGACCGCTCATCGCCGGTCTGCGCAACGAGATCATTGTGCGTGACGATACGGCCCGCCAACTTTTCCCTGGAATTCAGCCACTAGATTACCGGACCGCGGTAAAGCTTGCCTTGGAAAAGCTTCGCGCGGACAAGGTCGAAACCGCGTGGAGCGATGCGCTGTCCACAAGCCAACCGGACACGACCCCGGTGACGCTGACCACCCACGAAGGCATGATCATCGAGCACCGGCAATTGGCCGTCGATGCGCCGGCAGAGGCAATCTTCAGGGCTTTTACGGGCCTGGGCGGAACTCGCGGCTGGCTTTACATGAACTGGGCTTGGCGCATCCGTGGCGCCTTCGATCGCCTGTGTGGTGGCGTCGGCCTCCGACGGGGACGACGCGACGCCGACTCGGTCCGCGTAGGCGAAGCGCTCGATTTCTGGCGTGTCGAAGCCGTGGAACCAAACCATTTGATGCGTCTGCGCGCGGAGATGAAAGTGCCGGGGAAAGCGTGGCTGCAGTTCGAAGTAAAAGCCCAGGAACACGACACTCGCCCGCTGCTCTCCCAAATTGCCTTCTTTGCACCCAAGGGTCTGCTCGGACTCGTCTACTGGTACGCGCTTTACCCGATCCACAGCATGATCTTCGGCGGCATGATCCAAAGAGTCGCAAAACGGGCAGCGGATATCGCCACGCAGTCACGCCCCTGAGCAATCGGCGTTCGAGCAGTTCGTCGACACGCTTTGCACGCTCCGCACTCGTGTCCTGTCCCCGAAATACGAGGTATTTTGGGGACAGGACACTACCCGCCCACCATCAGGCGAACAATTTCATCCGGGTTGGTTTCCGAGGTTCGAACCTCGCCAACCTTTGAGCCTCTTCGCAGCACCATGATGCGATCGCTGACCTGAAAAATGTCAATCAGATTGTGCGAGATAAAGATAATACCAACACCGCTCCCTTTCAGGTTGGTGATGAGCTCCATCACCTTCCGCTGCTCCGGGACGCCGAGAGCTGCAGTTGGCTCATCCATGATCAACACGCGCGCTTTCCAATGAATCGCTCGGCCGATTGCCACCGATTGGCGTTGGCCGCCCGAGAGTGACCGGATCGGAATCGAGAGCCGATGGATGTGGATATCAAGTGCGCGCAACGTTTTCTCCGCCTCCTCGCGCATCAGACGCCGGTCGACCACGGGCAGCCCGAAGATCCTACGGACCGGCTCGCGTCCCAGAAACACGTTTGCCCCAACGTCGAGATTATCCGCCAGCGCAAGATCCTGGTAAATCGTTTCGATTCCGCAGTCGCGCGCCTGGTGCGGATTATCGAACTTTATCTCTTTTCCTTCGTATCGAAGACTGCCTCCATCCGCGTGATGGACTCCGGAGATGATTTTGATAAGGGTGGATTTTCCCGCTCCGTTATCTCCGGCCAAGGCCAGAACTTCGCCCGGATGAAGGGTCAAAGAGACGTCTTTCAGTGCATGGACGCCTCCGAATCGTTTTGACACATTTTCGGCCTCCAGCAGAGTCGAAGGTGCTGAAACGTTATCCATGCCCACCATCCTTTCCGACTTGCTTTTGAATTTGATCGACGAGAACGGAAATAATGATCACGACCCCGACAGCCACAAACTGCCAGAATGGTTCGACATTCACAAAAACCAGGCCGTACTGAATCACCGCGATGATCAGGGCACCGATGACAGTCCCAATGACGGTACCGGAACCCCCGAAGAGGCTGGCACCCCCGATCACCACCGCCGCGATGCTGTCCAGCAAAACCGGTTCACCCGCTTGGGCTGCACCGGCGGAAAATTTGGCGGTATAGAGAATCCCCGCGCATCCCGCCGTCAACGAAGAGAGTATATATAGAGCGATGGTATTGTTTCGAACATTAATCCCGGCCCGCAGAGCGGCATTCACATTGCCGCCAATCGCATAGATATGCTGACCATAACGCGTTTGAGACAGCAGATAATGCATCACCAGAAGGATAGCTATCGTCAGCAGGACCAAGTTGGGAAACCCCGCGATTTCACCGTTACCGATCGCACCTAATAGCCCGCCCTGCACAGGAACCGTGGTGCCTCTTGCTAACAAAAATGCCACTCCTCTCGCCACGCCGTACATCCCGAGCGTCCCGATGAATGGAGGCACTCGGAGATCGGCAATGAGCAACCCGTTGATCACCCCCGGCACAACTGCGATCCCTAGACCGGCTAAAACGGCGAGAACCAGACTCAAAACCGGGTTCCCAAACTGGCTGCCCCAATTGAAAACATGGGCGGTTACGACCGCAGAGAGGCCCATCGTAAATCCGACGGACAAATCGATGCCCCCCGAAATGATGACGAAAGTCTGGCCAAGGCCGAGCAACAGCGGAGTGACAGTGAAGACTGCAATGGATTTGACGTTAAACGGATTAAGCAAAAACGTGCTGTCATACTCGGCATGGGCCCAGATCTCAAAAGTGATCAGGAGAATCCCGAGAAAAAGCCATGCTCGAAACGCCGCTAGAAAATCCAGCCAACGAATCTGCTTTCCAACGCCGGGCACTGCTTCCGTAATCGCCACTATGAAATATTGGGTGAGAAAATGTCCGGAAAAAGAATCTGGCGTCGTAACATAGTCCGCCGCCAGATTCCGTCGCTCGCGTTTGGGACTAATCCGAATAGATGAAGCGTTTCACATTGGGATCGTCAACGTTGGCTTTATCGATGACCGTAAATCCGGTTCCGATCAAGGTCGGTATCGATTGGCCGGTCAGATGCGCGTAGGCCGCAACTACCCCGAAATACCCGATCTCGGCCGGATGCTGAGCGATGGCGATATCCACGTTCCCGGACTTGATCTCGCCCACGATTGAGGTTGGCGCATCAAAGGCCACCACTTTCACCTTCCCGGTCACTCCACCCTGCTTCGCGCCATTTGCCGCACCCATCGCCGAAAAAAGATTTGCTCCAAAAACACCGGTTAAATCTGGGTTGCGAGCATAAACCGATTGAAACTGGGCGGCAGCCTTGTTCGCGTCATCCGCATTAAACTGCGTTTCCAATACGGTGATGTTCGGATGTTTTTTCATTTCATCTTTGAAGCCCTGCTCTCGCTGATCGGTCGTCGATATGCCTGGGTTCACATTCGAAACATAGACCTTCCCTTTGTCCCCGATGGCTTTTGCCAACGCGCGTGCAGCGATTTCGCCACCGAGAATGTTGTCAGACGCAATATAAGAGAGCGGAAAATCGGCGTCACCATTTCCGGTCTGGTAATGACCATCCCCGATGAATGTGTCGACCGTCAGCACCGGAATGCCAGCATCGACCGCCTTCTTGAGAGACTCGACCAACTGGACTTTGTCCGTCGGAGCAATCAAAATGGCGTCCGGCTTCCGGCCAATAATCGCATTTAACACCGGGACCTGTGTCACAGGGTTGAAGTCGGCGGCCCCTTGAAAGACGAGGTTAACACCCAATGCTTTAGCGGCCGCTTCGGCGCCCTTGTGCATCGTGATATAGAACGCATCGGTCGTCAGCCCGGGGATCAAGGCGATGGTGTATTTCTTGTCGGCTGCGGAAGCCACATCGATTAACGATGGGACGACCAGACCGAACGCGGCGAGTGCTGCAAACGCAGATATCCAACGTTTCATGTTTAGGGGGGTCTTTGGTAGGTTTAATTCGTTCTGCTCAGGGAAATGGAGATAACCGAGAGAAGACGAACTTAAAGTCCTTTGAATTGAGCAGTCAAGACTCCCTCACGAGATTCTGACTGCTTGCCCCGTACATTCGAGTACCGCTTGCCATAGATCCCCGGATGGATCGACTCTGCGACGGCCCTGGGTGACAAGTTCAAATGGAATGTGGACAAAGGTGCTGTGCCATTGGCCGATCAACATGCCAGTTTTGCCGGCCATGCCCGCGTGGACCGCGTTCTGGGCCAGCCGCAGGCAATAGACATTGTCCTGTGCCGACGCCGGCACGCTCCTGATCGTGTAACTGGGATCAATATATTTCAAGTTCACCTCGATCCGGCGCTTCTTGAAAAATTCGGTGATCTTATCCTTCAAGAATTCGCCGATATTCCCAAGCCTGGTGTTGCCGGAGGCGTCTGTTTCCGAAGAGCTCTTATTCATCAAATCCTGGCCGGCGCCCTCGGCAACCACAATCACCGCATGCCTTCGCTTCGCCAATCTGTACCTGAGCGTCTCGAGTAAACCGGAGGGGCCGTCGAGACTAAATGGCACCTCGGGGATGAGACAATAGTTGACGTGTTGCCCCGCCAGGGCCGCGTAGCAGGAAATGAATCCCGAGTGACGACCCATCAGTTTTACCAAACCGATCCCGTTCATGGCGCCGACCGATTCAACGTGGGCGCACGCCACCGCTTTCACAGCTTCGGCAAACGCCGTGTCAAACCCAAAACTCTTGTCGAGGTACATGATGTCATTGTCGATGGTCTTTGGAATCCCAATCACGCACCTTTTGCTGCCTCGTCGGCGGATTTCGGTGTTTATCTTCTCGCCTCCCCGAAGTGTTCCATCCCCTCCGACGATAAACAACAAATCAACGCCGAGTTCCTCCAAGTGATCCACCATTTCACTGGGATCCTGCGGACCACGGGAACTCCCGAGGATTGTTCCGCCGAACGTGTGAATCGTCGAAACGGATTCCGGTCGCAGCGCAAGTGGAACATGCCCTTGGCGCGGTATCAGCCCTTCGTACCCGTAACGGAGACCGAATATTCGCGTGACGCCGTACCTGTGATAGAGCTCCATCACGATGCCACGGATGATGTCATTTAACCCCGGACAAAGCCCTCCGCAGGTCACGATCGCTGCGGATGTTTTTCCCGGATCGAAGTAAATCTTCTCGCGGGGTCCCGCCATTTCGAAATTGAGAGGGCTCAGCCCCCTTTCGAACATGTCGCGCACGCCCTCCATCGAATCGTCGTAGATTACGCGGTGTTCTTCAGTTCGAAACCCATTTATACCAGCCTGCCGGTGCCGCAAGGGCGATAAGAATTGGCACTCCCCCAGTGATTCAATGATCGCTTCCATACCCGCCGCAAATCGAAAAGCACCGGAGCGAAAGCTGCAAGCCCGAATTAACCGATGATCGACTTTTACATTTTGCGGGTAGTCCGCAAAACGCAAAGTTCACCACTCAAAACGGCGCCGCGAAACCTCGGTAGAACCGCTCTCCACCGGGCCGCTGCCGAAACCTTTCCTCGGGCGGCCCATTGTGCTGCCCGGGAAAAGCTTTCAAGTCGTTTAATGTTTCGTTGTCAAGCCTGCCGCTCATCGGCAACCCTTCTTCTCGTTGCAATCTTAGGATGGCATCCGACGTGGCTGGACCGAGTCGCCCGTCGATATCGCCCCTGAAAAAGCCCCTTCTCATCAATTCACCCTGCACGGCATAGAGCACATTTTCCTGAATCTGAGCCGGGGATCGTTCGTAAATCGTACCGCCAAAAAGCTGCGGCAAGGAAGTCACGACCCGAGGGGCAACAAATCGGGGCGGCTGCATCTGATTAAATTCCTCTGGACCCTCGGATTGCGGAAACGGCTGGCCATCATACTGCCTGAAAGGCTGACGGTAGTATTGTTGGTCGGTCTGCCCTGGAGGCTGCCGGTAATATTGTTGGTCGGTCTGCCCTGGAGGCTGCCGGTAATATTGCTCGTCGGTCTGCCCTGGAGGCTGCCGGTAATATTGCTCGTTGGTCTGCCCCGGAGGCTGCCGGTAATATTGCTCGTTCGCCTGCCCTTCGGGGGGACCTCCGTTTTCCTGGAATCCGGGCGTCGGCTGTGCGGCGTCATTGCGCGACATGCCAAGCGAGTGCAAAGTCTCGTCGTTCAATTGGCCTGAAACTTTGAGCCCGTGACGAATCTGGTAACGCCGGATGGCTGCAGATGTCTCGTCGCCTCTCTGTCCGTTGACCTCCCCGTAGTAAAAGCCTTGATCCTTTAATCGCTGTTGGATGGCTCGGGTGAGATCGTCCGCCCAAAGCGAAGTCGCCATCCACCCACCCAAAAAAAGTAGCAGCGCATTTTTCATTTGGACGACTCCGTGATGATCTTAGCGGAACTTGCTCAGGACAACTTCCAGATCGGACTCCGGCACTTCGACGAACGCGACATGCGAGGTCGCGCCCCCTCGCTCGAGCAACGCAGCTTCGACGCTGTATTGTGCCAGGCGCGATTTCACGAATTCCTTCAGCACCGATTCTTCAGGGGCATCCGCATGATCTTCAGCGGCGACATAGAGTCCGGCACCCCAAGCATAAATAGCGGCTTCCAGAGCGCTTTGCAGATTCGATATTTTTGCACGGCTCAACACACCTTCCACCTGCTCCAGCCCACGCCGAGTCCCCGCGATAGCTCCAAAATTTTCCCGGCTCTTGCCGGCTCTCATTGAGTTTGCATGCATCGCACCGTCGTAATCGAGGCGGACAAACAGATCGGACTCTGGCGTTTCCCCGAGTTCGGTGAACAGGATTCTCGCCAGATAGGGCGCTCCGTAAATCTGCTCGAACGCTTGTTTCAAGGCGGGACTAAAAGAATAATTCGCCATTCGCCGGAGCGAGACGTCCGCCGCAGAGCGAGTAAATCCTTCGGTACTCGCCAACTCGATCGCCATCATCCGCAATCGTTCAATGTCGCCAGGATGCCCGATGGCGCCCATCGCAATCCGGTCGTAGACCTCAAAGATCTTTCGCCGGTCGCGTCCGAACGTCAGGAGCAGGATGCCATCGGAAAAACTCAGCCCGATAGTCGGGCTCCCGGTAGCAAGCTCGTTCTCGATATATTCGCGGCGATTGGAAATCGCTTCGACCCAACGATACGGTTCGTCAATCATGCTACATGAGTTTGGAACAACTCGGAAAGCTTGTCGTCTGAAACAGTCTCCACCCCGGCCTCGGTCACGATTTTGATGATTGGGAAAATTTTGCCGTGACGATCGATTCCACCGGTCGCGGTGTCCGCTTCTGCAGCGGTGTCCAGCGCTTTCAGCGTCAACAGGATTGCATCTTCCCGTGCACGTTCCCGCAAAGGTTTTGCTCCCCAATTTTGCTCGTAGTACAGCACGCTCCTGACCGCCGCTGCTCCCGACCCGCTGGAAGCAAAATCGGTTGCTTCAAACTGAGCGCCCATCGCGTCATAGAAGAAGAGCTTGGCAGGCTCCGAGCTTTTCTTGTCGTACGTCGCAAATAACGGCACCACCACTCCGACCCCCTGCATCACCATTCCAAGATTGTCACGCAACAGCTTCGACAGAGAACGGACTTTGCCTTCCACACTCATCTCTTGCAGTTGGCTACGCCGATAAAATTGAAAAGAATGTTCGAGAATCCTAGCCATCTCCCAGGCGGTCGCCGGCGAACCCGCGATTGCCATCACCGAATGACGGTCGATCTCCAGGACCTTATCCGCACGGTCATACATCACGATGTTTCCGGCGGTCGCGCGTCGGTCGCCGGCCACCAGCACACCTCCGGCAAATTTAAAGCCCAGGATGGTCGTGGCCACCGTTTCCTTAAACTCCGACCGATTGACTAGACCAGACGGGATATCGTTAATCAGCCGCCGTTGCTTCAAAACGGCTAAAAAATCGCCGGCGGCTGCGCTCGGTACATTCGATCCATCCATGCTACTCGCCGGTCCGCTGCCGATACCGCTTCGACTGGTTTGGATCCACCTTGCGCATTCGCTTCAATAGATCTTTGGTATCCGGCTTCGAAACATCAGGTGATCGAGGTCCGTCTCCGTCCCCCTGCTTTGGCTCCCAAGGAGCCGGCGTTGGTGGTTTTTGCGTCCTTTCGGGCATGATTCACATTACCGATTTTCGCGGTTGAAAGCAAATCATGATCGCCGAATGCGCTAAGGCGCAGGAGACGGAGTCGCCGACTGTGAAGCCGGAATCTTGATTGTCTGCCCCGCCTGCAATTTTTTGGCGTCTCCAATCTTATTGAGCTGCTCTATCTCTTCGACCGATACGCCATACTGCTTCGAAATCTGAGTCAAGGTCTCCCCTTTCGCCACAATGTGAGTCTTGGTGTTCGCGTTATCGGCCGTAGTCGGATTTTCCACTCCGGCAGTCGTTGTTGCTGGATTCGCCGCGGCCGGATTGGCCGCGGCTGGTGTCGCTGACGGCACCGGTTCAGCTTTAGCAACCGTCGGAGCGGATTTCTGCTTTAGCATCTCGCTCAACGTTGCTAGCTCCTGAGTGAGGCGGTCGATCTTCTCCCCTTGTGCCTTGATCCGCTTTCAAACTCTCGAGCTCGACCGTTTGAGCCTTCAGGACCAGAGTTTCGGTCTTCGCCGACTCCGCGGCGCCTTGGGCAAGAACGCTTGAGACGGGCACCAACGTCACCAGAACTATGCGGAAAATCCTCATCGCATCCATTTCCATCTGTCTACAATCGCCTCCTGAAGCATGCAACCATTTCCTCCGGACCTCAAACTGCCCATCGTTTTGCCTCCCTCGTGTCCTGCTGTTCAAATTTTCCTTTAATTTCCTCTCTAAAATCGCGACGAGCACAAAAAAAAGCCGCCACCTCTTTCCGGAGAGTGGTGGCTGAGGGTTTATTCAACTATCGCAAGTTGATCTGGGACGTTGCCTGATGCGCGGCAACGCAGGTGCTGTTTTCAACATCGGCCAGACCGCCGGCAACCTCTTTGAGTTGCTCGTCGCTGATGAATTCATTGCACAGAAAATCGCAGTGCGGCCTGGCCGCAATCACAAAGAAGGCGGTTCGGCGAGTCCGCAGGAAGGGATGTGCGCAGAGGACCGCAAAGGCGGATTTATGGTCTGCGACCCCAAAATCCCTTTGAACTGTGCACCAAACCGGTACCCTCTTTTGCCACAATGAAAACTGTCTCGGAATTCATCTCCCATCATTTCCGGCATTTTAATGCGGCAACGCTGAAAGATGCCGCAGAAGGCTATACGCTTCACCTGGAGAAGGGCGGCAAAATGCTGGTCACGGTCGCAGGCGCGATGAGCACGGCCGAACTCGGCCTCTCGCTGGCCGAAATGATTCGCCAAGACAAAGTGCACGCGATCTGTTGCACCGGTGCAAACCTTGAAGAGGACGTGTTCAACCTCGTCGCACATGATCATTACAAGCGCATCCCAAACTGGCGGGAACTGAAAGGCGAAGACGAACAGGCTCTTCTCGACCAGCACCTGAATCGGGTGACAGACACTTGTATCCCGGAAGGAGAAGCGATGCGGCGAATCGAAAAAGCCGTTTTGCAGGAATGGGTACAGGCCGACCAGGAAGGGCGGAAGCTATTTCCGCACCAATTTTTCTATTCAATCCTGCGCGATGACCGATTGCGCAAGTCCTACCAGATCGATCCTAAAGACAGCTGGCTGTACGCGGCCATGGAAAAGGATCTGCCGATGTTCGTTCCTGGTTGGGAAGATTCGACTCTGGGGAATATGTACGCAGGTCATTGCATCTCCGGCGATGTGAAGAACGTTCATACTGTCCGGACCGGAATCGAATACATGATGGCGCTGGCCGATTGGTACACCAAGACTTCGGAACACTTTTCGATTGGGTTTTTCCAGATTGCGGGCGGCATCGCGGGTGACTTCCCAATTTGCGTCGTACCGATGCTCCATCAAGATCTGCAACGGGAAAACATTCCGCGCTGGGGTTACTTTTGCCAGATCAGCGATTCAACCACCAGCTACGGATCGTACTCCGGCGCGGTGCCAAACGAAAAAATCACCTGGGGTAAGCTTTCACTGGACACCCCAAAATTCATCATCGAATCGGACGCGACGATGGTGGCTCCGTTGATCTTTGCCTGGGTCCTGGGCTGGTAGGAGCTGGGGTGAGCCACACTGGGGCCAACGGAAGTTTGTGTTTTTCCATAAAAGCCGTAGATTCCAGAGTGTTGATCCAGATCCTGTCCAATGATCTGCCAATCGACAACCGTAGTCTACTTTGAAGTAACAGCACTTCCACGACCACGATCGAGAGTCGGCTGTAAATCGGTTGATCGAAAGGTTGTGGAAGCGCACATGAATATCATTCCTGCAAGAGGTCCAGTCGAAGCGCACGTCGTCCAGCGTTACCGATTCATCCCCAGCGTCGCGGGTCCTTTCGCCACGGCAGTGGGAGGTCTGGTGCTCGTTGGCTGGCTCTTGGGAATACGCATTCTGACGAGCGTCTTTCCCAACTATGCCACCATTAAGCCGAACACGGCGTCCTGCTTGATTCTGGCCGGTTTATCGCTTTGGCTGCTGCGGCTTCCCTCCGGACGAGCGGGTAACTTCAGCTCTAAACCGGGTCGGATGGGACAAGTCTGCGCGCTGTCAGTGGCTTTAGTCGGGTTGTTAACCCTGGCAGAGTATTTGTTCAATCTGAATCTCGGGATAGATCAAACGCTGTTTCGCGACCTGTGGACCGATGCTCGAGTCTCTCCTCCCGGCAGGATGTCCATCGCGACCGCTTTTGGATTTTTCATGCTCGGCGCCTCCCTCTTTTTGGTTGGCAGGAAAAGTCCTCTCAACGCCATGGCATCACAAATCCTCGCTCTGGTTAGTTTGGGTGACGCCGTGCTGACATGCGCGGGATACGTTTATGGTGTCCACGACCTGTACGCCGTATCCTTCTATTCCGCGATGGGTGTGCACACTGCACTGCTTTTCATCCTTCTTTGTGTGGGCACATTGTTCGCGCGGCCAGATCGGGGACTGATATCCGTTTTCACGATTGGATATAGCGGCGGGCAGATGGCACGTCTTATCCTTCCGCTGGCGCTTACACTGCCCTTCTTCATCGGCTGGCTAAGGCTGAAAGGGGAACATTTGGGTTTCTATGGGACAGAGTTTGGTGTCGCGCTTTTTGCCACGTCTAACATCATCCTCTTTACGATCTTGCTTTGGATAAGCGCCAAGTCGCTCAACAAACGCGCGGCCAAGCTGGTGGAGAGTGCCCACGCTTACCGGGCCGAAAAGACACTGCGTGATCAGGCCCTCATCCTCGATCTGGCCAACGACGCCATCTTCATTCGCGACAGAGAGGATCGCATCACTTATTGGAATCAGGGGGCGCAACGGCTGTATGAATTTACTAAGGAAGAGGCAGTGGGACACATGACTTACTCCCTCTTAAGTACGAAGTACCCGCAATCTTTCGACAACATCAACGCGCAACTTCTAGCGACCGGTCATTGGGAAGGCGAATTGGTGCATACTCGGCGCGATGGCGCTTTGGTGACCGTGGCCAGTAGCTGGACGCTACAACGCGACGACTCGAACAGACCGGTCTCGGTCATCGAGATGAATTACGATATTGCGGCTCGCAACAAGGCCGAAAAGGATTTGGGTATTTGTTAGGCAGAAGATACAGTCTCCCGTTCGCTAAAATAATGCGCACCAACGCAGAGTTGAGTGATTGCCGGCCCTCTATAGATCGTATTAAGGAGAAAGTCCAGTTGCGCGATTTCATCTCTGTTTGGGCTTAAAAATTCGAGGTGTTCTTCCATTTCGTGAATTTCTGCCGCTTGTTCACCGCGGGCCCGCTCGTGATGAAAATCCCCTTGCCGCGATAGTGAAGGGTTCGAGGATACTTGGGTGCGATGGCGACATGGGCCTGCAGCACTTCCAGAATGAAGAAATTGTAGACCTTCACCAGACGCGCATCGGCGATCCGGCATTCCAAATTTGCGAAACATTCCCGGATCAGCGGCGCGGCCACTCTCGTGCCCGCCACCGGAGTCAGGCGAAACCGTTCGAATTTATCGACCTCGCCCCCTGAGCAATTACCGATGCCCACCACTTCGTCGACCAAGTCGGCAGTCGCAACATTGATCACGCATTCCCGGCTCTTTCGGATCATCTCGAAACTGACATTATCGTCGGCAATGACACATCCCACCAGCGAAGGCGAAAATTCGATCACCGTATGCCAGCCCATCGTCATGATGTTGTATTTTCCCTTCCAGGCGGAACTAACCAGGACGACGGGCCCCGGTTCAAGAAGCTGCCTGATCTGGGAGACGGGAAAATCCTTCTTTGCATAGGTCTTCATATAAGCACTAGTTTTCATTTTGCCGGAGCATCACTCGCTTCGATATTCCCAATTCGATATCATAACTAAAAAATGAATGAATTACTAAAGCTAGCTCTGAAAGCACACGGCGGTCTTGCTCGTTGGAACAAGGTGAAGGCGATGAAGGTTGCGGCATCCATCACGGGCGGGATCTGGTATGTCAAAAGCAAGGGAGACTTTCTCAAGAACGTGGTTTTGACCGCCGAGACGCGGCATGAACGCCTCACCGTTGACTTCCCCGGTCAGGACAAGCGAGCTATTTTCGAACCGAGCCGCGTTGTCATCGAAACGGTGGACGGAACCCTGCTTGAGGCCCGCGACAACCCTGAGAAGTCGTTTGCCGGACAACAGAGAGAAACGCCATGGGACGACATTCATGTGGCTTACTTCGTTGGTGAAGCATTATGGACCTACCTCAACACTCCCTTCCTCTATACCCATGAAGGATTTGCCACGGAGGAAATTGCGTCGATTCAAGCAGAGAGCGAAACCTGGAGACGGCTGAAGGTGACCTTTCCCGATAACGTGAAAAGCCACACCCGGGAACAGATCTCCTGCTTCGGACCGGATGGATTGTTGCGCCGTCACGACTACACGGTTGACATTCTTGGGGGTGCCACCGGACTCAACTACGCCTCTGAATACCGCGATGTGGACGGCATCATCGTGCCGACTAAACGTCGGGTGTATGCGTACGAAGGTGATTACCAGCTGGTGAAGGAGCCTTTGCTGGTCGCAATCGATATGGGCGAAATCACCCTTCTATAACCATCATTGCAGGCGGTTCAGAATCCTCAAGGACACCGAAATCCTATCCCGCGTTCAGCAAACGCATCACGAAATTCCCCAGGCATTCCTGAGTCCGTCAGAGTCAAGGAAATAGCTGAAAGACTTGCGAAGCTCTGCAGGTAGGCATGCCCGAATTTGGACGAATCCGCCAGTACATAAGTCTCATCGGCAGACCGGATCATGGCTTGTTTGACTTGCGCCTCCAACGGGTCGGCCGTGCTGTATCCGTGGGCAACGGTAATGCCAGACGTTCCTAGAAATGCGCGGTCTGCATGATAGCGTTTTAGCGTCTTGGTTGCCGCTGAGCCGATCAGCGCCAAATTGCTGTCGCCCACCTCCCCGCCCGTCAGCAGGATCTGGTAGTTTGTTTTGGACAATTCCAATGCCGCCGGAATGGAATTTGTGATAATACAGAGCGTTTGAAAATTCCCTTGGAGTGCCCGGGCTAGTGACAAAGTTGTGCTGCCGGCATCAAGGAGAATGGTAAGACCTTCCGCAATGTAATTGAGGGCCAACTGGGCGATCGCATTCTCTCGGCGTGCTTGAACAAATCGGCTCTGAAATGAGTAGGTCTCACCGTTCGAATCCCTGTGCCTCAATCCCTTCTTCTCAAGCGCTACTAGATGCCTTTGCATCATGGTCTCGCTGACTTCGAAACGGTTGGACAATCTGTCAGCCCTTACGTTCTTTTGCTTCTCGAGGGCCCCGACAATACTATGTCGACGCTGGATGCTCGTTGTTCGTGGGGTGGTCATGGGTAGCTGAAGCCTGTTGTTTCTTTTGCCTTCTCAGGCGATGGCAAATTTCTCCGTGGAGGTCACGAATTCATTGAATGATGAGGTACGGTTGATCAAACGGCGCCGGAAACTCCAGGAGCCGCCCGTTACGACGTGAGTTGATATCAGGCAATTGCGCTCTTTTTCCGTGTGCAATAAGGCTTTAAGTATTCGTCTAAATAAACTCATTATATATCATATACGATCATTTATGGGGCGTCAAGTCGCATTTTTACCTCAATTTTGAGGTATTTTACTTGAATATCCCGGGTCCAATCGGCCATGGCTCGCGCTGAGTCAACGCACCGAATAAGCGCTTGAATCCGTTGACTTGAGGCACTATGATGTGATAAGGAAAACCTGAGAGGCAGTCGTGGATTTTTTGTAAACAATGAGGACTAAAGCGCGACCAACTATCGATGAAATAGCAAAGGCTACTGGCGTCAGCCGAGCGACGGTGGATCGTGTTCTTCACCAACGTCCGGGGGTTGATCCCCGCACGAGGGACCTTATCCATGGCGCTCTCGCTCAATTGGAGCAGGCCTATGCTCAAGCACTGTTGCCAGCTGCAAGACAAATGGGCACCAAGCGCCGGTTCGGTTTGATCATTCAGGCAGGCCAGGCATTCTCGCGATCCCTCATGGCGATGGTCGGGGAGCAACGAAACGGGGACCTTTCGCAGCTTGAAAGCCATTCTTGCGAATCCGAGACGACCATCATCGATATGATTCGTCGCCTCGGTGAAGAGCTCGATGGAATTGCCATCATCTGCAAGAATATCACACCGCTCGTCGTCGAACTGCAACGCATTCGGAATGCCGGTAAGCCGGTGCTGGCAGTTGTCTCCGATCTTGAACGGAGTGCGCGTTCGGCTTATCTCGGCATTGATAACCGAGCGGCCGGCCAGATGGCTGCCTATCTGTTGGGGCGACATCTGGAATACCGAATAGATGCCAGCGTGGCTGTTGTTGTTGGGAATGCTTCGTACCGGTGTCACGAAGATCGCGAGATTGGATTCCGCTCGCTCCTGCGCCAGAAGTTTTCCAATATCGAACTATTGGAAGTCGTGGGCAATGACTCGAGTGAAATCGCATACGACGCGACGCGAAAACTTCTGGCAACAAAACCGAACCTCGCCGGACTGTACAATGTCGCAGGCGGCAATCGCGGCTTAGCCCAGGCCTTGTCGGATACGAAGTTGACTTACCGCCCCATCTACATAACTCACGAGTTGAACCAGGTCACAGAGCCGCTCCTCCGGGCGGAAAGAATTGATTATCTCATCACACAAGATCTCGACAAACTCCTACGTCGCACCAAGCGACTGCTGCAAGAAGCCGGCGACGAGAGTCGGGATTTGCAAGAGGTGAACCATCTTCCCATCCGCCTATTGACCCAGTTCCATCTCAATTCCGATTGATCGATGGAGGGAGCCTGAAGCGTCACCTGACCCCTGCAAGATCAAAATTCCGCTTTGGCCTCGTGTCCAGTGATTCCGAAGAAAATAGTGCATTTCGGCCTCGAATTGAGACAGTCGTGTTAATGTCTCGCAGAACATTTGTCACCAATCATGGGGACTTTTCATCAATCAGGGTACTTCAATACGCCGTGAGGGTATGAGCAAGGTCAGGCACAAAATGCAAGCAGCCAAAAGGCGCAAAGTGGATTCTGTGATGACGATGGATGACCGTCACAAACGTATTCTCGATCTGTTAGAAGCTGAGGCCAAGATAAAGGTCGAGGAGTTGGCAGACAGACTGAACGTCAGCCAAGTCACAATGCGGAAGGATCTGGACATCCTGGAAAAGCAAGGACTGGTCGAGCGAATCCATGGTAGCGCCATCTTCTCCCAGCGCAACCGTTTCCACGGCGCATTTCTAGAAGAGTTGCAGACGCAGGCGACAGCAAAGAAGCTGATCGCCCAAGCAGCCGTCGATTACATCAAGGAAGGCGATTCAATCATATTGGATGCCGGAACCACTACCTTCTGGCTAGCTCAGGCATTGGCCGGAAAATTCAAGTCTCTTCTGGTGATCACGAATTCGCTACCGGCGGCCTTGGAATTGTCCAAGGCAGGATACAAAATTTTGTTAGTTGGAGGGGAAGTGCTTAGCCATCGTTTGGCTTTAACCGGTCCCGTGACTGTCAACAACCTGGAGAGCTACCATGTCGACCGAGCCTTTTTGGGCACATCCGGAATAAGTTTATCCCATGGGTACAGCACCGGCGATTCGAATGATGCTGACGTTAAAGAGCAAATGATCCGCGCGGCTGAAGAAACCTATATTTTGACTGATTCATCTAAATTCGAACGGAACTGCCTCGTAAGTTTCGCCGATTTTTCAGATATCCATTTAACAATTACAGATTCGGGAATTTCTTCGAAGGTTTTCAAGGAGTTCCAAAAACACGGCATCGAGCTTCGTGTCGTAGGTTCTACGGTGAATGGGACATGAGCGCAATGCTGATCTTTATACACAATTCGGAGAAACGGCGATACCTGGAAAGGATCGCTTGATGGTGCGAACAATACAGGCTGGAAGCCTATGCTACATTGCTTTCCGGAGTGTCGAGCGATCTCTCGAGGACATCCTGGCGCTATCTCCGCGAACCCACGGCAACCATGCGACGGCGTAAAGATAGGGGTAGGGAGAGCGAATGCTCCCCCTCCCTCCGAACCGGACAGGCAGTTTTCCAGCGTCCGGCTCTCCAGTTGATGGGGTCTAC
>Ga0210383_10002304_pt1 | contig 17262 bp, 14 predicted proteins | sample IncBWC14OmetaG_FD_160072 | JGI IMG/M metagenome (GOLD analysis project Ga0210383, IMG submission 160072) | Forest soil microbial communities from Barre Woods Harvard Forest LTER site, Petersham, Massachusetts, United States - Inc-BW-C-14-O ...
TTGTTTTAGCAGTTTCTCGATTGCGGAGGTGACTTCTGGCGAATCGGGGGTGACGGCGGACTCGAAGCGCTCGACGACGTTGCCGTTGCGGTCGACCAGGAACTTGGTGAAGTTCCACTTGATGTCCCCACTGTGGGACGGGTCGGCATCTTTGGTTAAATACTGGTAGAGCGGGGCCTCATCCGATCCTTTAACTGAAATCTTCGAGTACAGAGGAAAAGTCACGCTGTATTTCCGCGAACAAAAGGTTTTGATCTCTTCGTTGGTTCCCGGCTCCTGCTGTCCAAAGTTGTTCGCCGGAAAGCCCAAGATCACGAAGCCCTGATCTTTGTATTTGTTATAAATCGCTTCCAGAGCAGTGTATTGAGGAGTAAATCCACACTGGCTGGCTACGTTAACCATCAGGATTACTTTTCCTTTGAAATCGGCGAGGGGCAAGGGTTTGCCGTCGATGCTGTTTAGAGTGAAATTGTAGAGGTTGGAGGCAGCGAAGGTTGAAGTTGCCATTAGGATCACCAATCCAATCAAGAGATTTCGATTGCGCAGGACAGTCATTCTTTCTCCTTGGCGCTGCTGATGGGGTTGCCGACCAGATTGCTGCCAGCATACCGGAGGATAGTTGCGACGTGCAACCGAGGGGTGGTGTTCGTATTCGGACACTTGCTTCCCACTAACGAACAGAAGGGCTTCGCCGAACGGTGCTCAGTTTGGGTGTAAGCTACTGTGTGGAAATGACTTACGCGGCGATTGCAGTGGTCTTGCGCGTGCCCTTCTCCTAAGCAATATGGATATTGCTCGCCCATCGGTTGCAGGTCAGCGTCGTCGACGCCAGATTATTTATGCCGCGGTCGGAATTGTACTGGTTGCTTTGGTGACGATGGGGCTGTCGCGGCTGAAGCCGGCTGCTCCTACGGTTGAACGATCGACGGTTTGGGTGGACACGGTGAAACGCGGATCGGTGCTGCGGCAGGTGCGTGGGCTGGGGACGCTGGTTCCGATGGAAGGATCGATTCAGTTTCTTCCGGCAGTCACGGAGGGCCGGGTTGACAAGATTCTTGAACTTCCGGGAGCACAGGTAAAAGCTGACACCATTCTGCTGGAGATGAGCAATCCGCAGTTGACGCAGGAGGCTCTGGATGCCGAGTGGAAGCTGAAGGCGGCGGAAGCCGATTACAAGAATCTTGAAGTGGCGCTCGCCAGCCAAGTGCTGGCGCAGAAGTCTTTATCGGCGCAGGCGCAGTCGGAGTACAGCCAGGCCAAGATGCAGGCTGACATCGATTCTGAATTGGCGAAGCTGGGCGTGATTTCGCAACTGAGCATGAAGGTGTCCAACCAAAAAGCTGACCAGTTGTCTACGCAGAACGACATCGAGAAGCAAAGATTAGTGAACAGCAGCGAAGTGCTGAAAGCGCAACTTCAGGCCAAGCAGGCTGAAGTTGAAGAATTCCGCGCGCTGTCGGAGTTGAAGCGAAGCCAGCTCGATCGTTTGCGAGTGCGAGCGGGGATTGAGGGCGTCTTGCAGGAACAGACGCTGAAGATTGGGCAATTCGTAACCCCTGGTACGACGCTCGCGAAAGTTGTCCAGCCGCAGCGGCTCAAAGCGGAGTTGAAGATTGCCGAAACTCAAGCCAAAGACATTCAGATCGGACAGCCGGCTTCGGTCGATACACATAATGGAGTTATTCCTGGTCACGTTGTGCGCATTGATCCGTCTGTAGTAAATGGAACGGTGACGGTGGATGTGACGCTGGACGCGAAGCTTCCGCAGGGGGCGCGGCCGGATCTTAGCGTGGATGGAACCATTGATCTCGAAAAGATGGACAATGTGTTGTATGTGGGGCGTCCGGCTTTTGGGCAGGAGCAGAGCACGGTGGGAATGTTCAGGCTGGAGCCGGATGGAAATAATGCGCTGCGCGCGCAAGTGAAGCTTGGCCGCAGTTCGGTGAATACGGTCGAGATTCTGCAGGGGTTGAAAGAAGGCGACCAAGTTATTCTCTCCGATATGTCGCGCTGGGATTCGTATGATCGCGTTCGCCTGGAATAGGCTGAGCGCTGAAAAAAAGGGAAAGGAACTTCGATGGCCGACGCAGGCACGATCATTTCGATGGAAAACATCACCAAAGTGTTCTTTACCGATGAGGTAGAGACGCATGCGCTGTCTGGGATTCACATGGAGATACGCAAGGGAGAATATGTGGCGATTGCCGGGCCGTCGGGTTCGGGGAAATCGACGCTGCTGGCGTTGATCGGATTGCTTGATTCGCCGACGGACGGGAGCTATGTGCTGAACGGACATGCCGCCGCGAATCTCAACATCAGCGAACGTTCGCGGATTCGCAATCGTGAGATTGGATTTATTTTTCAGAGTTTCAACCTTATCGGCGATTTGACGGTGTACGAGAATGTGGAGCTGCCATTGACGTATCGCGGGATGCCGGCGAACGAACGAAAAGAGCGCGTACACAATGCTCTGGAGCGGGTGGGGATGAACCACCGGACCAAGCACTATCCTTCGCAACTTTCGGGTGGGCAACAGCAGCGGGTTGCGGTGGCGCGGGCGTTGGCGGGTTCGCCTGCGATCCTGCTGGCTGATGAACCTACGGGAAACCTGGATTCGCGCAACGCGGAGGCGGTGATGGATCTGCTGCGCGATTTGCACCGGGAAGGCGCGACTATCTGTATGGTCACGCACGATCCGCGATTCTCGCGGCACGCGGAGCGCACCATTCACATGTTTGACGGACGCGTGGTCGAGGAGAGCGTCGAGGTCAACTAACAATTACCGCATTGGCGCAGCGGGAGCGCAACTCGGGCGTTCATTCCAGGGAGAAGAAATGATTCAGCTGCGCAACATCGAGCGCACTTACAAAACCGGCGCTGGGGTCACGTACGTTCTGCGCCGCATCAACCTGGATATTCGCGAGGGTGAGTTTATCACCGTCATGGGGCCTTCGGGCTCGGGGAAGTCGACGCTGATGAGCATCATCGGCATGCTGGACGACAGTTGGGCGGGTGAGTACTTCCTGCTGGAGAACGCGGTTCACAAGCTGGACCGGAAGAAGCGTTCAGAGCTGAACCGGAAATATATCGGATTCGTATTTCAGAGCTACCACCTGCTGGACAATCTCACGGTTTATGAAAATCTCGATGTCCCGCTTTCTTACCGCAACATCTCCAAGCCGCAACGCGCCAGCATGGTGGCCGAGATACTGGATCGCTTCCAAATCGTAGGCAAAAAAGATTTGTATCCCAACCAACTTTCGGGAGGACAGCAACAGTTGGTGGGAGTGGCGCGGGCGGTAGTGGGAAATCCCAAGCTGATTCTTGCCGACGAGCCGACGGGCAACCTGCATTCCAGTCAGGCAAGAGAAATCATGGAGTTGTTCAAAAAGCTGAACGCGCAGGGAACCACAATCATTCAGGTGACCCATTCAGAAGCCAACGCTGGCTACAGTGACCGCACGATCCAGCTGTTCGATGGCTGGATTGCGAAGGATCCCGCGAATCCAGAGGCGACACCAACAGTGGCGGCTCCGCAGGCGAGGTGAGCGATGGAGACTCTGCTGCAGGACATTCGATACGGTTGGCGCATGCTGGCGCGGAATCCTGGCTTCACCGCGATTGCGGTGCTGACATTAGCGATTGGGATTGGCGCGAGCACGGCGATCTTCAATGTGGTCGATGCGGTGCTTCTGCGGCCGTTGCCTTATCACGAACCTGACAGACTCGTGATCGTAACGGAGACGCTGCCGGGAATGACGATGGACGAAGTTGGAGTGGCGGCCGGGGAGTATCAGGATTATCGAGAGCGAAATCATTCTTTCTCCCAAGTGGCGGCCTACGAGAGTGCGGGCTTCAATCTCACCGGGGTGGGCCAGCCTTTACGGGTCAATGCGGCGGCGCTGTCGGCGTCGACATTCCCTTTGCTCGGAGTGTCGCCGGAGTTGGGGCGGGGTTTTTCTGCGGACGAGGAAAGATATGGCTCGGGCAACGTCGTGGTTCTGTCGCATGGATTGTGGGAGCACCAGTACGGGCGCGATCCGACGATTCTTGGCAAGACGGTAAAGCTCGATGAGAAGCCGTTTACGGTGATCGGCGTGATGCCGGCTTCGTTCCGGTTTCCGTTTGATGGAGCGCCACTCTCCGAGATGGCTGATTTGTGGGTGCCGCTGGCGTTTCCGCCGAACCTGCTCAGTCCGGAAAATCGTACGCAGGAATTTGGCGTGGGCCTGATCGCCCGCCTGAAACCGGGAGTCAGCAAGGAACAGGCGCAGAGTGACGTCGAAGGCATCGCTAAAGAGTTCATGAAGCAGTACGGATATTCGGGGACGGTGCGAGTCTCGCCGCGAGCTTACGCGTTTGCAGCGAATACGGTGAAGAAAGCTCGGCCGCTTGTACTGCTGGTGATATTGGCCGTGGGCTGCGTATTGATAATCGCTTGCGCCAATGTTGCGAACCTGCTGCTGGCGCGGGCCACGCATCGCAGCCGGGAAATGGCGGTCCGAAGTGCGATAGGGGCAAATCCGGCGCGGGTAGTACGGCAGTGTTTGGTAGAGAGTGTTTTGCTGTCGTTGTGCGGAGCGGTTGCGGGCATTGTGGTAGCGGCGGCGCTGGTGGCCGGCTTGCGGCAATTCGGACCGGCGGATGTTCCGCGATTGCATGATGTGACGCTGCATCCCGCAGTTCTTTTGTTCGCGCTGGGACTCTCGGTGGTGACGGCAATGGTTTTTGGCTTTGTTCCGGCATGGCGATTGGCGCATGTTTCGCCGCAGGCTTGTTTGAAGGAAGCGACGCAGGCGGGTCCGGGTCGCGGGACGCAGCGGTTGCAGAATTCTGTAGCGACGATTGAAATTGCGGCGGCTCTGGTGTTGTTAATCGCGGGAGGGTTACTGCTGAGAAGTTTTGTGCGGCTGTTGGATTCTCCGTTTGGATTCGATCCTAAGGGAGTGTTTGTGGTGCGCACACTGTTTGACCATGCGCGCTATCCGGATCCTGCCAAGCGGCAGGCGACGCAGAGGGAATTGCTGGATCGGCTTTCACGCTTGCCGGGCGTGACAGCGGTTGCGGCGGCCAGCCATCTGCCATTGAGCGATGTGCGGCAGATTGGCTTCCGGCTGGAGCATGGGGCCGCGGATGATTTTCATTGGGCGGAAACTTCGCTGGTGAGCCCGGGGTATTTTCGCGCGATGGGAATTTCGCTGCTGCAAGGCAGAGACTTTACTCCGCAAGACAATCACGAGACGACGAACGTAGCCGTTATCAGCCAGACGTTGGCGAAGCAATATTTTCCGGGGCAGAATCCGATTGGGCAACGCTACCACTGGGGTGATCGGGCGATGTTCACGATTGTGGGCGTGGCTGCGGATGTGCACATTGCGGCACTTGATGCCGATCCGCCTCCGATGATTTATACGTCCATGTTTCAAGTGGAGAGCGGGGCGAGCGGGCGTAATGCGTTTGTGCTGCGAACCGATGGGAACGATCAGGGTTTGTTTCAGGAAGTTCAGCAACAGGTTTGGTCGGTCGATAAAGATTTGCCGATTTATAGCACTACGACCTTGGAAGAACTGGTTTCAGAGTCGCTGGCGCAGCGGCGATTTACGGTTTTGCTGCTGGGCAGCTTTGGGATTATCGCCATGCTTCTGGCAGCGATTGGGCTTTTCGGAGTGATTTCGTATCTGGTAGCCGAGCGGACGCGGGAGTTTGGAGTGCGCATGGCGCTGGGGGCCAACCGGGCTGGCATCTATTGGCACGTATTGAAACGCGCCGCACTCTTAGCGGCCGGCGGATGTGCAATCGGACTGGTGCTGTCATTCTTTGTTTCGAGACTGCTGCAGGCGAGCCTTTATCAAGTCAGCCGATTTGATTGGCCGACTATTTTCGCAGTTCCGATTTTGCTAATTGGGGTTGCACTATTCGCGGCGTATTGGCCGGCTCGACGGGCGACGCGAGTCGATCCCATGGTGGCGTTGAGATATGAGTGAGGGTTGTTTTCAGGACGGGAGAGTCATGAGGAAGCACAGCACGATTGTAAAAGTGATATTTACGCTTGGGATTCTTCTGGCGGCGCTTGCGGCTGGTGCGCAGAATTTCGCCGACTATTCCAAACCAGCTTCGCATTTTCCTTATTTCGTTACGCCTTATCTGGCGCGGCAAGTGCCGCCGCCGAGCTTTGGAAATACGCCGCGGATTGAGACGCTGCTTAAGGATGGCAAGCTTAGGTTGTCGCTGCCGGACGCGGTTACGCTGGCGCTGGAAAACAATCTTGATCTGGCGATCGCGCGCTTCAACCTGTCGATTGCCGACACCGATATCATGCGCGCCAAGGCGGGAGAGAGCGTGCGCGGCGTGGCGACGGGACTGGTGCAGGGAACGCCCGGAGGCGGGATCGGTGGGTTTGGCAGCGGCGCTCCCGGAGCGGGCGCGGGCGGAACGTCGGGCGGAGCGGGTGGCGCTGGCTCGGGCGCTTTGGGTCTGGTGCAATCAACTTTAGGAACCGGCACTCCAATCGACTCTTATGATCCGATTGTTACCGCGGGCATGAGCATTGATCACGCGACGTTTCCGCAATCGAGCACGGTGCTGAATGGCGTGGAGTCTTTGCAACAGAATAGCGGAGTCGCAGATTTCGTCTATTCGCAGGGCTTCGCCACTGGCACCCTGATGACACTTGAGATGGACAATGACCGCATTACGAGCAACAGTCTTTTTGGCATTCTTTCTCCGGAGGTTGACACGCGCTTTCGGTTTACTTTGCGGCAGCATTTACTCGCCGGCTTCGGCTTCGGGCCGAATTTGCGCTACATCCATATTGCGCACAACAACCGCGAGATTTCGGATGTGGCGTTCCGCGGCCAGGTGATCGCGACGGTTTCGCAGATTCAGAACATCTATTGGGATCTGGTGAATGCGTATGAGGACGTTAAGGTAAAAGAGCGTTCGCTGGAACTGGCGGAGAAGACGCTTTCGGATGATCGCGCGCAGGTGAAGATCGGGGCGATCGCTCCAATGGAAGTTATGAAGGCAGAGAGTGAGGAATCGGCGCGGAGCCAGGATTTGCTGCTCTCGCAGAACGGGCTGCAGTTGCAGGAATTACTGATCAAGAATGCGATCACACGCGACTTGAGCGATCCGGCTCTGGCAACGGCGTCGGTGGTTCCAACCGACACGATGAGTATTCCGGAGAAAGAGCCGGTGACGCCGATCCAGGATCTGATTAGCGATGCGCAGGCGCACCGGCCGGAGTTGGCGGAGTCGCGCATGGATTTGAATAATCGGGAGATCACGCGCAAGTCGACCGCGAACGCCATGAAGCCGACGGTGGACTTTGTTGCGTGGTACGGCGCGTATGGTTTGGCGGGGCTGGAGAATGCGGGTTACGACGGGCCTCCGGTGGGGCCGATTCCGCCGTCGGGGCTGGGGACGGCGTTGTCGGCGTTGTTCAAGAATAATTCTCCGGATTACGCGGTCGGATTAAACGTTAGCATCCCGTTGCGCAATCGGGGAGCTCAGGCGGATCAGATTCGTTCGCAGTTGGAGTATCGCCAGGCGCAATTGCATTTGCAGCAGCTGCAGAATCAGATTGGGATTGAAGTGCGCAACGCGCAATTTGCGTTGCTACAAAATCGGTCACGGGTTGAAGCTGCGCGCAAGGCGCGGGATCTGGCTCAGCTGACCTTCGACGTTGAGCAAAAGAAGAAAGCTCTGGGGGCGTCGACCAGCAACCTGGTTCTGCAGACGGACCGCGACCTGGCGCAGGCGGAGTCGAATTTTGTGGAAGCGATGTCTACCTACGAAAAATCGATTGTGGAACTGGACCGGGCCACGGGTTTGACGCTGGCGCACGCGGGCATCGAGATCGAAGAGGCGGTACGAGGCGAGGTGCAGCAGGAGCCCCACTTCGAAGGGGTTGCTCCGAGGAAAGAAGCTGCGATTGACGAGTCGCGGCTGCAAAGCAATTAATGGCCGGCGACTATTTTCAGAATTGAGACGACATGACCACGACAGCGTTATCCTCTATGACTATGGCTGCGAGTTCCAATTCCGGCGCGCGATTATTGGTTGCCGACGATCAGCGGGACGTGCTGGAGGCTTTGCGGCTGCTTTTGAAGCCGGAAGGCTTTGCCATCGAAGCGGTCACGTCGCCTTCGGGCGTGCTGGATGCGCTGGAATCGCGGGAATTCGACGCGGTGCTGATCGATCTGAATTACACCCGCGATACTACTTCCGGGCAGGAAGGATTGGATTTGCTTTCGCGAATCCAGGCAAATGACAGCACCCTGCCGGTGATCGTCATGACGGCGTGGGGAAGCGTCGATGTGGCGGTCGAGGCCATGCGGCGGGGCGCGCGGGACTTCATTCAGAAGCCTTGGGAAAATGCGCGGTTGCTGGCAGTACTGCGGACCCAGGTTGAGTTAAGTGGCGCGCTACGGCGCGGGCAGCGGCTGGAAGCGGAGAATCGGTTGCTGCGAGCGGAGGGACTTCCCAAGTTCATCGCGAACTCCGAGGCTATGCAACCGGTGTTGCGTGTGATCAGCAGCGTTGGCCCATCTGATGCCAACGTTTTGATTACCGGAGAACATGGCAGCGGGAAAGAAGTTGTGGCGCGGACTCTGCATGCGCTATCCAGCCGAGCTTCGCGACCTTTGGTCGCCGTGAACACTGGCGGTTTGCCCGAGGGGATATTTGAAAGCGAGTTGTTTGGCCACGTAAAGGGGGCGTTCACGGACGCGAGAACGGATAGGATTGGCCGTTTCGAACTGGCACATGGGGGCACGCTTTTTCTGGACGAAATTGCCAACATCCCCATGTCGCAGCAAGCGAAATTGCTGCGGGTTCTGGAAAGCGGCGAGATGGAGCGCGTGGGTTCTTCCCAAACTCGCCGGGTGGATGTGCGAATTATTTCCGCGACCAACGCCGATCTTAATCAGGAAGTTGACGCTGGCCGCTTTCGGCAAGATCTTCTATTCCGCTTGAACACGGTTGAGGTTCATGTGCCTCCGCTGCGCGAGCGCCGGCAGGACATTTCGCAGCTTGCGATGTATTTCCTAAGTCGATATGCGGAACGCTATCGCAAACCGGCGAAGACGCTCGATCCGTCGGCCATGCAGGCAATGTTGGAGTATTCTTGGCCTGGGAACGTGCGCGAGTTGGACCACGCGGTGGAACGTGCCGTTCTTTTGTCTAGCGGCGATTTGGTACGAGTGAGTGATTTGAGCTTGCGGAATCCGCGTGAAAGCGCTCAGCGGATGGAAGATCTCAGCCTGGAAGAGGTTGAATCTCTGCTGATCCGCAAAGCCATTGACCGCTACAGCGGAAACATCAGTCAGGCGGCTGATGCGCTTGGTCTAAGCCGCAGCGCGCTTTACCGGCGACTGCAGAAATATGGAATCGGAAGCAGCTAAGCAAACTCCGGGCTCGACGGCGGACGCGGGTTCTTCGCGGCCGCAGACCCGGGCCAATCCTGCGCGAAAACCCAAACGCCGATTAAGCCATGAAAACCGGATTCTGCTGCTGACGTTGGGATCCGGATTGGCCGGAGTCTTGCTCGCGCTCATTCTGCTGTGGACCGGGGATCACGAGTTCAGCACGCGCTGGACGCTTACATTTTTGGTCGTCGTGGTCTGGCTGGGTTTTGCCTTCGCTTTACGCTCCGCCGTGATACGCCCACTCCAAACTCTTTCCAATATGCAATCTGCTTTGCGAGAGGGTGATTTTTCCTTTCGAGTGCGCGGCGCAAAGATGGGCGATGCTTTGGGCGAGCTCATGATTGAGGTGAACACGCTCTCCGAGATGCTGCGCGAGCAGCGACTGGGCGCCATGGAGGCCAGCGCGCTGCTGACCACGGTGATGACCGAGATTGATGTTGCCGTGTTTGCTTTTGATGGCGACCGCAGGTTGCGGCTGGTAAATCGAGCGGGTGAACGCGTGATGGCACAGAATGCAGAGCGTCTCCTGGGAAAGAATGCGGAGGAGTTGGGATTGTCTGAGTGCCTCGACGGAGAATCGGCGCGCACGTTGGAAAAAAGCTTCCCTGGCCAATCGGGGCGTTGGGGGGTTCGACGTTCCATCTTTCGCCAGGGAGGAAAACCGCATTACCTGGTGGTGATTGCCGACCTGAGCCGCGCTTTGCGGGAAGAAGAGCGGCAAGCCTGGCAGCGGCTGGTGCGGGTGCTGGGACACGAACTGAATAATTCGCTGGCTCCAATTTGTTCAATCGCGGGCAGTCTGGAAGACATCATGAAACGCGAGGTTCGCGCCGCCGATTGGGAGGACGATTTACGACGTGGCTTGCGCGTGATCGTCGATCGCTCCGACGCCCTGAGCCGATTTATGCGTGACTACTCCCGGCTGACCCGTTTGCCAAAGCCACAGCTTCGTCCGACGGACGTGAGCACACTGGTCAGAACTGCGGCCGGGTTGGAACGGCGTATTGCTTTGGATATTGAATCCGGGCCTGAAGTGATACTGGAGGCTGACCCCGATCAACTGCAGCAACTGCTAATCAACTTGATCCGCAATGCGGTGGATGCGTCGCTCGAGAGCGGCGGGAAAGTTCGCGTGGGGTGGTCGAGAAACGGAAGCTGGCTCCATCTTTTTGTGCAGGACCAGGGACCCGGCATTGCGAATCCATCGAATCTGTTCGTGCCGTTCTTTACGACCAAGCCGGGTGGCTCTGGCATCGGCTTAGCCCTGAGCCGTCAAATTGCCGAAGCTCATGGAGGGAGTGTTTCACTGCACAATCGCACCGAAGGGAAGGGATGCGAGGCGGTTGTGCAATTGCCGCTGGAAAACTGATCGTACCCCGTCCCTAAGAACCCGCACTCTGTAAGGTACAATGTGTCTCTTCCAAAAGCAGGCACAGGCATGCTGGGCAGGAGGCTCCGAAAGGGTTTGCGGTAATCGGAGGCCCAGCGAATAGTTGAAATCGACTTCCCCGAAACGAAACAAATAAGAGTTCTTCCCGGAGGCTTCATGAAACGGCTGCTGCTGTGGACTTTCGTTTGCTTGGCGTTGCACGGAGCAGTGCAAGCACAGACTGAATCGGTGACCGAGAAATCAGGCCGCATGTTCTTTCCTAAAGACACGTTTTATGGTTGGGCGCAGTTTGAAATCGCTCCTCCGCACAACGAGATCGATCCCAACCTTTGCGCCGGCAATGCCGGCAGCTACGGCGGTGTGAACGCTCCGTGCAGTATGTTTGCCCGCTACATGATCTCCGGGCTGCTTGAGGTTCGTCCTTTCGGCAAGGGCCAATTTCGCCGGATCATGTTTTTTGGCGAGCCTTCGTTTCTGTTTGGAAAGAACATTCCGCAGACACTTTACACCTGGTCGTGGGATGCGATCGGCATTGAACACTCGTGGGGGTTGGGGGTCTATATCTGGAAGGGATTCGAATTGCGCGTGACTCAGCACTTCTTGTTCGATCGATTGGGTGCGCGCGACAAAAATCTTGGTCCTGCGGACTTAGGGAACAATGGGCCCTGGGGGCGATACAACGCGATCGGAGTGAGGAAATATTTCGGCACGCGAAGATGGTGAGTTTACGGATGCCGAGAAACGAGCGCATAGTTGCGGACATCGCCGAACGCGGTCACGTTGATGTGGCCGATCGACATCCAGCGCTCTAGCTTGTGATGGCCACCGCGATGAAGTAAGTACGAGATGCCGACGGAGGTCATAGCCCCGGCTGCCTCCAGGCTGGCAAAGCCTGCAGAGTTGTGGACCACGTCTTCGGGAAGAAGAATCTCTTGTCTGCCGCGGGCTTCGAAATTGCGAGTGGACGCATAGTCCATGCCGCGGGTTATGGCGATCCCGGAGAAGAGGGCGAGGTTTGTGCGATCCCAAAAGCGGTGCGGGGAATCTGTCTCTGAGGGGTGCGCAGGCAACGTTGGCTTTACGGCTTCAGTGGGTGAAGATGCGTCGGCGACAAACTGCTGGGCTGTGGCCGGCTGTTTGAGAGTGAGGCAGACGCTGCAGACGATCAGCGCGATCTTGAGCAGTTTGCGACGGGACGAGATCGCGATTGCCGGACGCACGGCAATATTGTAATGGTGAAAACCTTAACCCGGCGAGTCGGCAATCATAGCGCTTCGTTTCTCGCGTGCCCTCGAAACCTTTATAATTATCAGTTTCCCTAACACCTCCTGGAGGATATGTGATGGCGGTCTCTTATAACGGCCTTCCGGTACCTGCAAATGGGGCCCGGATTACCTACGGCAACGGGCGATACCAGGTTCCCGACAATCCGATAATTCCTTTTATTGAAGGCGATGGCACTGGACGCGATATCTGGAAAGCCTCCGCGCGCGTGTTCGATGCTGCGGTGCAGAAGGCTTATCAAGGCAAACGCCGAGTGGCCTGGTACGAAGTGTTCGCGGGCGAGAAGGCGAAGGCTGAGTTCAATAATTGGCTGCCGGATGACACGGTCAGTGCGATTCGCGAATTTCGTGTTGCCATTAAAGGTCCCTTGACTACGCCCGTGGGCGGCGGCATGCGCTCGCTGAATGTAGCGCTGCGGCAAATTCTCGATCTCTATGCGTGCGTGCGCCCGGTGAAATATTACAAAGGCACGCCGTCGCCGGTGAAGCATCCCGAGCGCATGGATCTTGTGATTTATCGCGAAAATACTGAGGACGTCTATGCGGGAATCGAGTGGGAGCAGGGAACGCCGGAGGCTGCAAAGCTTATCGAGTTTCTGAATAAGGACATGCTCAAGGGCGGCAAGAAGCAGGTGCGGCTGGATTCGGGCGTGGGCATTAAGCCGATCTCCGTGACCGGCACGAAACGTTTGGTGCGCATGGCGATTCAATTTGCGCTGGACAGCGGGCGCAAGAGCGTCACCTTGATGCACAAAGGAAACATTCAGAAATTCACCGAAGGCGCATTCCGCAAATGGGGATACGAGCTGGCGACGCAGGAATTCCGCGACAAGATCGTCACCGAGCGTGAGAGCTGGATCCTCGACAATAAAGATAAGAATGCGAATCTCACGATTGAAGAAAACGCTAACTTGACTGAGCCTGGTCTGGAGTTTGCGCCGGAAGAATTCCGGCAAGCGGTTTATCAGGAAGTTCGAGACGTGTTGACCGCGATCTATGCGACCCATGGCAAGGGTGCGTGGAAGAAGAAGCTGATGATTAACGATCGCATCGCCGATTCGATCTTTCAGCAGGTGGTGACGCGCGCGGACGAATACTCCGTGCTGGCTACGTCTAATCTGAATGGAGACTATATTTCCGATGCTTGTGCGGCGCAGGTTGGCGGGCTGGGCATTGCGCCGGGCGCAAACATTGGCGATGGCTATGCGATTTTTGAGGCCACGCATGGCACCGCTCCCAAGTATGCCGATAAAGATGTGATCAATCCGGGATCGGTGATTCTGTCGGGTGTGATGATGTTCCGGCTGATGGGTTGGCATGAGGCTGCCGATCTAATTGAGCATGGCATGGAGCGGACCATCGAACAGAAGCAAGTCACATACGATTTTGAACGATTGATGGAGGGCGCGACCAAAGTGACGACCAGCGGGTTTGCCAGTCACATCATCGAAAACATGGACGCGGCCGTGTTGAGTGCTTCGCGCTAGTTGCGAAAAACCTTTAACCACAGAGGGCACGAAGGTACACAAAGGTGCTTCGTGTTTTTGCAGTTACCGACTTTAATCTTCTTAAAATAGGAAGGGAACTCATGCGTAAGAAAGTTACGGTTGTTGGCTCTGGAAATGTGGGCGCAACGGCGGCTCACTGGATTGCCGCCAAGGAACTGGCAGACGTAGTTCTCATCGACATCGTCGAAGGCATTCCGCAGGGCAAAGGGCTCGATTTGCTGGAGGCGATGCCGATTGAAAAGCGCGACTCTCACATTCTGGGCACGCAGGACTATGCTGACACGGCCAATTCGGACATTGTCGTGATTACAGCGGGCATCCCACGCAAACCGGGCATGAGCCGCGACGATCTGCTCAACACCAATCACAAGATTATGAAAGATGTGGTGGGCAAGGCGGTGCAACACTCGCCGAACTGCATTCTAATTATCGTATCGAACCCGCTCGACGCCATGGCGCAGGCCGCGTACAAGATGAGTGGCTTTCCCCGCGAGCGTGTGATTGGAATGGCCGGAGTACTCGATTCCGCGCGCTTCCGAGCGTTTATTTCTGAAGAGTTGAAAGTCAGTGTCGAGAATGTCACCGCCTTTGTTCTCGGCGGACACGGCGATACGATGGTCCCGCTGCCGCGTTATTCCACCGTGGCTGGAATTCCGATTACAGAGTTGATGGATGCGGCGACCGTGGCACGCCTGGTGCAGCGCACGCGTGATGGCGGTGCCGAGATTGTGAAATATCTGAAGACGGGCAGCGCTTATTACGCTCCTTCTGCGGCGGTGGCGGAAATGGTCGAGGCCATTTTGAAAGACAAGAAGAAGATCCTGCCTTGTGCTGCTTACCTGGAAGGCGAATACGGGATTAAGGGGCTTTACGTCGGCGTGCCGGTAAAGCTGGGCTCGAAGGGAATCGAGCAGATTATTCAAATCAAGCTTACGCCGGAGGAAAAAGCTGCTTTGGATAAGAGCGCCGAAGCGGTGAAGGAATTGGTCGCCGTGATCGGCGTTTAGATATTGGCTAAGGGGCCAGCGAGATGCGCAATATCTGAATATCGTGCAAGTCGTTAGCTGGGGGAAGCGGCTTACCCATTTGCCATTTATGAAGCTGGGTGTTTGCCATAAACAAGAATGAGTCGCCATCCAGGCTGCCAGTGGTCGGGTTTTCGAACGCCGGGTTATAAGTTTCGAGGATTTCGGCGTGGGTGATCCTGGTTAAGGGGGGATCGAGATAGAATCGCACTACCCGTCCCGGATGAATGCCGTTTTGGATTCCAACCAGAGACTGCTTATAAAAGTACAGACCGTCGATGCTGGCATCGATGATTTCCGACCCCTTCTGGAGCGGAGCTTGAGACTTGCTTTTCAAGTCTATCCGGTAAATTCCAAAATCCCCTGCAACGAACAAAGTTTTCTCATCGTCACTGACGGTGATTCCGTTGGCGCCGGGGACTGCGCCCGGCGGTAAAAACATATCAAGCGTTGATGATCCTTTGTTGGCCGAATATACCGAACCTTCCAGCGTATTAGTGACGTAAGCGTTGCCGGTTGAAGGGACGACTGTAACGTCGTTGAGATATCCCGCGGATCGGTTCGGCGCGACAAACGTTTCGATCCGCCTTCCAGTGGTCAGGTCATACTTGAACAGTCCCTGCACCGCACCTGAAAGCTCGCGCCGGTTGCCGAACGTCGTACTCACCGCCCACAATTGTTTGCGAGTTTCGTCGATGTGCAACCCGGCGACGTATGCAAGGCCATCCTCGCCTGCTTTGGTCAGGTCGTGCGCTTCTCCCGCCTTATCGGTCCACACGATCTTCCTTTGGACGCTGCCCGCGTAGACGCGGCCGTTGTAGCGGGCATAGGCCATCCCTTCGGGGAAGAGGTTGGGCTCCTTGATCGTGAATGCGGGCTTGCTCTGAATTCTGGGCTTATTGCTGGCGTGAATCTCGGCAACAATGGTTTTGAATTCTGCGTTGTCTCTGAGGTAAGCAAAGCCCCGATACTCGGCAGGGTCGAGGCCCCCTTCGGCCGCCACTACTTGATGCAAAAGTTTGAGCGTCGTCGCGGCATCGCACTTCTGCGCGTAGTCAGCCGCGAGGTTATAGAGCAAGACGGGGTCATGAGGATGAACTTTTGTTGATTGTTGAAGGTGACTGATTTCGGCTTCGAGGCCAGCGGAGGCGACCGGCGTACATTCGAGCGCTCCCGCTCGGCCTAGAAGCAGCAGAAGCGATACAGCAACTATAAAAGAAGCACGCAGCGCTCCGCTATGGCGATACTCCATCTGGACAATGACCTTTTCCAGATGGAAAAGTTAGCAGCTGCGCTGAATGCGGCAGTCTAAACTCGCTCGATGGTCACCGACTTCAGCACCACATCTTTCTTCGGCTTGTCCTGGGCGCCGCGCGGAAGGCTGACGATCTTCTCGGCGACTTCCTGGCCTTCGACCACTTCGCCGAAAATTGTATGTTTGCCGGTGAGCCAGGTTGTAGGCGCTAACGTGATAAAGAATTGCGAGCCATTGGTATTCGGGCCAGCGTTCGCCATCGCCAACTTGCCCGGCTTGTCGAATCTGTGCGGCGAGCCTTTGGTTTCGTCCTCGAATTGATAACCGGGGCCACCCATGCCGCTGCCCGCCGGGTCGCCACCCTGGATCATGAATTCGGGAATCACGCGATGAAAGATCGTTCCATCGTAAAGGCGGTCTTTGCTTTTCTTCCGGCTCAGTGGGTGGGTCCACTCGCGTTTGCCTTCGGCTAGTTCCACGAAGTTTGCCACAGTCTTGGGGGCGTCTTTTTCAAACAAGCGGCAGACGATGCTGCCTTCTGAGGTATCGAAAATTGCATAAGTGCCGGGTTGACGGGTCATGAATTAATTCCTTTCGTCTAAAGAGTTAATTTTGCAGTACGAAGGCAAGATGCCCTCGCGACAGCCGGCGGGGACGCCGGCGCTACCAATGCGTATTAGTTCGCGCCGGTGATTGTGATGTGATTAATTACTACCGGCTTGTTAGGTTTGTCGTTCGAATCGCGGCCTACCCGGGCGATTTGTTTTACCAACTTCACGCTGGCGTCATCGCACTGGCCGAAAATTGTGTAGTGGCCGTTTAGTTGCGCAGCCTGCTGGCCGGTGAATGCCTCCTCGGTAATAAAAAACTGGGAGCCGTTGGTGTCCGGTCCAGCATTGGCATAAGCCATGCGACCAGGACGGTCGAACTTCAGGTCGAAGGAGGTTTCATTCTTGAAAGTATAGCCGGGGTCACCCGTTCCGGTGCCCATCGGGTCTCCGCCCTGAATCATAAAGTCGGGGATGACACGGTGGAAGGTCGTGCCGTCATAAAGCGGAACACCATGCTTTTTCTGATGAGTGATCGGGCTGGTCCAGTCTTTGGTCCCGGTAGCCAAGCCGATGAAATTAGCCACGCCGATCGGAGCTCTGTCCTGAAACAGTATGCAGGTCAGTTTTCCCATTGTCGTATCGATCACGGCCGTGGGGTGAGCCGCGCCCGGCTTGGCTTGCGACCACAAGCTTAGGGAGGACAGAAATATGACTGAGACCAGAATCACGTATTTACGCATGGTGGCTCCTTGAGAGTAATAATCTGAATCTTGAATTGTACGACAGCGGCGGTGGAATTAGTTGTCAGACAGGGTTCTTTGC
>Ga0210383_10002305_pt1 | contig 17256 bp, 19 predicted proteins | sample IncBWC14OmetaG_FD_160072 | JGI IMG/M metagenome (GOLD analysis project Ga0210383, IMG submission 160072) | Forest soil microbial communities from Barre Woods Harvard Forest LTER site, Petersham, Massachusetts, United States - Inc-BW-C-14-O ...
AGATGAGATACTCTTGACGTATGCCTCAACGGCTAGGATAGATCGGGGAAGTGATGCATTGATCATAGAGTTTACAGCCGCTGGAATGGAGCCAGCATAGTCGACGGCAACTATCCGTGTGCAGCGTGTGGAAGGAATAGCATAGTTCTCCTTCGTATAAGGATCCAGAGTTTCCAATATCCACCCATCGACGAAGACGCGACCAATAGGCAGACCATACGCATTATACTTGGCCGGGGAAAACAACGGAACGGACTCGGAGTTGAACGACGCTGAAACGCAAAAGATCGCATTCCGCGTACCATTTGACTGTTCCGCAACATCCCCCGTGCTCCTACGAGGCAGGGGAGGAGGAACATGCGCACGTGCCATGACAGACGCCAAATAAAAGCCTCGATCGCGGAACGGAAACCCGCTTTTCGAAACAACAAATGACGTCCGGCACTCCGCGCCAAACGATTCAAGAAGATAGGCCGAATCGAACCTATCGTCCCATTTCTTACGGCAATCATACTCCGTGATGACAGACGCCAACTCCTCAGCCGACACTCCTTCTATTACTTTCTCGCCCCTGTGTACTGGAATGCCTGGAGAAATCTCGGGTGCAAGTCTCCGGCTGACTGACATCCCTTTGTCGTTGACCACAACCCAGTTTTCTGGGGTAAAACGGGAATGGGATTCTTGGATCCAGGCTAAAGCCTCAAGAGCATGCTGCATAGGCAGCTTTGAAGATGACAGGACGGCGTCGTCCACAGCTACAGTGGCAGGGGAGATAGCTGCAACGGCCTGTTGAGTAGTGCTGGTAGCCTGATCCACCGCAAAAGTGAAGAATCTGGCTAGAGGGCTTGATATTCGAGGCGCTGACGCCCAGCCGGACGTATTGTTGCCTATGGAATTCCCGTCGGAAATGGTCGTACCTTCGGTGTCAGCGTCCCACTCAGCTCTTCGTCTTCGTATCACACCCATCACAGGAGGCTGGTCCAAGGGTATACGAGGAGGTTTCACCCGCTTCCTCTTCGTGAGTGACTTGATTTCGTGGTCCGGCAGTTCTTCCACATCCACATTCACCTTGGCTCCATTAACCATCACTAAACCTTTTTCTTTTCCTGGTCCACGTCTCACAATAGCGAGCAGCCGCTCATCATCGACAAACACTGCATCGTGAGTCATCGTTAGCCACAATCCACCTCCTTCAGCAGACAGTCGATGTCGACGAAGGCATGAAATGGACTGTGGTGGGGGATCCACAACTATATCCAGAGAGGAAGCCCAAGTATCCACATCGCACCGTATCTCGCATTCAATGACGGGTAGCATAGGCGATCCAATCCCGTTGGCACCGTGGTCAGAATTCTTGCTGCAGGCCCGTCGACTTGCAGAGTCTTCATACTCGACTCTGAAACTTGAGCGTTCGTGATCATATCGGATTTCATTCGCTTTGGCTCCTGCTAATCGAGTAACTACCGGTGGCCCTCCGCATTTGATGGCGAACTCGCCGATGCCGGCCAACGCATTTATCATTTGTGTAGGAATGGAGGTCTTGTTGGTCCAACCTTTCGGGTCAGATTGTTCCAGTAAGGTCAGAAGTGTTGTTGTGGGCGACAGGGCTTCGATAGCCCATCCCTGCAGGTCTACCTGAGTGCGGATGACGTTTGGTTCAGCTGGGGGTACATTAGGGAAGAGGTGGGGGTCTTCAGCGGAAAAGGAGAAGACATGAATTGTCGTGGGTGATTTATAAACCGTCTTGAGTACGACAGAATCACGACCGCTAATTTACTCGAAATATGAATGATAGAAATCCAGAACAAGGTTTAGTACTCACTTGACGGGCCAAGCTGGTCTTGTTTTGAAATGCCACAGCTCGGTCAATTCATTGACATCCTCCAACAATACAGCATCCTCATGCTGTTTGTCCCAATATATTTTGGCCCCAGGTGAGACAACCGCGCCGTACAAGTCCCAGAGTCCCACCCCAACAAACGTTGCTTCTGCTCGATATACCACCAAGGTGGGATCAATTGAATCCAACTGCGTAATGGAAACTCCACGTGCTTCCGTGGCTTCGTGACCAAATAAATGAGTTCATTCTGATATGAGCAAATGACCTGTTGTACTTACTCCGTCTCCATTTGGCTTCGGGTTCCTGGAGAAGGGAAGAAAAGTAGATGTAACTCCTCCGCACCCGCGACAGAATAGATTTCTCTGCGGCAGCAGTACGTTCGGCATGCGGACGGACCAGAGTTGGCGCTGAAGATGACGTTGAGGCTGTACTATTCACCGTGCCAATGGATGATACGGTGTGGAAACTGAGATCGGCAGTGCTGGACATGTCCTGTAAGATTGAATCAGAAATGAAATTGGAAGACGGGTCTCGCTCTTCTATATCCTGGATCGTTTGAGGCAACCCATTTAATCGAAGCCCGCTGGATGGCCCAGATAATTCGATGACGACTCTGACCTTCAGGATGGAGTGGTCATCAATAAGAGACGCATGGGAGAGTCGGAGCACAATCTGATCAAGTCCTGGGGAGGATGCGGATTGGCCGGATGAGGGGTAAGAGCTACTCCGAGTGGCGTGTACAGACCACGGAAGCTGTTCGACCTCTTGCGAAGACGCTCTGGTGGATACCTGAACGTCCCAACCTTCCGAGGATGGCAACACACATTCGATAGAGCGAGTCAGCCGTCGTTGTTCTCGAAGAGCTTGTAGTTCGTCCATTCCTTGCATGCGCTCGGAGGGTGTTCCGTGTTCCTCGTCCTCAGGAATGATAGCATAATCGACGGTAAGTGCCTGCCTATCGATCTGAAAGCGAATGCGTTCAATGGTAACACCATTGCCGTATCCAGTGAACTTCGGCACGCGAGACCCCCGCTTCATCACAGTCTTAAGTAAGCCAAGTGTCATGGTGGAAAGCTGTTGAGGAATGCCAGAGGACGAGCCAATGTTCCAGACAGTTCTGAGGTCATGCTGCCAAAGACATGTTATACGTAGCCTCCCACCCAACGAGTTCTTCCTCTTCGGCTCTTCGCCCACCTGAGGAGGCTGTAGTGGAGGCTGCACATACTGAATACACCATGCAAACACTAGAGGGTAACTTTAGCAAGACCAGAGGGAAAAAACCACTTCACTAACAAGAAACATGGGACCGAACATAGGGCGGTGACGGGCGCAAATACGCCGGCTCGTCCGGAGAACGAGGCAATGAAGTAGAAATATCAATAATGGTAGAAGCATCATGGAATGAACGCGAAATCGTGACCGCATCGCGTGGACTTTTACAACGGTTCAATCAACGATTGTTATAGAACATGCAGGTAACATACTTGGCGGGCCACCCCAGGGTGAAATTGGTCTTGCATATTCGAGTGGTATGGTCAAATACCTCAACCAAATGCGCCTCTTCGACGGCAGGATCCCATTCCTGTCTTAATTCAGGGGTCGCCAAGACAGCTTTCCAAGGCTCTAATGAGACGGGCTCTTCACCGGTAGGGACATCGAGCACCAGTCTGTAGACGTCATCCCCTGACTTGCTAGAATTGCGATGAACGATCACGTCAGCTAGTTCCGGAATCACAGCCACTCTTGCTTTCCCTTTCCTAGGGGAGGAGCTGTCACTAGAGATGACAACACGCTTCCATTCGGGCGACGAGGAAGAGGTAAGAAGTCGTCGAGAATGGGTTTCTGCGTCGTTCAATGCATCGTACCATGACTGCCTTAGGCTGAGCTACATATTAGCGAGTGCCATACAAATATTTCAGACGTTTCTTACCGGGAGCCATCCGACATTTTGATAAAACAATGAAAAGTAGAGGACGGTGCATGCGGCCTCAAGCCAAAACGCGCTGCGGTCACGAGTTCCGCTTAGGAATCCGAGTCATACCTTACGAGCCCTAGACTCCTAGACTCCATAGCGTTCATTCCTAGACTCGTAACCGTCCTTACTATTAAGCTGAACACTCAATTAGGCCCGCCCTAGACTCCGAATACCTAGATTCTATAGCGTTCATTCCCTAGACTCGTAACCGTCCTTACTTTTAAGCTGAACACTCAATTAGCTGACCCTCATACCCCCACAACAGGACGACAAGTATCATACCTAGCCCGCCGACTTTCTTCTTCACCGATGCTCTTCCCTTCGCTATCCCAGGCACTCATTAGTTTGTCCTTTGCGTGCTACGCCCACACCCATCTCCTGACCCTCCCATTCCCTTCCAACAGTGGTTCAATGGCCATGGGGCACAGACCGCAATCTCTCCACCCTCGCCGGAAAAGCCTCATCCTTCCTCCGTCTCGCCAGCAACCTGACCCAAAGTGTCACTAATGGGAAAATGGCGCACTACTTCCGAGTTCTACTGGCCCCGAAAGTCATGTCTAATACTAGAGATCCAGGACGAGTGCTGAGCATACAATCTCACGTTACATTTGGATACGTAGGAGGAAAGGCTGCTGTATTTCCCCTTCAATGCCTCGGCTATGATGTTGATGTATGGCTCTCGTGTTCTCGTTTCAATTTGCTGGCAGTGATAACCCCTCACTAGGTCGTGAATACTGTCAATTACTCAAATCATGCTGGCACGTGGAGGTAAATGTAAAAATATAATGAATACTCAGTCTGGTTCCGACAGGCTATGGTCGTTCGGGAGGAACCAAAACCAGTGCGGCCGAGTTGGCGTCCCTCTTCGAGAGCATGGAAGACAACGAGTTGCTCATCCCTGGGAGACTTTTAACAGGTCAATATCACTTGTATGCATTTGTTCATGATATCGTAGTTCATTCTTCACCTTGCAGGTTTCGTCCCTGGAGCCGAAGGCCTGTCAGCAGTCACAAATTTGGCCACCAAACTAAGGAAGGAGAAACCAGACCTCATCTATCTCCTAGACCGTGTGTTAGTTTCAAACTTCAGACATGATATAGAACTAATGAATTCCCATTTTGCCTAGCCGTGATGGGTGATGCAGGTAAACTCTACGTCAACCCAGACGTCATTCCGATATATCAGAGGACACTACCTTTAGCAACCGTAATAACCCCAAACTGGTTCGAGACAGAGTGAATGATTCTATTCTTCTTCGCCAAGCACAATCGGTCTCACTATTCTTCACATTCCCAGAATTCTAACAAAGACTAAGCTCAAGGACCTTCCCTCGCTCCGATATGCCCTGAAAGTACTACACGAAGAATATCACGTTCCAAACGTGGTGATCAGCTCAATCCCTCTTAGAGAATGGCTAGTCGAAGCACTCCCTCTACACTTCCGATCGTCCATAGTTTCAGATTCTCTCCTCTGCTTATCTTCCACCTCGTCGACAAATCCTCAACAAACCCAAGATCTCTCCGTAATCCACGCCCAATGCGTCCCCCTCATCCCAGGCTATTTCTCCGGCGTCGGTGACCTGTTCTCTGCCCTACTACTCGCTCATTTCGACCCAAACAACGCGACATCAAGCCCCCTCAGGACACCGGTATCACTCGCCGCCTCCCAGGCTCTCACAAAGACACACGCAATCCTACGCCTGACTGATGAGTACGTCCAGTCTCTACCCGAAGAAGAACGGCAACCGACAGACGACGAGAAGGACACGGCGGATTTGTTGAGAAAAACGAGACGCATGAGGGGGAGAGAGTTGAGGCTTGTACAAGGTCAGGATATCATTCGAGGTGTGGGACATTGTGAACCTAGACAGATGGAGCATTGGGCTACGTTTTGGGAACAGTAGAGCAGTAGAACGCTTTATTGCTGATTGCAAAAAGGTTTTTGCCAAAGTTTCTGCCTTTTTGAGAAATTCAACAATTTACGTAGCTCAACATGTATCTCAGTAAAATATAATATATTCGGAATATAATCGACGAGCAGGTGCTCAGCGCAAGAACGAAAAATGACTCTCGGTCAGTGTGACACAACCAGGACGCTTACGGACAAACTGAAACCACGGAAATCGAGTTGCTGCCACGACAAACATGAAACAGAACTGCTTACTGGGAGCAGCAGTGTTAACCATTACACTATGTGAAGTTGACAATACCTGTGAATGGTGAGTAACCCATTAATCTGGTGATAGAAAAAATGACCCAAAGAATAAATTTAATAACGGCATATTTGGACACGGGGAGTCGAACCCGCGAGTTGCTGCTTCGTACACCGATTGGCTCTACCGAAAGCAGCTGTGTTAACCGTTACACTATATCCAAAGTGGGGGAAACCTGTGGATAGTGAGTAACCTGTTCATCTGGTGTGCACACATTTAAAACGAAATCCATACCTTTTTATTCGGATACGGGGAGTCGAACCCACGAACTGTTGCTTCTTTCCATAATAGTAGCTACTGGAAGCAACAGTGTTAACCATTACACTGGGTGACTTCCCGTGGGTTTAGAAAACCTAGATTCATACCTAAACGTAGAAAATTTAAAACTCCGCAAATTACAAGTTTCCGACTCTAAACCAGAGCGGCTGCTACAAATAAAAGCAAATCTGGAAATGGTCTTTGTTTATCAACCACGTGCCTGCATTGCCAACTTCAACATGCACATGCAACACGCGAAATTTTACTTTTTGCAGCCGCCACCCTCAGAAAGGCCCAGGAAGATCATGTCTTGTAACCACCTTGGAATGTGCAAACTTCCATATACTGATAACAGTGATTACAAGGAAGAATGTGAGTGTTGTTGATATCACATGACAATGTTGAACGGGTGAGGCTACCATAAAAGGTTGTCGGACAATGAAAAGAAGTTTGGGATTGCGATTTAGAACTGAAAGGGGGGGTCGTACCCCTCTTCATGATTAAAATCTGGAATTGCTTGTTGACTGACAGGCGGAGTCCCAAAACAACATTCCTGAACGTTTCTGACAGGCGGCATCGCGGCATCTCTCGGCTAACGTGTTTAGAACTAGGTTTTAGGTTTTCTAAACCCACGGGAAGTCATCCATTGATGTTAGATTAAGAAGCATTTTGGGCAGGTATGTTTTTAGCCCACACATGTGTGCTAGAATGTTTTGCACGTAAACATGGATTAAATATGGAGAATATTTCTTAAATTTTTGGTGACCAAACATTTTAATATAGATCCATCATGTTTAGTACATGTTTGGTGACCAAATATTGGTCATTGCCTCCAGCGTTTGATGAGAAAAACAAATATACCAATTTGAAAAATATTCAAAATCGGAGTTATTTTTTTTACAATCCGAATTTGGCCAGACTACCATAAATGGATGTTTCGGTTGAATGTGACTCATGTGAGTCGTCGCGACATCCACAATAAGTAGTCCCTCCCCTTGCGACGCTTGCATGAGGCCTTTTGTATTGGAATCTGCTCTTGGAGTACTCCAAAAGTGGTTTGTAGCGATCCTATGCTCGATTTGTGGGTACTGTTTTTTTCTTCCTATGGCCACTACCATCTTAGACTGTACAGAGTCTGTACTCAATTTGGCCAATACGTACAGATCTGCCCTAAAATCGGCCTAAAATGATTTCAGATCGGACATTATTTAACACCCAATCTGCATACCAGTAGTACCATGCAGTCCATGCTTGCTGAGGGCTCTCCTCGCGAGCTTTCACCCCCGCTTGCGGCTTTTGCTAACTCATCTTCCTTTCAACCTCCCCAAGGTCGCAAAAGGAAACGCGCACCTGCCACCGCATCCTCCCCCGCGCCCCCAGATCCAGGGAATCCCGGCAACTCCACAGAGTCAGTGTTCGTGCTCACCTTCTTGTGCCATGATTGACAGACATCTTCCATATCCAATAGACTTCTTTCTTCCCGAACAGACCTCTCATCCAGACCACGACTCTCCATTTCTCGTGGTCCCGTCTTCGTTCCCACTGTAGATGGCTCAGAGTTCTACACGACCGATCTCGTTGGTGTGAACCGTATTGGGTATCGTTACGCGCCAGCGGGCGTAAGTCCCCCAGGCTGTGCGCTTCTTTGCCATACCATCGAAAGTAATCCTACTGCACTCAGAATTAGTTGGGAAGATCGAAGTCCATTCGTGAAAGTCACCAAAGATGGCTTAGGCCTCTTAGGTGGCAAAGGGTTCAGAAGTGCTCGGTGTAACGCGCCTGTCCGTGAGGGTCGTTGGTATATGGAGGTAAAAATCGTCCACGGGGGTGGGGAACATCTGGGCGAGGATAGTAAACTTGAAGGTAGCCATGTGAGGCTTGGTTGGGGGAGGCGAGAGGCCCCGCTCAATGGCCCGGTCGGGCTGGATGGCTATAGTTATGGTTTCCGCGACAAGACCGGTGATAAAGTTACTTTATCCCGACCACGGCCCTACGGACGACCGTTCCGCTCAGGGGATGTAATTGGTATGTACATTGCCCTCCCACCACGGCGCCAGGCCAACAAGAAGGATCCACATGATCCGGCGCATATAAAACGTGTGCGCATCGCTATAGATCTTAAAGGCCAGGAAACGTTTGAATCCCTGGAATACCCTCAATCCAAAGAGATGATTTCTCTCATGGACTATTCGGGAAAATCTTCGAGTTCTGCGTCTGTGCCGTCATCCTCCAAGAAATCCGCGACAGTCAAGAATCTTCCCGAACGGGGTTCGTTCAAAGCCGCTCGCATAAACATCACTCCACATCGCCCACTTCCCACCTGTCCTGGTTCCCACATTGCTTTCTTCGTAAATGGCGAATGTCAAGGTATTGCATTCCAAGATCTGTATGATTATTTGCAACTCCGCGCAATGGACACCTCTCGGAAGGGAAAGGACAAGAAGAGAACTCGCGAAGGCGTCGAGGAGCACAGGGAAAACCCTTTCGATGACGGGACCCTCGGCTATTACCCTTTCATATCATTGTTCAATGACGCATGCGTGCGATTAAATCCGGGACCGAATTTTGACTATCCTCCACCTCCAGACATTGATGCGTTACTAGCTGGTGTGGAAGAGGGTACGGAACGAAAGTGGCGCCCTATGTCCGAACGATATGCTGAATTCATGGCCGAGCAGTGGACACTTGATGCTGTAGAGGAGGAAGCGGCTAGGATTGAATCTGTGCGAAAGGCGACGTTGGAGAAAGCTGAGGCCGAGAAGAAAGCGCAGAGGAATAAGAAGCGTCAGCAGATGGAGGCACGAAAACGGGCTAAAAAGACAGATGTGGAAACACTTACACTTGCACACGACGACGACCGGTTCGGACCAACTGCATCGCTGGCCATTTCGGGTCCCGGACAGCCCAGCCCATTAAGACATGGTATGGCGTATGATGGGGATGGGTTTGATGATCAAGGTCACTCCCCAGCGCCAACTATTACATCTAGTGGTGATGTACATGGCATGCAAAGCGGTTACAACTCAGATAATGCGGAGGGGGAGGTAGAGGGGGAAGGGGAAGATGGGGTAGGGGACACAGTGATGCATCATGCTAGCGACTCAACACGAACACAACATTATGGGTGGACAGATCCCTCCCGTTTAGACGAACCCGTAGATTCTGCAGCCCAAAAGTAACACAAATATTGGTACATTTACAGTCAAATAAAATATTAGGGAATCCATCCGGGTGGGTATATGAAGGATGAAAGAAACAAAAATTTAAGACCCACGGCTCCAACGTGGAGGAGGTACCCGAACAACATAACTGTTCATAAAGATTAGACAAACAGATGCAATGGAAACCACGGATGCATACCCGACTGTTTGACCATGACCTTTCTCTTTCTCCACACGAATATCAAAGACAAGGTCTCCAGTTCCTTCGTCCCAGTTGACTTTACACCAGTTTCGTCGCCCCATGATGTACTTTTGTTTGCGGGCAGAGCCGTTGGGTTCAGTTCCAAAGATGGGAAGCTAAATGCGAACGTTAAGCTCGGTCCTGGGGCGTGGGGTGATGATACATACCATCGTTTCGTCCGTTTCCATGTGATGTAAGGTCTTGTGAACTTTTGTGGCAAGCGTAGATACCATAGATATCACTCCATTGGGCCTGGAGAGCAGCAATCAACATAGCCTGGTTGGATGAAGAAAATGTCTTACGGTGGAGTGTTCACGATAGCGCCTGCGAAAAGGATTTAAAAAGTGTTTAACAAAGTGTCATGCATGAGTCTCACTTGTCACAACATTGATCATGTAACGATGATCGACAGGAGAAGGGATCTCCAGTTTAGATTTCCCCTTGAAGGTTTTCAATACACCTACTGCAGCGCAATGGACATCGCCCGCCACGAATGAGATTCGTGTGCGCGTTGCCTTCGCGAATAGTTGCAACTGCTCAATGAACCAATTACGTTCTCTCTACATAGGAACAGCATCAGCAAGTCATGCTACATCTGACCTTCAAGAAACGATACCTTGTGGCCAGATGCTGTCCAGTGGTCATTCTGAAAAGGAAACCATGAAAAGGTTTGCAAAAGACAGGTATAAATGACTCACAAGGTCATCGAGCAACTCCGCTTCGGCATTAAATTTATTCACGAACCCTGTCAATCCCAGAGAACCAGTCTTGCCAAGGGCGACCAACGGATTGAATTTGGACTCCAGCGCAGTCTCCAAAAAGACCATCCGGGGATAGGCGATAGGAATACCTACCGCCATTGACATTTGAGCCGAGAATGCACATGACAAACAGGGTCACTAACCTATCTGGATTATTACGTGCTCTACCTCGGAAGGCAATTGATTCAAGCGCTGGAAGACCTTTTGGTACTCCATCGGGCTGCATACTTGATCTTTACGCCTTTCAGCTCTGGGCACGCCGGTCAGGACACGAGGATCTAAATTGGGGTGAATGGCTCTCACCGGCAGTCCAGGAGAAGCATGTAGGTTTGCGGCCCGAGGTAGCCCAAAAATGAGTGAGAGGGACAGGCTACATATGGTCCGTCACCCCCAATAATTATGGACTTGTTTACGTGTTTACCAGGTCGATCGTCGACGCCGTCGAGTTCATCTGAGGGTCATGCCGAATAAGTCGTTCAGTCAATTGAATTAGGTACAAAATACCATTTATGAAGCATTGGAACAAGAGGAAGAAGAAATATCCTCTAGAACCAATCCTTTGGACGAAAGAACGAAATTAGCCTTCTGCAAGAACAATAACTGCGATACTTTACGTTCGAAACACCGGAGCGCGTTGCATATCATCGGGATCTACTTAATGATTAGTTTGAACCTCAAGAGATAATGATTGTGGCACTGACAACTCCCAAAGCCATCAATCTACGGATTACACGGTCAATTGGTAACCTGTTGATAGACGATTGTGGAAACCTACCAGATCTATTTGAACGGGATGCATGGGATGAATATCCGGTATTAACACTGCATGATGGGGTTGGACATACCATGATCATCTGCAATTTGTCACAGAGCTGTCAATACGACAATACTATGCTATAGGGAAAACGCGCACCAGCCATATTCATCATCGGTCTACAATTAAAATAACTCTATGAGAAATAAAACATAATGCTGGTAAGCAGGAGTCATACATCGAACTGTTTGCTCTAGCAAACGCTCCACTTCGGAAGGACTGGCAATAGTGGTTGAAGTAGAAACGATCAATTGCCAGAGAGATTTCCTCTGTCAGAGGGAAAACCTTCTTCTCTTCCGGCTTCATTTTGGAGACCCAGTCTTGCAACTCAGGTTCTCGCATAAGACTGACGTCCATATTTAAGTCTGTTAGTAAATAATGTGGATACCAACTTACCCATCACAATACAGCTGGTCACCGCCCCCAACCAAGACGTGGAATGGCTCCTCTGCGTGCTTTGCAAGCAAGTCCATCCATACCGGGTCGTATCCGCTCTTAAACCCTGGCCCTCGGAAGTCGTCAGGATTGACACCCGCCGAGAAGCCATTACACTATTTCAAGAGTGAGAACGACACACATCATTACATGAGTCCCCAAAACTTACCGAATGAACAGCCCAACGCATATTTTGCTTTCGACCTGGAATGAAGAAATTGAGTTGCTGCCCATTATTGATCGAGTAGGTGATCGTCATTTCGTTTGGACCCAGAGGTATTTGAATCACAAAACGCCAGAATGTGAATGTGCTATTGTCATTGTTTTAGTTGGGACATGATATCAGTGTAGGATGTAAGCACACCCGCCATGCCCGCCATAGACCCAAATTTCCTGGCCGGGAACCTGCTCGCTTTGAGCATTAGGACCCATGGGAGCCTTTCCATTAGAAGGCTTGCCAGCCAAGGCGGTGTTTTGTAGAATAGTTGAGTGAGGATCGGCAGGATGAGGACCTAGATCGAATGATCTTGCGGCAGGCCTATGGCCTCTGTAAAACTGAGAGTGAGATGCCTTATCAGGATCCCACTCATAGGTGAGCGTGGGGTGAGGCTCGTAAATGGAACCAGAGTCAGCAGCTAGATGATAGTCAGCGTCAGTAGCACTAGCAGATGGGACGAGTGAGGTGATGAGTCGAACGCACTGACTACGAGAGCGGCACCATGCCACACTCCTTGATCATCGACCGTGTCGTACCTGAAGGCAACGAGTTGAGTGGATATCGCCAATCGGATGTAAAGGAATGAAAGGGCCGCATTCTAAAACGGGGCTTCAAGCGATTGCTCGCTTTAAAGTATGAATACATACCGCAAAAGTGGACCGACCATGAACTAGGTAATAAGCTGTAATATTAGTGTACATGTAGAATTGTCATGAGCCACAACACACTTGAAGATGAGGGTTCATGCGGGCTACTCTCAGAGTTTGGGACCTTTCGACGGCAGTCATATTTGTCAATTGGTTTGACGAAATGGACGATTGGGTCGATTGTTGGCCAACATGATATCCCGGTTGGGTGTAGATATCATCCTTTGGAGGTAGATCCGGGGGAGCAGGAGATGGCGCATGCGCGTGGAATGCTTCAATAAAATGCTCATCCATAGGCATAATGTCCTGCTCTGCGTGCTGCCATCGTCCATCGGGACCTCGGCGCGGAAGATTGTAGATATCATTTTCCTAGAGGAACCCAGAGAATTTATAGTTGGTTTGAGGAACCGGAACCCATGGCGAAATTTAACTTGCTTTCTGGGCACGACGCTGCGCATGCCAGCCTGGGTTGTCCATGTTGCACCGGGATGGGAGTAAATAGATGGACGTTCAAAGTAATTGGCGACAGGTATGTGTACTGTGGAGGAAAGCGAACTCCGAAGAATTTAGATTTGGAGACAATTTCAAGATGACTTAAAAGTTGGCAGAGGGTCTGTTCATCTTACCTAATAAAGCGGTCGATCACATATGTACACAAGTCGACGTCATACCAAATTCCAAAGAAATTCTGGTTGCACTAGTCTTTCGAGTCTTTATTGAAGCTCTATCCAAGCTCTATCCAAGCTTTATCCAACGTGCTCTACGACAGTCGTCACCAACTTCCCACCTTTCACAATCGTCTTCAACATCTCTGGGACTGCCGCCTCCTCAAACACGCCATCCTCCTCACCCTCAACTGGCAAGTTCACGTTGATACTGCTGCACTTCGCAGTCGTGATCTCCACCCCGAGGCAGTCCTTTGACAAGTAAATCTGGCCTGAATCCGTAGAATCCAACTGTATCGTTGGCGCCGAGCCGGTGATTTGAAGGGCAAACGATGGTGAATTTGTCACTGAAACAGTCGAGATGACGGAATCGACCAAGACAGATGTCTTCACGCAGTTGACTGTCAACGGTGGTTAGTCTGACAAATCATAGCTGCTTGTTTTCATTGGCTCACCGAGTGTAATTGCATTGACTTTACCCTTGATCTGAATACTGGAGTTTTTACACCCAAACAAATTGACCGTCTGGCTGCGCTCGCCATTCTCAACAACCAATCCAGATTCGTTTTCCTGGTATTCCTAGAACCGAGATTGATGAGTCAATTTGAACTGCGAGAATTCGAAGAGAAGTATTCACAATGACCCATTTGTTTCCCTCGAGAGCAAATTTGGAGGGTTTCTTCCCCATTAATGACTGTGGTTTTGTGGGTTTGAGAGGCTTCTTCGGAGCTACTGAGTGTTCGGCATAAACATTGTTGACATGAAGGAAATTCCTGAAGGAAATTGGGGGGGAAGCTCACCGGTAGCAGATCCCGACGAACTTGGTACCACATTACTAGCCCGCAAGGCTGGATTCTTGTGCGTCATTTCGCTCTTGTCGACTTTGCGTAAACCTTTAGTAACCTCTTCCCCGCGGTTAAGCTCTGCAAAGACCGCTGCAGCGCCGCCGCCGGAACTTCCACTGGCTGGTGCTGCAGTAGGAGCAGGTGGGGGTGGTGGAGGCGGTGGAGGTGCTCCCCCAGTTGATTTTTCGGTGCTCGATTGTGAAGTGTATTGGGCAACCGGGATACCCTATGAGGACCACCATTGTTTCTGGAGGAGGTTCGAATGAAGATTGAAAAATACTAACTTTGGGATTCCAAACTAAACCAGTCGTGTGATACTCCACGGTATACTTGCGGGTCTCTTCCAAAATCCCAATATACAATCCGACCCATTCCGCATGTTTGGGATCTCTGAGAACTCGTTAATTTCGATCAGGGTTAAGCGGTAACATAAACGCACCTCGTTTTGTACTCTTTGATGACCCTGTTTCCATAGAAGAGAACCGAATCCTTGATATCGTTAATGTACCGTCCAGGTGTAGGCTATGACTCAAAGTCAGGCATTCATCAAGAATGTTAACGACTGGAAACAGACCGAAACAACCCAGCCCACACATGGGCTACCCTCCCCGACGGTGGTGAGATGGGTGAACCAGTCTCTGTCCTTGCGGTTAGCCTCCTTCGATCGCGTAATAGCCTCAATGTCTGCTTGGAGGGGGCCAAGGAGCGATTCGATGGTCTTCTGGTCAGGCTTTTGACATGTAGCAGCCATGTGCAGGAAAGCTCTGAGATCTGTAAACTCCTTCTCAACAAGCGCCACCTAGGTATCACAGATAGGATCACGTTTCCAGTATCGTTAGGTGCCCGAGAACCATATCACAGATGAGTTCACCTACGATCTCAAGTACGGAGGCACCCGCAAAGGACCGTGTCAATTCCAAGAATGGCTTCAACTTTCCCTCAATAACTATCTCATCGAATGCAACGATGCTCCTGGGTGCTTCTGGGAGAGCTGTCGCAGCAGGTGGAGTAGTTGGTGGAGGCGACTGTGGAGGCGCAATATAGGAATTCGGACTGGGTTCATCCCTCGGATCTTCAGCTTTGGGAGCATATTGAAATCCTTGGACATTCGCTAGGTCTTCGATCCGTGAGGTTGCTGCTTCCAGCCTACCATTATAAGAAGGTAAATGAATCATTGGGAACAAGGGTATTTGCACAGCACAGAGCAAGGGCACGAACCGTTTTATTATAGTGGCCAAAGAGTGTAGGCCTCCCGACATATTGGTCTACGGTACTTATCTGACGGTGACTCGGAATTACTAGTGCCAGTGAGAGGTGGTCAGTATAAATGTATACTATACCGGCATTTGCCGGTACTCTACCTAAGTACAATATCAGTGATAAACAAGCAACAAGTGCTTCTAGACTAAAGAAAATATGTAAACCAAGTCAATTCTCACGCTGCTGACTCGGACTTAGTCACTTGGAGCTCAGGCTTTTCGTTCTGAAACAATCCGAGCTTGCATATATCTATGAAACCTTTTGGTAACGTTCTGTTGACGTTCTGACAACGTTCTGACTCGTCGGGTCATTGAAATCTGTGCGCTATTCGAAGTAAGCTTCATTGATGGAAGCTGCACGCGATCGCACCATTTCTCAGCCATCATCGGCATCCTCTCGCACCTCGTTCTTTTCCCGAGCCTTCATCTTGGCTTTCTTTCGTCGTCGGCGTTCTCTCTCGCGTTCTCTTGCCCTCTGAAGTTCACCCTTCGACAATCCCGGGTTTTCGATCTTGTCCAACTGTCCGTACGCCGTTAGCCACCAGTTCCTAGGGACGAAACTGAACCAAGACACGCCTTCTCAGCAATCAGCCGACGCGCCAGACGTCTATTCAGTGCAAGAGAACGTGTTTCCTGGCAGGACACACGAATTCCGGTCGGTTTGTGTAGTAGTTGTACAGTATTCTTAGTTTTGTTAATTGATTGGCCACCCTGTTCTCCAAGGTTATGACAGAGTTTGTGGAGATGACTTCGACAACAACATACCGGTCCACTGCCTGTTGGTGATCATAGTGAGGTAAGATATCCATGTTGTGACGGCGGCCCACAATACGTACCACGCACGAAAGACTCTTCAAGATCTTCCTCCTTCAATTCGGGTACAATGCGTTGCTTATGAGCTTTTCTTAGTACAGAATAATATCGAGATACATTAGACGACGACGAATCATGATGAGCAGCTTCTGCGGAACTAAGTCAGCATGGCGTTCAGAGTTCTGACCTTGACATGAACGAGATTGACCGGCACTGACCTTTGAGCATCCTTTTCCTTCCTTCGAATGCGACGACTTGACTCTGTTGGGAGTGAATTTTTGATCGTTTCGTTCGATCCCAGCTCAGTATCCTTGGTAATTCGCAGTCCTGAATACCAACCAGGTCAGATCTGTGGTAGTTGCGGAAGAATAAATAAAGCATTGCTCGCTCCATGTCTCCTTTTCATTGTCGTCCTTTGCCTCTACTACCTTGACTGCCTGTACAATATTCTTCCTGAGCACGGTCGCAATTTCCCTTCCCAGCTTTGTTTGAGTTTCATAAGTGGTCGGGTCAGTTTCTGCCCGAGCTGCAAGCGCATCTATCCGCATCTTTAAGCGGAAAGCTGCGTCGAGATATCCGGTCAACGAATTGATACTGTTTCATATAACATTGCCTGCAGACCTTTCAAGACGGTGTCATCGCCTGTTAAAAAAAGACTTGAGTGTTGGGCATCTTCCGTTTGGAAAAATTCTCACCAGCAAACGTCGACGTAGAAGCACGAAGAAGGTCACGATACGCTGAGCGTGCAGATGCTCTCAGAGCAGGGGATATCGACATAGCACGAAGTAAAAAAATTCATGATCCGCTCGTGATCTGAGCCCAATTTAGAGTGTCATGTGACACGTGGACGCGACGCGTCTTAGTGGCGTGGCTTGTTTATTGGAACCTTCCTGAGTGTAAACTACCTGATTTTGCACACGACATGAAATAATGCAGTCTGCACGAAGCTGAGAGTAACAATGGGAATTGTGCTTCAAGTTGAAGAGAATTACATAGCCTAAACCCAGCTTGCAGCTGCTATTCTGCTATGTTTAATTTCTGCGCAAGAAGGTTCGCCGTTGATCGAAGGATTCAGGCTCGATCAAGCATTGAGAAATGTCGATCAACGTTGAT
>Ga0210383_10002306_pt1 | contig 17252 bp, 17 predicted proteins | sample IncBWC14OmetaG_FD_160072 | JGI IMG/M metagenome (GOLD analysis project Ga0210383, IMG submission 160072) | Forest soil microbial communities from Barre Woods Harvard Forest LTER site, Petersham, Massachusetts, United States - Inc-BW-C-14-O ...
CATCCCCCAAAGCTGGTTGAAGAATAAGGTTATTCTTCGATGGTACGACCGCGGCTGGTCATTCTAACCGAGTGGGTGCGCCGGCCTGCAAGAAAAGATCGGAAAAATCCCACCCCAAAAGAACCGAAGAGTGTAACGGCGCCCGCTTCGGAAAGCGGCCGCTATGATGGTTCGCAAGGGGGCTTGCAGGGGAAAGTCAAAACCCGCACCCTCAAAGCCGGAGGGTGTGGTACCCGCCGGAAGAGGAGTCGGTTGAAGAATTGCGATTGTTTTTCGGAAGAGGAGAACGATCGTCACTGGGAGGAATCAGGAAGGGACAATGAGCAATTGCTAGCGAGGCCAGACGCCCGCGGTGAAAGTGCGGATGGTGCTGAAGCCGAGGCTTTCGTAAAGTTGGACGGCGGATCGATTTTCGCTGGTGACCGTTAGAGTTAGTTCGCGAAATTTCATGGAGCGGAGTGCGTCCGCGGAAGTTTGCATCAGCATGCGCCCGAGGCCGTGCCCCTGATAACCGGGCAACACACAGATCTGCGTGGTATGGCCGACGCCCGGGGAGACTTCACTGGTCAGCACGGCGGCAATCAGCTCATCGCTGCCAGGCTGGCGAAGAACGAAGGATCCGCCGGGAACAAATTGCCCGCAGCCGGGCAGGAGAATAATATTCTTCAGAAATTTCAGCGCTCCGGCGCGGCTGCGATACTGATCGTTGATCTCGCCATCGACGTGGTTGGCGTAGCAGAGATAGATGAGCTTGGCGCAGGGATCGAAGAAACGGTCGCTCCAGCGGTCGAGGCGCATGCCGGTCGCGGCGCCCGGACGAGCGTCGGCGTGCTTGCGCAAATCGAACAACATGAATTGCCGGGTATACAGATGGAACCCCTGTTCGAGGAGCGGCGCATCGACGGGGCCGCCGAAGGGCATGAGCTGCGCTTCGATGCGAGAAAGTTGCGGAACGGCGCGCATGGAAAACAGCATGTCTTCCAACAGCCGGCGGCCAATAGGGGCTTGCGGGTAGTGCGTTGAAACGTAGAGACCACCGATCAAGCCTTTTTGCTCTTCTAAAACGTAAAACGAGTAGCCCGCCGCAGTGCCATTTTCAAAAGCGACGGAGCCGCAAAGCGCGTGAGCCTCCAGAAAGCGTTTGATGAGATCGAGCGCGCCGCGGTAGTCCCAGTGCAGCTCGTCGCGCCAATGCGACGATTCTTCGTCGAGGAGCGGCTCAAGCTGGCGCACCGTGGTTTGGCGAAGGTCAACGATGTTCATGAAGGGGCGAAGACCGGCGGGCCGTGCCGGAACACCCCATCATAGCTGGCAATGGGACGTAAATGAAGTAAGGGGGGCCAAGAGTAGTGAATCAGTTTCCAGTTATCGGGTCTATTGCCTACGCTTGGCGTATAAGCGTCCGCCTTCGTTGACTTGTCTTTGGGCACAACCTAAGATGAGCGCCAAATGGCGGACTCCGATCCACTCATCGAAAAACCCTCTCGCACTACCGTATTCTGGAAAAGATCGGCAGTGGAGGCATGGGTGAGGTCTACAAGGCCGAGGATCTGGAACTCGGCCGCTTCATCGCCCTCAAATTCCTTCCCGATGAACCGGTCCACGACCCGCAAGCCACGGAGAGGTTTCGCCGCGAAGCGCGAGCCGCTTCTGCGCTGAACCACCCCAACATCTGCACCATCTACGAGATTGGAGAAGTTGGCGGCCGGTATTTCCTTGCGATGGAACTCCTCGAGGGCAAACGCTGCGCGACCGCATCGCAGGCAAACCGCTCGAACTCGACGAACTCCTCGATTTTTCCGTGCAGATCGCCGAAGGGCTTGATGCCGCACACATGCAAGGCATCATCCACCGCGATATCAAGCCGGGGAATGTGTTTGTGACGCGGCGCGGGCACATCAAAATCCTCGACTTTGGTCTTGCCAAACTCACCCACGATCATTATCGACTCCCCGAAGGCGACGGCGCATCTGCGCTCCCCACCGTTGTGGACACCTCTCGTGACTTCCTTACGTCGCCCGGCGCCGCCGTGGGCACGATTGCCTACATGTCTCCCGAGCAGGCGCGCGGCGACCCGCTTGACCCGCGCACCGATCTGTTCAGTTTTGGTACGGTGCTCTATGAGATGGCCAGCGGACAGCGGCCCTTCGGAGGCCAGACTTCTGCAGCAGTCTCCGATTCCATTCTCCACGCTCCTCCCAGCCCGTTTCGCTCGGCAAATCCCCACGTGTCCCCTGATCTCGATCACATCATCTGCAAGGCCCTGGAAAAGGCCCCTGAGAAACGCTTCGCTTCTGCGGCGGACATGCGCGCGAAGTTGCAGAGCCTGCGCCAGCAGCGCCTCATCGAATCCAGCACGTCCATCCCGATCCGGAGAGTGGTCCGCAAACCGTCGTTTATAGTTGGCGCCTTGCTTGTGCTCGCGATATCGGGTATCTCGGCGGGCCTTCTGTACCGCCACTACGCGCGCATTCGCTGGGTACACGAGGTCGCAGTGCCAGAGTTGGAGAAACTGGCACTGGATACGAAGGGCGTGGCTTTTCGCCGACTCGCGCAGCAAGCGGAACGCTATAGCCCCGGCGATCCTGCTTTGAAACAAGTTGAAGTGAAAAATCTGTGGCCCTATCCCATCCTTACCACTCCGCAGGGAGTCGATGTCTCTTTTCGGGAGTACGGCGATCCCCACGCAAGCTGGGAATGCCTCGGTAAAACTCCCCTTGGAGAGTTGCAGTTAATTGGTGGGCAGTATGCTCTGAAGTTTGTAAAGGATGGATATGAACCGCTAGAAGTGACCAGCGAGTACAGCACGAAAGATATTATTCTCGATCCAATCGGCACGCTACCCATGAACATGGCGCACATCCCGCCCGGGGAGGTAAGCGTGGCCGGACTTGCGCCAATGCAGTTGGATGATTTTCTGATCGACAAGTACGAGGTCACCAACCTCGAATTCAAGAAATTTATCGATGCGGGTGGCTATCGCGAGGCCAAGTATCGGAAATTTCCTTTCACGAAAGATGGCCACACCCTCGTCTTTGAGCAGGCCGTGGCCCTGTTCAGTGGATAAGACGGATCGGCCCGCGCCCTCGACCTGGGACCTTGGCAACTATCCCGTGGGGCAAGATGACTATCCCGTCAGTGGCGTGAGTTGGTACGAGGCTGCAGCCTATGCCGAATTCGTTGGCAAGAGCCTACCCACTATCTACCAATGGTTCCAGGCGGCTAGCTTGGGCATCGATTCCAGCATTCTTGAGACCAGCAATTTCTCCGGGAAAGGTCCCGCTCCCGTCGGCAGTTATGGCGGCCTTGGACCCTTTGGCACGTACGACATGGCCGGTAACGTGAAGGAGTGGTGTTTCAATTCGCAGGGCAGCCGCCGATACATTTTGGGCGGGGCTTCGACCGAGCCTAAATATATGTATCAGGAAACCGACGCGCGGCCACCCCTCGATCGTTCCGCAACCAATGGTTTTCGCCTTGCAAATACATCAAGCCAGGACCGCCCCCGGAATCACAGACCTCGCAAGTTACGTTTCAGCGTATCGACTACCGCAACGCCAAGCCGGTTCCCGATGCCGTATTCCGCATCTATCAAGGACTCTATTCCTACGATCGAACGCCGTTGGACTCCAAAATAGAAGCGGTCGACGATAGCTCGCGCGATTGGCGTAGAGAGCGCATCTCGTTCAAGGCTGCGTATAACAACGAACGCGTCATCGCGTTTCTGTATCTGCCAAAAAACGTCCCGCCTCCGTACCAAACCGTGGTCCATTTCCCAGGCTCAGAGGCTCAGGATTTCCACACCACCGACTTGAATTTGTTTAACCTGGACTTCCTGATGAAAAGCGGCCGCGCCGTGCTATTTCCTATATACAAGGGGACCTACGAGAGGATCACGCACGCTACTACGTTTGGTTCGAGCGAAGAGCGCGACGAAACCATTCAGCGGTCCAAAGATTTGCGACGCTCGCTGGACTACCTCGAAACTCGATCCGATATCGACCTCCAGCGTCTCTCTTTCTACGGTTTTAGCTGGGGTGGCTGCGAAGGCCCGATTACCTTGGCGCTCAAATCCCGATTTAAGGTTGCGGTCCTCGCCGACGGAGGATGCAATCCCGACAAGACATTGCCGGAAGAGGATCCCATCAACTTCGCTCAGAACATCAAGATTCCGGTCCTCATGATCAACGGGCGATACGATTTTGTGATTCCTTTTGAAACCTGTCAGCAACCTTTTTTCCGCCTTCTGGGAACACCGCTGGCGGACAAACGCCAGGTCCTGCTGGATTCCGGCCACGGAATGCCTTTCACGCCTTGGTTCAAGGAAACCCTCGATTGGCTCGATCACTATCTCGGCCGCGTGAAGTAGATTGGGTTGGGGACGAGCTAACTCCCGATTGATTCGCACTGCAGGGAATTGACCTAATACCAAAACCAACGAGGTGGAGAGATTGAATTGAGACGCAGTCACACGGCGACGAAAAAGGGGCGTTAGTCATACGATACGGATGAGGCACAAGGGGCGGCGGTTGCGGAATTGACGATTGGATGGTGTGCTAGCATGCGAATTGTCGCGTTGATATCCGTAGTGTCGGACCTGCACTCTTATGGCGCAGACCCTAATGGCGAATTTCTCGGAACTCCGCTCTCCCATGCGCTGGTACATCAAACTGATGACGGCGGTGCTGGCGCTGGTGTTTTTTGCGGTGCTGGCAACGCTGGCAATTGCGGGTTTCCTGGTGTACAGGATCATCAAGCCGCAACGCACCAGCAGCGAGATCAATATGCAGAGTTTTCCCGGGCGACCGGACGCGGTGCAGTTCATCGTGCCGGGCGCGGTCGGGACGCGTGAAGGTTGGTTCTTTCCTGGATTTCGTGGCGCCTCCACGATCATCCTTTGTCATGGATATGGGTCGAGCAAGGGCGAGCTATTGACGCTGGTTTCCGCGCTGCAGGATCATCAGTACAACGTGTTCGTATTTGATTTTACGGCGCACGGCGCGAATTCCGGAATTACGTCGTTTGGTTATCGCGAGGCCGACGAGGTGCGTGCGGCCATCGACGCGGTGGCCTCGCGGAACGACGTCAATCCGGCCAGCTTTGGTTTGTGGGGATACAACCTTGGCGCGTACGCTGCCCTGCGCGAGGCGGAGGGCGACCAGCGGGTGCGGGCGCTCGTGTTGGACTCCGTGTACGACTTGCCGGAGCAGATGGTCAAGGTGGGCGTGGAACGCCAGGGTCTGGGCGGATTTCCGCTGATGACCAAGTCGGCGGAATTCAGCTTTCAGTGGTTGAATCACCAGTATCGCGGCGAGCTTCCGCTCTCGAACACGAGGCGGATGCAGTCTCTGGCGGGCGTGCAGAAATTGTTTATTAATGCCGCGGATGAACCGGCACTCGGTGACATTACCCGGCAAATGTATTTGAAGGCGCCCGAGCCGAAGGACCAGGCAAACATCGGGCACGGAAACTTCGCGGACATGGGCGATGACGACAAGCGCGCGTACGAGAACCGCGTGGTGAGTTTCTTTTTATTGAGGTTGCCGCCTACCGGGGGCGCTGCTCACTAGCGCTTCGGCGTGAGATGCAGCAGCTCGAAGTCATCGATTTTGTCGACCTCTCCCCACAAACTGGAGCAAGTCAAATCGGCGGGCATTTTCGAGCACGGCAACCGTGCGGTTGTGAGCACGTAGGATTCACGTGATGAATCGTGGTCCCATTCCTGCAAATCGGTCCGCAGATAAAAGTTCAGTCCGTAGAGAGTACTTCGCTTGATCCCGGCGACTCGTAAATCAGCTAAAGGCACACGGTTGGCCTGGAGTTGGTAGGCAAGATAGCGTGGAGACAAAATCGAAACTGGGGTGAAGGGCAAGAATTCGTCGACCAGAGAGAAAGCTAGAAGGATCAGCAGAATACCCGCAACCAGAGCGGCGCTTCGGCGAGAGAACAAGAAAAAAACACCCAGCATGCAGTTTGCCAGCGCAAACGCGATCAGAATCAATCCCAACAAAGGAGCGAAGGCGATCAGGTTCTTAAACAATCGCTCGTCGGTCACTTTCATCGCCAAGCCGGCAAATAGCATTGCCGCAGCGAGCGATGCGAGTCCGAAGGAGCGATGTTTCGTCGACGCCAGAGATGTGGCCGAGCGAGCGAGAATGAGTCCGATTGCGGGGACGGCGGGCAGGATATAACCGGGCAGCTTGGATCGAGAAATCGTAAAAAATGCCACGCAAAATCCCGCCCAGCACAACTGAAAGCAAGTAAATGCGCTAACTCGCCTGGTCTGACTTAGGCGCCTCAGTCCAACGATCAGAGTCCAGACCAGCGCGGCGGTCCACGGCAGGAACGCCAGAACGATGATTTCCGCGTAGAACCACCATGGCTGGATGTGCTGGAATTCAGGCGTCAGGAAGCGTTTGAAGTTATGCTCAATGATGAAAACGCGGAGAAAGTCCGGGTTGCGGAGCGCGCACAAAACGTACCAGGGCAGGGCGGTCAGGCAAAAAACAACGATCCCGACGGGGTGAAGCAGGCGGAGAGTGTCACGCCAGCGTTTAGTGGCCAACGCCCAAAAGAAGACAGCTCCACCGCACAAGATAATCGCCGCCGGTCCTTTGGCGAGCATCGCGCGTCCCAGAAAAAACCCGAAGAGAGCGGAGGCGAGGAAGGTAGTGCGGTTGGCCAAGATCGTCGAGGAGAACGAACGTGGTACTACCTCGACCTCCGGCCCTGAATCTCGACTCGCAAAGGGCACCAGGCCTAGCAGAACTACTGCCGCGACCATGGCGCACGTAAGCGTCCCGCCGAAAGGCATATCCGTGGCAGCGGCGTGAGAGAAACCGATCATTCCGACCGTTGTCGGTAGTAGCAGGAGCAGCCAGCGCGCGGTTCCCACGCCGTAAACTCGCCAGGCAAGCCACGCGAGTGCCAAGGTCCCCATCAAAGCGGAAAGCGCACTGGGAAGGCGGGCTGCGGCTTCGGTGACGCCGAAGAGTTTGAAGCTGACCGCGGCACCCCAATAATAGAGAGGTGGCTTCTCGAACCAAGGCTGGCCGTACAGGCGGGGAGTGATCCAATCACCGCTCTCGGCCATGTCGCGGGCGATCCATGCGTAACGCGGTTCGTCGGGGCCGACGAAACCGATCGTGCCGAGATGGCTGAAATAGCAAACGTAAAGAGTGATGAGGATAAGGACGAGCCACCCGATGCGGGCGGCTAAACTTTTTGTGGTCGCGGGCGGCGGCGAGGGCGGATTCGTCTCCACGGGCCGAGTCTAGCACGACAATCCACTCCGACTTGACGCAGGCGCACAATCTCGTGCCTGAGCACGAGGCGGTAACTTCGAACTGGCGGGACCGAAGCGACCGAATGCATACTGTCGCGCGTCGGGGATTTGTAGCAGACATGGGAGACGATGAGGGAGTGGCTTGAATATGCGGTGGTGTGGGCGATGCTCAAGTCGCTGGGCGCTCTGCCGCGCCGGACGGCGCGACATCTGGCTGCAACCGTTGCACGCGCTGTCTATAGCTTGCTGCCGAAATTGAGGAAAACGGCGGAATTCAATCTACGGCTCGCGTTTCCTGAGTGGGATGAAGCGCAACGCCAAGCCACCGTTCGCGGCATGGTCCAAAACCTTGGATGGATGGCTGCGGAGTTCGCTCGGCTGCCGCGGTACACCAAACGGAACATCGAGCGAGTTGTGATTCTCGATGGGCACGAGAACTTTCTGGAGGGCCAGCGACGCGGCAAAGGCGTTTTATATTTGACCGGGCATATCGGCGCGTGGGAGCTATCGTCCTTTGCCCACGCGCTCTATGGGTTTCCGCTGCACTATATGGCGCGTCCGCTCGATAACCCTCGAGTGGACGGCCTGGTCAATCGCTATCGGTGTTTGTCAGGAAACCGGCCCGTCTTCAAGAATGAATCGGCCCGCGTACTGCTGAAGATCCTGCGCGATGCGGGAACCGTTGGTATTCTGGCGGATCAGAACACCATGCCTGAAGAAGGCGTGTTCGTGGATTTTTTCGGAACGTCCGCTTGTACGACAACGGGCCTCGCACGCGTCGCCCTGCACACGGATGCAGCGGTGGTGCCTGGGTATGCGTTTTGGGACCCGCAAATCGCAAAATACCGGCTGCGATTCGAGCCGGCGGTTGAATTGAGTCGAAGCGGCGACACGGAGCGCGATGTGTTGGTCAACACCCAGAAGTTTACAAAGGTGATCGAGGAGATCGTTCGAGAGCATCCAGATCAGTGGGTCTGGGTGCATGCGCGGTGGAAGACGCGGCCAAAAGGCGAAGCACCGCTTTATGATTTCTTAAGTTGACCGGGGAATGCGTCAGAACGTTCAACAAAGACGTGGGTGAATGCGATGAGCAGGACGGCACAGCAACTAGTGGCGGAGATTGGTGTAAGGATTGAGGGCGACGGCGCGGTGGAACTGCGCGGAGTGGCCGCCCCGGAACGCGCCGGACCACACGACCTTATTTATGTGGACGCCGCGAAAAACGCATCGCGCGCAGTGGCATCCGCCGCCCTCTGCGTGATCGCGACAGATGGTGTCCCGATCGCAGGCAAGACGCTGTTGCGACACGCACATCCGAAAGTCGCGTTCGCGAAAGCAGCTGCGGTGTTGTTGGGCCAGGCTCCAATCGCCTCGGGCATTCATCCCACCGCTCTCGTGGCGCCGCTGGCACGGATTGCGGCCGGGGTCAGCATCGGGCCGTACGCGGTGATCGGAGAGGACGTGCACGTCGGAGAAGGCACGCAGATCGGCCCTCATAGCGTGGTCGCGGCGGGATGCTGGATCGGTGCAAACTGCCGAATACATCCGAGAGTCACTCTGTATGGCGGCGTGCGCGTGGGTGACCGCACGGAGATTCACGCTGGAGCGGTGATCGGCGCGGATGGATTTGGATACGCGCGCGGCGAAGGGCGCTATTGGAAATTTCCGCAGATCGGCATCGTAGAGATCGGCGACGACGTAGAGATTGGTGCGAACACCACGATTGACCGCGGTTCGCTCGACGATACCCGCATCGGCGACGGCGTGAAACTGGACAATTTAGTTCATGTTGGCCACAACTGTCATATCGGGGCACACACGGTGATTGCCGCACTGACCGGGATTTCCGGTTCTTGTGTTTTTGGCAAAAACGTCGTGATTGGCGGTCAAGCTGGCTTTGGGGAACAGGTCCATTTGGAAGATGACGCGGTGATTGGCGGACAGTCGGGCGTTCTCGGCGGCAAAATTGTTCGAAGCGGGCAAACGGTTTGGGGGACGCCCGCGCGCTCGCTGGATAAGTTCAAGGAGCAATATGTGTGGCAGGCGAGGCTCCCGGAGCTCGCGGCGCGCATCAAAGAATTGGAGACCAAGCTAGAGAAAAAGTAAAAGAAATGCGGCTCACTCCGGTGGCCGTAAAATCCTTTGTAGGGGCGGGGCTAGCCCCGCCCGGCCAACACGTCCGGCGAAAACGCGTCAGGTGTTCGTGGGCGTTGCAATCGACTATAGAGAGAAACGACGGCCCGTAAGGGCACCCAGCGTTTCCTTTACGGAGTACGGCGGGACGCTCTTAACGGTGATTATGGCGACGGGCGAACGCAATTGGCGAGTGATTGTGGTCGGCGGGCACACGCGGAGCATCGGCAAAACGCAACTGGTGTGTGACGTCATAGCAGCCTTTCCGAAGGCGAATTGGGTCGCCGGCAAGATTACTCAGTATGGTCACGGGGTCTGCGCGCAAAACGGTGAGAATTGTGATTGCGCCCCGGACGAACATATTTGCGCCATCAGTTGGGAGAAGCGCGACGACACCGGAACCGATAGCGCTCGATTTCTGGCGGCAGGCGCTCGGCGATCGTTTTGGCTGAGAACGAAGCAAGGGTTTCTGGCCGAAGGCATGCCGCTCTTGCGCAACGCGCTGCGTGAAATAGATGCAAATGAGGGCAGCGAACCCGCCAACTTGATCCTGGAGAGCAACACGTTGTTGCAATTCCTGAAACCGTCACTGTATTTGATGGTGGTGCATCCGGGGAAAGCCGACTTCAAGGAGTCGGCGCACTTGCAAATCGATCGCGCGTCGGCCTTTGTACTGAGGGAACCGTTGTCGAGCGACATTCCCGGTGGGCAAACCACTTCTAGTTGGACCGGTGTCCCGCTCCAGTTGCTGCGGGGTAAGCCGCAATTTCTGCAACGAGAGAACGAGCCGTTGCCAAGCGGCCTGGCCCGAACAGTGCGCGAAACACTTGGTGCCCAATCCTCGGCACTAGGCATCAAACTGTGAACGTAGCTGCATCTTAGCGGTTGACCGCTGGTCGCGGGATAGAGATAATTCAGTAGTACTCGTGTAACCTGGAATTCTTAGACGTAGGCCATTGGCCCGGAAGTATCTGAAGGTACGTGGGTTAGAGCTCGTAGTCGAATCATCGTTTTTCGCGCTGGGGGACTTTGTTGTCAGCTGGTACTCGCATCGGACTCGACGCCGCTACCGCTCCATTCAGCGGTCAGAGCTGGGCGTGGCGACTTGAGCAGGCCATTGAGCGGGGTGCTGACCACTTGCTTTCTCTCCAGTTCGAGCCGGGTTACTGGCTTGGCGAATTGGAAGCGGACAGCACCCTCGAATCCGACTACATCTATTACCTGCACGTCCTGGGCAAGGCCGATCCAGCACGGGTTGCCAAGCTTGCGAATTATGTCCGCCAGAAGCAGTTGCCAGATGGCGGCTGGAGCATTTATCCCGGCGGTCCGTCTGAACTCAACGCGACGTGCAAGGCCTATTTCGCGCTCAAGCTGGCTGGCGACAATCCCAAATCGGCACGCATGATCGATGCCCGCGAAACCGTCCTGCGGCTGGGCGGCCTGGAGCGCTCCAATTCTTACGTGCGGTTTTATCTGGCAGTGACTGGCGCGCTTGGCTGGGAGATGGTGCCGTCCATCCTGCCCGAGATGATGCTCCTGCCGAACTGGTTTTACCTCAACATTTACGAGATGTCTTCGTGGACGCGCGGGATTGTAATCCCGATGGCGATACTTTCTGCCCTGCGCCCGAACTGGCGCTTGCCGGAATTTGCGCACGTCGATGAATTGTTCAAGGATCCCAAGCAAAAAACGGCCGCGTTTGACTGGAGCGACCAGCTTATCTCGTGGAGAAATTTCTTTCTCGCCGCAGATCGCGCCATGAAGCTATACGAGAAGCTGCCATGGAAGCCGTTGCGCCAGCGCGCCCTCCGCGAAGCGAAGTCCTGGCTTCTGGACCATCTGGAACGGACCGAAGGGCTCGCAGCCATCTATCCCGCGATGATGAATTCCATTTTCGCTCTGATCGCGCTGGGGCATGGTCCCGACGATCCACTGACTGCCCGCGAGATCCGCGAGTTCGCGCGTTTTGAGATCGAAGAAGAAGACACCATTCGCATGCAGCCGTGCGTTTCTCCGGTGTGGGACACCTGCATCGCGATGGTGGCGCTGGAAGAAGCTGGAGTGCCGGCCGATCATCCCGCGCTGGTGAAATCGGCAGAGTGGATTTTGTCGAAGCAGGTTCTCGGCGCTGGCGACTGGCAGGTTAAGAACAAGGACGCCGCGCCCGGCGGCTGGGTCTTCGAGTTTCGCAACGATTTTTATCCCGATGTGGACGACACCGCGTTCGTCCTGATGGCCCTGCAGCGCGTTAAATTCCCGGATCCTGCGCGTATGGAGGCAGCCGTTCGCCGCGGCATCCAGTGGCTGCTGAGCATGCAGAATCGTGACGGCGGCTGGGCCGCGTTCGATCGCGACAACAGCAAGGGCTTCCTCTGCAACATTCCGTTTGCCGATCACAACGCGATGCTCGATCCCTCCACCGCCGACGTGACCGCCCGCGTGCTCGAATGCCTTGGGCGCTTTGGCTGGAGCGCAAATCATCCTGCTATCCAGCGCGCTGTGGAATTTTTGCTAAAGGATCAGTGTGAGGATGGCTCGTGGTTTGGCCGTTGGGGCGTCAACTACGTCTATGGCACCAGTGGCGTGCTGCGCTCGCTGGAAACGGTCTCGCTGACAGCGAAGGAATATTGCCAGCGCGCCGTAAGATGGCTGCGTTCCGTGCAGAAGCCCGACGGCAGCTTCGGCGAGTCGCTGCGCAGTTACACCGAGCCGCAAACCAAGGGTGAGGGTCCGAGCACCGCCTCGCAAACCGCGTGGGGCTTGATCGGTTTGCTTGCGGGCGCGGAAGCCAGCGACCCCGCAATCCAAAAGGCAGTTTCCTACCTCGTGGACGAGCAAAACGCCGACGGCTCCTGGAGCGAGAGCGAATTTACGGGTACGGGCTTCCCGTGCGTCTTCTATCTGAAATATCACCTATATCGCAATTCGTTTCCGCTCTACGCGTTGGCAAGGTTTCGCAATCAGACGCAAGAAACCAAACAATTCTGCGCTATGACCTTTCAGCCGGCCGAATTCCGGCTGCGCAGCGGATTCTAGAGCCTCGAATGCGGTTTCCTTTACGGCTGACCGCGGACCTTGGCTTCAACCTGGCCCTGCGCTCTCTACGGTTGCAGCGCAATCGCCCCTTGATCGAGAGCGTGACTCCTGATGGAAACTTACGGTCTCGTTCGCCGATCGTTTGGATTGGGGGTCCCGAGCCTCTGGACGTACGGGAAACGCCACGCGTTGTGAATTCTTTGGCTGCTGCCGGACGCCATGTGTTTTTACCGACCACTGGTGTTTTGCTGCGCCTCCGCATCCATGAGTTTCAGCCGTCGCCGCGCCTGCACTTGACCATCTGCTTTGACGGTGCCGAGTTGGCACACGATGGACGCGCGGGTCGACAAGGCGCGTTTCGCGATGCGCTCGAGAGCGTTCGCACGGCGAGACTGTCTGGCTTCTTACTGTGCGCACAGTTGGTTTTGCACGCCTCGTCTGAGTGCTCTGAAATAGAGCGACTCCACGGTGAACTTCGCAGGCTTGATTTTGATGGCTTCCTGATTTCACCTGCGTCGCCCGTGAGTCAAGAATTGCGAACAAGTGTTGTGGCGCTGCGCCGCCGGCTTCTCAGCCGCCGTTGGGCGCTGCTATCAAGTTTGCTGGACTCTCTTCAGTCGCCGTTGACTCGTGCGATTTCGTCGCAAAAATCGACATGGCGTCCGCGCGAGATCGCTTCGCAACTACCGCAACGTAGCTGCGAAGAAGGCGTGCAAGCTCCATGACCACACTCGTTACCGGCGCGGCGGGCTTTCTCGGCAGCCACATAGCCCGCCAGTTGGTCGCGCGCGGCGAAAGCGTGCGCGTACTGCTTCGCCCTTCCAGCCAGAACCGCGCCATCGCTGATCTCTCGCTCGAATATGTCACCGGCGACCTGCGCGACACCGCTTCCCTGGATCGTGCGCTGAAAGGCATAAAGCGCGTGTTTCACGCGGCCGCGGACTACCGTCTGTGGGCCAAGCATTCGCAAGACATTTACGATTCCAACGTCGGCGGCACGAAAAATATTCTGGCCGCATCCAAGCGCGCCGGTGTCGAGCAATTTGTCTACACCAGCACGGTCGCGACGATCGCCGTAGACCGCCCCTCGCAGCCCAACGAGTCCACCGATGCCAAACTCGAAGAAATGATCGGCCACTACAAGCGCTCCAAGTGGATGGCGGAACGCGAGGCCTTGAACGCCGCGAAGGAAGGCTTGCCAGTGATCGTGGCCATGCCGACGACACCTGTCGGCCCGTGGGACTGGAAACCCACGCCCACCGGAAAGCTCATCGTCGATTTCCTGAACGGCAAGATGCCGGGCTACGTGGACACTGGCCTCAATTTCGTTGGCGTAGAAGAATGCGCCGCCGGACATTTGCTGGTAGCCGAAAAAGGCAAAGTCGGCCAACGCTACCTGCTAGGGGGCGAGAATCTCACCCTCAAGCAAATGTTGGATGCTCTTTCGAAAATTACGGGCCTGCCCTCGCCGAGCCTGAAGATTTCGCACGGTGTGGCGCTTGGCGTGGCCTACGCCAGCACGATCTTTTCCCGCTTGCTTGGCAAGGAGCCTGGCATTCCCGTGGAAGGCGTAAAGATCGCGCAGCACAAAATGTTTGTAGACTGCGCCCGCTCGCAGCGCGAACTCGGATTCACGGCGGGCCCGGTCGCCGCAGCGTTGGAACGCGCGGTACGATGGTACGAAGCGAACGGCTATGTCACGCCACGCAGAGCGAAGCGAATCATCCGCGCCGCCGCGTAACCTTTGTATCGAGCGACAACCAAGGTGCATCTGATACGGCAATGCGAGTCCTCGTAACTTTTGCGATTGATGCAGAATTCGCTCCCTGGCGTGCGCTCAGAGCGTTCAAGAAAGCGCGAATCAATTCGGGACATTGGTCTGGAGGGTTGGAAGTCCAGGAGACTCAGATCGGCGACTGTGCCGTGTGGGTATTCTTGACTGGAATTGGAATTAAGGCTCTCGATTTTGGCTTGGTCAGTTGCCTGAAAGACGCCGGGTTGAGCCTCGTCGTGTCATCGGGTCTCGCTGGCTCACTCAAAACGGAATATATCCTAGAAGATATCGTGGTTCCTAGACGAGTGGGTGACTTGAGAGATGCCAGCGGTATCCCTGCGACGGCGGGACTAGTGCTTTTAGCAAAGCGCCGGGGAGCGAAAGTTGTCGATACACTGTTGACCGCTGATCATATTGTCGAGACACGTGAGGAAAAACATCGCCTCGCTGTTTTCGCTGATGTCGTCGACATGGAGTCTAGGCATGTGATGTCCGGATTTACTAGCGAGAACTTGCCGGTGGCTACCATTAGGGCGATTAGTGACTCGTCAGAAGAGGATCTTCCCATTGATTTCGCGAAGTGTCTTACGCCACGGGGCCGAATAAAAAGAGGTGCTTTCTTGAAGGAGTTGGTTGGACACCCCGCTAAATTGGTGCAACTGGTTCGATTCGGTCGCCAGAGCAGAAATGCATCGAAAGGGCTTGCGGTTTTTCTTGATGGCTTCATCGAGGCTCTGACCCCGGACGTGCTTCAAAAGGAACTGGTAGAGGTTTCAGCCCAATGAGTGGCACGCACACTATCGCGGATATGGCCAGGTCGCTTGGCCCCATCCCCAAGACCATGCGAGCCGGCGTCTTCCGCGAAAAGGGCATCGTTCGTGTCGAAGAAGTCCCCGTCCCGGAAGTGGGCGCCGGCGAAGTTTTGATCAAAGTCGTCGCGTGCGGCATCTGCGGCACCGACATCAAGAAGATCTACCAGCGTTACGTCGAGCCTCCGCAAATCCTCGGCCACGAACTTGCCGGCACAGTGGTCGCGGTCGGCCCTGGCGTTACCAAATGGAAGCCGGGCGACCGCGTGATGAGCTTCCATCACACTCCATGTGATGCCTGTTTCTACTGCAAGAACCGCCTGTTTTCCCAGTGTAAGCAATACAAAACCACCGGCCTGACCGCGGGCTTCACCCCCAACGGTGGCGGCTTCGGTGAATACGTCAAGGCTATGCCCTGGGTCGCGGAGCGCGGCATCGTCGCCTTGCCTGACAACGTCAGCTTCGAGGAAGCTACCTTCATCGAGCCGATTAACACCATTGTTAAAGCGGTGCAGAAAGCGCGTGTGGCCAAGGGGGAAACCGTTCTGGTGCTGGGATGCGGCCCTATCGGCCTACAGCTCCTGATGGTCGCCAACCTCGAAGGCGCCAAGCTTTACACCAGTGACCCCATTGTACAGCGCCGTACAAAGAGCCTGACGCTAGGCGCACTTGAGGCATTCGACCCTACCAGTGGTAAGCTTATGGAAGACATAAAAGCCAGGACCGAAGGCCGGGGGGCCGACGCGGTTCTGGTCGCGGTAGCCCATCCGGCTGTCGTGGTGGATGCCTTGGCGACAGCAAGACCCGGTGGACGCATCTTACTCTTTGCCGCGAACGACCCGGTAACCAGGATCGAGTTTCCAGCAGCGGCTGTGGGGATCGACGAGAAAGAAATCCTGGGTAGCTATAGCGCGGCAGTAGACATCCAAGAGTCGGCCGCCGAACTAGTGCTTTTGCGGAAACTGCCGGTGATGGATATCGTCACCCACCGGTTCCCGCTGGATAGAATCCAGGAAGCGCTGGATCTCGCGGCCCGGCCCACGGCGGAGTCTTTAAAGATTCTGATCACGCACGCATGAGAACAACCACCACAAGAAAGCCCGATTATTTCGGCGAAGAAGCCGCCGCGGTTGTACGCGCGCTCGTTCCGTCGAAAATGACCGCGGCCGTGCTCTACGGCAGCGAAGACTTGCGCATCGAGAAAATCGACGTCCCTGCGATAGCAGCGGACGAAGTGCTCCTGCGGGTGCGGCTAGCGTTAACCGACGGCACCGACCTGAAAGTATGGCAGCGCGGCTACCACGCCCGCATGATCCAGCCGCCCGCTGTTTTCGGTCACGAAGTCGTGGGCGAAGTTGCAGCAGTCGGCAAACGCGTCGATGCCCGTTGGCGGATCGGTCTCCGGGTTGTTGCGGCAAATTCCGCGCCATGCCTGCGCTGCTATCACTGTCGTCGCGGACAGGAAAATCTCTGCGAGGATCTGCTCTTCAACAACGGCGCGTATGCCGAGTATCTGCGCATTCCAGGGCGCATCGTCATGGAAAACATGCTGGAGGTACCGCATTCCGTAGACGACGGCAGCGCGGCCCTGGTCGAGCCGCTCGCCTGCGTGCTCCGCGGAATTCACGAGATGGAAGTGCGCACCGGCGACACCGCTGTGGTCATCGGCTGCGGTCCCATCGGGCTGAAGTACATTCGGATGCTATCGCGCCGTGGTGTGCGCGTAATCGCCCTCGCCAGGCGAACTACCTCGCTCGAACTTGCCCGGCGGTTGGGCGCGGCGGCCACCATCAATGTCAGCGCCGTCAAAGACCTCGTCGCCGCTGTAAAAGACCTGACCGAAGATCGCCGCGGCCCCGATTCCGTCGTCGAAGCCGCCGGCAATCCCGCAACCTGGAAGCAAGCTTTGGACATGGTGCGCCGCGGAGGAGTCGTCAATTTCTTCAGTGGCTTGCCCTCTGGCACCTTCGTCGAAATCGAGCCCGCCGAAATTCACTATTCCGAAATTAGGATTATCTCGCCGTTTCACCACACGCCGCGCTTCATTCGCGAAGCCCTCGAAGCTATCCGCCGCGGCGACATCCTGGCTCACGACTTTGTCACCGAAGAGATCAGCCTGAACGAGCTACCGCAAGCCTTCCAGCGCATGAAGTCTCGCAACGGCGAAATGAAGCTAGCCGTCCGCCCGTGACATCCATTAATCGACGTCCCGACC
>Ga0210383_10002307_pt1 | contig 17242 bp, 19 predicted proteins | sample IncBWC14OmetaG_FD_160072 | JGI IMG/M metagenome (GOLD analysis project Ga0210383, IMG submission 160072) | Forest soil microbial communities from Barre Woods Harvard Forest LTER site, Petersham, Massachusetts, United States - Inc-BW-C-14-O ...
GCGTCCAGAGTTCTGCGACTCATCTTCCGATTCTGTTCACGACACCGACGAAACCTCGGGTAAAATCAGCAGCACGCGCCCGTAGCTCAACTGGATAGAGCATCTGCCTTCGAATTCTTCGCGCACCAAGAATCAATAACTTAGAGGGAGTACGATGAAATGAGACTGATTGCTACAAGTGCTGCGCTTAAGGGAGTTTAGGGTGCGAGAACCTACTGACGGTAGTACTCAGTAGGGTTTGGTGGTAGGCACAAAAATGGGCACAGCGCTCTACGCATCAAGTTGCAGAATAAGGCGGTAAAGAAAGAGTCCTCGGCGCTGCTAACTATCGGAAGGGGTTGGGAGTCCCCAGTTTCGACCGGCCTAAAAGGAAGCTCGGGTACAGCCAGAAAATTTTCCTGCACGCTAATTTTTTTTCGCTTGCTGTTTTCACGGCTCACCTTACGCACATTAGGATTTTCGGTGAAACTTTCATTTCATCTCTGTCAATGTCCAAGAACGTGACTAACCGACCGCAAGAGCGTCATGAAGGTCAGAAATAGGGAACGCGCGGTTTCTGGGGGAAGCGCCGCAAAGAGAATGTAACCCAGTATTGCTCCAATGAACGCGTTGCGCCAATCAATCCGACCGAGGCGACCGACTGCATCAACGAGGTAGTCAATCTTCGCGCTTAAAATTTCCATCTCCGGCTCAGAAAGCGAATACGTACGCTTAACGTGCGTCTCCACCTCTCGGAGTCGGCGCTCTATATCCTTTTGTTCCTCTGGAGTGAACGGCGTATTCTCGTTGGCCTCACCGGATGTACCTCCGAGCAGTTCGGCCTCGCCCCGCAACTCGGCCCACAAATCTGGCGTGCAAAGGTCGAGCTTGACCTCTTTAAGCCACGTGTTAATGCGCGTAATCAAAGCTTCCCAGCTATATGCCTCGTAAGGCCATTCCGAGCCGTCCCCGACTAGGCAGCGCGTGGCATAGCGTCCTGCATGGCCACCAATGACGAAATACGACGTAGACCACCTGTGTTTGAGGCGGACTTCCGCATCGCTATCCTCCAACTCGAAGTCTTTCGGGTCGAGTCCGACGCCTTGAATGGCCTCGAAGACCTGGTTCTTCTGCCACTTCTGCACCTGCATTTCCCCTCCCTGCTACTTGGCGAAGCCGCCGACGTGCCGTCCGTTTTACTGGCCAAGCGGACTTGGGTTCCCCACACGTCATTTACGGTCGCAATCGATATATCAGGTAGAACCAGAAGCCGTTCCATGCAACTACGACAATACGTGACAGCAGACGGATACGCGGCGTCGGCGGTCCGCTTGATAAAGCCCTTGAAAAACCCCATGCAAATTCGTTCGCGGCGGGGAAAGTCCCAATCATCAATACACCCAATGACAGATTGCGTGCCCACGCGTGGTGCCAGAAAAGGCCCATACCTGCGACGAGAGTTGCGGCGGAGAGAATCATCACGCTAGTTTGAGCACCGATTTTGTATGCGGTGCTACGCGCTTCGAATTCGGGGTGGGTCGGACCTATTGGGAGCAGTGGCAAGACGAGTCCAATGATTCCAATCACGACCATATATGCGGACGCGATTCGAAGGCTGGACGGGAAGGAAGACAGCAATTGGGTAGGCAGCAATTCCAAGTTCCGCATTTTATCTCATGCGTAAAGAGAGAGGCCACTACCTTGTTATATTATGCAACGGCTAACACTGATTGTGGGTTTGGACCTGCCTTAAGCAGCGAAAAACCATCGTTTCCGGCCACTTTGACCGGCTTTAACCCTGATATTTGGCACTCCGCAGGGACGCGCAATTACTTCGCGTAAATTGTGGTTTTGAGCGCTTTTCGCCGGTCGGAGCAGTTTCGGATTTACTGGGTCCGAAACTCGCTAAAGTGCCTTAAACATCAAATCCGGCGCACAACGTCGTGGAATCGAATTACGTGGTTAAGGCCGGCGTCCCACTTGGGACATTTTGAATTGGTCGGCACGTTCCTGATGCGTACCGAAACTTGAACGGAGTCTTGGATTCAGCGGAACACATTCTCAATGTCGGTTACTTCCGCCCAATCCCGCCCTCTCTCGGTAGACTTCAGACGCAGCTTGAAAAATCCAACCTGTGTTCCCCTCTTCCAAGACCCGAGAAGTACTTCCCGTGCATGATGGCGTTTCGCTACCTGACGCAACCGGCTTACATCGTCGGCTGTTGGAATAGCGGCGTTACCGCCCTTCACTTGAATCAGGATTAATTGCAAGTCGTCTCCGCGCTTCACGCCGAAACGTGGTTTCCTATGGTCCTTTCGAACAGCCAAAAGGTCTACTACACCCACTGATTCGCCGCCCGACACTCCACAAAACGTGACTAACTGCCAGCGGGTTCGTGCCAGAACTCGGCGGATGCGTACCTTCGTCATTGTTACCGCCCATTTCGCGGTCTTCGCTGCCTTCTTTTGTGCTTTTTTCCAGCTAACCGGTCTGCGTGGCACCTGTTTCACCGTCGTCGAAGACTTCACGCCCTGCATTCTACGTCATCCGCTGCCAAAGCTTGACAATTCACAGTCTCGGAGACTATCGTCCGTCTACTCCTGGTGGAATAACCCCTAAGTAAGATTGCAAAACTGTTATGAAAGGAACCACATGGTGCACCGTTTCTTAAGCGTGTTTTGCTGTGTTCTCGTTACATTTCCGATAATCGAAGCACCTACCGCTGCTCAGCAGAACAGTACCCCAGCCGCGCCAGAACAGGCTCAACTGACAACATGCAAACAGCCGTGCTTGGAAGACGGTACCCCGATTAAGTTGCGAATTGCGCAGACCGTTTCTTCAGCGGACGCCCACGTTGACGACCGCGTGGAATTTGAAGTTCTCGAAGAAGTCAGAATTCAGGGCGTGTTAATTATCCCGAAAGGTGGCATCGCGCTGGGAACGGTCACAGAAGCGCAGCCTAAAAGGCGAATGGCACGGGGTGGCAAACTTGAAATCGTCATGGATTCAGTCCGGCTTGCTGACGGGGAAAAGGCCGCGCTCCGAGCTACTAAGGGCGGTTCAGGGGGCGGACATACTGGAGCGATGACGGCCGGTATCGTGGCAACCGCTCTGATTTTCTGGCCAGCCGCTCCGTTCTTTCTTTTTATCCATGGGAAAGACATCACGATTCCGAAGGGCGCGGAAGTTCCAACGTTCGTGAACGGGAACATGCCGTTGGACCTGGCGAAGTTTCAACAAGCCGCGTCACCAACTCAACAGGTCCAGACGAATCCGCCACCATCGGGTGTATTGCCAAGTTCTGTAAGCCAAGCCAGCACCGACGCTCAACTTGAAGTTACGTCCAATCCCAGTGGCGCGGATGTCGAGTTGGACGGGAATTTTGTGGGCAACACTCCTTCCAGTATCGGTGTTTCGACGGGCGACCACACGGTCAGTGTGAAAAAGAGCGGATACAAGCTTTGGGAAAGGAAAATCAAAGTCAGTAGCGGCAGGGTGAATATTTCTGCCGAACTGGAAGCGGGAATTAACCAGATTTCGGCTGGCGCAGCCGCCACCGCAACACCGGCATCACATCCAGTCGCGGTTCCCACAGCGGCCCTTGAAACAGCCAGCCCTGGCACTCAACAGAATCTCGGTGCTGTTTCCTTTACGTCCGACCCAGCAGGAGCGGAAGTTTACGTCGACAATTCCTCCGTTGGGAAAACTCCGATTACGCTGAGCCTAAAAATCGGGCCGCACTACGTTCGCATGTTTATGAATGGCTATAAGAATTGGTCGCAGCAAGTCACGGTGACAGCCGGTTCGGAAGTGAAGCTAACGGCCGCATTGGAGAAATTCAACTAAAAAATATCCGTAATTCTCTGACGAAAACTTCACGATGAGCATCCTTACGAATTATCAGAGACGGCTAGTACGCGAGCTTCGAGAAATCTATGGCCTGCTTTCCCTCGATTTTTACGACATCAAGCTATACGACAAAGCGCACCGGAGTGTGCGCCTTGAACTAATGCGAAGAGCGGTAGCAAGGGCACATGTTATTACGACCTATACTCTGGTCGATGAGCACTTAGCCTGTGAACTCAGTGTTCATTTCTTTGGAACGGAGAAAAAGTTCCCGGCGCTGTGGAAGACAAAGAGATTCAAACTTTTCAACTACCACTTCCTGGAAGAGTTAAGCCTGCTACCGAAGTTGAGGTACCTTAAGGCGCTGAGAAAAATCCCGAAGGGCATTTCCGCCGACATCGAAAAGCTTAACGCACTACGAAACGGAATCGCCCACGCCTTTTTTCCAGAAAACCTTAAAAGGTCGCGTCCCGAGTGGGACGGCAAGAGCATATTTTCGATAGAAGGTTTGAAAGCGTTTGGCACCGATATGAATTCAGTTACGAAGTTTTTCGTGCGGATTCGGCGCGGACGCTATTGATTTCCAAACGCAGATTCGTACCTACTCCGTGCAAAGCCGGCTCCCGCCGCACTGAAAAAACGACGTAATAAGTGGGACGTGATGAAACGGTCGCCATTCTCCGATAAACCGATTAGGCCGGATGCTTTTGTGATAAAACCACGAAATCGGCGCATTCCCATGCGTTTCACTCCGCAATGTTTCGCTTTGGAAAAAGCACGACAGTTTCGTCAGCGGAAAAAAAATGTTGATTGAATTGTTTTCCCTTCTAAACTAACGCTCAGAGGTTGCCGGAATCACACCGATGGATGTTATTTTAGATAGCAACGTTATCCTGGAAGACCCCGCTTTCGTCCGTGCTCAATTCGGTGAACTCTTTGCATATTTGAGACGAACAAATTCTCGATTGGTCATTCCCACGACTGTCCGTGACGAAGTCGAAGCGCGATTTCGGGAGAGACTGTCCGAATTTATTGAAGACGCTAGGAACGCTTGGGAGCACGTTAAGAAACTAAGCGGGGGTTCGTATTCCAGTCTTCCCCATGTGGATGTCAGTAGGGCGGTCAAATCGTTGCGTGACCGAATGCAGCACCCGAACCGCGACGTTCTGGATTCACTGTTCCCAGAATTACGGGATGTCGAGTTTGATGAGGTCGTCCGACGTGGCATTGAAAGGCGAAGACCAGCGTCAGCCAAGGGAGAGGAACTCAGGGATGTCATTGTGTGGCTCCACGTGAAACGATACGCATCGCAAAAAAAATCGGAAATAGGTTTTGTAACCAGGGACCTAGGATTCCGAATCTCAAAAGACGAGCAAAAACTGCATCCTGACCTGGCAGCGGAACTTGCGGCTGCGGGTTTATCGGTTTCGTTCCACCCGGATATTGGGAGCTTTCTTCGGACTCAGGCGTTGACAGAGCATCCCATCACGGAAGCGTGGCTGTCCCAGTTCTTGCGAATCGCCGACCTCCGGCGCGTGGCAACCGGCATGCTGCTCGTTAAAGGAAGGGCATATGGAACCGTCGAGCATGCCGAAATTGACTCACTTGAATTGGGCAAGGCTGCGGAGTATCAAGTTGCTCCGCGCTCAACGTACGTGGAGGCAACCTACAAGGGGACTGGTACCCTACGAATAACTCCCAACGTTTTCACATTGAATGCCGCCGGGGGCATAGGGAATATGCTCACATATCAGTCTTACCAACCGCCGCCCGCCGGAGATATTAGCTATTCGCTGCTCCTAAATGAACAGCCCTATGTCGCAGGTAGCTTCCTGGAAACCACGGTCCCAAATGCGCAACCCATCACGCCCGCCGAAAACAGAAAGTGCATTTTTACAATGGCGGTGTCAGGCCGTGTGGAGGACGGGAAAATGGTCAGCGGTGAAATAGACGACCTTCAAATCACGCATATGTCTTCGTTAATCCTTTAGTGAATCGGCGTAACGTTTGAATGGGAAATTACTGGGCGACACCTTTTGGCTTCGACTCCCCGTAAAAATGCAATCGTCCATCCACCACCACGGCCATGTACCGAGTGTCTGCCAAGAACTGCATAACTTTCCCGCCAGCACGCGCCATCTGCGCCCATCGGGACTTCCGGTCGGGATTCTGTTCAAGCCCGCGAATGTTTTTCCCGTCGAATTGAAAATCTACTTGGCGAAGCCGCCGCGATGCCGTTCGTTTCACCAACCACGAGCGTCCGTCTAGGACAACTACGGCAAAGTCATCCAACATTACTTGCCGCCAAACGGAAAGCAGCGCTTCTTCGATTGTTCCGGCCATGATAACCCGCTCTAGGCGATAAGAATACACAGCCGGATGCGACGTCCCAAGTGGGATAACGCGCAAAGCGGACAAGTAGAGTACTGGAACTGAATCGCGGGGGAATCGGACGCGAACGGACGCGAATCCCACTCAGCGACGGCCCTTAGCTTCCCGAGCAAAGCTTACACGACCGGCATCAGGTGCTTCCAGTTCTCGTAAAACTCATTGCCTGTCATGCGAATCGCCGTCTTGATTTCAATAGTGATGTTCGTCGGGTCCCATTTCGATTCGGCTTCCTTAAACGCCCGGACGGTCGTGGCGGTCGGACATGTTCCATTCCTTCCATCTGTCTTGCTGTCGTTCGCCACAGCCGCAAACATGTCGTCCATGAAGCAATCGAGATTCGCATACCAGCCATCGTAGTAGCCGCTAAAGATTGAGGCATCGAGCGTCTGCACTTTATCGTACAAGTCGTAGAAAGCATCCAGCAGGTCATACCACGGGCCGTCGCCGATGCCCTGTTTCACAAGACCGAGAGGTGTGCGGAATCGGCTAAGCAACGCCAAAACTTTCTCTCGAACAATGTTGAGCGATTGCATGCGTGCGTATTCAAGCTGGTACTGAAGCAAGTCGTTCTGCCGCCGTTGAGCGCGGTGCGAAAGAACCGCCTGCGTCGCTATAATGTAAATCGTAACAAAGCCGAATAGACTGGCGGCGAGCACGCTCACCCATTCGGGATTATTTAGCACCCACTCTGTCTTGGTCATTTCGTGCATCGGGAATGGGGGGAACGGTGCCATGGCCTGGTGAATCATATACTTGATAACGAAATGATAAATCAATTCCTTTGATAGATGACCTAAGCTGGTCAGGTCCGTATTTGGCGTAGCAAGTTCGCTTTTCTGATGAAATCAAGATGAGGGCGCTGATTGGCATCAGGCGGCAGGAAGATTTGACCGAGAGGTTCACTGAACGATTCCAATCCTCCTGCGAGGTTCGAACCTTCGAGCACGTGCAGTTGGCCTTCGTTAATCCTCATACGGCACTGTTCGTCTAGGTAGATGAGTCCAGCATCGAACGCCCGATGATATGTCGGTGAAAGCGCGATGCCATTCCGCACGTGGTCTACGCTACTTGGAGCGCCTACGGGCAAGATATGCGCCGCGTCCACGAGACGGAGTTGCACCCGAGTAACCGCACATCGATTTCCGTACGCGAAAAGCACCCGCTGCTTGAATCCAGACAGTCTGCTCCAGCGGCTAACTGCAACGATAAGGTGCTGTCGTTCCTGGGTGAGTAGTTCGACCTCCCGCTCGCGCAACGGTTGTTGTTGAACAGCGCTGTTGAGCAAGCGCAGGACGTTCGCTTCGCTGCCGTAGCGATGCAGAATTTCTGCGTTCATAACGTAGGCCATGAACATATCTGGCCGGATGCCAATGGCAATTTCGTCGTTACCCTTCCTGTGGAAACTTAGTCCTTCAGTCTCGGCTCTCCGAAGTGCTGGCCTATCAATCTGAACCGATGGCGAGCCACCAGTGAACTTGCGATGTCGCCTGAGGTCGAATCCCGCGAATAGGCTCAGCGTCGGTTCGTAACCGATAAGGACGGTCGGTCCGTCAGTTCCCATCTGAAGAGGTGATTGGACCGATGTCATTTGGATGCGGTATTCGTTTGCAAGCTGCGGTCGCCCGCCAAAGGTGAGCGTCCACGCGTAAATACTTAGCGTGAAACTGACGCTCGGTCCTACCACAACGAATCGGCGCGGGTGCCGACGCAGCGAAGAAACAAGATTGCCTGTATATCCAGAATCGCTTATCGCGTTCGAGATGGCTGCGACAAGTCGCTCAGGAGCTATGGCGGGCACTTATCCTCCATGTTTTTCCGCCGCTTGCTTTCATTGACTCCGCAACGCTTCGTGGTATGGTGGTAAAGAACTTCTTGCGGCGAGGCGTCTATTGGAAAACTTGCGAGTCCCCTACACGCAACAGTTCTCACCTGAGCCGACCCCACTTCATAAACTACTTCCGATAATTCGCCAGAATAAGGGCGAGTGTGCAACTTTGAAGAAAGCGATTGCAAGCGCATTCTTCAAGGCCACGAAGAGTCCTGACAAGATGGCCGGGAATACCCTGATTTCGCTCAGGGTATACGGTGTGCTCGATACCGATTGTGAACTGACCGACTTCGGCAAGCGACTTCTCGATTCAGCGGATGCGAAGACTGCGACTGAGCTAATCGCCAAGCGCATCCTTTTCAATTTGGATGGGATGCTCCTCGTAGAAACACTTCGTGAAATGAAGAGTGGAGGCTCGAAGTTCAGACTCGTAGATGTAACCGATGAGTTGAGCAAACGTGGCTTCAAAGTCAGCGAAAATTCGAGTGACCTTTCTGGAGTGCTCAACTGGCTTCGTGAGGCAGGAGTCCTAAAGGATTACAGCGTGGACGAAGAGAAGTATACAGAACTGTCGGGCGCTTCCACAAAAACCATCGAAGCTCTAAAAAACATGAACATGCCACAGATTTCTTTCCTGCGGGCGATGGTGGCCTTGGGTTTCACAGCCTGGACCCCACACAATCAAGTCGTTGAGCACGCAGAGACACTCTATGCCGGAGAAGCCTTCTACAACTGGAAAGACATTGACCGGATGATTCTGCAACCGCTGGTCAAAGCAGGGTTCATTGAATTCCAGAAGAAACCCAAAAGCACGGAAGGCGCTCGGGGTGGCAAGGCTGCTGAGATTAAGCCGACCGAGAAATTCGTGAAGGAAATTGCTGAGCCTATTCTTGAGCCGATGTACAAGGCTGCGGGGTTCAGCACAGTGCGGGAGATTGCGAGTATTTCCTTTGCCGAAGTCATCAAGCAAGTGCAGCAAAAAGCTGACTTAGACCTTCGGGCACGTGCTCTTGAAATCCTCGCCGTCAAAATCTGCCAGCTTCTCGACCTTGACTTCATGGGCCTGCGAGAAACGGATGAGAGTGTTGTTGCCGGTGGCGAAGTGGATGCCTTCATGCACTCGGCTCGTCTCGTGTATTCCCGTTGGCAAATCCAATGCAAGGCGTCTGACCGCATCACATACGAAGCGGTAGCGAAGGAAGTCGGTGTGTCGGAAGTCAGCCTTGCGACCGTAATCCTCATTGTGAGCACGGGCAAGATAACGGATGGGGCGGAGACCTACCGTAAACGGATAATCGGCATTAAGCCGCTGAACATTGCGGTCATAGACGGAGAATCACTGGAGCAAATTGCAAAGAAGCCCGCAGTCATCGGACAGATTTTGAAGGCTCAAGCCGAAGAGGCAATGCACATTAAGCCTCTCCCGAAAACGGTTTTTCATGGCGGTGGAAGAGGCGGTGGGGGAAAAGGGATTGCGAAGGCGGCTCCATTCAGAGCGACGAGTGGTGAAGCGGCCCCGGCCTCTGCCGATGATGAACCTTTCACGTTGACGAAGCCTGCTTACTCTACGCCGATGGGCGACATGTTCTGCGGCGATGCCTACGATGTATTGCAGTATCTCGTTCGCAAAGGTATCCGTGTGAAGTTGATTGTCACGTCGCCGCCGTTTGCACTGGTGCGGAAGAAAGAGTACGGCAATCAAGACGCCGACAAGTATGTTGAATGGTTTATGCGCTTCATTCCTCTCTTCCGCCGTGTCCTCCAGCCGGAAGGAAGCATGGTTATAGACATTGGCGGCTCTTGGATTCCGGGGATACCAGCCAAGTCCGTATACCATTTAAAGCTACTTCTGAAAATCTGCGAAAGCGGATTCTACTTGGCGCAAGAGTTCTACCACTACAATCCGGCAAAACTTCCGACTCCGGCTGAATGGGTCACAGTTCGTAGGCTCAGAGTGAAGGATGCCGTCAACAATGTTTGGTGGCTCGTGCAAGACCCGTTCGCCGATGCAGACAACCGAAGAGTGTTGCGTGAATACAGCGACAGCATGAAGTTGCTGCTCAAGAACGGATACAAAGCACAACTTCGTCCGTCCGGGCATGACATCAGCACAAAGTTCCAGAGGGACCGTGGCGGGTCTATTCCGCCTAATTTACTTCAGTTTTCAAACACCGAGAGCAACAGCTATTATCTGACGGAATCCCGACGTAGAGGAATGAAGCCGCATCCAGCCCGCTTTCCTGTCGCTCTGCCAGATTTCTTCATCAACTTCCTCACAAAACCGGGCGAACTGGTTCTCGACCCTTTCGCAGGGTCAAACGTCACAGGCGAATCCGCAGAGCGACTTGGCCGCAAATGGATAGGAATTGAAATCAACGAAGAATACGTCAGGGGTTCTGTGCTGCGCTTCGACAAACGGCCAAAAGTTGAAAAGCCTGTCACACGCCACGCCGCCCGTCTCGCCGAAGGTGCGGAACACGTTTTGACGCTACCGTTCGCACAGTAGGTGACAAAAATGCATGTCGCTGAAACTAAGTAGACGCACCAAAGTAGTGCAAACTCCCACCAATTTCTCCCATCACCTGACCCGAAAACTCCAGAAAATGTCCTAAGGTTTCCGAAGGGGTGGGAGACTCCCACCATGCGGGCTACTGTCTCCCACCCCAGCATTCTCGAATCGAAACACCTCTTCGCGTAGGTCTGCGATGCGATTCCGCAGGCGAATGCAGCCGTAGGGGCACTGCTGAAAATTGCTGACCGTATACAATTGAAGCTATATCGGGTTTCGCGGACATTGCGCGTTAGAATGCGTTTTAGCATGGCAAAATTGGCGTTTTCGGGTTCTTTAAGGGGCTTTAGCGCCCATTTTCGACACTTCGCGCGACGCCAAAACGGCCGCGTTCGGCGCGATTCACACCCTCCGGGTTGATACCGTTAGTTTGCTCCGATAGCGTGCAAAATCCTGCTATTTGCCGCTCAATCTTGCTGGGAAAGCGGCAATATTCATTGAATGGCGGCCGATAGGACGACCGACCGCTGCGACACGAAAAACCACTTAAGCGGTCGATAACGGCAGAACGCTTAATGAGCTTCCTCGCTGTCGAAATACCAGCATATGGACCCAATTTCGTTCATTTTTCCTGGACAAGTGCCTAATCGAAAGCTCAAATGATTACGGAAAAATGGGACGTAATCCATGGTCGGATAGACTGACGGTCGAGGATTGCTTAGCGCTCGACATTTCGGTGCTCAAATACGATTTACGACGCGAAAACACCGTTACCAGAGCTTATCGGTGGTTCGGTGCCGACAAGAAAGAAATCGCTACGGTCGGGTATAAGGTCATCCCAGCGCCCGAAGCTCCGCCATCGCTGCTGCTTCGTTACGCGCTCCGGGATAGCGAAACGCAGATTCAGAGGCCGCTTGCTTATTTCGTCAAAACCGGCACAACGGCATGCAATTTCGGCCAGCGGCGCTATTGGTTTGTGTGTCCATTGGTTCGGAATGGCGTTTCGTGCCGGAAGCGCGTCCGGATACTGTATTTGCCGCCTGGGGGCCGGTATTTTGGCTGCCGAAGCTGCTACAACCTCAGTTACGAAAGTCGCCAAACACACGATGCGCGTTTAGATAGTTTGCTTCGGCTCCCTGTCGAGGAGTTGAAAAGGGTGCTTCATGACGATGCTCTAAAGTTTGGAACACTGGCGTTTCGGATAGGTAGAATCTTGCGTCGGCGGCTTGCAAAGAAGGCAGGAAAATATCGCAATTTACTTTTTAGCGCAGGTTATGTGCCCTCGGAGGACGCAGCGCAGTTTGCGTCCCAAGTGGGATGAGCCTGTAACAGTTCATCGTTTCCGAGTCGCTGGCCGGTACTTCTTGATTTCCACATTGATACGGCTCACAATTTCCCCGTTGGTTAAGCCGGATTTGCGTAAGCGATAGACCAGTTTTCGCGTTGCTTCTTGGCCTTTCCCCGCTTGTACCAATTCGCGTGCCGATTCTCTGACCGTCCGCTTTCCGAGGGAACGTAAGCAAAACTCACGGGCATCCTGCTTGCTGACGCGAAGTCTCGCACCGACCTTTTTGGCGTGAAGTTTACCGACGCGAATAGCCTCGTAAACTCGACGTGGGTCCATCGCTGCCATCTGAGCCAAGGCCACGACCGTGAAATCTTGCGCTGGAACTCGGCTTTTAATCGGCTGGCCCGCTTTTTCCGCCTCAGATTTGATATCGGCCCATTCTTCGCTGGGGAGATTCTCGCTAGGCTCCTCCAAGGGTCTTCGGATTAACGGGACTCGCTCGTCTTTGGCGTAGTAGGCCCAAACGGTCTGCTTGGCATAACGTCGGAAGTCGTTCGCATGTTGTGGGATGACCCAGTTGGCTAGGATTGTGGGGATTGCGGTTTCCGCTGCTACGACGAAAATCCCCGGTTTATCCCACAGGCTGCACAGATAACGGATTAACCGCTGTTGGTCGATTTCTGTGAATTCGGCGAGACCCCATTGGTGGTTAATAGTTAGAAGCTGAATAGTGACGTCATCCTCTGGAGTCTTTTCCTCGATGTATAGCTCACGGTTCCTGGCTAAAAACGGGAGTGCAGGATTCTTGCCAGATTGAAAGTGCCGCGCAATTCGGAGCATCGGGCGGGTCGCACGACGCCACGTTTTAGGGTACTGAAGACGTGATGCTGCTTCCCCGTTGCGAACAACCAGAACCCGTTCTCGCCGCCCGGCGTCGAGTGCGCGTTTTCTGATTCGGTTCAACTTTACACGAAAAGCCTCCAGTGATTTTTTGTCCGGGACGACCACCATCGCGTCATAGGGCGCTGGGATTTGATGGTCTTCCGTTTGGCGGAAGCTACAGACCAGACGCCGACTTGATTCTCCCCCTTCCTCCGGCCACAACTCCAATCTGACATCCGTACGGGTGCCCAACAGACAAAAGTGCTCCTGGCCACGGAAATCAGTGCTAGCCATCAGCAGGCGAATTCTCTTTCCAAGCCATTCGGCGTCCTGCCAGCCGGGGCTTACCGGATAATCCGCCTCCGCATTCCCAAGCGTTCGATGTCCCATTTCCGGAGATTCTACTCCTGTGGCCGTAGCAAGTCAGCGCCACGAGTAATAAGACTGGAGGCGAGCGGGTATGAAGCTTTTGAGAATTGTGGAAGCAGCTGGAGCGACAGGGCTTAGTCAGGCAACTTGGCGGTCCTGGATTTTACAGGGCAAGGTATCGGTAGTGCGACTAGGACGCTCGGTAAGAATATCTGAGGAAGAAATTTCGAGATTAATCCGCAAGGGTACGACCCCCGCCCGGGGACAGTGATGCCGCCCCTGGGCAACGAGAAGATCCTTTCAGTGGATGCTGGAACGCGCTCTTTGGGCCGAAGTAACCAGAGCTACGTGCCTTTCAGTCGAGGATTTCGGGAGCATCTTCCAAATTTGAGCGGAAACGCGGTGAAACTCTACGTCGAACTGCTCCTAGCCGCCCGTTTCGCTGGCCCGCACAAAGGCGAGGTCGCCGTGAGCTTCGCGGACCTCGCGCTCGGACTCGGCATGCATAAGCAAACCGTGCACGCGGCTGCGGGTAAGTTACGGCCGCATTACATCACGTGGAAGGCCGCCAAAAATCAGCACGGAATTACCGTCTTCACAATTCAGAAATACAAATCAATCAAAGATTTTGCTGTGAGTCGTGCGGCTCATAGCGAGTTGACGGCAACCCGTGTGCCAGACGAAAAAATAGACCAGCGAATGAACGGCACGTTGACAGCACCGTCCGCAACCGATAGCAGCAGCAGTGGCTTAGCAGTCCCTAATAAGCTTAAGAAGTTTAAGAAAGAAGCAGCTGCTATTGCTGTTCCTGAAAAGGAAAATTCGGTTTGGAGCTTTTTAGAAATACTTCCATGCGGCCCGCAGTCGTTTCGGTCGTTCCTGGAAAGCCGATGGGCTTCACGATGCGGGCAACGACCTTCAGTTCTAATTGGGGCAACAATCGATGCCTGGGAAGCCGCCGAGGGCGAAAAACCTCGAAGGGTCCAGCCACTATTCCGTGCCTTGGACGAACTCCGTCAGCGAGAAAAACAAGAGGCGCAGAACGCGGGTGAAGCGGCCGATTCCATCCACGTCTTCACGGCCGAGGAAATCCCGGTATGAACGCTGCCACTCCAGCCATTCCAGGCCGATTGCCTTTCGACCTCGCCGAGTTGCGCTTGCTCCCGCTGGAACGCGCGAGGGCGACGTTAAGGCGGTTCAGGTGGCTCGAAGAGTTTTTGATTCACTCGCCAGGAACAGCAACTCCCGAAGAAGAGCGCCTTCTCTTTGAATCAATCAAGGTACTGGAAGAAATGGTGAAAAAATGAAAACGACGGTCCCTTGCGATATCGCGCCGACCCTTCCGCACAGCCCTGAACACGAGCGCGCGGTTCTGGCCGCCATCTTCACTGGCCACAAATCCGCACCTACCGTGCTCGACCGACTACGCAGTGATGATTTCTTTGTTCCGCAGAACCAACGCATTTTTCAAGCGCTCAAGAGCCAGGACGACGCCAAGAAACCTACGGACGAACTCAGCCTGTACGAAGCGCTTTCGCAGTCGGACAGTCTCGAAGCCGCTGGTGGAATCGCATATCTGGGCGAAGTCACAAAGGATTTCCCGAAGGCGGTGAATATTGAGCACTACGTGACGATTATCAAAGACAAGGCTTTGCGCCGGGCGATTGCGTACAAATGTCAGGCCATTAGCGAGCACGCCATCTCTGGCTCGGATACGGCCGAAAAAGTTCTGGACCGTGCTATCGAGCAGTTTTCGGAAGTCACGCGGGACCTAGAAGCCGACACCGATTGCGGCACAACTTATCGGGATGCCGCTCTCAGTCTGCTTCAGGAATTCGACTCCCAGGAAGGGGTGCGGATTTTCACTGATATCGACGAATTGGACCGGCTAATTGGTGGATTTCGTTCCGGCGAACTTGTTGTTTTCACTGCTGAAACCGGTGTCGGTAAGACACTCCTGGGCCAGCAAACGCGACGCCGGGCTTGCCGGGATGGACGACACACGCTTTTTTGCTCAGGCGAAATGCTCGCATCGCATTTAGTCGCGCGCGAGCTTGCGACAGAAGCGAGCGTCGAACACTGGAAAATGCGTCGGCCGGAGCGCATCACATCAGCGGAGACGAATGCACTCGTTGAAGCGGCGAGCCACGAATGTCCTCAATGCAAAATCTTGGACGGCGAACTCAGTATGACGCGAATTCGCCGAGTAGCACGCCAGATGAAATCTCAAATTGGACTTGAGCTTGTGGTCGTGGATTATGACGAATTAGTTGAAGCTCCTGGTGAAACAGAATTTGAGCAGCAGCGCTATATCGTTCGAGCCGGAAAATCATTAGCGATGGAGTTGCAGTTTCCGGTAATCATTATTTCTCAGCTTCGCAAATCTCTTCAAGGAGAAGACCGCAAAAGGCCGACACTTCAGCGACTGTATGGCAGCGGCGCAAAAGCGAAGCACCCCAGCATCGTAATTTACGTGGACCGTCCGTACGTGCAGGACCTATCCGGCAACGAAACCGAAGCGCGCATCGTTATCCTAAAAAATCGAGACGGCAAGATGGGTGCGTTGGACGTGCGCTTCAATATTAGGACGCTCCGATTTGAAAGTGTCCAAAAGTCCGACGCGCTGGAGCGATGACACGAAACGAGAAATGCACGGAAGATTCTGGGCAGTTCATCGATAATTCGCTTGATTATTACCTATCGTTAGGTTATTGTGACGACATGTCAGCCATTTCGCAGGCCGCAAGCTTGTTGGGCCGCCGAAGCGCCCAGGTCAGAATCAAGAAATGGGGCCAGGAAGAATTCGAGCGCCGGATGCGCGAGTGGGGAAAGCTTGGCGGCAGGCCTGGAAAAAAGAGAGGCGAGAAATGAGCATTTACAAGCGGGGTGGCGTTTATTGGTACAAATTCATGTGGCGGGGAAAGCTCGTGCGCGAGTCCACGAAGCAAGGGAATGACAAGGTTGCGCGCAATATTGAATCGGCCCACCGGACGTCACTTGCAAAAGGGGAAGTGGGGATACGTGAAAAAGCACTTGTGCCGACTCTGAGTGAATTCCTTTCTCTACGTTTTGAGCCGTGGGCGAAGTCGCGGTTTGAATTCAATGTGCTGAAGACGTGGCTCTGGTATCGGACGTCCATTCGGGCGATTCTGAAATACAAACCGCTCGCGTCCGCTCCGATGGATGAGATTAGCGGCGAAAAGATTTCGGAGTTTGCCGCGCACCGCCAATCGCTGAAGATGCAAGTTTCGAGTGTCAATAACACCTTAAGGGCGCTTAGACGCATTCTACGACTCGCAGTCGAGTGGGGTGTGTTAGAAGCTTCACCACAAATCAAAATGTTGCCAGGTGAACGGCACAGAGAACGAGTTGTTACGGTTGAAGAGGAATCTCGGTACCTTACCGCCGCCTCTGAGCCTCTCGCTTCGATTGCTTCCGTGCTCGTAGACACGGGGATGCGGCCAGAAGAGTGCTTCCGACTGTCTTGGGAAGCAGTAACTTGGGTAAATGGACGCTATGGGACACTCTTTGTAACACATGGTAAAACTGCGGCGGCCCGTCGTCTCCTTCCGATGACTCCGCGCGTTAGGTCGATACTAGAGCGTCGGTGGGAACTTGCTGGAAAGCCCGAGGAAGGCTGGATTTGGTCTGCGCCAACGCGTAGCGGACACGTTGAAGTCTCAAGCATAAGAAAGCAGCACACAAGCGCGTTTGCACTAGTCGCAAAAGAAGCCGCGAAAAATAATCTCAAACCCGTGCGCCCATTCGTGCTCTATTCCCTGCGCCACACTTTCCTGACGCGGCTGGGCGAATCCGGCTGCGATGTGTGGACGTTAGCCAGGATAGCCGGGCACAGCCAAATCGGAATTTCGTCCCGCTATGTCCATCCTTCGGAGGATGCGATGTTCGCAGCCATGTCCCGACTAGGTGGGCACAAAATTGGTCACAGCGAAGGAGAAGTGATTTCTGAAAATCAAAATCCAAGGCAGCTAACACAATGATAAGATTGATGAAACAAACGGAGCGCCCGTAGCTCAACTGGATAGAGCATCTGCCTTCGAAGCAGAGGGTTGGGGGTTCGAGCCCCTCCGGGCGCGCCACTTTTTTCAATAACTTACAGATTGTCCGCATCAGTTGACTCGCTCCACTG
>Ga0210383_10002308_pt1 | contig 17241 bp, 14 predicted proteins | sample IncBWC14OmetaG_FD_160072 | JGI IMG/M metagenome (GOLD analysis project Ga0210383, IMG submission 160072) | Forest soil microbial communities from Barre Woods Harvard Forest LTER site, Petersham, Massachusetts, United States - Inc-BW-C-14-O ...
TGCGGTCCCTGGGCATCAACGTCGGCGACGCCGCGCCGCAATCGATGGTGGAGCAGCTCAACGCGAACTACGGCGAGCTGGCGGTGCTGGTGCTCGACCAGTTCGAAGAGCTCATCCGGCACCAGCGGCCGTTCTTCAAGCGCGCGCTGGACTGGGTGGTCGAGCTCAACAGCAGGTACGACATCCACGTCGTCATCTCGCTGCGTTCGGAGTACGTGCACCGGCTCAAGGCGCTCAACGTGCAGATCCGGCCGTTCTCGATGTCGACCTTCGAGCTGGAGGCGCTGACCGCGGCCGAGCACATCCGCGACGTCATGGCCAGCGGCAACCCCGGTCACTTCGGCAGCACCGCCTCGCTGCGCACCGAAGACGCGATCCCCGACCCGGCGGCCCTGGCCATCACCCTCGAGGCGATCGAGCTGTTGCTGGGCGAGTGGAACACGATCCAGGAGACCGAGTTCGGGTCCGCGGACGTCGGGCTGCTGCATCTGCAGGGCGCGCTGTACGCGCTGTACGCCCGGGCCAAGCCGGACGGGACCGCCATCCGGGCCGAGCACGTCCGGCAGATGATCGCGGCCGCCGTCGAGCGGAACCGGGACATCTTCAGCCTCGGTTTGATCGAGTCGGTCTCCCGCAAGCTCGACCTTTGCGAGGAGGCCTGCCTGGACGAAGATCCGGCCAGCAGCCTGGACGAGTTCCTGATCGCCGGGACCCGCGAGGCGGTGCGGCGGACCGCGGCGCACCTGTCCAGCGGCGGCTTCAAGCTGGACCGCGAGGCGTGGGACCTGGCCCAACTCGCGCTCCAGCGCGAACTCCGGATCTTCAGCGAGATCGAGAAAGACCCGGCGGAGCGGGCCTTCCGGACGATCTACGGTCTGGGCACCACCGCGGCCCCGGCCGCAGCTGGCGCCGTCGACCTGCTCAGCGTGCCGCGCGCCGTGGTCGCGGCCGCGGCCGGCCTGCGCGCGCCAGCCGAGGGGTCCCAGGCCTCGCCGCTGGCCGAGCTGGGGATCGCGGTGTCGCCGTGGGAGGCTGATCCCCGGAGCCTGTCAGCCGGCCCGATGTTCGGCTACCCGCCGGACGAGGTGGTCATCGAGGAGCTGCGGCGCTTCGCCTTCGCACTGGAGTGGCTCACCACCTCCTCGCTGATCAGGCCGACCTCGCCCGTGGTGGACTGCACCATGCTCTCGCTGATCCACGACGGGTTCGGCGAGGCGCTGGAGGACTGGGCCGACTCGGAGCACACCGGGCCGGCGGCGGCGCTCGTGCTGCTGACCGGGGCCCAGGGCGACGTCTTCGAGTGGGTCCGCGAGGACGCCGACGAGTACTGGCCGCAGTTCGATGGCGCGGGCCAGGACCGGGTCATCGTCAACCTGCGCTGGTACAACTGCCGGGTCCGCGCCCGCTTCCGGCACGTCGTGTTCGCCAACTGCGACTTCCGGGGCACCCAATTTGTGAACTGCTCGTTCGAGGGTGTGGTGTTCGTCAACTGCCTGCTGGACGGGGCGATGTTCGGCGACTGCGACATCATCGGACCGGTGGTCAGCGCGCCGGCCAAGGTGTACGACAAGGAGGGCCTGCCGTCGTTCGCGCTGACCGGGCTCGACGCCTCGACCCGGGCCGCGCTCAGCCACTACCGCGGCGAGGACTTCTCGGGCGCGACGCTGTACTCGGTCACCTCGGGCGTACCGGTGACGAACCGCCCGGGTACCCGCTCGAAACTGCTCGACTGGGCGTCGCAACGCGGCGGCCTGACCATGTACGGCGGCCGGCTCAGCTCGCTGATGGTCCGCAGCGGGCACTTCAGGGGCGGCGGCGAGCTCGCGCTGCGCCACATCGCCGGGTCGTCGCTCGACATTACCGAGCAGGGCGCGGCGCTGATCTCGCTCTTTGGCAGCTCGATCCGCGGGCTGTCGATCAGCCGCCGCGTCGGGCCCGAGGAGGAGCAGGGCGAGATCAAGCTGATCGTGCAGGGCTCGGTGCTGGCCAACACGTGGTTCGACGAGGGCCTGACCGGGACGGCGCGCTTCGACAACAGCGTGGTGTGGCAGCTGATGAACGTGAGCGAGCGCAGCAGCTACCGGGTCACTCTGGAGAACTGCACCCGGTACGGAGCGGTCAACATCGAGGACACCGAGAACGCCGGGCCGAAGGCCGACTTCGCCGAGCACGACATCCCCGATCGCAGCGAGATCGTGCATCAGGCCCGGTTGATGGCCTACCGGCGGGAGCCGGCCATGGTGGAGCTAGACGAGACGCGGGGACAGTAGCGCCTCGATCAGCGCCATCCGGACGAACAGTGCGTCGTCGCTCTGCTGGAACATGCGGATGCGCGGATCGGAGCGCGCGGTGGTGGCGATCTCGTCGATGACCGGCATCGGCGACAGCACGATCGCGTCGGGCCGCAGCGCGGCCAGCGCCTTGCGGTCCACCCGCAGGCGCGCCCGCCCCGGTTCGTCCAGCGCACCGTGCGGGATGCCGGCCACGTACAGGACATCCACGTCATCGAGGTCCCACGGCGCCCGGTGCTCGGCGTAGCAGCCGGCCTGGTCGGTACCGTCGCTCAGGCGAGGGTCGGAGATCGCGACCAGAGCCCGAGGCGCGAAGCGCGCGAACAGCCGCACCAGGCTGCGCACCGCCCGCATCCGGAGGTCGCCGCAGATCGCGACGGTCAGCTCAGAGACCGGCCCGCGGGCCTGTTCGATCGCGTACAGGTCGATGAGCGCCTGGGACGGATGCTCACCGCAGCTGCCCGCGTCGCCGCCGTTCAGGAAGCTGCTGACCAGCAGCGGGTACAGCTGCGAGGCGTCGAGCGCCCGGCCGGGCCGGGCGACGACCAGATCGACGTTGCCGCTCACCACGCGCAGGGTGTCGGCCCAGCTCTCGGGCATCGCGACCGCGTTCCCGCGGCGTTCGTCGACGTCGACGCACTGCCCGCCCAGCCGGGCCGCCGCCGCGGCGAAGCCCACCCGGGTCCGCAAGGACGTCTCCAGGAACAGCAGTCCCACGAGCGGCGGCCGGGTCGGCTGGCTGGCCGCGCCGGCCCGCAGGCCGGCCGCGCGTGACAGGATCTGCCGGATCTCCTCGGTGCCCAGGTCATCGACGCCTACGATCACCCGGTTCGGCGCGGACGTCAGACCATCACCGGCCGGTGGTAGCGGTAAGGCGAGCCCGGGGCGACGAAGCTCAGCGTGTTGTGCGTACACGGCGGGCAGTCCGGGCCCAGCACGGTCCCGTAGCTGGCCGCGACGTCCACCGCGCGCAGGTAGGTCTGCTCGAGCTCGGCGGCACCGGCGGGCTTGCGGTCCCGCAGCGGCGTGGCCGGGTCGGGCCGGAACGGACTCAGCACAGGGACCCCGCCCCGCTGGGCGACGGCCGCCACGCCGGCCAGCGTCATCTCCATCGGTTCCAGGCCGACCATAAGCATCGAGCGGACCCGGCCCGGGCCCAGCACCTCGGCCGCCTGCGCGATGAAGTCCAGGTAGAAGCGCAAGCCCTGGTTGTACTTGTTACGCATGACCTGTTTGGCGCTCGTTTCGCTGAACACCTCGATGTTGATCGAGATCTCGTTCACGCCCAGCTTGTCCAGCAACTGCAGGTCGAGCAGGCCGGGCAGCGGCACCATCATGATGTCGACCTTGGTGTCCGGGAACTCGACCAGGACCCGCCGGTACAGCTCCTGCATGAAATCGAAGTCCGGCCGTTTGGGCGTGCCGCCGGAGATCAGCATGTGGTGCGCGGGCTGGCGGTCATCGCGGATCGCGATGCGGGCTGCCTCGAGCAAGGCGTCGATCGGCTTGGTGCGGTACACGTCAAGCGGGTCGTCGTATGGGATGTTACAAAAGGTGCAGGTCATGGCGCAGCCGCGGACCGGCGACAGGCGGGCGCGGTCGCCGTGGGTCACGACGAAGTGGTTGAGCGGACCGAACTGTCTCGCCTGCCCGTGATAGCGCGGCGGCGGCCAGAACCTGGCGGGGCTGGACAGCCCGGCGCCGTGCACGCACAAGCCGTCCAGGCCGTAGTCGAGGACAAACCGTGAGCCGGAGACGAAGTTCGGGTTGTGGTCGTTGATCGGGGCGTTGACCCACACGTCATCGTCGAGCTCGAGGATCAGGCCGGTCGTGGAGGCGTAGTCGGCCGGGGTGAGATCGCTCTGGCTGGTGGCCTCGCGCAGGGCCTTGCGGGCCAGCCGCGAAATCTCGATCCCCTCGGCCAGCAGCTGGAACTTCAGCCGCTGCGCCGCACTCAACGTCGTTGTCATTAGGCATCGGTCCGAACATGCAGTTATCTATCATGGAAGATCGTGCGCTGGATTTTGTCTACGGGTAGCGCGGGAAGGATGGTCCATGCCGCGGCCGGACCCTCCGCCCGATGACCAGGTGCGGCTTGGGGTCATCGCCGCCATGCTAGCCCGCCGCAGCATCAGGGAGGGCTTCGATCGTCAACCTGTCCCCGGATCGGTGCTGCGGGAGATCGTTCGGTGCGGCCTGGCCGCGCCGTCGTCGAAGAACGCCCAGCCGTGGCGGATGCACGTCGTCACTGACCGCGCGATGCTCGGCGTGCTGGCCGACGCGGTTGAGCAGGCCAAAGACGCGGACGAGTACGTGCCGCACGATCCGGCCACAGGCCGGCCACGGCCGGCCTACGTCTCGACCGTGCGTGAGTCGGCGCAGGTGCTGAGGGAGGTGGCGGCGGCGATCTTCATGGAGAACCGCGGCCTGTTCAGCAACGGCCGCGCCGGCCTGATCGGCGCGACCCGCCCGGCGCTGGCCGGATCGCTGGTGGGCTTCGGCCTGGAAATGATCGGCATCGGGGCCGCGATCGAGAACATGTGGCTGGCCGCCGAGGCGCTCGGCGTCCGGGTCGCGTTCATGGGCGATGTCGTCATCGCCGAGGACGACATCCGCGCCGCGCTCGGCATCGCCGGCGACCTGGCGGGCGTGCTCGCGCTCGGGTTCAGCGACGTGCCGCTGCCGCCTCGCCGTCAGCGGCTGGACGAGCAGGACGCCGAACACGTCGTCTGGCACGAGCCAGCCAGCTAGGCGCGCTCAAGCCGACCCCCCGCACGTCCGCCTGCCGTTCGCTAATCAGCCGGCCCCGGATCACGTGTACCCATCGACAGCGCACCGCTGGTGAGAAGAGGGACATCGTGGCCGGAATCTACCTGACCGCAGCAGCAGTACTCGTGATCGCCGGTATCGTCACCGGCGTCCTCATCGTGATCTGCCTGGGCATCCACCGCGAAGAGCGCCGCGGAAGCCTGACCAAGCAGAGTGACAGCCGGATGGACCGCGGCGTCCGGCGCCTCAACGGCGCTGGCTCCCGGGGCTACTACCTGCGGGTCGTCCCCAACGACGACGACTCGAGCTACGACACCTTGAACTACGACGACGACTCCTACGACCAGGCCGCATGATGGCGAGCCAGCACGGGCCGGGGCTGGCCGGCCCCAACCGCCCCGGACAGGAAGGAACGTCCATGGCGATGCGACCGCTTAGCGCCCAGGCCGACGTGCTGGCCCAGCCGATGCTCCTGCCGTACCCGTCGGAACTGCCGGACGGGCTTCCTGCCCGGCCGCGAGTGCTCCAGCTCACCAACGCCGATGACGTCTCCCGCGGCCTGGCTGACGGCACGCGCCGCGATCGTGCCTCCGACGAGGAAGTGCGGGCGTGCCTGGAACTCGTGCGGGCCTCCACCAGGGCCATCGACCCGCGGGCCAGGATCGTGTGCGCGGCGTCGAACGCCACCGCGACCCGTCACCTGGACGTCATGACCGCCTCGGGCGGGAACACCTGGCTGGTCCGCCGTGGCCTCGACGGTGCCGACCGGGCGCTGCTCGAAGAGCTCGATCACCTGACCGACATTCACCGAATGTTGCACCAGCCGGGACGCAGGCACCCGGCCGGCCCGCCCGATCTGGTGATCCTCGTCGCCCAGGACCACATCTTCGCCAGGTCCATCCGGCGGCTGCGGCTGCTGGGCGTCCCGACCTGGCTGCTGGTACCTGGTCGCCTGGTGGCGCGCGAGCTTTTCACATCGGCCTGCGCGGTCACCTTCATCGGGCCGCGACCGCGGTCTCGATGACGCGGCCGAGGGCCAGCAGCTGCTCCTCGCTGCCGGGCGGGCCGACCAGTTGCAAGGACGCGGGAAGGCCGGCCGGCCCGCCAGGCACGGGCAGGGCCAGCGCGGGCAGGCCGGCCAGGTTGGCGGGCATGGTCAGCAGGGTGAGCGGTATGCGTCCCCCCCGGTCGCCGATCAGCGGCGGAGCGCCGACCAGCGTGGGCAGGGCCAGGACCGGGTGCCGGGCCTGCAGGCCGGCGAACCAGTCGCGGACGTAGGCCCGGACCCGGTTGGCGGCGGCCTCCTGGTCGGCCGTCACCGCGGCCGCCTCGGGCAGGTTGCGCTGGTTGTACGAGCTGAGCCGGGCCAGGTCGGGCATCAGGTACTCGTTCACCTGGTAGGCCTCGACGTCGATGAGCAGGCTGGCCGCGGCGTTGGCGGCGGCGAAATCGGGCCCCGCGACCTCGGTGGTCACGATGCCCGCGGCGGCCAGCGCGGCGTCGATCGCGGCCTCGATGGCCGGGTCGACCTCCGGGTCGGTTTCCGGCCGCACCCGGGCCACGGAGAACTCGCCGGGTCTGGCCGCGAAGCCCGGTTCGATCAGGCGCATGCCCCGCTCGACCGCGGCCACGTCGGCGCCGAGCGGGCCGACCGTGTCCAGGGACCGGGCCAGCGGATAGACGCCCTCGACTGGCACCCGGCCCCAGGTCGTCTTCAGGCCCACGATGCCGCAGCAGGCGGCGGGGATCCGGACCGAACCGCCGGTGTCGGTGCCTAGGCCCACGTCCGCCTCGCCGGTGGCAACCGCGACTGCCGAGCCGCTGGACGAGCCGCCGGGTACGCGCCGCGGGTCGGCCGGGTTCACCGGCGTCCCGGACCAGGCGTTGGTGCCGACCGCGGACCAGCACAGCTCGGCCAGGTTGGTCTTGCCCAGGATCTGAGCCCCGGACCGGCGGGCCGCGGCCACCACGGCCGCGTCCCGGTCGGCGGGCCGGGCCCGCTCGGCGATCACCGGGCAGCCGACGGTAGTTGGCAGGCCCGCGACGTCGATGCAGTCCTTGACCGCGAGCCGTAGGCCTGGTCCGTCTGGGTCCGTCCGCACGATCCAGGTCGGGCTGGCGTCGTCGTGACTCATGGAGTCATTCTGACCCGGAGGGTCAGGGCGGCACCCCGCGGGCTAGCGCAGCTAAGAAGTCACGGAGTCTTCGCCTGGAAGTCATGGCGGCTGCGGCCCTTCGATCCTGAAATATCGCACCTTGTGAGCATGAGGGTTGCGATCATCACCGAATCGTTCCCGCCCGACGTCAACGGCGTCGCGCACTGCGTGGTGCGAGTGGCCGAGCTGCTCGCTGCCGACGGCCACCAGCCACTTGTCATCGCACCGAAACCGCCGCGGGCCAACCGGTCACGGCGCGAGGACTCCGATCCCGGACTGTTCCCCTACCCCGTCGTGCGCGTCCCGGCCGTGCCGTTGCCCGGTTATCCGAGCTTCCGGCTCGGGCTGCCGAGCCGGCGCCTGCGTAACGCGCTGATCAAGCACCGGACCGAGGTCGTTCACCTGGCCAGCCCGGTGGTGCTCGGCGCGCACGGCGCCGCGGTGGCCAAGCGGCTGGGTCTGCCCATGGTCGCCGTGTTCCAGACCGACCTGCCGTCCTACGCGCACGCGTACCGGCTCGGCCGGCCCGGCGAGGCGGTCGCGTGGCGGTGGCTGCGCGGCATCCACAACCGGGCCGCGCGAACGCTGGCCCCGTCCACGGTCACCGCGACCGGTCTGCTCGGCCGCGGGATCGCCAACGTTTGGCTGTGGGGCCGCGGGGTCGATACGGCCCGGTTCGACCCGACCCGGCGCAGCGCTCGGATCCGGGCCCGCCTGGCCCCGGGCGGTGAGGTGATTGCCGGTTACGTGGGCCGCCTGGCCCCGGAAAAGCACGTCGAGCTGCTGGGCGGGATCACCGCCCTGCCCGGGGTACGGCTGGTCATCGTGGGCGCCGGGCCGACCGAGGCCACGCTGCGCCAGCAGATGCCCGGCGCGGTGTTCCTGGGCGAGCGCCGCGGCGACGAGCTGGCGGCCATCTACGCCAGCCTCGACGTGTTCGTGCACAGCGGGCCGTACGAGACGTTCGGGCAGACGCTGCAAGAGGCCGCCGCGAGCGGGCTCCCGGTGGTGGCGCCCGCCGCGGGCGGCCCGTTGGACCTGGTGGAGGACGGCGTGACCGGATACTTGGTGCCGCCCGGCGACGCGGACGCCTTCGCGGCCGCGGTCGCGCGGCTGGCCGTGGACCCGGCGACCCGGGCGGCGTTCGGCGCGGCCGGACGGCGGAAGGTGCTCACCCGCAGCTGGCCCGCGCTGACCGAGGAGCTGATCGGCCATTACGCCGCGGTCCTGGGCCGGAAGCGCCCGGCCCAGGAGTGTTATGCAAAACCGGCCAGCGAGCGCCGGCCTTCTGGGCCCGCGCGAGCGGCCGGTGCAGGTGGCACGATATGAGGATCGTGCGCGTGGCGAACTACGTCGCCCCGCATTCCGGGGGGCTGCGCACGTCGCTACGCGAACTCGGCGCCGGCTACCTGGCCGCGGGCCACGACCCGGTGCTGATCATTCCCGGCGAGGGCGACAGCGACGAGCAGACCCCCCAGGGCCGGGTGATCACGCTGGGCGGGCCGCGACTGCCGTTCACCGGCGGATACCGGGCGCTGCTACGCAAGCGGCGGGTGGCGGCCCTGCTCCGCGAGCTGCGGCCGGACACGCTCGAGGTGTCGGACCGGACCACGCTGCGCTGGACCGGACGGTGGGCGCGCGAGCATGGGGTGCCGGCCGTGATGATCTCGCACGAGAGCCTGACCGCGCTGATGCGGCTGGCCGTGCCCGGGCTAGACCTGCCCGCGCTGTCCCGGTGGGGTCCCGCGCTGGCCCTGGTCGACTCGGTCAACCGGCGGACGGCCCGCGCCTACCAGCGGGTGATCTGCACCACCGCCTGGGCGGCCGCGGAGTTCCAGCGGATCGGCGCCGCCAACCTGGTGCGCGCCCCGCTCGGCGTCGACCTGGCCACGTTCGCCGCGCTCCATGCTGACCAGCACGGCACGCGGATCCGGAACGCCTACGCCGCGCCAGGCGAGACGCTGCTCGTGCACGCCGGGCGGCTGTCCCCGGAGAAGAAGCCGCAGCGGTCGCTGAACACGCTCGCCACCCTGTGCGCCAACGGCCTGCCCGCCCGGCTCGTGGTGGCCGGCGACGGCCCGCTGCGCCGCCGCCTGGAGCGACGCGCAACGCGCGACCGCCTGCCGGTCACGTTCGCCGGCTTCCTGCCCGACCGCACCGACCTGGCCGCCCTGCTGGCCAGTGCCGACGTGGCCATAGCCCCGGGGCCAGCGGAGACCTTCGGGCTGGCCGGGCTCGAGGCGCTGGCCTGCGGGACGCCGGTGGTGGTGAGCGCGGAGTCCGCGCTGCCCGAGGTGGTGGGCGAGGCCGGGGCGGCCGTGGCCGGCGAGGACCTGTCCGCCGGGGTCACCACCGTGCTGTCCTGGCCGGAGGCGGCCCGCCGGGCCGCGGCCCGGGCTCGCGCCGAACGCTTCGGCTGGCCCGCGGCCGTGCAAGCGTTCCTGGCCATCCACGAGGCCGTTGCGGCCGACGAGGTGGGGAAGGCAGCCCCGGTGCAGGACGAGGTGGAGGCCGGGACTGGCGCGAGAGCCACCGTGACCGCTAAAGGGAGGCCGGCATGACGACCTTCGTCGCACTGGGCGACTCCATCACCGTGGGCATGGGCGACCCGGCCCCTGAGGGCAGCGGCTGGCGCGGATGGGCCGCGCTCCTGGGCGCCAGCCTGCACCAGCCGGTCATACACAACCTCGCCACCCTCGGCGCGCTGGCGGTTGACGTGGAGTGCACGCAGCTGCCGGCCGCCACGGAGCTGAAGCCCGACGTGGCCAGCGTGGTGGTCGGCATCAACGACACCCTGCGCGGCAACTTCGACCCGCAGCGCACCGGCGCGGCGGTAGCGCGCACGGTGGCGGGCCTGCGGGCGGCGGGCGCTCAGGTGCTCACCATGCGGCTGCCGGACCCCGGGCAGATGTTCGGCCTGCCGAAGTCGCTGGCCAAGCCGCTGGGCCGACGGATGCGCGCGGTGAACGAAGCCGTGGACGACATAGCGCTCCGCTACGGCACGCTGCACCTGGACGCGGCCCGTGACCCGGCCATCTACCAGCGGCACTACTGGAGCGTGGACCGGCTGCACCCGAACGAGCGCGGGCACCGCTTCGTCGCCTGCCAGTTCCACGCCCTGCTGGCCGCCGCGGGCTACCCGGTCGGTCCCCAGCCGGACCCGGAGCCGTCCACGCCGCCGCCCTCGCGGATAGCGGAGATCCGGTGGATGGCCACCAAGGGCACCACATGGCTGGTCCGGCGGTCCCGGGACCTGGTCCCGGCGCTGCTGGCCATGGCCGTGCGCGAGTGGCTGACCGCCGAGGACGAGGTCACCGAACGGGAACTGGTCCCCGTTTCCGAGCATCCCTCAACCTGAACGGGTTCAGGCGACCTTCAGGAAACTTGGAGCATTGCGGGGGGCTCCCCTTGGCTGGGCTCAAGGTCCGTGGCCGAATATCAAGACATACGGAAAGGGACGAAGCCGCTAGGCCGCGGCTCGCGAATTGAGGGACGGAACCATGAGCCAGACGTTTGACCCCGAGAACCCGGAGCGGAACGGCGGCGAGAACGAGGGTAGGGCGCACGGCGCACCGGACTCGGCCGCCGGACACGGGGCGGCTTACCCCTATGGCTACCCCGCGCCCCAGGGCTATCCGGCTGCCCCCGGCTACCCGGGCGGATCTTGGCAAGCGGGCGGTCCTGGTTATGGCAGCGTGCCGCCGCCGCCACCGCGCTCGCACCACAGGCGCTGGCTGGCCATCACCGCGGCTACCGCGCTGGCGGCGGGAGCCGGCGTGGGCGCGCTGATCGGCACCATGAACACCGGCGCGGCGGGCACGGCCACCGCGGTCTCCAAGACCATGCTGTCCACCAGCCAGATCGCCTCCCGGGTGGACCCGGCGCTGGTCGACGTGGTGTCCACCGACGGGTACCAGGGGGCTACCTCGGCCGGCACCGGCATCGTGCTCTCGTCCACCGGCGAGGTGCTCACTAACAATCACGTCGTCAACGGCGCCACCTCGATCAAGGTCACCGACATCGGCAACGGCAAGACCTATACCGCGACGGTGGTGGGCTACGACGCCACCCACGACGTGGCGGTTATCCAGCTGCAGGACGCGTCCGGCCTGACCACGGCCAGCCTGGGCAACTCTTCCACGGTGCAGACCGGCGACACCGTGACCGCGCTGGGCAATGCCGAGGGCAAGGGTGGCACCCCCTCGGTCGCGCCCGGGACGGTTACCGCCCTGAACCAGTCGATCACCGCGTCGGACGAGCTGTCCAACGTCAGCGAGCAGCTGACCGGGCTGATCGAGACCAACGCGCCCATCCAGCCCGGCGACTCGGGCGGTTCGCTGGTCAACTCCTACGGCCAGGTGATCGGGATGGACACCGCCGCCGGCTCCAGCGACCAGACTCAGGGCCAGTCCTCGACCGCCACCGCCACCCAGGCGTACGCGATCCCGATCAACGAGGCGGTGTCCATCGCCCAGCAGATCGAGTCGGGCACCACCACCGCTGACGTGCACATCGGCGCCACCGCCTTCCTCGGTCTGGAGATCGGCTCCTCGAGCAGCGACAGCCCGAGCAGCGGCTCGAACGGCTTCGGCGGGTTCGGCGGTTCGAACGGGTTCGGCGGCTTCGGCGGCTCGAACGGCTCGGACGGCTCGAACGGCTTCGGCAGCTTTGGCGGGCTCGGCGGCCAGAGCGGCGACGGCAGCCAGAGCGGCCAGGGCAGCCAGGGCAGCACCAGCGGCGTGAGCGTCGCCGGGACCGTCTCCGGCTCCCCCGCGGCCAACGCCGGCCTGACCCAGGGCGACACGATCACCGCGATCGGCGGCCAGTCGGTCAACTCGGCCGAGGATGTCGCGCACACCCTGGTCAAGTACCACCCCGGCAACTCGATCTCGGTCACCTGGGTGGACGCCTCCGGCCAGTCCCACACCGCCAACCTGACCCTGACGACGGGCCCGGCCGCCTAGGTCTTACCAGTCCGTACCAGTGATCCCCGGTCTCCCTGCGGCCGGGGATCACTGGTTTTCGGTTGCCCGGACGGACGTACCACGCTCCGTTCCGTATAAAAAAGAAAACAAGAGCCGACAGTGAGGAGATGCGGTGCGAGCGGCGAGACTCCACGCGGTCGGTGACCTGCGGGTCGGCGAGGAGCCGGAGCCTGCGGCGAGCGCCGGGATGAGCCTGGTGCGGGTCACCGCGGTCGGGATCTGCGGCTCTGACCTGCACTGGTGGGACGAGGGCGCAATCGGCGACGCCACGCTCGCGCACCCGCTGGTGCTCGGCCACGAGGGAGCGGGGGTGATCGCCGAGGGGCCGCGGCGCGGTGAGCGGGTGGCCATCGACCCGGCCATCGCCGATGGCACCTGCCGGGCGTGCCGGGACGGGTATCCGAACCTGTGCTACCGGATCCGGTTCGCCGGGCACGGCGAGACCGACGGCATGATGCGCGAGTTCATGACGTGGCCCACGGAGTTGCTGCACCCGCTGCCGGACGGTGTCTCGGATGCGGACGGGGCGCTGCTCGAGCCGCTCGGGGTGGCCATCCACAGCGTGGACCTCGGGCACCTGCCGTTCGCCGGTACCGCGTCGGTGGTCGGGTGCGGGCCGATCGGGCTGCTGCTGATCGCCGTGCTGAAGGCGGCGGGCGCGAGTTCGGTGCTGGCCGTCGAGCCGCTGGCGCACCGGCGGGCGGCGGCCGCGCGGTACGGCGCGGACCTGGTGGCCGAGCCGGGCGCCATGGACCTGCGTGAGCTGACCGGCGCCGGCGTGGACGTGGCGTTCGAGGCCGCGGGCAGCGACGAGGCGGTCCGCGTGGCGGTGGAGTCGGTGCGGCCCGGCGGGCGGGTGGTGCTGGCCGGCATCCCGGGCGACGACGCGATCGGGTTCCAGGCCTCGGTGGCGCGACGCAAGGGGCTGACGATCGCGATGGTGCGGCGGATGAACCACGTGTACCCGCGGGCGATCAGCCTGGCCGCGCGCGGGGTAGTCGACCTCGGCGCGCTGGTGAGCAGGAGGGAGGGGCTGGGCGGGGTGAAAGAGGCGTTCGGGGATGCGGCGCGTCGCACCGGCCTGAAGGTGATCATCGAGCCGCAGCGCTAGCCTGTGATGTGTGCGTACGGCGCGGCTGGCGGGGATCGTGGACTGCTGCTGCGTGCTGGCGTTCGTGATCATCGGGCGGGCCAGTCACGCGGACGGCCTCGGGCTGAGTGGCGTGGCGTCGACAGCGTGGCCGTTCCTGGCCGGGCTGTTCCTTGGATGGGCCGCGGTGCGGGCCTGGCGGCGGCCTGTTGCATTGGCGCCCGCGGGTCTGGGGGCGTGGCTGGGAGCGGCAGGCCTGGGCATGGTGCTGCGGGTAGTGGCTGGGCAGGGAACCGCCGTGGCGTTCGTGGGCGTGGCGCTGGCGTTCCTGGGGTTGTTCCTGCTCGGCTGGCGGTTGGTTTTCCGGCTGTTCAGGCGGTTACCGGGATGGCCGGGGCTTCGGCGCTTGCTTGGGCGCGGGCTTTGCCGTCGGCTTCGGCCCGGGCTTCGGCGAGGTCGAAGCCCGCGGTGATGCTTTCTATCCGGGCCAGCCGGTAGCTGGACAGCACTTCCAGCGACAGCTCGTGCAGGCGGCGGGTCTGGGCCGCACAGCAGTCGGCCAGCATCCTCACCGGGAAGTCGCGCATGAACGCGGAGCGGATCGTGGTCTCCACGCACAGGTTGGTGACCACGCCGCAGACCACCAGGTCGTCCACGCCCAGGCCACGCAGCAGCGGCTCGAGCGAGGTCCACTGGAACGCGTCGAAGCGCACCTTGTCCACGGTCAGGTCTTGGGGCCCGCAGGCGAGTTCGGCCACCACCTCGGCGTCCCAGGTGCCGGCCTGCAGGCCGTCGAGGCCGGCCAGCGCCGGGCTGTTCTGCTTGAGGGCCTGGCCCTCGTCGGCGCGGCCGGGCCGGTACAGGTGCCGGGTGAACACCACCGGGATCGCGGCCCGGCGGGCTTGGGTCACGGCGATGGCGGCGTTACGGACGGCGTCGTCCGCGCCCTCCAGGCCCATGCCGATCCTGGTGAACGAGCCCTTCGGATGGCAGAAGCCGTTCTGCATGTCCACGACGAGCAGTGCGCGGTTCATAGGTCCCACGGTAGCTTCGAGACGCGCTGGATGAATACCGTGCCGGGCCGCGCTGGGCTGACCGCCCCGATGTTCCATCGGGGCGGTTGTAACCGATCCGATGTTCCATCGGGGCGGCTGGCGGCGCGGACCAGGTCCAGCCGCCGGCTATCCAGATTCTCGGTCGTGTGCCGGCCTCCCGGGGGCGAACGCCTGACTCCGGCGATCGCCTTCCCCCGGAAACGGGATCTATCCCTGGGCGGCGGCTCCTACTCCCGAGCGAACGGGCGGAGCTCGAGGGTCCCGAACCGGACGGTCGGATGCTGGGACGCGATCTCGCAGGCCTGCGCCAGGCTGGGGCAGGCGAGCACGTTGAGGCCGGCGACCTGCTCCTTGGTCTCGGCGAACGGCCCGTCGGTGACCAGCACCGCTCCCTCCCGCACGCGGACCGTCCGGGCCGCGCTGGCCGGCTGCAGCCGGCCGCCGGCCAGCTTCAGGCCGCGGGCGTAGGTCTCGTCGTCCCAGGCCTGCTGGGCTCGCGCCGCCGCGGAACCCGGCACCTCGCAATCGTCGGCCGGGTCCAGCGGGGCGGTTTCGTCCACGCAGTGGATCATCAAGTACTCGGGGCCGTTGCCCGGCCCACGGCGATCCGCCGACCGCCACCAGCCACCGGGGTTGAACGGCCGGACCTCGACCGCGCCGAACCGGGCGACCGGATGCTTGGCCGCCACCTCGATCGCCTCGGTCAGGCTCGAGCACTCGACTACGTCGTACCCGGCGATCTGCTCCTTGGTCTCGGCGAACGGGCCGTCGCTGACCAGCATCTCGCCGTCGCGGATCCGTACGACGGCGGCCTCGCGGACCGGCGCGAGCGGCCGTCCCTCCCGCCGGACGCCCCGGCCGTCCATCTCGCCCACCCAGGCGTCGGTCGCGCACTCCATCGCCGTGCTCTCCTCCGGAGTGAGCTGGACGTTCTCGGCCGCGCAGATCAGCAGCAGGTAAGTCATGGCCTTCCTTAGGGGCAGCGCCTGCGGGTGGCGGCGCGGGAGTCTCAGGGTAGCCCGGCCCGGTCGGGCCAGGTCACCAAGACGACGGACAGCCGCGGCCGCCATGGACAGCCGATCTGGCGATAGCTGTCGACCCAGTGGCCGGCCACGGGTGTTACCGTGGATGCGTGAAGCGCGCGGCCATGACGACGACGCCGGAGTCGGTCCCGGCGCGCTGACAGCTGCTCTTATCGAAGCCCCGGGGCGAGTGCTCCGGGGCTTTCGCGTTCCCTGGTCACTTGCCCCGCCCTATGGCAAGGAGATGACCATGCACGACCATCGCAGGCTGGGCCGTGAACTCGAGCTATTCGATACCGACCCGCTGATCGGCGCCGGGCTGCCGTACTGGCTGCCGGCCGGCGCCGCGATCCGGCACGAGCTGGAGGAGTACATCAGGGAGGTCGAGCGGCAGGCCGGCTACCAGCACGTCTACTCCCCCGTGCTCGGGAAGCGCGAGCTGTACGAGATCTCGGGTCACTGGTCGCATTACCGTGATGGCATCTACCCGCCGATGGACATCGGCGGCGAGCAGGTGGTGCTGCGGCCCAGCCTGTGCCCGCATCACGCGCTGATCTACCGGTCCCGGGCCCGCAGTTACCGTGACCTGCCGCTGAGGATGGCCGAACTGGGCGGCATGTACCGGTCCGAGCTGTCCGGCGTGCTTGGGGGGCTGACCCGGGTACGCGCCATCCAGCTGAACGACGCGCACATCTTCTGCACCCCGGACCAGGCGGCAGCGGAGGCGGCCGCCGCGCTCGCGCTGATCAAACAGGCCTACCGGGCGCTCGGCATCGAGCCGGCCCGGTACCGGCTGTCGCTGCCCGGCCAGGACGGCAAGTACGTCGGCGACCGCGACATGTGGGACCGAGCGGCCGGTCTGCTGGAGCAGGTCCTGGTGGACGCCGGGGTGCAGTACGAAGCCGAGGAGGGCGAGGCCGCGTTCTACGGGCCGAAGATCGACGTGCAGGTAGCCGATTGCGCCGAGCGGGAGGCCAGCCTGTCCACCGTGCAGGTCGACTTCTACCTGCCCGAGCGGTTCGGCCTGGAGTACGTCGGCGCAGACGGGGCCCGGCACCGGCCGGTGATGGTGCACCGGAGCGTCATCGGCAGTGCCGAGCGGGTGGTGGCCCACCTCATCGACGTGCACGGCGGCGCCTTTCCCGCCTGGATCGCGCCGGTCCAGCTGGTGGTGCTGCCGGTCGCCGAGGCGCAACTTCCGGAGGCCGAGGCGCTCGCCGGGCAAGCGGTCAGGCAGGGTCTCCGGGCCGCGGTGGCCCGGCCCGAGTCCGGCAGCCTGGGCGCGCGGATCCGGGCCCACCGGCTGGTGCCGTACCAGGCGGTGATCGGCGCCCGCGAGGCGGCCGCGGGCGAGGCGGCGCTGCGGCTGCGGGACGGCCAGCAGCTGCCGATGCGGCCCGCCGCGGAGATACTGGCCCGTATCGGCGAGCGTGTCGCCGCGCGCGGGGCCGGGTTGTGGGAAGAGGCCGCTATATCCGTTTAGTGGCCGGGGCGGTCCAGACCGAGAGATGGACAGGCTCGACGGCAGTGTTCACCACGGTAAGCAGGTCGGACCGCACGGCGTCGAGGGCAGCGCCCTCCTGCAGCCGGGCGGCGAAGGCGGCGACGGTCTGGTCGGCGTCGTAGCGGACCCGGTTGAACCGGCGGTCCACCACGTGCTGTACCCGCCGGCGCAGCGGAGTGAACAGCGCCGCCGCCGCGAGCGTAGACGCGGCGACCGCGACCGGCGACTTGATCGACAGCACCTGGGTGGCCAGCAGGACCAGCCCGGCGTACAGGCCGACCAGCAGCCCGGTCACGATCGCGTAGCTCAGGGTGCGGCTGATCAGCCGGTCGATGTCATACAGCCGGTACTTCAGGATCGCGATGCCCA
>Ga0210383_10002310_pt1 | contig 17239 bp, 14 predicted proteins | sample IncBWC14OmetaG_FD_160072 | JGI IMG/M metagenome (GOLD analysis project Ga0210383, IMG submission 160072) | Forest soil microbial communities from Barre Woods Harvard Forest LTER site, Petersham, Massachusetts, United States - Inc-BW-C-14-O ...
TTCCTGATCGCGCTGCGGACGAAGGGGGAGACCATTGAAGAGCTAACGGGTCTGGCGCGCACGATGCGGGCGCTTGCCGCGCATGTGCCGAGCGAGCGTGAAGGCGAGCTGCTGGACACTGCGGGCACCGGCGGCGGGCGTAGCTCGTTCAACGTCTCCACCACGGCTGCGCTGATCGCGGCAGGCGCCGGATGCGCGGTGGCAAAGCACGGCAATCGCTCGGCCACGAGTCGCTCCGGGTCGGCCGATCTGCTGGAGGCGCTGGGTGCGCGCATCGACTTGGACCCCGTCGGTGTGGCCGGCTGCATTGATGAGGCGGGCTTCGGTTTCATGTTCGCTCCTGCGCATCACCAGGCGACCCGCTTCGTGATCCCCGTCCGGCGTGACTTGGCGGTGCGGACGATCTTCAACCTGTTGGGGCCGTTGACCAACCCCGCGGGTGCGCGTCGTCAACTGATCGGTGTCTCCAACGCGGATTTCCTCGAGCGGATGGCCGGTGCGCTGGCATCGCTCGGTGTCGAGCGCGCGCTCGTGGTCGCCGGCGAGGACGGGCTCGATGAGGTCTCGGCGAGCGCACCGACCAAAGTTGTGGAGGTCAACGGCAGCGCGATCACCCGCTACGTGCTCGAGCCGCGGGAGGTCGGTATCGACGCAGACTCCGATGACGCTGCTCAGGGGCCGCAGGGGGGAACGCCCGAGCAGAACGCGGTGGTCACGCGGGCGATCCTGGCGGGCGAGCGAGTGGGCGGTAGTGCCCCGGCGGGTGAGGCCGTGGCCGTGATCAATGCCGGTGCGGCGATCTATGCAGCCGCTGGTGTCGACTCGATCGCCGAGGGCGTCGAGCTTGCGCGAGCGGCGCTCGCGGATGGGCGTGCGGCAGCGGCCCTGGAGCGATATGTGCAGGCGAGTCAGCGACACGCGCCGGTGAAGACAGGCTGATGGCTAGTCCAACTATGACTGTGCTCGCGCGCATCCTCGCGGAAACGCGCACGGAGCTGGAGCGCCGTAAGCGCGAGCTGCCGTTGGACGCTGCCATCGGCAGTGGGCGAGAGCGGGACGGCGCACGGCTAGGTCGCTTTCGTGATGCGCTGAGCGGTGAGAGGGTGGGGGTGATCGCTGAGTTCAAGCGTCGCTCACCCTCTGCGGGCACGTTGCGCGAGCAGGCGCAGCTGGCTGAGATCGTTGGCGCATATGAGCGTGGGGGGGCGGTTGCTGTCTCGGTTCTCACCGAGGGGCCCAACTTCGAAGGCTCGTTGGCGGATCTGCGTGAGGCGCGCGCCACATGCGATCTGCCGCTCCTGCGCAAGGACTTCATCGTCGATCCCTACCAACTCCATGAGGCAAGCGCGGCCGGTGCTGACGCGGTGCTGTTGATCGTGGCGGCGCTGGAGCAGACAGAACTGGCTTCGCTTTATGCGGCCGCGCAGGAGCTGGGGCTAGATGTGCTCGTTGAGGTCCACGATCGCGAGGAGCTGGGGCGTGCATTGGACATCGGCGCGGACATCGTCGGGATCAACAATCGCGACCTGAGGGATTTCAGCGTCGATATCGAGCGCACCGAGCGGCTTATGGACGCAATCCCGTCCGGTGTGAAAGTGGTGTCCGAGTCGGGGATCGCTGGTGCTGAGCAGATTTCGAGACTGCGTCGGCGCGGCGTGAGTGCGGTGCTGGTGGGGGAGTCGCTGATGCGTGCGGCCGATCCGGCTGCGGCTCTGCTGGCACTCGCGCCGTCGTGAGACCACGCGCCGTCGTGAGAACATTTAGAAAGGCTGGCGCAAGGCTTTAGATAGCGTTGATCGCCGCCCACCATCATCCTCGCCTTATGAAACGCACACTCCTGATCCCCTTCATCTCAGCCCTGCTTGGCGGCGGCGTTGTCGTCGCCGTGCTCGCGATTGTGGGCGGGCTCGGCGAAAACAAGACGACCGTGACGACCGTGCAGACGCCTGCGGTTGCCCCGGCCCCGTCGAACGCATCGCAGCGTAGCGCCGGACTTACCCCGCACGAAGCCTATGTGCGCGACGCGCCTGGAGTGGCGTTTGTGACCTCCACGGTCGTGGCGAAAACCGAATCGCCGTTCCTGTTCGGCCAGGAAAGCCAAGGCCAGAATGAGGACACGGGGTCGGGGATCGTCGTCAACAGCAACGGCACCATCCTCACCAACTACCACGTCGTGGAGAACGCGATCAAGGTCACGGTGAGCTTCGAAAAGGGCAAGTCGGTCGAAGCGAAAGTGGTCGGTACAGACCCCTCTAACGATCTTGCCGTGCTGCGTATTTCCACCGACGGGTTGACGCTGCACCCATTGACGCTTGGTGACTCGAGCGCGGTGCAGGTGGGCGACCCGGTGTATGCGATCGGCAACCCGTTCGATCTCGAACGCACGCTGACGACCGGTGTGATCTCAGCGCTACAACGCCAGATCACCGCCCCCAATGGCTTCACGATCGACAATGTTCTGCAGACGGACGCGCCGATCAACCCCGGCAACTCGGGCGGCCCGCTGCTCAACACGGCTGGCGAAGTGATTGGCATCAACTCGCAGATCGAGACTGGCGGCAGCGGCGATGGTAGCGTCGGCATCGGCTTCTCGATTCCGATCAACACGGCCAAGAACGAGCTCTCCCAGTTGGAGAAGGGCGGCACGGTGCGCGGCGCCTACCTCGGTCTCACCTCGCTGACGATTGACGGCTCGCTGTCTGCGCTCAACCTGCCGGTGAAAGCCGGTGCGCTGGTAGAGAGCGTCGAGCCGGGCACGGCAGCAGCCAAGGCGGGCATCCGCGGCGGCACCGTCAACACGACCACCGAAAACGGCCAGGTAGCCATTGGCGGCGACATCATCGTGAAGATCGACGGCAAAGAAGTGCCTAGCTCCGAAGCGCTTGCCGGCGACATCGAGGAAAAGAAACCGGGCGACAAGATCAGCATCGAATTGTGGCGCGCGAAGGGCGGTGGCAAATACGAACAGAAAACCGTCACCGCCGCGCTCGGCCAGCGGCCGAACTCGGTGCCCAACCCGAGTACGCCTGAAGGCTAAGCATCCGCTGCACCGCCCGCGGGGAGCCGGCCGGCGCTGGCGCCGGATCAGTCACCTCGGCGCCGGATCGGTCCCCTGGGCGGGGTATCGCTACGGTTGAGGCATGTCGGCAGCGTCACAGCCTTTCGCCAACCGCGAGTACGTGAGTGCGCCGCTAGATGCCGGCCATGATGAGCCGACGCCGCCGCGGCCGCGGCCGCGGGTGAAGATCTGCGGGATCACGAATCTCGCAGACGCTGAACTCGCAGTGGAGCTGGGAGCGTGGGCAGTGGGGATGATCTTCTACGAGGCCAGTCCCCGGCGCTGCTCGCACGAGCAGGCACAGGTGATCACGGCGTCGCTACGTCGGCGTGTGGAGCTATGTGGCGTGTTCGTCAATGCCTCGCTTGAGGAGATCGTCCGCAGCAGCGACGATCTCGGTCTCAGCATGCTGCAGCTGCACGGAGACGAGGGACCGTCGTTCTGCGCGGAGGCGCGCCGCAGGACGGGCTTGCGCGTGATCAAGGCAGCCCAGGTGTCGGGGTCCGGAGATGTACGCGATCTCGAGCGCTTCCACGTCGACTTTCACCTGCTGGACGCGCGTTCGAAGGCGCGCGCGCGGCAGGGCATGCGCGGCGGCACGGGCGAGACGTTCGACTGGGCTCTTGTTGCCGAGCGGCGCTCGAAGGTGCCGTTGATTCTCAGCGGCGGCTTGAACGCGGAGAATGTTGTCGAGGCGGTGAGCGTGACACACCCATATGCGGTGGACAACGCCAGCGGCACGGAGGCGGCACCGGGACACAAGGACCCGCGGAGGCTGCGTGAGTTCTTCGAGGCGCTCGCCCCACATGCCGAGTCACAGCCGGCGGCTGTCGGTCATCAGGCGTGAGCGCGCCGTCGCGGCCCTCAGGGGTACCAACGAGCACGCACCTGGGTGCGATCGAGCACCGCTTCGGCCCCTACGGCGGACAGTTCGTGCCGGAGACACTGATGCCCGCCCTGGCCGAGCTCGAGCAGGCGTGGCTGGCTGCGCGCGAGGATCCGCAGTACCGCGCGGAGCTGAACGGGCTGTTGCGCGACTTCGCGGGGCGTCCCACACCGCTTTACCGCGCGCACCGGCTCTCCGAGCGCGTGGGTCGGCCCGTGTATCTGAAGCGCGAGGACCTCAACCACACCGGCTCGCACAAGCTCAATAACGCGCTCGGACAGGTGCTGCTGGCCAAGCGGATGGGCAAGCGGCGGATCATCGCCGAGACAGGAGCCGGTCAGCATGGTGTTGCGACGGCAACCGTGTGCGCGCTGCTGGACGTGGAGTGCGTGGTGTATATGGGCGTGGAGGACACCCGCCGCCAACGGCCCAACGTGCAGCGGATGGAACTGCTTGGGGCGCGGGTGCAGCCCGTGGACGCGGGGGCGAAAACGCTGAAGGAGGCGACCTCCCAGGCAATTCGCGACTGGGTGACCAACGTCCAGAGCACCCACTACGTGATCGGCTCGGTCGTAGGCCCGGCGCCCTATCCAGCGCTGGTGCGCGATCTGCAGCGGGTGATCGGTGATGAGGCCCGCGAGCAGATGCTCGGGCGTGAGGGCAGGCTGCCGGCGCGGGTGATCGCGTGCGTCGGCGGAGGCTCTAACGCGATGGGCATGTTTGCTGCGTTCATCGGCGACGAGCAGGTCCAGCTCGTCGGTGTGGAGGCAGGCGGCGATGGCATCGATACGAGCCGTCACGGTGCGCCGCTGACGGTTGGGGGACGTCCCGGGATCCTGCACGGCTCACGCTCTGCGGTAATGCAGGACGAGGAGGGGCAGATCGTGCAGGCTCACTCGATTTCAGCTGGCCTCGACTACCCGGGGGCAGGGCCCCAGCACGCATACCTGCGTGACAGCGGGCGGGCGCAGTATGTGGCGGTCAACGACAGCGATGCGCTCGCCGCGTTCCGTGCGTTGGCACGACTTGAGGGAATCATCCCGGCGCTCGAGACAGCGCATGCGCTCGCGTGGGTGCTTGCGCAGGAGCAGGGCGAGCTGGATCTTGTGTGCCTGTCCGGCCGCGGCGACAAGGATCTCGCTGAGGTGCTGGGCGCGTCTGGCGACAGCGTATGAGCGCAACCGAAGCCACCGGTATCGCGCGCTTGAGTGTGGCGTTCGCCGACACCGGCAAGCGTGCCGCGCTGATGCCGTATGTGATGGGTGGCTTTCCGACACTTGAGGATTCGCTGCGCATTGGCGAAGCGTGCGTGCAGGCGGGGGCGGATGTGATCGAGCTGGGTATGCCCTACTCGGACCCGCTCGCCGATGGTCCGGTGATCCACGCCGCCGGTACACAGGCCCTGGCCGCGGGGGCGAACGTAGCGGGTGTGCTGGAGGTGGCGCGGGCACTCTCGGCGAGCGTTCCGGTCGCGCTCATGTGCTATGCCAACATGGTGTTTGCGCCTGGAGCAGCGGCGTTTGCGGAGCGTCTGGCGCGGACGGGTGCGTGTGGGTTGATTGTGCCCGATCTGCCCTACGGCGAAGCCCCGGAGGTGTCGGAGGCGTGCGAGCAGGTAGGGATTGCGCTGATCCCTCTGGTGGCGCCCACGACCACGCCTGAGCGGCTGGTCGAGATCGGCGCGAGCGCCCGTGGCTTTCTGTACACGGTGTCGGTGGTTGGCACCACCGGCGAGCGGCGTGCGTTGGGCGGTGATCTGGCGGATGTGATCGCGCGCGCGAAGGCGAGCACTGATGTGCCGGTTGCCATCGGTTTCGGGATTGCCACGCCCGAGCAGGCATGTCAGGCGGCCGATGCGGGCGCCGATGGCGTGATCGTGGGGACCCGTCTGGTGCGTGCGGCGAGCGACCCGGAGGCGGCTGCTCAGCACGATGCGGCGGCTGCCGTGGGAGCGGTTGTGGGGGAACTGTCAGCGGGTCTCGCTCAGGCTCGCTAGGATTCCGCGCGCAATGGGTTTCATCCTCACTCTCACCGCTGGCCTCGTCATCTGGATCGTGATGTGGGCCGTAGGCGCCAAAGGTATTGATGCGTTCCTCGTGGCCACTGCGGTCATCCTCATCGGGGCGACGCTGAGAATCCTCTCCGGCTACCTGCCCGGCCGTCGCAGCTAGCGCCTCGTGCTCGCGCGCTGGCTGGGCCTGCTCGCTCTCGCCGCGGCGTTGTTGGGCGTGGTTGGGTGTGGGGGAGTGGCGGTATCGGATGTCGCTGAAGCGACCGGCGGGCAGCTGACGGTCTACTCGAGCGAGCCGCTGCAGGGCCCTTCCGCGCCGATCGCAGAACAGATCGTCGGCGGTGAGAAGCTCGCGTTGTCCGATGCGCGTGGCCACGCCGGACCGTTCAAGATCGCGTATGTGTCGCTGGACGACGCGAGCCCGACGACCGGTGAATGGAACGCGGGCGTGACCGCTACGGATGCCAAGACAGCTGCGCAGGACACGAGCACGATCGCCTACTTGGGGGACTTCGATTCGGCCGCCACTGCGATCTCGCTGCCTCTGATCAACGCGGCCGGCATCCTGCAGGTCAGTGCGGGTAGCCCGTATGTCGGGCTGACGTCCCCTTTCGAAGCGGGCCAGGACGAGCCGGAACGCTTCTACCCAAGCGGCCAGCGGACATTCGTGCGGCTGGCTCCTGGCGATATCGGCCAGGCGCAGGCGCAGGTGGCGCTGATGAAGTCCAAGGGCGTGCGTAGCCTGTATGTGCTCGACGACCAGAATCCGTTCGATGTGCCGTTGGCGGACATCGTTGTGAACTACGCCGAAGCGGCGGGAATCACAGTGATCGCCCATGACAGCCTCTCCACGGTGGCCGGTGCGGTCTTTACCGGCGAGGTCGAAAAAATCGCGGCAAGCAAAGCCCAGGCCGTGTTCCTTGCCGGCGGTGAAGGCAAGGGCACGACGGAACTATGGAGCGATCTATACGCGGCTGATCCGCACCAGCTGCTGCTCGGCTCTGACCAGATGCTGAACGAGTCGTTCACCGCACAGCTCGGCATGGCGGCGGTGAACACGTATGTGACCACGCCGGTGCTGCCCGCCCGGTTCTACCCGGCGGCGGCGCAGCAGGTGCTGAGCGATTACCGCCGGACATTTGGTGCGCAGGCCACGCCCTACGCGCTCTACGGCTATGAGGCGATGACGCTGGTGCTCGATGGGGTCCGCGACGCGGGCGCACGCGGGAATGATCGTCAAACGGTGATCGACCGTGTGTTTGCCACTAAAGACCGCAACTCGGTGATCGGTAACTACTCGATCAACGCGGATGGGGAAACGACATTGTCGCGCTACGGCATCGACCGAATCTCCCACGGTGCCCCCGTCTTCTACCGCGCGATCAACATCGGGCCGCCGAACCCTTAGCTTCCCAACGCCAGCCCTGTACGGCCGCAGCCCTCAGGGCGTGAGGCGTGGGCGTGAAGCCAGCGGTCAGCCGGTTGGCTGCAGGCCGAGGGCCAGCTTGAAGCGTTCGACCCCGCCGCCGAGGGCATGGCCGCCGCCGGCCAGTGTGCTCAACGAGCGCAGGTAGGGCATGAGCTTGGAGATCGACGGCGATTCGGTCAAGCCGAGGCCTTCGAGTAGCCCCAGCATCGTGGGGAAGTTGACGACCAGGCTGGGCTGTGCGCCTTCGCCGAGCGCGCTCGCCGCGGCGCTGCCTGTCGCGCTGGAGGACAACGTGCCGGAAGGATGCAGCGCCGCTGCGACGGAGGCTTCGCCGATGCCCAGCACGAACTTTGCCTGGCCGGCAGCATCGCGTCCGGCGGCGATGTCCAGTGCAACGGGAAGTCCGCTGACCCTTGCAACCGTCGCTGCTTCGGTGCCAGGGATCGATACGGAGTTGGCTGATGCGCCGCCCTTGCGCAGCTGTTTTGCGAGCTCTGCGACGGCGGCGCGCGAGCGTGTCGGGTTGTTGGATGAGATCACGACCGCTGCGCGCAATTCGAGCAGGCTCGAGCCGCTGGCGAAGATCCCGGCTGAGCCCATCCAGCTCGCGAAGTCGGCTTTTGCTTGTGAAGTGTTGGCCCCGAGTGCGCTCAGCGGCGTGATCATGCCGCCGAGGATGCCGCTGAGGCTAAGCCCGGCGTTGCTTTCCGGCCCCGAGCCGCTAAGTGTGCTCATCAGCGAGCCGAGGCTCTGAAGGCCCTGCACGTCTTGGGTGATAGTCGTGCTGAGGTGCCCCAAGCCGATCGCCAGCCAGGATTCGCCTGGCAGTTCGCCGAGTGCCTGTGCGCCTTGAGGATCCACGGCCAACAGGCCGCCGCTTGGGCCGGTTGATGGAGCCAGGCTGGCCGCCAGCGTGTCGGCGTCGAACGTCAGTGTGCTTGCTGTGGGAACGAGCGAGATGTTGGCTTCGCGTCCGCCCGCCAGCAACGCAAGCAGGCCCGAGGTCCCTTCGGCCTTGCCTACTTCTATCGTGCTCGCGGGGCTTGTGTAGATATGGGCGAGGGCGTTGGTGGGGGCGGCGGCAAGCAGCTTTGCGTAGCCGGCTGCCTGTGCCAGCGAGCTGCCACCGAGGGTGGTGTCGATCACGCTGTGGATGCCGGCAACGCTCCCGATCACGGCGAAGCGCTTGACCAGGGCGAACGCAATGCCGGCCGAGCTGGTCTCATACGAGATGCCGCGATAGCTGCTCGCGTGCGCACCCGCGTGGTGAGCTTGCGTGTCGAGGAATGCGAGCGCCTTGCTGGGATTACTGGTATCGAGCACGATTGCGCCCTGGACGCCGCCCGTGGCGAACGGGAACGCACTGGGCGCAGAGCCGCCCAATAGGCCCTGGTTGACGAGCGACAACAGCGCACTCGAGGATGAGCTGAGCGAGCTGAGGAAGATCGCGGCGTGCGGCCCGAGCCACGGTGCGACTTCGTGCTCGTAGTTGAGTTGGGGCGAGCCGGGAGTCTGTAGGGCGCTGAGCAGCCGCAGGTAAGGGTTGGCCTGATGAGTGAGCGCTTTGCCCGCGGCCAGCGCTGCCGTGTGCAACTGCCCTTCGGGGCGTACGGTCGCGCCGGCGTACAGCGCCGCGGCGGCGGGCACGGCGCTCGCTGGGTCGGCGCTTGTGCCGCTGGGGCTACTCGAGCCGCACCCGGCAAGAGCTCCGGCGAGACCGATTACGAGCGCGATGCTCGCGAACGTCGAGCGTCGGCGGAGCGCTACTTGAGAGCGGAGCGGGGATGAGGCTGCGAGCAACGTGGTTCCTTTCTGTGCCGGCAAGGCGGCGAGGGGGCATGGCTCGGGGCGATCGTACAACCGCGTGCGGGGGGCGCGCGGAGGTGCCGCTCGTGCAATCGCCGTTTCAGCACGTCTTTCTGCACGCGGTGTTGCGGATCTGGACGAACTGCCTAGATACGCACCACTAGCCCATAAGTCCTTCATTAGCAGGGGTTTTGTCAACATGTGAGGCTCCGTGGTAGGAAAGTGGGAGAAGATGTGCAAATAGGGTTGCATTGTGGGAGGAAGTGGGATATCTTCGCCGCAGCGAGCCGGGATGGAGGGGCTCCTCCCACTCCTCCATCTCGGCTCGGTAAACAAGCTTGGAGCTTCCCCTAGTGGTCCCCTTCCGCGGCACCTTCGATCACACGCTCGACGCGAAGAACCGGCTCACGGTCCCGGCGCGCTACCGCGCGGCCCTTTCAGAGGGTGCCGTGCTGGCGATGCCGATCGACTTGAAGCCGTGTGTGGGCGTGTGGCGTCCGGAGGAGTACGAGCGCTACACCCGGCGCGCGCTGGCAGAGCTGCCGCCGCTCTCGCCACGCCTGGCGGAGCTCGAGCGTTTCTTCTACGGCAGCTCCCACGACGCCGAGCTGGATGCCGCCGGGCGGATCATGGTGCCGGGCTTCCTGGGCGAGCATGCCGCGCTCGCGAAGGAGGTTGTGGTTGTGGGTGTGGGTGATCGTCTGGAGCTGTGGGCGAAGGACGCGTGGAACGAACATCGATCGACGCTGCTGAGCGGCGTTGCGGAGGTCACCTCACGTGTCGATGACGCTGCTTGAAGGCAGGGATGTCCGTGACTGTGGGCCAGAGCTCGCACGGCGCCGTCGTGAGCCCAAACGTCAGCAGCGCGCTCGCCGCGCCGGTGCGGGCGCAGCTTCACCGGTTGGCGGCGCGACGCCAGGGCAGACCTCCCACACGCCCGTGCTGGCCGACGAGCTGATCGAGCTATTGGACCCGCAGCCTGGACAGCTAGCGATCGACTGCACCTTCGGGGACGGTGGCCATGCGCGCCTGGTGGCGGAGCGCCTGGGTTCCTCGGGCACACTCGTGGCGATCGATCGCGATCCGCTGGCAGAGCAGCGCTTTGCGCTACTGGCAGCGGAGGCGGCGTGCTCGCTGCGTTTCATCCGCTCCAGCTATGCGGAGGCGCTCGAGCTGCTCGCGAGCGAGGGCGTGCAAGCAGACATGGTGTATTTCGACCTGGGCATGTCCTCGATGCAGGTGGATACGAAGGAGCGTGGCTTCTCCTACTCCTACGAGGCGCCGCTTGACATGCGCATGGACCCTGAGCAAGAGCTGAGCGCGCGCCAGCTGATTGCCGAGTGGGACGAGCGTCGTCTTACGCATGTGTTGCGCGACTTCGGCGAGGAGCGCCACGCGGGGGCGATCGCTCGCGCGATCGTGCGCCGGCGTGAAGAGGCGCCAATCGAGACGACGCTTGAACTGGTGGAGACGATCAACGCGGCGCTTCCCGCGCCGGCCCGCTTCGCCGGCGGTCACCCCGCCAAGCGCTCCTTTCAGGCCTTGCGGATCGCGGTGAACGACGAGCTGGGGCAGCTCGATCGCGCGCTGCCGCTTGCGTGGCGGCTCTTGCGGGAGGACGGCGTGCTCGCGAGCATCGCCTTTCACTCGCTTGAGGACAGGCGCGTCAAGCGGTTCCTTGCCGAGCGCGCCCGTGGTTGCATCTGTCCCCCCGATCTACCCGTGTGCGTGTGCGGATGCAAGCCGCAGGCAGCGCTCCTGAAGCGGCGCTCGATTGTGCCGTCCGCCGATGAGCTTGCCCGCAATCCTCGCTCCGGCTCGGCGCGCTTGCGCGCTGCGCGCAAGCTCACCGATGATGAAGAGGGGAGCTCATGACCCCGCCCGCCGGCTCAGCCGCAGCGGCCGCGCCGGGCGTCCGCGGGCGGACCGCCGCCCCATCGCGTCCGTCGGTGGCGCCGCGCAAACCGCGGCGCGTATCAGGTCCTGCCCGCCCTGCCAAGCGACCGAGCCCCGCGCGCCAGCCCACGCGGGAACCCGACCGTTCGCTGGACGGCGATCGCGGCCTGCTGCTCGGCGCACTGGCCGCGATCGCTAGTGTCTCGCGCAATCCCTCCCTCGACCGCCTGATTCGTGGGCGGACGTGGATCGCGCTGATCGCCTTTGCATTGCTTGGGATCGTGACTCTGCAGCTATTGGTATTGAGGTTGAACGCGAACATCGGTCGGGCGCTCGTGCGCGAGGCACAGCTGCAGCGGACAAACGCTGCACTGAGCATCGAAAGCTCGGAACTAGCGGCGGGCGAACGCGTCGAGTCGCTGACGGCCAAGCTTGGCATGGAACTGGTACCCGAGGGTGCCTTGCGTTTCCTGTCGATCAACCCGCGGGCCGACATCGCGAGAGCTGCTGGCGCACTGAACAAGCGGGTGCAGACGACGAGCGACACATCGACTGAAGAAGCGGCCGGCACCAGCGCTCCCGCATCCAGCGGTGAAGCGGGGGAAGCGGCAACTACGAGCGAAACGAGTGCCGGCGCCAGTACCTCTGCGGCGGGGGCCACGACCAGCCCGACGGGCGAAGTGAGTACGGCCTCTGGCGAAGCCAGCACGGCATCCAGCCAAGCAAGCACCGGCGCGGCGAGCGAATCCGCGGCCACGAGCTCGCCTCAATCGACCGTCACGCCGTCGAGCAGCACTGAAGGCACCACCGCCGCGGGGACCGTCGGTGCGACGGGCGCTACCGAAGCGGCCTCGGGGACCGGCACGAGTGGGACCCAAGCGGGCGGCGCGGGCTGAGCGGGTGCCTATCGTCCAGCGCCGCATAGGGGCGATCTTCGCGCTGTTCTTCTTGCTTCTGGTGCTCGCTGCTGGGCGCACCATGTATCTCGGTGTGGTGCGCGGAGCAACGCTGCGCCGGTTCGCCTCCAGCGAGCAGCTGAGCACTGAAACGGTGATCGCGCCGCGCGGCTCGATCACTGATGACAACGGGGTCGACCTGGCCGTGTCCGAGCCGGCCCAGGACGTCTCGGCCGATCCGTATCTGATCACCGATACGCTGGCAGCGGCCCGGCGGCTGGCGCCGCTGTTGGGGCAGTCGCAGAACAGCGTGTTGCACAAGCTCTCCGAACGCACCGGCTTTGTCTACCTCGCGCGTGCGCTCCCGGCGAAGGCCGCCCAAGAAGTGCTTGCCCTGAAAATCGCTGGCGTCACCGGTACGCCGGTGATGCGCCGTGTGTATCCACGTGGTGCGCTCGCCGCACAGGTGCTTGGCGAGGTGGGCACGGAAGGGACCGGCCTGTATGGCCTTGAGTACTCGCGCAACAAGTTGCTGACCGGCCTGCCCGGTCAGCGACGCGTGGTCTCAGACGCGATCGGCCAGCCAGTGTCGATCACGGAAACCAAGCGTGAGGTGCCGGGTAAGTCGCTGTCGCTGACGCTGGACGTGAACATCCAGCAGCGCGTGGAAGACGTGCTGGGGGCGGTCGCTCGAGACTTCAACCCCAAGGATGCGACGGCGATTGTGATGGATCCCCGCACTGGTGCGATCCTTGCGCTGGCCAACTGGCCGCAGCTCGACGCTAATAATCCGAGTGTCTCTCCGGAAGAAGTGTTGGAGGATCGCGCGGTTGGGCTTGACTACGAACCGGGTTCCACGTTCAAGGTAGTGGCGGTGTCCGCGGCGCTGGAAGCGGGCCTGATCACGCCCACCACGCCCTTCAACATCCCCGACCAGATTCAGGTCGCCGAACGGACGATTCACGATGACACCGAACACCCGGAAGAAACGCTTACGACGGAACAGATCCTCGCTCGCTCGAGCAACGTCGGTGCGATCAAGATCGGCGCGATGGACGGTCCCGGGCGGTTCAACAACTGGGTGCATCGCTACGGCTTTGGTGCGCCGACCGGCGTGGATCTGCCTGGCGAGGAATCCGGGGTGACGCTCGCGCCGTCCCAGTACTCGGGCTCGTCGATGGGCAACCTGCCGATTGGCCAGGGGGAGCTTGTGACGCCGATGCAGATGGCCACTGCGTATGCGGCGATTGCCAACGGTGGGGTCCTTCGCTCACCACACATCGTCGCTGCGGTCGGGGGTCACGCGCAGCCCGAGCCCAAGGGCCGTCGCATCCTGTCGAGTGCCATCGCTGGCGAGCTGCGCCACATGCTCGAAGGCGTGCTCGGCCCTGAAGGCACGGCCAGCGAGGTTTCGATACCAGGCTACAAGCTGGCAGGCAAGACGGGTACGGCGAACAAGATCAACCCGGAAACGGGCGAATACTCGCAGAGCAAATACGTCGCCTCGTTCATCGGCTTCGCGCCGGCCTCGGACCCACAGCTGCTGTGCGCGGTGGTCGTTAACGAACCGCAGTCCGGCTCGATCTACGGCGGCACGGTCGCGGCCCCGGCATTTGGGCAGATCATGAGCTTCGCGTTGCCCTACCTGGGCATCCCGCCTGGGTAAGTAGCATCAGCGCATGCGACTGGACGGGTTGATCGCTGCCGAGCTGGACAGCGAGGCGGCCGGTGTGGAGATCACGGGCCTCGCCTACGACAGCCGCGAGGTGGCGCCGGGTGACCTGTTCTTCTGTGTGAGCGGCTTTCGTAGCGATGGTCATGCCTTCGCACCGGAGGCGGTGCGGGCGGGGGCGGCTGCGCTGGTGGTGGAGCGTCCGCTCGAGCTGGGCGTGCCGGAGGTGCGGGTGAGCTCGGCGCGGGCGGCGATGGCGCCGGCGGCGGCACGCTTTTACGGCGAACCTGCGCGCGAGCTGCGTGTGGTGGGGGTGACGGGCACGAACGGCAAGACGACCACGACTTATCTGGTGCGGGCGCTGCTTGAAGCGTGCGGCGAGCAGTGTGGCCTGCTGGGCACGGTGAAGTCGGTGATTGGCGGCGAGGAGCGTCAGGTGGCGCGCACGACACCGGAGGCGATCGATCTGCAGGAGGATCTGCGGTCGATGCTCGACGGCGGTGACCGTGCGTGCGCGATGGAGGTTTCCTCGCATGCGCTGGAGTTGGGGCGCACCGACGCGATCGCGTTTGCGGCGGCGATCTTCACGAACCTGACGCAGGATCACTTGGACTTCCACGCGAGCATGGAGGACTACTTCCAGGCCAAGCGTTTGCTGTTCGTGCCGGCGCAGGGCGATGCGAGTGCGAGCGACACGCGTGTGCTTGGCCCGGTGGCGCCGGCGGTGAATGTGGTCAACGTGGGCGATCCGTATGGACAGCGGCTGGCTGTTGAGCTCGACCGGGTGGTGACGTTCGCGGTGGATGCCCCCGCCGATTACAGTGCCACTAGCCTGTGCTGTGGGTTTGCGGGGTGCAGCTTCACGCTGCAGACCCGGGAGGGTCAGCGCGAGGTCGAGCTGCCGATGCCGGGGCGCTTCAACGTGGCCAATGCGCTGGGTGCGCTCGCGGCGGTGCATTCGCTGGGGTTTGAGCTGGATCTACTGGTGGCGGCGCTCGAACGTGGGGTGCGCGTTCCGGGCCGCCTCGAGCCTGTGGATGAGGGCCAGGAGTTCGCCGTGCTAGTCGACTACGCACATACTCCGGACTCGCTCGAGAACGTGTTGAGCGCTGCACGCGATCTGGTCGACAGCAGCGGCGAGGGCCGTGTGCTCTGTGTGTTTGGTGCGGGCGGCGATCGCGATCGTGGCAAGCGCCCGTTGATGGGCGAGATCGCTGAGCGGCTGGCGGATGTGACGATCGTGACCTCGGACAATCCGCGCTCGGAGGACCCCGAGCAGATCATCGAGGAGATATTGGATGGCGTGGTGGCGGACTTGGGCGAGGTGGGAGTCTCCGCGGGCGCTGTGGCACAGGGCGAGTCGCGCGTTCGTAGTGGCTCGCAAGGGCAACGTGTGCGGACCATCACTGATCGTAGGGCGGCGATCGAGGAGACGATCGCGTGTGCGCGGCGGGGCGATGTGGTGGTGATTGCGGGCAAGGGCCACGAGCAGGGGCAGGAGTTCAAGGGCGGGCTGAAGCTGCCGTTCGACGACGTGATGGTCGCTCGCGAAGCACTGCGGACCACATATGGCTCGGCGGCGCGGGACCAGGGAGTCATAGCCGGCGACCCCGCGACGGGCATGCGATGAGGGATTGGGACGCACGCCATTTGGCTGCGGCGGCGGGCGCAACAGTCGTGCACCGGCCAACAGATGTGGATCGAGCGCCGGGGCCCGAGCGCGCGACCATCGACTCGCGGCGGGCCCAGCCGGGCGAGTTGTTCGTGGGCCTGCCCGGTGAGCGCGCCGATGGCGGTAGCCATGCTGAGCAGGCCCTGCAGGCGGGCGCATGGGGGGTGCTGGTGACGGGCGAGCATGCCAAGCGCGTCGCTGAGAGCGCCTCGGGCGGTGTGGTGCTCGCGCACGCTGACCCGCTGGCGGGTCTGCACTCGCTGGCGCGGGCGTGGCGGCGGGAGCTGCGCGCGAGAGGCGCCATGGTGGTCGCGATCACGGCCGCGACGGGCAAGACCTCCACGAAGGACATCCTCGCCACGCTGCTGGCCGAGCGGCTGCAGGTTGCAGCGAGCCCGGAGAACTTCAACACCGAGATCGGGTTGCCGCTAGCGCTACTGAGCGCGCCCGCGCAGACGGAGCTGCTCGTGTTGGAGATGGCGATGCGCGGCCCCGGTCAGATCGCTGAGTTGACGGCGATCGCCGAGCCTGAGGTGGGGGTGATCGTGAACGTCGGCCCGGCTCATCTGGAGCTGTTGGGCTCGCTCGAGGCGATTGCGGCCGCCAAGGCGGAGCTGATCGCGGGGCTTGCGCCGGGTGCGAGCGTGGTGGTGCCGGCGGGCGAGGGATTGCTCGCGGCGCACCTGCGCGCGGATGTGCCGACGATCACCTTTGGCGAGGGCGGCGATGTCTCGCTGGCGGAGCGCCGCGCGGACGGGTCGGTGCTGATCCGCCATGGCGAGGTGGAGATCGAGCTGTGGCCGTCGTTCGCGCAGGCTCATAACCGCAGCAACCTGCTTGCTGCGGTAGCGGCCGCGCGGGCGCTTGGATACACCCCGCGGGGCCGGGTGGATGTGGAGTTCTCAGCGATGCGCGGCCAGCGTGAGGAACTACCCGGCGGTGTGGTGCTCGTCGCGGACTGCTACAACGCCAACCCAATGTCCATGCGTGCGGCGATCGATGACTTGGCCGAGACGGCCACTGCCCGCCGGGTTGCGGTGCTCGGTGACATGCTCGAGCTGGGCCCCGATGCCCCACGCCTGCATCACGAGATCGGCGAGCACGCCGGCGCGCGAGGCATCGATCTGCTCGTCACGGTCGGTCCGTTGGCGGCCGCGATGCGCGAGGCGTTCGCGGGCGAGAGCTATGCGGTGGCGGACGCGCAGGCCGCCGGCGAGTTGCTCGGGGGCATGTTGCGCGGGCGCGATACGGTGCTCGTGAAGGGCTCGCGCGGGGTAGGTCTCGAGCGTGTGCTCGAGACGCTGCGCAGCCAGCGTCAGCAGGCGCTCGAGTCGGTGGGCGAGATCTCTGGGCGTGGCGCGCTTGGCGCTTCGGAGCGGCACTGAATGGGGCGGATTCTATTCGGGGGTACCGCCGCGCTGTTGATCTGCATCTTTCTCAGCCCGAAGTTCATCGAATTCCTGCGCATCCGCGAGTTCGGCCAGCAGATCCGCGAGGACGGGCCTCAGGGCCACCACCAGAAGGCGGGGACGCCGACGATGGGTGGCCTGATCATCTTCTTCGCGGTCGCGATCTGCTTTTTGATTCTGACCGAATACGAATGGCGCTCGATCGGGGTGTTCGGTCTGACGATTGCGTGCGCGCTTCTGGGCTTTGCCGATGACTACATCAAGCTCGTCAGGCGCCGCTCGCTGGGGCTGCGGGCGAGAACCAAGCTGGGGGTCACGATCGCGATCTCGCTGGTGCTTTGGTACGTGGCCCGCTACAAGGCCCACTTGGCGCCGGAGCTCGAGCTGAACTTCGTCGATTACCACATCGAACTGGGCTGGGCGTATCCGCTGCTGATCTACCTGGTGGTGGCGGGCACCACGAGCGCGGTCAACCTGACGGACGGCCTCGACGGTCTGGCCGCG
>Ga0210383_10002315_pt1 | contig 17226 bp, 18 predicted proteins | sample IncBWC14OmetaG_FD_160072 | JGI IMG/M metagenome (GOLD analysis project Ga0210383, IMG submission 160072) | Forest soil microbial communities from Barre Woods Harvard Forest LTER site, Petersham, Massachusetts, United States - Inc-BW-C-14-O ...
GAGCAGGGCCGGCAATTCCAGAGAGTCAAAGAATTTTCGGCTGTCGTCGATGGACAGCAACATCAACTCGCGAATGTTCATGCCGGGTTTGCCGACCCGCCATAACAATGCTTCGGGCTTGAGGCGGGCGCCCCGGCAGGCACCGCATTCAGTGTAGGAGCGGTAGCGCGACAGCAGCACGCGAATGTGCATCTTGTACGCCTTGGTTTCGAGCCAGGCGAAGAAGCGCCGCACGCCGTACCAAACGTTTTTGGTCCATTCGCCCTCGCCCTCGATCACCCAGGCACGCTGTGCTTCGCTCAACTCGCGCCAGGCGGTGTCGACGGGAACGTCGCGCTTGCGCGCGAACCGCAGGAGATCGGTCTGGCATTCCTTGTAGGATTCGGTCTGCCAAGGTTTGATGGCGCCGTCGCGCAGACTCAATGTGGTATCGGGAATGACCAAGCCGTAATCGACGCCGATACTGCGCCCAAAGCCGCGGCAGGTATCGCAAGCGCCTAGGGCTGAGTTGAAGCTGAACGTGCTGGGGCTGGGATCCCTGTAGCTGATATCGCAATCCGGACAATGCAAGCCGGTCGAAAAGCGCCACGGCGCGGCCGCTTTCGCGCCGGCATCGTGTTCCGGATAGACATCGATGCGCCCTTGGCCGACTTTCAGCGCTGCTTCGATCGCATCCGCGGCGCGCGCGGCATCGACCGATGACCAACGGAACCGGTCTTGAATGACTTGCAGCGTGTCGCCACGTTTCTCGTGGATGCGCGTGTACCCCTGGGCCGACAGCAAGGCCTTGATTTCCGTCTCGGTAAAATTCTTTGGAATTGGCACCGGAAAAGTCAGCAACAGCTTGGGATCGCCGTGATCGCGGGCCAGCGCACTCAAGTGCCCTTGAACGCTGGCGGAGCTGTCGCGACGCACCGCTTTCCCACATTCCCGGCAGTGCAAGACCGCTGCCCTGGCAAACAGCAGTTTCAGGTGATCATTGAGTTCCGTCATCGTGCCGACGGTTGAGCGCGAGGTCCGCACCGGATTGGTTTGATCGATGGCAATCGACGGCGGTATGCCTTCGATCCGATCGACCTGCGGCTTGTCCATGCGGTCCAGGAATTGGCGCGCGTACGGCGAGAATGTCTCGACATAGCGGCGCTGACCCTCCGCATACAGCGTGTCGAATACCAGCGAGGATTTTCCCGATCCGCTGACGCCCGTGACGACGATCAGCTCATTGAGCGGCAGGTCGAGGTCCAGATCCTTGAGATTGTTCTGGCGGGCGCCGCGGATGCGGATCGCATCCGGGCGCGGAGGATCGAAGGGTGGCATCCTGTGAGTTTACAGGACCTGTCAAGCCCGGCGGCCCTCGCCCGGCGTCCGGCTCATCGGCCCGCGAACTGCTCCATCATCAGGCCGGTCCCGCCGCGGGTTACATGCGCAACGATCGCGGTGCGCCGATGAATTTTCGTCACCAATCCCAAGTTAATGGCGAACGCCAGCTGCACCTGCTGCCCTTTGCGCAGACCGAGATTCTCAGTCTCGACGAAGACGCCGTTCGCGCTCAAGTTCTTGGCTTTGCAGATTCGGCTCTTACGACCGGACATCACCACGTACACGGTTGTGCGTGCGCGGTGGCGGGTGTGCAATCGACGCTCCATGCGTACCACTCTTCGGTTGAATTGTTCTTAGGCACGCCATTATGCACATCGGCACGGCGATAGCGAAAGGGTCGATGCAATTCGCAAAAATTAATTGCGCGATCGACAAAGATATGTAAGCCGTCCCGCCGATAAGTAAAATCCGACCGCAGCGCGGTCAACGATTGGCCGGGGCGTTAGGCGACGTCTTTGCGCCGGATGGCGAGTTGCTCGGGAGCCTCAATACCCACTTTGACGCGCCGGCCGGTTCCGCCCAGTAGGGTAATTTGGATCGGACCATTGGCAAATAGCTGTGCCATGGTCATATTGGCGTCAACACCCTCGGCAGGTTGTATGACAATCGATTCATCGGCTCGGCGGCTGAGGACTAGCATAATTTTAGGCTCGGGCGAGGGCGCGCAGCGCTTTGGCGAAGGTTTTGCCTTGCGGGTCATAAGTGACCGACGGACCGCCGCGCACAATGTCGATCAATTGATGGATCTGACGCCGCCGCACGTGAATGATGTGGCCATTGACCTCGTTTGCGGAACGACAGCCGGCCATGAGTTCCATCAGCTTGCGCCAGCGCTCAACGACCGTGGCTGCCAACCCTTCGCTCGTCGGGCTTTCGCACAGCGCCCGGCGTTCTTGATCCAGTTTTTCAAGGGTTTCGAGGATACGAATTTTCTCGGCGGTGTTCTTTTCAACCGCCTCGGGCGAATCGCCCGTCAGCGCAGCTTTTTCCGCTGCCAGCGTGGCGGACAGCACGCCCGCAAGCTCGATCTCGCGATCCAGTAAATCTTCGAGACGGCGGCGGGCATCCGGAATCATGGCGTTACTTGAGACCGCGCTCGTACTTCAACAACTTGCCGGCGACGCGACCCGCATCGACCTTGTAATTGCCGGAGCTGATGGCCTGCCTCACGGCGGCCACCTTGTCTGCATTCACCACCGGGGTTTTGGCCACGGCCTCTTCGATTTTTTGCAAAGAGCGAGCCGAGTCAGTCAAGGTGACGTGATCCTTAGCTGGAGCCGCTGCGGGCGCCGCGGAACCTTCGCCCTGCGACTTGTCAGTTACAACGCCGCTGCCCGAGCCCGTAGGCTTCGCGATCGGCTCGGCTGTTGATATTCCACTGATTTTGTCAGTCACCGAAATCTCCTGGGGCTGCTATGCATGCCCATGCATTGTTATCGTCCGGTTTTGGATGAACTTTAACGATACGCCCAACACCACTCGCTACTCTTGCTATCGGCTGTGACGTGGATCACTGAAGGGCTATTGCAAAATAATTTCTACGACTTGCTCGGAACGGGCGATTCCTTCAACGATCTTCCCAGATGACAGATTCTGGACCCTAACCCTCTGATTCATCAGGCCATCGCTTAGGGCACGCCCCGCCATCCGCACGCTGATCCCGCCGGCATCAGCCAACAACGTCACCGATTGACCTCTCTGCACCGCCTTAGGCGCCACCAGCTGCTGATTCGTCAGATACGCGCCCCCCGGAATAGGGCGGCTGGCGGTCAGTCCGACCGCGATGGCAGGATCATCCAGAAAGCCCAAGGGCAGTTCCGAGATATCGTGTTCTTCTATCTTCAGGTCGGTGGCCTTGATCTCCGTACCGACGACAATGGCATGGACCGCGACGGCGACCGGAGAGGTGCCGACGATTCTGACGGGCACATAGAGATGCCAGGGCTTCGGATCCTGGCATCGCAGTTCGATCGTCACCCGATCCTTCATGTGCTGCGGCGAGGCAACCACCGGCCTGACCGGCCGGTTGCACTTGTCGAATTGCAGATGGGGTTCGATGGGACCCACCAGAAAGCGCTGGCGCTCGGTGAGCTTCGGAAATTGCAGAGCGGCCTCCGATTTGGCCAACGCCTCGAGCTGTGCGATGTCCTGCGGATCGGAAATCTCGGCCCCGGCCAGCGCGGGCGCAAGCGCCAGCACGGCGAGCGTGCCACGGCGAATGAATTGGGCGCGACGAAATTTTGGCGCAATTCGCATAAGTAACACTTAACAAGCAAGCGTCGTGCCATTCGTACCGGGTGAGCGGCGGCGCCGGCCGAGATTGCCGCCGGCGGCGTAGGGCGGCAAGTTCTTGCCGTCGCCGGCCGGCACAGTTGAGGGGTGGCGAGAGCCCTGGGGGCCTGTTACTGCGACTTGCGTCCCAATTGACGGCCTGTTGCGCAGAGTTTTGGGGTTGGCACACCTCTTGCTACTCCCTCACCAACAGGAGTCGACCGCATGTTCGAAAACATTTTTGGAATCCATGAGCAAGCGCTGCAGCTGCACGGGCAGCGCGTCGGAATATTGGCGACGAATCTCGCCAATGCCGACACGCCGAACTACAAGGCGCGCGACATCGATTTCAGCGCGGTGCTCAGCCAGAGCGATGCGGCGCCGCTGCCGCTCAATGTTACCGACGGCGCACACATCATGCTGAACGACAGCACGGCACCTTCCGCCGACTTGAAGTACCGCAATCCTTACCAGGCTTCGCTCGACGGCAATACCGTGGAAATGCCGGTGGAACAGGCGGCGTTCGCGGAAAACAACGTGCGCTACCAAGCGAGCCTGGGTTTCATCAATTTGAAGATCGCGGAGCTGACGCTGGCCATCAACGGCCAGTAGCAGCGCTTAAGGAGAGAACATGTCTCTGTTCAACGTATTCAACACCGCCGGCAGCGCCCTGAATGCCGAAACCCTTCGGCTCAACACGACGGCCAGCAATCTTGCAAACGCCGAAAGCGTCAATGGTGATCCCAGCAAGGTTTATCGCGCGCGGCATCCGGTGTTTCAAACCATGATGGACAACTCCGCCGCCAGTTTCGATCAAGAGGATGCCGGCGTGGGTGTGCGCGTCCTCGGCGTTGTCGAAAGCACCGCGCCGCCGTTGATGCGCTATCAGCCGGACAATCCTGCGGCAAACAAGGACGGCTATGTTTTCAGCTCAAACGTCAATTCGATCGAAGAGATGACCAACATGATCTCCGCCAACCGCACTTTCGCCACCAATGTTGAAGCGATCAATACGGCGCGAGATTTACTGCTCAAAACAATTTCCATGGGCCACTAGGCGAGACAGGTAAGCAGCAATGTTAATCAATACACACGCCACCACCCCGCCGACGGGCACTGGCACTGGCACCGGCACCGGCAGCGCGGGCAGCACCGGCAGCACAGGCAGCACGGGGAGCACCGGATCGACATCCGCCGCCAACGGCGTGACCTTGGGCGGCACGGATTTCCTCACGCTCATGCTGGCGCAATTGAAAAATCAAGACCCCACCAGCCCGGTGGACAGCAATACATTTTTGAACCAGCTGGCGCAGCTGAGCGAGGTGCAGGGCATCACATCGCTCAACACCTCCTTCGGCGCTCTGTCGAGTTCGCTCTCTTCGAGCCAGGCACTGCAGGCGTCATCCCTTCTGGGCCATCAAGCGCTGGTCAACAGCAGCACCGCGAATCTGGCGGCCGGCGCAACCGTGACGGGTGCCGTCAATGTTCCGCAGACCACTTCGCAGGTGGTGCTCAACGTCAGCGACGCCAGCGGCGCGCTGGTGAAGCAAATCAATCTTGGCGCGCAGTCCGCAGGCCTCGCAAATTTCTCGTGGGACGGCACCACGGGCTCAGGTTCGCAGGCGCCGCCAGGAACCTACACGCTTACCGCGCAATACGCGGGAGGGACATCCGCCGGCACCGCGGCGACCACGCTGGTGAACGGCACGGTCGAGAGCGTCAGCATGGGTGCGGGATCGACGGGACTGACTTTGAACGTGGCGGGAATCGGCAGCGTGCCATTCAGCAGCGTCCAGCAGATCTCCAACTAATTCATCCGAGGAGTACACAATGGCTTCTTTCAGCATAGCGTTATCGGGATTGACAGCGGCGAGCTCCGATCTGGACGTGACCGCGAACAACATCGCGAACGCCGACACGGTCGGCTTCAAGCAGTCTCGCGCGGAATTCGCCGATGTGTTTGCGGCCGGCGCCGTGAACCTCAATACCTCTCCGGTCGGCGAGGGCGTGCGCCTTGCGACGACGGCGCAGCAGTTCACGCAGGGCAACATCAGCAGCTCGGGATCGAACCTCGATCTGGCGATCAGCGGCGACGGCTTCTTTACCTTGCAGGACCCCAGCACAGGCATCGTCTACTCGCGCAACGGGCAGTTTTCGGAAGACAAGAACGGCAACGTCGTGACCGCCACGGGACAGGCGCTGCAAGTCTATCCGCCCACGGCCACCGGCGGATTCAATACCGGTGCGCTGACGGATTTGAACTTGCAGACCGCGCAGAGCACGCCGCTCGCCACCTCCGCCGGGACGGTGATCCTGAATTTGCCGGCCGGCTCGACGCCGCCCGCCGTGGCGCCGTTCGATCCGACCAATCCGGCCACGTATAACCAATCCACCTCAACCACGGTGTACGACTCGCTGGGCAATTCCTTCCCGGCGACGTTCTTTTTCACGCAGACCGCCACGCCGGGCCTGTGGAACGTCAATATGACGGTCAACGGAACCCTGATTCCCACGACCCGCCAGCTGCAATTTTCCAATACCGGTGCGGTCACGCCACCGGCGAGCGGTGCGCTGAACTTCCCCGGCTATACGCCCACTGACGGCGCGGCGGCGATGAACATGACCTTCAATTTCGCGCAGAGCACGCAATTCGGCGGCGGCTTCGGCGTGACATCGATTATTCAAAACGGTTTTGCCACCGGCCAGTTGAGCACCGTCTCCATCGATCCCACGGGCGTGGTGTCGGCGGTTTACACCAACGGCCGTTCGACGCAGCTGGGGCAGCTGGCCTTGGCCAATTTCCCGGATCCGCAGGGTTTGAAGCAGCTCGGCAACACCAACTGGGCCGAGACTTTCTCCTCCGGCACGCACATCTCCGGAACCGCAGGTTCCGCGGGATTCGGCTCCATTCAGTCGGGTGCACTCGAGGCCTCGAATGTGGACTTGACCACCGAGCTGGTGAACATGATCACCGCGCAGCGCGCCTTCCAGGCCAACGCGCAGGTCATCACCACCTCGAATCAGCTCTCCCAGACCGTCATTAACATCACGCATTAATCATGGACAGAGGACTCTACGTAGCGATGACCGGCGCGAAGCAAATCATGCAAGCGCAGGCGGTGAACAACCACAACATCGCCAACATCAGCACCATCGGTTTCCGCGCCGACTCAGTGTCCTTCGACAGTCTGCCCATTTATGGACAGGGCTATGCCACACGCGTCAATGCCGTGGCCGGGGATGCGGGCACGGACTTTTCCGCTGGCACCATGGAGAGCACGGGGCGCGATCTCGACATCGCTGTGAACGGCAAAGGATTCATCGCGGTGCGGGGAAGCGACGGGCAGGAAGCCTATACGCGCGCAGGCGATTTACGGGTTTCCCCGGTCGGAGCAGTCACCACCGCGAGCGGCTTGCCGGTCTTGACCGAAAGCGGGCCGCTCGTGATACCGCCCTCGACCAATGTGAGCATCGGCAGCGACGGCACCGTATCGGTGGTGCCGCAAGGTTCGGCGCCATTCGCGGTCACGCAGGTCGATCGCATCAAGCTCGTCAATCCGCCGACTTCCACGCTGCAAAAAGGCGACGACGGGTTGCTGCGCCTCAAAGCGGGCGGCAAGGCGAAAGCCGACGACACCGTATCGGTGACGCCGGGAATGCTGGAGTCCAGCAACGTGAACGCGGCGCAGTCGCTGATCAGCATGATCGAGCTGCAACGCCTGTATGAATTTCAGATCAAGAGCATCAATTCAACCGACACCAACGAACAAAGTGCCGAACGCATGATGTTGACGTCGTAACGCGAAAGGATAAATCCCATGAATCTTGCACTGTGGGCCGCAAAAACCGGTCTCGACGCACAAAACACCCGCATGGCGGTGATCGCCAACAACTTGGCGAACACCAATACCACCGGGTTCAAGGCCGGCCGAGCCGCGTTTCAGGATTTGATGTACCAGAACATCCGCCAGGTCGGCGCGCAGAGCACGCAGAACACGCAGCTCTCCACCGGACTGACCCTCGGTACCGGCGTGCGCATCGTCAGTACGGAGAAGGATTACACCCAAGGCAGCGTGCTGCAAACGAATGGCTCGTTGGACATGTCGGTAAACGGGCGCGGATTCCTGCAGATCACCATGCCCGACGGCACCATCGCCTACACCCGCGACGGCAGCTTCTCGCTCGACAACCAGGGCAACGTCGTCACCGCCAGCGGCTACCCGCTGCAGCCGGCCATCAATATTCCTGCCGGCACGCAGTCGGTGAGCATCGGCAATGACGGCGTGGTGACGGTGACCTCGGCCACCAACACCAAGGGCACGCAGGTCGGACAAATCCAATTGGCCGATTTCATCAACGAGCAAGGACTTCAGCCCACGGGCAACAACCTGCTGGTGGAATCCGCGGCGAGCGGCTCGCCGCAAGTCGGCACTGCGGGCACGAACGGCTTGGGCACCATTGCCCAGGGCGCGTTGGAAACCTCGAATGTCAATTCGGTGACGGAGCTGGTTTCGATGATCGAGTGCCAGCGTTCGTACGAGATGAACTCCAAGGCCATCAGCACCACCGATCAAATGCTGCAATACCTGACGACCAATCTGACATGATCCGGCTCTGCACACTCATGGCGTGCTGCGTTCTCTCGGCATGCGGTCTCATCCCTCACAAACCGCCCAAGCCGGACCCGGTGGTCGCGCGCGTATTGCCGCCGCCGACGCCGCGCACCGACGGCGCGATTTATCAGTCGGGTCAGCAAATAGAATTGTTCGCCGACTTGAAGGCGCGCCGGGTCGGCGATGTCCTGACGATCCGCTTGACGGAAACGACCAGTGCCAGCAAGAGCGCCGTGACCAAAACCGCGAAGACCACGACCGTCAACAATACCGGTCCCACACTTTTCGGTCGGACCATCACCGCCAGCGGCGTGCCCATCTACACCACGACTCTCAACGGCGCGGATAGCTTCGACGGCGAAGGCTCGAGCACCCAGGCAAACAGCCTGGCCGGCAGCTTGACGGTGACCGTGATGGAAGTGCAGCCCAACGGCAATTTGGTTGTGCAGGGAGACAAGACATTGAAGCTCAACCAAGGCGATGAATTCGTGCACGTGTCGGGCGTGGTGCGCCGCGCGGATATCGCGACCGACAACACGGTCACGTCGGACAAAGTCGCGGACGCGCACATCAGCTACTCGGGCAAGGGCGTGATCAATAGCTCGAATAGCATGGGCTGGCTCGCCCGCTTCTTCAACTCCGTATTCGCACCCTATTGACCATGAACTCAAGAATCTTCATCAAGGCTTGTTTGGCGGCTCTGTTCGCGATCCTCGCCGTGCCGCAGGCGCAGGCCGAGCGCATCAAGGACATGGCGCAGATCCAGGGCGTGCGCACCAACCAGCTCGTGGGCTACGGCCTGGTGGTCGGCCTCGACAGCACCGGCGATCAAACCAGCCAGGCGCCTTTTACGGTGCAGTCGCTCAATAACATGCTGGCGCAGCTCGGCATTACGGTACCGGCCAATGTCACGCCGCAGCTCAAGAACGTGGCGGCGGTGGCGGTGCACGCCGTGCTGCCGCCCTTCGTCAAGCCCGGCCAAACGATCGACATCACCGTCAATTCAATTGCGAATGCGAAGAGCCTGCGCGGCGGATCGCTCCTGGTTACCCCGCTGCACGGACTCGACGGGCAGATCTATGCGATCGCGCAGGGCAATCTCATCGTCAGCGGCTTCGGCGTGGAAGGCACCGACGGGTCAAAACTGACCGTGAACGTGCCGAGTTCGGGCCGCATCCCGAATGGCGCCACCGTCGAGCGCGCCGTACCTTCGCAGCTTGCGCAAGGCGACTCGGTCACGCTCAACTTGAACGATCCCGACTTCACCACGGCGACCCGATTGGTGGCCAGCGTGAACAAGGGCATGGGCGACGGCATTGCCTCCATCATGGACGGCGGTTCCATCCGCGTGCGGGCGCCGATCGATATCACGCAGCGCGTGGCCTTCTTGTCGATGGTCGAGAATCTTGAAGTGGAACCCGGCGCTGCCGCCGCCAAGGTGATCATCAATTCGCGCACGGGCACGGTCGTGATCAGCAGCCATGTCATCGTGACGCCCGCCGCCGTGTCGCATGGTTCCTTGTCGGTGACCATCAAGGAAGAGCAGACGGTCAGCCAGCCGAATCCCTTCTCCAAGCTGGGAACCACCGTGGTCCTGAACAATTCCACCATCAAGGTGGACCAGGGCTCGAATCGCATGTTCTTGTTCAAGCCCGGCGTCGAACTCGATCAAATCGTGCGCGCCGTGAACGATGTCGGCGCCGCCCCCGGCGATCTGGTCGCCATTCTGGAAGCCCTGCGAGAGGCCGGCGCGCTGCAGGCCGAGCTGGTGGTCATTTAAATGACGACCCTGCTGCCCATCACCTCCAGCGTGCCCGCCTCAAGCGTGCCCGCGCTTGGCGAATCATCGACTGATTTTTCGGCCGCGACGACGTACACCGATGTCAATGCCTTGGCGGCCCTGAAGCGGGATCCGAATTCGCCGGAGGCCATCAGCGCCGTCGCGCAACAGGTGGAGGCATTGTTCCTGCAAATGATGCTGAAGAGCATGCGCGACGCGACGGCCGCCGTGGAAACCGACAGCAATGAAATGGGCATGTACCAGGACATGTTCGACAAGCAAGTCGCCTTGAGCATCAGCCAGCATGCCGATCTAGGTATCGGGCGCCTGCTCAAGCGGCAGTTGGCCGGCAAGTCCGCACCCAGCACTGTTAAATTGAATGCCGGCGAATCAATGCCGGCGCCGCCGGCAGGACTGCCCACGGCGGCCATCGCGCATTCGCCGGCGGAGTTCGTGAATCGAATCATGCCGAGCATTCAGCGCGCGGCCACGGCGCTGGGCGTGAACCCGTTGGGGATGCTGGCGCAGGCGGCCCTCGAGACCGGGTGGGGCCAGCGCATGCCGCGCAATGCCGACGGCTCCTCCAGCCATAATCTGTTTGGCATCAAGGCGGGCGACGAGTGGACGGGAGCTCGCGCCGCCGCCGATAGCATGGAAGTGATCGACGGTGTCGCGACCCCGCGCCGCTCGACGTTTCGCGCCTACGGCTCCGTCGAAGAAAGCGTCAATGATTTCGCCAACTTACTCAAAAACTCGCCGCGCTATCGGGATGTCTTGGCCGCGGGCGGCAGCCCCGGCGGCTACGTCGCCGGCATCGCAAAATCCGGCTATGCCACCGACCCGGATTACGGCAATAAGTTAAATCAAATCCTGGGTAGCGATACCTTGCAGTGGGCGCTTGGCGCCCGCGTCGCAGCATTATAGAAAGCTCTCCTGATGCCGATATCGGGCGTCAAGACCGGAGAAGAAACGTGTCAGATGTGTTTGGAATCAGTGTCTCGGCGCTTCAGGCGTTTCAGCAGGCCATCAACGTCACCAGCAACAACGTTGCGAACGCCAGCACGCCCGGCTACGACCGTGAAACGGTAAATCTGACCGAAGCCGTGCCGCAAACCAACGGCGCCGCGACCGTCGGTGCTGGTGTGGTGGTCTCCGGGATCAGCCGGGCTTTCAGCCAGGCTGCGGCGAATCAGTTGAATAACTCGCAAAGCAGCTTGGGCAGCCTGAACGCCCTGCAAAATTACAGCACTCAGATCGACAATCTGTTTGGCACCACCATCGGCGGTTTGAGCACGGCGCTGCAAGGCTTTTATGGGGCTTTTTCCGACGTGGCGAACAATCCGACTTCCACGGCATCACGGCAGGCGCTGATCGGGCAGGCGCAAAGCGTGGCGAGCAGCTTTCAGAACGCCAGCGGCGAGCTCAATTCGCTCAACACGGATGTGAATTCGCGCATCACGGCCGACGTGACCCAGATCAACTCGATCGCGAAGGCGATCTCGACGCTGAACAATCAGATCGTCACGGCCACCGGACAGCAGGGCGGCCAACCGCCCAACGAGTTGCTCGATCAGCGCGATCAATTGGTGTCCAACCTGTCGCAGTTGGTGGGCATCAGCACGACGACCGACACCAACGGGGCCTTGAATGTGTTCGTCGGCAACGGACAGCCGTTGGTCCTGCAGGGCCAAGTCACCTCATTGACGACGGTGGGCAACCAATTCAACGCGACGCAGCTGGAAATCAGCAACTCTGCATCGAGCGCGGTCATCAGCAGCAGCATCACGTCCGGCGATTTGGGCGGCCTGTTGGCGGCCCGCACGCAGGTCATCAATCCTGCCTTGAATCAACTGGGACTAATTGCTACGGGCCTGTCTCAGACGGTCAACTCGCAGCAAGCGCAGGGCTTGGATTTGAGCGGGAACCTGGGCGCGCCGATTTTTTCGGTCGGCCAGCCGCTCGCCACCGGTTCCTCGAGAAATACCGATGCGGTGACCGCGAGCGTTACCGTGAATGCGAACGGTTTGGGGGCGCTTACCGCGAACGACTATGTTCTGTCGTTCGTGGGGGGCACGCCCAAATTGACCAACACCGCCGACGGTACCAGCGTGACGCCCGCCGGCGCCGGCACGGTGGCCAGTCCCTACACGGCGGCCGGCATTTCCATCGTTCTCTCCGGCGTGCCGGCGAACGGAGATCAATTTCTGGTGCAGCCCACGGCGACGGCCGCGGGCAGCGTGAACGTTGTCCTCAGCAATCCCTCGCAGATTGCCGCGGCCGGAGCAGTCAAGACCGCCGCGGCCGGCACGAATACCGGCGCGGCCGTCATCAGTTCCGGCACCGTATTGAATTCGACCAATCCGAACTTGCTCTTGCCCGTCACGATTGCCTTCACCAGTCCGACCACTTACACCATCAACGGCGGCGCGCCCAACGCCTACACCAGCGGCGGCAATATCGCCGTGAACGGGTGGCAGGTGCAGATCAGCGGGACGCCGGCGAGCGGTGACAGCTTTACCGTGACCAGCAATGCCGGCGGCACCGGCGACAATCGCAATGCACTCATCGCGGCCAATGCTCAAAATGTCGGCGTGCTGCAAAACGGCACGACCAGCATCACCGGCGGCGTCAGCGCCCTGGTCACAGGACTAGGCAGCCAAGCGCAGCAAATCAACACCGCTCAGACCGCGCAAGCCGCGGTGAATGCCCAGGCACTCAACAGTGTGCAGTCGACCAGCGGCGTCAATCTGGACGAGGAGGCGGCCAGCCTATTGCAATGGCAGCAGGCCTATCAGGCGGCCGCGCAGGCATTGACCATCGGCAACAGCCTGTTCACCACCTTGATCGATTCAGTGAACGGCACGTTCACGTAAGGAGACTGCGATGCGCATAACCCAAAGCCTAAATCAAACGCAGTTTCTGGCTTCCATCAATTTGCTGGAATCCGGCATCAATCAGACCTCGAATCAAATGGCGAGCGGCCTGAGCTTTTCCACCGCCTCGCAGAACCCAACCGCCGCCGGGAGCGTGAACAATTACAAGCAGGCCCTGGCGCAGAGTCAGCAGTACGGCACCAACGCCACCAGCGCGCAGACCAATTTGAACACCGAGGACAACGCGCTGTCGCAGGTACAGACGCAGCTGCAGGCGCTGCGCAACCTGGCCCTCGAGGCCAACAGTGGCGTGCTCACGAACTCGAACCGAACCGCAATCGCGACCCAAGCCGTGCAGATTCAAAACAGCCTGCTGGCACTGGCGAACACCACAAACGGCAACGGCGAATTTATTTTCGCCGGCTTCGCCGCGCAGACGCAACCCTTCACGCTGAGCGCCACCGGCGCGACCTACAACGGCGATCAGGGGCAGCGACAGGTGCAAATCGCCGCGGGCCAGACAGTCGCCGACGGCGATAACGGCGACACGGTTTTCAATCAAATCAAAACCGGCAACGGCACCTTTACCGTGACCCCGGCAGCCGGCAATACGGGCTCCGGCATTGTGGGCGCGACCACCGTCTCGAACCCGGCCGCTTATAACGGCGGCACTTATTCAATCAGCTTTACCGCGCCGGGCACTTACCAAGTGATGCAGGGCGCGACCGTGGTGACGACCGGTTCCTACACGGACGGCGGCACCATTGCGTTCAACGGCGTGCAGGTGACATTGAGCGGGACGCCCGCCGCGGGCGATTCATTCAGTCTGGCGCCGAGCGCCAATCAAAGCATGTTCACGACCGTGCAAAATCTGGTCAGTGCGCTGCAAACCGGCGTGACCACGCCGGCCTCTTCGACGGCGCTGAACAACACCATCAACAGCGCGATCAACAACATCGATCAGGCGTTGAACCAAACTTCCAATGTGCGCGCCACCATCGGCGGGCGGCTGAATGCCATCACCACGCAACAGTCGGTTGCGACCAGTCAGCAAACGCAGTTGCAGCAATCGATCACGAATCTGCAGGGTCTGGACTTCGCCAAGGCGATCACCACGCTCGATCAGCAAAACACCACGTTGAGCGCAGCGTTGCAGGCCTTCACGCTGACGCAAGGCCTGTCGCTGTTCAAATTCCTGTGAATTTGAGCGGCTCGCGCGTCCTAAGGGGATAGGGAGCTTCAAGGCACGGAAGAGCGCAGTGCCTTGAAGCTTCCTATCCCCCTAGGCTTCCACGCAGGATCGCTCAAACTCACGGTGCCGGAGGACGAGATTCGACAGGCTACCATCCGTCGTGTGGCCTCATGCGCATTCGTGGGCCGTAAAAACAAGTATCGACCAACGCTCACAGCTAGTGCCGGCGTCGTGATATTGACCGGCTCGAGCATTCGCCAGGGAGGGTAAGAAGAATCGAGGCACTGGTTCTTCGTTGCCTCGATTCTTCTTACCCTCCCTGACGAGCGCTACACCAGTCAAAATCACAGTGCCGAGGTCTAATGGTGATGTCCACCGGCGCCGTGCACGTGGCCGTGCTCCAATTCTTCCGTCGTGGCATCGCGCACGCCCACGACTTGCACGTCAAAATGCAGCGTCTTGTCCGCAAGCGGATGGTTGCCGTCGAGCGTCACCATGTCGCCCATCACGCCGGTGACGGTGAAAAGTCGCATGCCGTCTTCGGTTCTGGCCTGGAATTGCATACCCCTTTTCACCTCGCCCGAACCTTGCAACGTGCGCTTCGGCACGCGTTGGATCAATCCGGGTTCGTGCTTGCCGTAGCCATCCTCGGGGCTTACGGACACGGCGATCTTGCTGCCATCCGCTTTGCCCTCGAGCGCCTTCTCGAGGCCTGAGACCAGGTTGCCGTGTCCTTGGATGTAGGCGAGCGGCTCGCCGCCGGCCGAACTGTCGATCACGGTGCCGGCGTCATCCTTGAGTGTGTAATGAATCAATACGACTTTGTCTGCAACGATTTCCAAGGCGTGTCTCCGAATGGGGGTGGCGCAGCACCCATGTTACGACATCAATGAATCGGGCCAATCAGGCGGGCTTCAAGATCATAGTTGTCCGCGGCAGTGATTTGCACGTCGACCAAGGATCCCACTGTCAGGACATCGGCGGCGCCGCGGACGCCCGCGATGCGCACCGTGCCGTCAATTTCCGGCGCATCGCTCGTGGAGCGCGCTGTCGCGACATCGCCTTCGCGGTCGATGCGATCGATGAGTACCGGCATTTTACGGCCGATCTTTTCGCGCAAGCGCTCAGCGCTGATCTGCGCCGCGGCTTCCATGAATCGGGCGCGGCGTTCCGCTTTGAGTTCAGCCGCCACGGGAGTCTCTTTCAGTGCGTTGGCCGCAGCACCTTCTACCGGCGAATACTCGAAGCATCCGACGCGATCGAGCCGCGCCTCGCGCAGCCAATCGAGCAATTCTTGGAAATCCTGCTCGGTTTCGCCCGGAAATCCGACGATAAAGGTGCTGCGAATGGTGATATCAGGAACCACGCGCCGCCAGGCAGCGATGCGCTCCAGCGTGTTTTCAGCGGCCGCCGGCCGTTTCATCAATTTCAAGATGCGCGCGCTGGCGTGCTGAAAGGGAATATCCAAATACGGCAGCACCTTGCCGTCGGCCATGAGATCGATCACCTGGTCGACGTGCGGATAGGGATACACATAGTGCAGGCGAATCCAGACGCCCAATTCACCGAGGGCAGCGGCGAGATCATAAAAGCGGGCCCTGCGCGAGGCATCGCGCCAGGGCTGCGCGGCATATTTCAGGTCGACGCCGTAGGCACTCGTGTCCTGGGAAATCACCAAGATTTCCTTGACGCCGGCCCGCACCAATTGCTCGGCTTCGCGCAACACCTCGCCGACCGGGCGGCTGACGAGATCGCCGCGCATGGACGGGATGATGCAGAAGCTGCAGCGATGGTTGCAGCCCTCGGAGATCTTCAAATACGCATAGTGCCTCGGGGTCAATTTAATGCCCTGCTCCGGCACCAAATCGACAAACGGCTCGTGCTTGGGCGGCAGATACTGGTGCACTGCCGCAACTACTTCTTCGTAGCGCTGCGGACCGGTGATCTTGAGCACCTGCGGGTGCCGATCAAGAATTTTCTGCGGTTGGGCCCCCAGACAGCCGGTGACGATCACCTTGCCGTTCTCGGCCAAGGCCTCGCCGATGGCCTCCAGCGACTCATCCACTGCGGCATCGATAAACCCGCAAGTGTTAACCAGGACGAGGTCGGCCGCACCATAGCTCGGCGCCACCTCATACCCCTCGGCGCGCAGGCGGGTGAGGATTCGTTCGGAATCGACCAGTGCTTTGGGGCAGCCTAAGCTGACAAAGCCCACCTTCGGGCTTTTGCGTTTGACGGATTTCACGCTATTTCGGGCAGATGGCGGAGGGGGCGGAATTGTACTCCAAAGCCGCCTGCGATTTGGCCCTTCAATATTGCGCTGTGCGGCCGATAACCCCTGTCAGCGGGGTTTCCGCGATGAATTCGGCCTCCGCACTGTCAAATTCTTCAGTCGCCAAATCTGCGACTTGGCGCAAACAAAAGCCCTGTTAAGAGGGCGGTAGCCGCCTCAAGAACGTCAGGGAAGGTCCGATAAAGACTCTGAATGTGTCACCGGTCCGCCCGATGTGGGTGAAGTGAACACATAGGGCCTAAGAGGGGCCGGTGGTTAAACTTTCAGGAGTCATCAATGTCACTAGTACTAAATACCAATATCGCTTCGCTGAACGCGCAGAACAACCTGACGAGTTCGCAAGCCAGTTTGTCCCAGGCGTTGGCACGTCTATCATCCGGTTTGCGGATTAACAGCGCCGCGGACGATGCCGCGGGTCTCGCGATCAGCCAACAATTCACCACGCAAATCAACGGCACGAATCAGGCCGTTAACAATGCGAACGATGCCGTGTCGGAAACGCAGACTGCCTCCGGCGCACTCAACACCATCGTGAACAACCTGCAGAGCATTCGTACCCTGGCGGTCGAGTCGGCCAACGGTTCGAACAGCGCTTCGGATCGTCAGGCTCTGGACTCACAGGTGCAGCAGCAGATTGCGGAAATCACGCAGATCGCGCAGCAGACATCGTTCAACGGCTTGAGCGTGTTGAACGGCAGCAGCGGCGTGACCACCTACCAAGTGGGTGCGAACGTCGGCAACACCATCTCGATCAACCTGACGCAGGGCGTCGGCGCGACGCAGATCGGACAGGTCGCCTCTTCGTCCGTGAAGGTCGGCACGGC
>Ga0210383_10002316_pt1 | contig 17223 bp, 18 predicted proteins | sample IncBWC14OmetaG_FD_160072 | JGI IMG/M metagenome (GOLD analysis project Ga0210383, IMG submission 160072) | Forest soil microbial communities from Barre Woods Harvard Forest LTER site, Petersham, Massachusetts, United States - Inc-BW-C-14-O ...
CCATCGGTCACCAGAATCAATATCTTATCGCTGCCGGGGCGGCGGCGCAGCGCGACCTGCGCAGTTTGGATGGCACTCGAGATATTGGTGCCGCCGCGCGGAATCGTGTTGGTGTCGATGGCGCCCAAAGACTCGTGAAAGGCCCCGTAGTCCAGCGTGACCGGACAGGCCAGAAAAGCGGTGCCGGCGAACGCCACGATACCGACGGCATCGCCCTCCAGTTTCTTGGCGAAATCATCGATCGCAAGTTTCGCGCGAGTGAGCCGATTGGGCTTGACGTCGGGCGTCAACATGCTGCGCGAGGTGTCGATCGCAAAGATAATTTCATTGCCGCGCCGGCTGACTTGCTCCCAGTGGAATCCCACTTGTGGACCCGCAAGCGCGGCGAACAGACCCAGCAGCGCACCCAGGAACAAGCTGCGCTGTAGCCGCCGCCGGGCCGGTGATATCGACCGGGTCAGTTGATCGCGCAGATGCGCCGACACGAATTTGGCAAGCGCAGCGTGTTGGCGCGCATCGTAGCGGCGCCACAGCCAAAGGAGTGCAACGGCGCCCGCCAACCCCGCCGCCAGCCACCAGGGGCTGGCAAATTTCACGGCAGCCTCCGCAGGCGTGTCTGTTGCAACAACACGCTCAAGCCAAGAATGCCCAGCGCGGGATAGAGCGCCCACGGATACAGCTCCTCGGTATGCTCGAATTTATGCACCGTTTGCGCCGTCTTTTCGAAACGATTGATCTGCTGGTAAATCTGCTGCAGTGAATCCGTGTCCGTCGCGCGATAAAATTTTCCGCCCGTCTCCTCGGCCACCGTCTGAAGTGTCTTCTCGTCCACGTCAACTTTGGCCATGACCAAACGGGCATTTCCAGCCGCATCCCTGACCGGGATGGGTGCGTCGCCGCGCACGCCCACGCCGATGGTATATATCTTCACGCCCATGGCCCGCGCCGCCTCGGCGGCGGCGATGGGAGAAATCTTGCCCGTGTTGTTCACGCCGTCGGTCAGCAAAATCACGAGTTTTGACTTGGCCTGTGTCAGGCGCAGTCGATTGACGCTGGCCGCGATGGCTGAGCCGATCGCCGTGCCGTCGTCGGCGCCGCCCACGGTGACCCGCTCGAGATTTTGTTGCAGCCAGTCGTGATCGAGCGTGATGGGACTGACGAGATAAGGGGCGCCCGCGAAGGCGATGATGCCGATGCGATCATCCGGCCGTTCATCGATGAATTTGGAGACCACGGCTTTGACCACTTCAATGCGATTCACGCGGCGATTGTCAATCTGGAAATCGAGCGCCTGCATTGAACCCGAGACGTCCAGGTCGAGCACGATATCAATGCCGTTGGCGGTCACTTCCGTGCGGCCGTGGGCGCGCTGCGGCCGCGCCAGCCCGACTATCATCAGAGCGCCCGCCAGAATCGGCAGCAGCCAGATCAAAAGGCCGATTCGGCTGCGGCCGCGCCGGGCCACTTCGCGCGCCAGGCTGACATCGGAGTATTCAATGGCCGCAACAGGACCGCGCCGTCCTCGCCAAAGCAGCACAATCGGCAGCAGCGCCAGCAACCACAGCCACTCAGGTTGCAGGAATCGAGTCATGAGTCTTCTCGGCGGAAGGTGTTTCCTCCGGTTCGGCGGTCGCCAGCACGAATGCGCGCGCACTTTGGCGCAGCGATTCCATGTTCTGCATGGTCAGCGACAGCGCGGCGAATTTCACGAAGTCGCATTGCTGGAGGAATTCTCCGAGCAGTCCTCGATGACGGGCGAGCGCGGCGCTGGAACTCTCCAGCAGCTCGCGCAAGAACTCTTCGGTGGTTCGACGGGTAGCCGTGACATCAAACTTCTGTTCAATGTAGCGGCGGACGATGTCCGATACGGCGGTGGAGAATTCCCGCGCACTGGCCGGCTGCATGAGCGTGCGGATGTCTTCCAGACGCCGCAACGCAATCTCGTGCGGCAACAAAATCGGCGCGGCGCGGTGGCGACGCCAACGCCACAAGCCGTAGATACTCAGGGCAATGAGCACAGCGCCGCCGATGAGCGCGGGCAGAAACCAGTCGGGCAGGAGGTATTTTGGGCCGCGTATGTCCCGAATGTCCTCCGCCACGGGCGCGGCATGCACCGCCGGCGCGACCATCAATGCAAGCAAAGCGGCAGCCCTCGAGGCGCGCCTGCCGAAGACCCGTCTCCTCATGCGCGGCGGCGCTCCCGGGTCTTGAAGAATCGCTGTAGAGCAGGCATATAGGGCGCATCCGTCTGCAATTGCAGGGTGTCGATGCCTTCCGAACGAAAGTCGCTTACCAGCCGCCGTCCCCTTTCCAAAGACAGTTCTTTGAAGCGCCTTCGGACCTTCGGACTGGCGGTATCGAGTTCGATCACCTCGCCGCTTTCCGCGTCCTCCAGCGCGACGATACCCACATCGGGGAGCTCCTTCTCGCGAGGATCCTCGACATGCACCGCAATCAGGTCGTGACGGCGATTCGTGCGGCGCATAGCCCGGCGCAGCTCGAGGCGGGTAGCGGCGGAATCCTTCGGCGTCTCGAAATCTGAAATGAGAAAAACGACCGCGCGCCGGTGCAGCAGCCGGTTCGCGACGTCGAGCGCCTTGACCGTATCGGTGCCGATGGCCTCGGGCGCGTGATACAGGATATCCCTGACCACGCGCAAGACGTGACGGCGGCCTTTCTTTGGCGGTAAATATCGTTCGACACGGTCGGTATAAAGCAACAGGCCGACCTTGTCGCTGTTGCGAATGGCGGAGAACGCCAAGACACTCGCGAGTTCCGCGGCCAGGTCCCGTTTGCTCAAGGCGCTCGATCCAAAATTTCCGGATGCGCTGATGTCGACCAGCAGAAAGATGGTGAGTTCGCGCTCTTCGGTGAATTTCTTGACGAAGGGTCTGCCGGCGCGCGCCGTTACATTCCAATCGATGGTTCGTACTTCGTCGCCGGGACTGTATTCGCGTACTTCATCGAAGTCCATGCCGCGGCCCTTGAACACCGAATGATACGATCCCGCCAGGCTGTCATTGACCATGCGCCGCGTGCGGATCTCGAGCTGGCGCATGCCGCTCATGATGGCTTTGTGGGACTTGGCGCCCTCCCGCGCCATTACGGCACCGGCAGAGTATTGAGTATCTTCTCGATGACATTCTCGGAGGAGATATTCTCGGCCTCTGCTTCGTATGTAACCGAGACGCGATGACGCAGCACATCGAGCGCGATTGACTTGACATCCTGCGGAATGACGAAATGCCGGCCGTTCAAGAACGCCATGGCGCGCGCTCCCAGCGTCAATGCGATGGTGGCGCGCGGCGAGGCGCCGTTCTGGATGTAGCCGTTCAAATTTAAGGACGCTGCGATGGGCGGACGGGTCGCCAGCACCAAATCGACGATGTAGTCGCGTATCTTGTCATCCACGTACAACGTATTGACAACATGACGAGCCTCGACGATCTGCGCGGCGCTGACCACCGCCCGCGGAATGAGCATGGCCTCGGTCGTTGCCATGGCGTCAAGGATCGCGCGCTCATCGGCGCGGTTCGGATAGGTCACGATCACCTTCATCATGAACCGGTCGATCTGGGCCTCCGGCAACGGATAAGTCCCCTCCTGTTCCAGCGGATTTTGCGTCGCCAGCACCAAAAAAGGATTGGGCAGCGGATAAGTCTCATCGCCGATCGTCACCTGGCGCTCCTGCATGGCTTCCAGCAGCGCGCTTTGCACTTTCGCAGGCGCCCGGTTGATTTCATCGGCAAGGATGAGATTGCTGAAAATTGGCCCCTGCTTCGTGCGGAATGCGCCGTCCTGCGGGTTGTAAATCATGGTCCCGACGATGTCGGCGGGAAGCATATCGGGCGTGAACTGCAGGCGCTTGAAATGCAGCGCGATGCAGCTCGCCAACGTCTTCAACGCGAGCGTCTTGGCCAGGCCCGGCACGCCTTCCAGCAAAACGTGTCCATTCGTCAGCAGCGCAATGAGCAGCCGGTCCAACAATTGTCTCTGACCCACGATTACCCGCGCCATTTCCTGCTGCAGCGGACGAATCCAGGCTGAGCTGGCGCTGACGGTCTCTCGAGCGGCCCGCATCGCGGGGTCCAGCGGGACCGGCACGGGCACGTACTCTCGCACAGCCGCGGCCGGCTGGTACCTCGCGTGTTGCTCGTGGAGCGGCGGGGCAGCTTTCTGATCCATTAGTCGAGATCCTTGGTTACGCGGTTCGCGAATGAGGCTTTGAACTTGCGGAGCGCTCTCGGGTTCCCTGATAACCGCGGCAGCGGTGGCAAAACTAGAATTGTCCGTACCCCCGTGCCATTGCCGCTGCAAAGACAGGCAACAAAAAGAACAGACCCAGCTCCGCATGCACATATCGCCTGACGGCCCGTACGGCCGCCTCGCCGGGCTGCAGGCCCGATTTTCGCCACCGCACGAAAGCCAGGGTCGGCGGCAGCGACAACAATCCGATGACCGCGAATGTACCCAGCTTGGCCCAAAAGAACGCGTTGTGGGAATAGTAAAGCCAACCTTTGGCGGCGAAGATCGCCCGGCAGAACCCGATCACCAGGATCGCCCCGGCGAGGATTCCATACCACAGGTCGAGCGATGCTATGCGCGCGACCGCCGCTTCGCTTATACCGGGACGAACCGCCCAAAATTCAGCGCAAATGATTCCAAAGATGGCAAAGATCAGAAGGTGGTGGCCGATGGCCAGTGACAGATCGAGCATGGCAAGGTCCTGGAAATGCCTGGATTGTATGTCCGCATCCCGCCCGATATCAATTCGATCGCCGCGCACAACCTTGAATGTAACAGTCGTTACATTATAGGATTGCAGCGTGTCCACCCGCAAGGCAGTCCTGCTGGACAATCTCATCGCCTACTTGATCAGGCATGGCGTCGCCGATCTGTCGTTGCGCCCGATGGCAGCCGCGGTGGGAACCAGCGCGCGGCTGTTGATCTTTCATTTTGGCTCAAAAGAGCGGTTGCTCATCGAAGCGTTGGATGAGATGCAGGCGCGGCTGCAGCGCTCCCTCGCGGAGTTATTGGCGGACGAATCCGGCGCCGCTCGTCCCGCACCCCTGCGGCTGTTTTGGGATTGGGCGCTCAAGGAGCCCAACTTTCCGCAGCTTCGCGTGCTCTATCAATTGCAGATTCTCGCCGCGCAAGACCATAGAACATACGGAAGATACTTGAAGCGCAACGCTCTCAATTGGCTCGAGCTGGTGCAGGCGGCATTGAAGCCGTCGCAGCGATCCACGACTCTGGCGACGTTGATCGTCGCCGTTTTCGACGGCCTGCTCATCGAAGTCATGAGCACCGGCGATCGCCGGCGCGCCTCGGCCGCACTCGACGATTTTCTCGTCATGGCGCGAAAGCACGCCAACGCCCGACGCCCCTCCCGAAAACTTGCTTCGCACTAGGAGTACCGCGAATGAGACTGTCGCCGATCGGCCTTTTTGCCCCTTACTTGCTGGCGCCCCTGTTCGCATGGTCCGCAGACCTAATACCCGGCTCGCTCGAAGCGCCCTGGGACGCAGGCGCGGAGACGTGTGCGGGCCGGCAGGTCGAGCCCATTCAGGTACATCGCTTCAACGCGCAGACCATCGTCTTGCGTCAAAATCTGTGCTCTACCTGGGAAGCACCTTTCCTGTACCTCGTGATCGGCAACAAACGAGCACTGCTGATCGACACGGGCGACATCGCCGATCCAAGCCTCATGCCCTTGGAATCCACGATCATGAGCCTCCTGCCGGGGGAGCCGGGTGCAAAGATCCCGCTGATCGTGGCACATAGTCACGGGCACCTGGATCATCGCGCCGGCGACCCGCAATTCGAGCGCGTCGGCGGTGTGGAGTTGGTGCCTGCGGATCTTCAACACGTGCGCAGATACTTCGGCTTCGACGCTTGGCCGAACGGCACCGCGCAGCTCGACCTGGGCGATCGCATCGTCGATGTGTTACCCGCGCCGGGTCATCATCCGGCACAGCTGGTGTACTACGATCGCAATACCGGCTTGGTTTTCTCCGGCGATTTTCTGCTCCCGGGGCGCCTTTTGGTCGACGACCTGGCTGCCTACCAGGCGAGCGCGCGCAGCGTGGCGGCATTCTTGAAGGACAAGCCGGTGAGCTATGTGCTGGGCGGACACGTCGAGAAAAATCGCGCCGGAGGATTGTTCTCCTGGCAGTCCACCTTTCATCCCGACGAGCACGCATTGCAACTGACCAAGGCCGATCTCATGGCGCTGCCCGCAGCATTGGGCAAATTCAACGGCTTTTATACAGAGACCGGACCATTTGTCATCGAGAACCCTGTTCGGATGCTCATTGCGGTTGCCGCCGCGGCGGCAATCGCGCTGGTCGTGCTGGGCCTATTGATCTATCGATTCTTCCGCCGCAGAGCGAGCCGCTAGAACAAATGCAAAACTTACACGACGATTTGACATGATTGAGCGCCTACCTCATTGCTGGCGCACGGACAAGGAAGTGCACTGCATCATCCCATCGTAATTCCTGGCAGCGGTCCAATCGGTACAATAGCTCAAGCGTGTAACACAAAGGATGTCTATGAGCCCGACGCGGCCAGCTGGAGTTCAGCAACCCGACATGGCGGATGAAGGCGCCATTAAATCGTGGTTGGACGCGCTGGCGAGCGGCACCTGCGATGCGCGCGCATTTCTGCAGGCAATGCAGGGCCGATTCAGCTCCCATCCCGAGGGAACGTGGGAGGTACTGTCGCAGTTGGACCAATACTATCGCCGCGGCCGAATCGAGACCGAGGCATTCAAAACGATCAAGACCGCGCTTGCCGAATCCGTGCTCGGCCGCGGCGAAGTTCCAGTGGCGCGCGAAATTGTGGTCCCCGCCCGTGTAGAGCACACCGACGCCCATCCACGCATCGACGAACCGCAAGCGTCAGAGGCGGTCGGCGAGCCGAAGGCCGGGAGCGTACTGCGGCGTCGCTATCGGATTGAAGCCGTCGTCGGACAAAGCAACATGGGCACGGTGTTCCAAGTGCTGGACGAGTTTCGCTTGGAAACTCCGGGCAGCCAGCGGTTGGCCATCAAGGTGCTCCATCCGGCCGTAGCCAAGCGAGCCGAATTGCTCGCCGAGCTGCGTCGGGAATTTCAATCTCTGCAGCTGCTGTCGCATCCGAATATCGTGCGTGTATTCGAGTTTGACCGCGATGGTCCATTGGTTTTTTTCACGATGGAGCTGCTCACCGGGGCGCCGCTCAGCCGCGTAATGCAGGTGAGAAAGCTGATCCCCTTGGAACGCACGCAGGCGTTGGCGGTGATTCGCGATGTCGGCATCGCCCTCGCCTATGCACATTCGCGCGGCGTGGTCCACGGTGACCTGAATCTGCGGAATATATTCATCACCGGCGCCGGCGAACTGCGCGTTCTGGGCTTCGGTGTTTCGCACAAATCACGTCAAATCTCCGGAGCGTCGGACCACGAGACGCTGCCATTTGCGGCGTCCGCCTATGCCAGCTGCCAAGTGCTCGAGGGCGAGCGCGCGGACGCTCGGGATGATGTGTTCGCACTGGCAAGTATCACGTACTTGCTGCTCTCCGGCGATCATCCCTTCTCGAAGAAAACGGCAATCGAGGCCCGAGCGTCCGGACTGAAGCTGCGTCGCCCCGCCGGTCTCGGCGGCCGGCAGTGGCAGGCCCTGCGCGCCGCGCTTCGATGGGAGCGCGAGCGGCGTCCGGCCGATGTACAGGAGTGGCTGAGCCAAATGGACCTGCGCGGCGCGGCCAAACGTTTGGTACCGTTGACCGATCATTTCGAGCCGCCCCCGCACAAGGAATCGAGGTCCCGAATGGCGACGGGCATCGCGGCAGGCGTCGCGTTGGTCCTGGCGGGCGCCTATTGGTTACTCAGTCATCGCGACACGCTGCCGAGCATCGACTCGACCGCGCCGGTGCGCGTGCCAGACAGCCCGGCGCGGCCTTCCGCGGACATGGCGGCGCCGTCCGTCAGCGCAAAGACAGCGACAACCCCGCCTTCGTCCACCGATCGAGGACAGCACCCCATCGCCTCCGCACCTCCGCCGCCTGCACGCATTCCAGTGCCGCCCTCGCAGCACGCACCGGCCGCCGCCTCTCCAGCACCGGCACCGACTGCTTCGTCAGCAGCTGGCCAGCTGGTAGCGGCCCCGCCGGTAGCGGCCTCACCGGTAGCGGCCTCACCGGTAGCAGCCCCGGCGGCTGCACCAACTGCGTCGTCGGCAACGGTGGTACCGCCGGCAACGGTCGGCCAACGAACAAGTGCTCCGGCAGCAGCGGCCGCACAACGGGTCACGGCGCAGCCGGTCGCTGCCGCCTCGGCAGCCGGGACCGGTGCATCGAAGATCGAATTGGCCGCTGACACGGTAGAAGTCGGCACGAGCGAGCCGTCGGCGCAGGTCAGCGTGCATCGCAAAGGGAATTTGCGCGGATCGACGAGTTTCACCTGGTGGACCGAGTCGGGTACCGCAAAACCCGGCACCGACTTCTCCGCCGTGGTGCCGCAGCTCGCATACATCGGGGATGGAAAATCCAGTGTTTCCCTGAGCATTCCCGTGAGCAATGGCCGCCATGCTCAGCCGAGGAGCTTCTACGTGGTCATCGACCAATCCGAGGGAGGCGCGACGCTAGGCGCACGCACCTTGACGATGGTGACGCTGTTGCCGAACGATTAGTCGCGGGCCCGGCGTTCTCTTAAGCCTTGTAGATCGCCGCAAAAGTTTCGCGCAGCGCATTTTTCTGCACCTTGCCCATGCTGTTTCGCGGCAGCTCGTCAACCAGCAGGATCCGTTTCGGCACTTTGTAGCGTGCCAAACGCGTTTTGACGAATTCAATGATTGCCTCTTCCGAGAGGATCGCGCCCGGCCTGGCCACGACGACGGCGGTAACGCCTTCGCCAAAATCCGGATGCGGCACACCGAACACCGCGCTTTCCAGCACGCCCTCCACGGCATCCAGTTCGCTTTCCACTTCCTTCGGATAGACATTGTAGCCGCCGCTGATCACCAGGTCCTTGGCTCGCCCGACGATATGCACGTAGCCGTTGCGATCGATGCGCCCGACATCGCCGGTCTTGAACCAGCCGTCCGCGGTGAATTCGCTGCGCGTTTTCTCTTCATCGCGCCAGTAGCCCGCGAACACATTTGGGCCCTTGACCTCGAGAGCGCCTATGACATCCGGCTCCATTTCGACCGCACCGGTCTCGACATTCGCCACGCGCATCGAGATGCCGTTCAGCGGCGGACCGACGGAACCGGGCAATCGTATCCCGTCGAAGGGATTCGACGTGTTCATCATGGTCTCCGACATGCCGTAGCGCTCCAGAATCGCATGTCCCGTGCGCCGCAGAAATTCTGCGTGCGTCTCCGCCAGCAGCGGTGCCGAACCCGACACGAACAGACGCAGCGTCGCCGTCGTCTCTCTGGCCAGGTTTCTTTGCTGCAGCAGGCGCGTGTAATGCGTCGGCACGCCCATGTAGACCGTCGCCCGCGGAAAATATTCAAGCGCCTCGGCAGCGTCGAATTTCGATAACAGGAACAAGCTCGACTTCGAGGCGAGCACAGTGTTGATCGCAACAAACAAACCGTGAATGTGAAACAAGGGCAATGTGTGCAGCAACACATCGTCGCCGCGGAAGCGCCAGGCTTCGGCCAACACGGCTGCGTTCGACGCCAGGTTGGCACGGGTCAGCATCGCGCCCTTTGCGCGGCCCGTCGTGCCCGATGTGTAAATGATTGCGGCGATCGAGCCGGGCTCGAGGCGCGGCGATGCGAAATTCCCGGCCGACGTGCCGGCCGCCTCGAGCAACGAGCCACCGCCGTCCGCGGCCAACGTTTCAACGCAATCGACTTCCGCACGCCGCGCCGGCGGTTCGATCAGTATCTGGTCCTGCGGGCGAATGACGGCGAGCCGCGGCCGCGAATTGCGCAGAAAATACTCCACTTCATTGGGAGTGTTCGCAACATTGATGGGCACAAACACCGCGCCCAAGCGCAGGCAGGCGACGTAGAGAAAAATTGCTTCGGCGGATTTGTCGATTTGCGCCGCCACGCGGTCGCCGGGTTCGACGCCGCGCTCCGCCAGCGCAGAGGCAATTCGTCCGGATTGCTCGAGCAGCGCCGCATAGCTGAAATCTCGGCCGTCCGGCAATTTCAGAAATGGGCGATGTGCATGGCCGCCGGCCACTTCGATCCAGTCGATTGGATCTTTAGCGAATGGCATCAGTAATGCGGCGGCCGTTCCTGCTCTGCGGTGCGCGACTCATCGAACGGCGTGCCGGCCAACCGCTCTTTGATCGCTTTTAGCTGCGCTTCCAGCGACTGAATTTCGCGGTGCTGGCGGAACACGACATCGCTGATCTCAGCGACCGCCTGCTCGAGATAGGCTATTTTCGATTGGACCCGTTCCAGCGGCTCATCGTGCATCGGGATCAATGTCTCGCGCCATAGAATACATAGTCGGCCGTATAGGAGGCCCGCAACTGCTGTCCGGCCTGCTCTTTGCCGCATCCGACGATAGAGGGTGCGCCGCCTCCCACGGTATTCAAGCGTTGGATGTACTGCACCTGCGTAAACAGGCCGTTACCGGCGGTCGCCTTCGCGCGCAGCAGCAGCTGCGCGATGGAATTGGGCTTCGTGCTCGGACTGTTGGCGATCACCTCGCCGACCACTCGGCTGCCATCGGTGGCTTCCCACGTCGGCCCTGCGTAATGCCTGCCCGCGTTTCTGCCGCCTTTGGTCATCAGGCTGGCCTCGGGCGCTTTGAATGCCCACTCGAATTTAGACGGATCATTTTTCGCCGGTTGGCACTCGTAAATTTGCACGCCCGTGGCACGCAGCTCTTTGATCAGCGATTGACCCGCAGGCACGCGTAACGGCTCCGGGGCGGGCGGCGCTGCCGCGCAACCGACCATCGCCGCACACAACGCAATCTGCAGGCCGAAGAATGATTGAATTTTCATAGCGCCCTATTATGTCAGTAGACACGACTGACGAGGGAACCCCAAATGCGTTATTCTCGGCTGACTATGTCAAGAAAGCTCCCGCGGCGGGTGCTCGCCATCGATGTCGGCGGCAGCCATGTAAAAATGCGGGTATCGGGCCGGCGCGAAGAGCGCGAGTTTGAATCCGGGCCCGGCATGACGCCCCGCCAGATGGTTGCGGGCATACGTAAACTTACCGGCGATTGGCAATATGACGCGGTCTCCATTGGCTACCCGGGCGTGGTGGTCCACGGCAAGATCGTCACTGAACCCTACAATCTCGGGCGCGGCTGGGTAGGCTTTGATTTCCGCAAGGCCTTTGGCCGGCCCACCCTGCTGATGAACGATGCGGCGATGCAGGCGATTGGCAGCTACGAAGGCGGACGCATGCTTTTTTTAGGCTTGGGCACCGGACTTGGCTCGGCACTGATTGTCGATGGCACCGTGGCCCCGATGGAGCTCGCGCACCTGCCTTACAAGGGTGGCCGCAGCTACGAGGATTACGTGGGCGATCGCGGCCGCCGCCGTCTCGGCCCCAAGAAGTGGCGCCGCACGGTCGCCGCGGTGGTCGAGCAGCTGAGCAAGGCCGTCGAAGCAGACTACGTCGTCCTCGGCGGCGGCAATGCCCGCAAGCTCAAGAAAATGCCCAAGAACGCGCGGCTTGGAAACAATGAGTTTGCCTTTTTGGGCGGCTTTCGAGTCTGGCGCAAATCGGCGCTCCGTATCTAGGAGCCGCAGATCATTTGACCCGGCGCAGCTCGAATCCCAATCGCGGGAAGTGCACCACGACGTTGCCGGCGCGCTGATCCTCGCGCGCGATCGAGATCCGGGACTTCGTTGCACCGTACAGCGTGCCTTCGATGGGGTCGACTCCGGTATCGGTCGCGGCCACCACCACCCTCTGGCCAATCGCCAGACCGTGCGTATCGAGATTTCCCAACGACTTCTCCGCTGTGGCATCGCGCGCAATGGCGATGGCTTCGCCGCTATCGAGCTTTTCGTAAGTGCCATGGCCAAAGGCAGCGATGCGTGCCCGCCACTCTTGCAGCACCGGAAAGGATTCGAGAATCTTGGCGACCGGGCCGCCGCGCACGACGAACCAGAGACAATGGTAGATCGAGAAGTCCGCGATGCTGGGTGCGGATCCGAAGAAGAAGCTTTGCTTGCCGAGGGTCTCTTCCAAGCGCTCCAGATAGAGCGTCAGCGCCGCGGTCGCATCCGCGGACCGCATGCGCGGTATGTTGGCGCGAAATACGTTGCGATCGTCGCCGAATGCCTTGATGGCTTCGGGCGGGACTCCTTCGAACATGTGAGTCAGACCCGCCGGCTGCAGGGTGAAAGGAATGGCCGTCCAGAACAGGGTGGAGTCCGCCCATTGCGCGAGGATCCGCGATCCGCCGGCAATGTCGCCTGGATACAAAGTCGGCCGCGGCGCGCGTTCCTCGATCACATCGGCGATCAGCGCGGTGTCGCAGTAGATGTCGGCGCCGATTTGCAATACCGGCGTCCTGCGATAGCCGCCGGTGAGCGCGGTCAAATCCGGCTTCGGCATGATGGTGGGGATCAGGACCGAAGACCACTTGAGGCCCTTGAAGCCGAAGATCAACCGCACCTTCTCGGCGAACGGCGACGTGGGGTAATGATGCAAGATGAATTGCGGCATGTGCTTTTAGTACAGTGTTTTAGTACAGTCGAACCAATTGTTTACCGAAATTCTGACCCTTCAGCATGCCGATAAATGCGGACGGCGCCGCAGCAAGACCCTCGGCGATCGACTCCCGATACTTCAATTTCCCCGACGCGAGGAGTCCGCCCAAAGCCGTCAGTCCTTCCGGCCACAGATTCAAGTGATCGGAAATGATGAAGCCCTGCATCTTGAATCGCGCCACCAGAAACATGGCAGGATTCATGATCGCGCTCTTCAGCATCTGGCCGGGAGTGGCGTTGTAGTCGGCGATCAGGCCGCAGATCGCGACGCGCGCAAATGGATTCAGCAGCATCATGACCGCGTTCAACACATCGCCGCCAACATTTTCGAAGTGCGCGTCCACACCCTTCGGCGCCGCGGCCGCGATCAATCCAGCGAGTGACTTGGCATCGGCAGCCGCCTTGTAATCTATGCAGGCGTCGAATCCCAGTTCTTGCGTCACGTACCGGCACTTGTCCGGGCCGCCTGCAATGCCGACCGCCCGCACGCCGGCGATTCGCGCCAACTGACCCACCACGCTGCCGACGGCACCGGCCGCCGCGCTGACCACGATCGTCTCGCCCGCCTTGGGCTCCATGATCTTGTTGTAGCCATACCATGCCGTCATGCCGGGCATGCCGACGACGCCGAGATAGGCCGACAACGGGATCTGGCGCGCGTCGACCTTGGCTATACCTTCGGGCTTGCTCACGCTGTATTCGGCCCAGCCGAGCATGCCGCGAACCGTGTCACCCACTGCAAATTGGCCGCTGCGCGACTCGACTACTTCACCCACCGTCGCGCCGCCCATCGTTTCATTGAGCATTTGGGGCGCGGCGTAGGATTTCGCGTCATTCATCCGCCCCCGCATGTAGGGATCGAGCGAGAGATAGCGGTTGCGCACGCGCACTTCGCCCTCCCCGAGCGCAGGCATGAGGGTTTCTTCCAGGCGGAAATTCTCGGGACTGGCCCAGCCGTGCGGGCGCGATGCCAGCACGATGCGGCGATAGGAATTAGCCATCGGCTACGGCTCCTGATTTTAAGTATTTGAATGTTCCCATCGCTTTCGCTATCAACCGGTCATCCATATCCCGCACCTCGCCCTCACAGAATGCCATGGTCGTCGAGCGATGGTACGCAAATCCCGCGACGATCAGGCGCGAGCCCGCCTTGGCCGGCTGCAGAAAACTCGTCTTCATCTCGACGGTCACTCCGCCGCCGGCGCCGGCATTGAGTGACCGCCCCGCCACCGCCATCGCCACGTCGAGCAGCGACATGAGGACTCCCCCATGCGCGACTGACCAACTATTAAGATGCCAGGGTTCGAGGTTGAGGGCCACTACCGAGCGGCCGTCTGCGGCGCTGATGAACTCGACGCCGAGTTCCTTGATGAAGGGGACGTTGAGCCGAAAAGCGGTCGCTTGAGTCACACGAAACCGTACCTTGCGCCGCCGGTTGATGTCAATCAATCGATGAGCCATGCATTGCGCGTTGCTGGCACAATGTCGGTGACCATGACCGCCAGCGCCGCAAGTATTCTGCGATTCGCCGCCATGCTGCTCGCCACTTTGCTGCTCGGAATGCCGGCAGCTTGGGGTGCCCTGGCACTCTGGTATCAGGCGCCGGGCGGCCAACTCAAGATCGGCCTGATCGCCTTGTGGACCGCATTCAGCCTCGGCGTCATCGCCGCGCTTTGGCAAGGCCGTTCGGGCGCCGCATTCTTGAGCTTTGCCATCGCCTTTGGAATTCTGCTGATCTGGTGGCAGCGGATCTCGCCCAGCAACGATCGCCAGTGGGCGGACGACGTTGCGCAAATAACCAGCGGCAGCCTCGACGGCAATAAAGTGACGCTGAAGAATGTCCGCAATTTCGATTGGCGCAGCAACGACGACTACGCGCAGCGATGGGAAACGCGAGTCTACGATCTGGAACGCTTGAGCTCGGTCGACATGATCATGTCGTACTGGGACGGCTGGGCGATCGCGCACATGTTGATATCTTTTGGTTTCGACGATGGTCAACATGTCGCCTTCTCCGTGGAGGTACGGCGTCAGAAGAACCAGACCTACTCGGAGATCGGCGGTTTCTTCAAGCGGGACGGTCTCAGCATTATTGCGGCCGACGAACGCGACGTCATTCGGGTCCGCACCAATATTCGCGGCGAAGATGACTACTTGTACCGCATTCGCATGCCGGTAGCCGCGATGCGTTCGCTGTTTCTCGGCTACGTCGAACAGGCTGATGGGCTCCTCGACAGGCCGCGCTTCTACAACACCATTACGGTCAACTGCACGACGCTGGTGTATCACATGATGAAGCGCATCGTCGGCTATCTGCCATGGAGCTATCGCCTGCTGTTCACCGGATATCTGCCCGCATATGTCTACCGGGTGGGCGGCCTCGATCAGCGTTTTACGCTCGACGAGTTGCGCACATTGGGCCGGATCACCGATCGTGCCAGACAAGCAGACAGCAGCAGCACATTCTCCGAGGACATTCGCCGGGGCATTCCCGCGATTGATCCGCGCGAACTGCCGCCGGCAGCCGACCACCCGCCTAATGCAGCGGCGTGAACCCGTAGTGTTGGAATGCCAGATCGCCCGCAGGGCCGCGAATGTAGGCTAGGAATTTGGCCGCATCGGCCTTGGCGCCCGTTGCAAGCGCCGCTGGATAGACAATGGGCATGTGACTCGCGGCCGGAAACATGTCGACCACGCGCACATTCTTGTCGATACGGGCATCGGTTGCATAGACGATGCCGAGTGCCGCTTCGCCCCGATCGACGAAGGCCAGCGCCGAACGCACGCTGTCGGCCCGCACGAGGCGCGGCTCAATCTGGTCCCAAACACCGAAATGGGCCAGCGCCTCATGCGCATACCGGCCCACCGGCACCGAGTCCGGATCACCCGTCACCAGCCGGCCTTTGCCGAGAGCGGCTGCGAGAGCAAAATGCGGCTCGATCTTCAAGCTGACTTTGCTGCCGACCGGCGCGACCAAGACCAATTGGTTTCCCACCAGGTCATGCCGCGTAGCGGGTTGAATCAGGTTTCGCGCCTGCAGATAGTCCATCCATTCGAGATCCGCGGAAAAAAATATATCCGCGCGCGAACCATTTTCAATTTGGCGTGCCAGCGCCGAGCTGGCTGCAAAGGAAAACCGCACGGGGATCGAACTGTCCTTGGTGAAGGCATCGCCAAGATCCTGCAGTACATTGGTCAGGGATGCCGCGGCAAATACGGTAATCGACTTTTCCGGTTCCGCGGCAAAGGAAGACAGCCCGACAAGACAGGCCATCAGTATCAGCCATGCACGCCAGCTCGATTTCATGGCTGTTAATTTCATGGTTGGCAGAAATTCATGGCTGCTAGTTGTGCGCCAACACCGGCTGTCCGCTATACAGTTCAGGGAACGTGCGCTTGAAATTCTGGATCTTCGGTATGTCGTACATCGCGATGTAGGGTTGCGTCGGATTGTGGATCAAATAATCCTGGTGGTACCCTTCCGCCGCATAAAATCCCTTGAGCGGATCGACGCGAGTGACGATCGGGCGTGCAAACACGTGGGACTGGTCCAATTGGGCGATGTAAGCCTGGGCTATGCGCTTCTGATTCTCGTCGGCATAGAAAATGGCGGATCGATATTGAGTGCCGACATCGGGTCCCTGACGATTCAATTGCGTCGGATCATGGACCACGGAAAATGCGATTTGCAGGATCTGCCCGTAGGAAATGGCAGCCGGGTCGAAGGTTATGCTGACCGACTCCGCATGGCCGGTGCTTCCCGAACTGACGGTCTCGTATTGCGCGGTGCTTTTCTCGCCGCCGGCATAGCCTGCAATCACGTTCTTGACACCCCGCACATGCTCGAACACACCTTGCACGCCCCAAAAGCACCCGCCTGACAACACCGCGGTCTGCGAAGGGCCGTCGGCCTTGGGATTATCGACGAGCGGAGGCGCGATGATGACGGGCGCTTCCGCACCGAACAGCGGCGAGTGCCACAAAACGGCGCCCGCTGCCACGGCGCCAACGATTGCGGCAAGCCGCAGCGATGAAGTTTTCCAATGAGCCATTTGGTTCCTCTCTGTTATGCGCGAGGCGTGAAATGCATCGCAACTGAATTCATGCAATAGCGCAACCCGGTGGGTTTCGGGCCGTCGTCGAACACGTGTCCTAAATGCGCGTCGCAGCGCCGGCACGAGATCGCATCGCGCGACATGCCGAAACTGTTGTCGCTGCTCTTGACGACATTGAGCGCTGAAATCGGCTGCCAGAAGCTCGGCCAGCCCGTGCCCGAGTCGAATTTTGTTTTCGAGTCATATATCGCGGTATCGCAGCATATGCAGTGATAGATGCCATCCGCATGATTTTTGTCGTATTCACCTGTGAACGCCACTTCGGTGCCGGCCCGGCGTGCGACTCGGAAGCTCAGCGGCGAAAGTTGCGCCTGCCACTGCGCATCGGTCTTCACAATTTTCGCAACCCGCTCGATTCCGACGCTTTTGCCGGCCGGCGAAAAATTCTCAATCGAGACTTCGTTATTCAGGGCCGGCCCAGAC
>Ga0210383_10002318_pt1 | contig 17216 bp, 16 predicted proteins | sample IncBWC14OmetaG_FD_160072 | JGI IMG/M metagenome (GOLD analysis project Ga0210383, IMG submission 160072) | Forest soil microbial communities from Barre Woods Harvard Forest LTER site, Petersham, Massachusetts, United States - Inc-BW-C-14-O ...
CTGTCCGTCGCGGACATCTCCGACGCCGACTCGCTGGCCCGGGTGCGGTCCTACAAGCAGGGGCTGAAGGCCGCAGCCAAGGCAGCCGCGGTCGCGAAGACGCCGTAGATTCCGGCAGGCCCTTGCTAGCGTCGGTCTGTGGACTCTTTCATCGACGAACTGCCCAAGGTCGAGCTGCACCTGCACCTGGTCGGGTCCGCGTCGGTGCCGACGGTGCTGGAGCTGGCCCGGCGGCATCCCGCCGGTGACGGGGTCTCGCCCGGTAGCGGGGTTCTGCCCGGTAGCGGGGTTCTGGCCGGTAGCGGGGTCCCGCGGACCGAGCCGGAGCTCCGCGCATTCTTCGAGTTCCGGGACTTCCCGCACTTCGCGGAGGTATACGGGGCGGTCAGCGCGCTGGTCCGCGAGCCGGCCGACGTCGCCGCGCTGGTGACCGGCGCGGCGCGCGACCTGGCGGGCCAGAACGTCAGGTACGCGGAGCTGACCGTCACCCCGTACACGTTCACCTCCCGCGGCATGCCTCCGGCCGAGGTGACCGAGGCGCTAGACGTCGCGGCCCGCATGGCGCGCGGCGATCATGGCGTCCGGATCGGCTACACCTTCGACATCGCCAGCGAGTACGGGGCCGAGGCCGCGCGGGCCACCTTGGACCACGCCCTGTCCTGCCCGCCGCAGGCGCTGACCGGGTTCGGGCTGGCCGGCATCGAGCAGGCCCGGCCCGCGCACCAGGACGTGTTCCGGGAGGTGTTCGCGGCGGCGATCGCGGCCGGCCTGCACAGCGTCCCGCACGCGGGCGAGATGTCGGGTCCGGCGACCATCTGGGAGGCGGTGAACGGCCTGCGGGCCGAGCGGATCGGGCACGGGATCAGCTGCCTGGCCGATCCCAGCCTGGTCGCGTACCTGCGGGACAGGCAGATCCCGCTCGAGGTGTGCCCGACGTCCAACGTCTGCACCAAGCAGGTGCCGGACCTGGCCGCGCATCCGCTGCCCCGGCTGCTCGCCGAGGGCTTGTTCGTGACGCTGAACAGCGATGACCCGCCGATGTTCGGCACTACGCTGACGCAGGAGTACCGGCGGGCCGCCTCGGTGCTGGCGCTGAGCCGCGACCAGCTCGCCGACCTGGCGCGCAATTCGGTACGGGCCTCGTTCCTCGACGGTGCCGCCAAGCAGGCCCTGATCGACGAGATCGACCGGGTGGCGGCCGGCCGTGCCTGACGTGATTCGGGTGCGGCTCCGGCCGGTCCTGGAGGCTGACTTGGCGGCGCTCGCGGAGGGTCACTCGCGCGACGCCGACCCGTGGAACTGGTTCCGGCACACCCCCGCCGACGCGCTGCACCGGCACTTCGCCGAGGGGATGATCTCCGAAGAGGCCGGCACGCTCGCGGTGGAAACCCCGGAGGGCGCGCTGGCCGGAGGGGTCAGCTGGTTCACCGTTCCGCACGGGCCCACGGCGGCGTGCAGGGCCCTGAACATCGGGATCTCGCTGCTACCCGGCCAGCGCGGGCGCGGCTACGGAGCGGCGGCCCAGCGGGCCCTAGCCGAGTATCTGTTCGCCACCACCTTGGTGGAGCGGATCGAAGCCGAGACCGACGTGGAGAACGTGGCCGAGCAACGTGCCCTGGAACACGCGGGCTTCACCCGCGAGGGAGTCCTGCGGCACGCCCAGTTCCACGTCGGGCACTGGCGGGACACCGTCATCTACAGCGTGCTCCGCGCCGAGATCAGCCTGGACCAGTTCTAGCGTCGGTCCGGGCGTGGGCTGGAGCATCAGCTCAGGCTCGGAGCGTCCTGGGCGTGGGTGACGCGGTCGGGGTAGCTCTTGGAGAACTTGAGCATGTAGATGGTGATCAGGGCGGGGACGGCTAGGCCGAGCAGCAGGTCAGGCAGGCGGTGGGTGGTGTGCCCGCTGACGACCACGGCCGCGAGCCGGGCTAGGCCGACGCCGATCAGAGCCACTCCCCAGCCCAGGCTGAGGACGCGGTTGATCTGCTTGAACGTGGGCGAGGACCAGTAGGCCTGCGGTGTGCTCTGCCTGGCGAACTGCTCGGTGAACGGCATCACCGGGATCAGGGCGAGGATGATCAGGCCGATGACCAGGCCAATGCCAGCCGCGGCCCAGGTGGCCAGCCACCGGTCCGGGCTGGCGCTCCCGGTGAAGCCTGCGATGGCCAGCACGGTGAACAGCACCAACGAGCAGGCGTTGAGGATCTTGGGCGGCCAGACGGGGCGGACCGCCACCATCGCGATGGCGGCGATCACCGCGGCAACTAGTCCGGCGACGCCGATGTCGCCGTGCGGCAGCAGCCGGGCCAGCACCGAGAAGGCGATGAGGGGCAGGAACGAGAGGATCAGCAGTAGTGGTTTCATGCCTTCCAACCTAAAAACGCCTGATGGACGAGACATCAGCCAGCCGGCGGATCTCCGCGGAGCCCGCGTCCAGGCCGGGGCGGCGCGCTAGGCCGGGGGCGGCGCTTTAGGCCGGGGGCGGCGCTTTAGGCCGGGGGCGGCGCTTTAGGCCGGGGGCGGCGCTTTAGGCCGGGGGCGGCGCTTTAGGCCGGGGCGGCGCGGGCGATCTCGACCCGGGACCGCAGGCTGGTCTTCTGCAGAATGTGCGAGACGTGGGTCTGGACCGTGCGGGGCGAGACGAACAGCCGGGTACCGATCTCCCGGTTGGTCAGCCCGTCGCGGACCAGCGCGGCGATCCGGTTCTCGGTCGCGGTCAGGCTGGCCCAGCCGAAGTCGACACCGCGGTGAGCCTCGCGCGAGCCCCGGCGGACGCCCAACGCCCGCAGCCGTCCCAGGGCCCGGTCCCGGTCGGGCACGGCGCCCATCCGCTGGTATTCGGTCAGGGCGCTGTCCAGGGCCGTGGCAGCGCGCTCCCGGTCCCCGGCCGCGCCGGCCGCGCAAGCCAGCTCCTCGCGGGCGAACGCCGCGGCCGTGAACCGCCCGGCCCCGGCGAGTTCCGCGGCCGCGGCCTCGATCGCGTCCGCGTCGGCGGCGAGCATGCCACGCACCAGGCCTGCCACCTCGGGCGGGCAGAGCGCGGGCACGTCCTGGCCGACCTGGTCGGCCAGGCGTCGATCCATCCCGGTCAGGGCGACCCGGGCCACGTCCGGCGCCAGATCCGCGGCCCAGCGGCCGGGGTGGCCGCGAGCGGCCGACCACAGTGTCCTGGCCAGCGTGCCCGCCTCGCGGATCGCCCCCTCGGCTTCCAGCACGGCCAGTTCGGCCCAGCCGGGGCGGTCATCCCCGTACACGAGCGGCAGGCCACGGTGCCGGAAGGCCTCCAGCCGGACCCGGGCCGGGCCGGTGCTGCCGCGGTGCGCGTCGATGTAGGACCGCAGGCCGACCGGTACCGAGATCCAGCCGTTGTTGGTCTCCTCGGCCCGCTCCAGCGCCGCATCGAGCTCCGCGACCGCGCCGTCCCAGTCGCCGGCCGCGAGGGCGATCCCGCCGGCCACGAACCCGAGAATCGGGTCGACCCACTCGGCGTGCCGTTCCGCGCTCAGCCGCCGGGCCTGGTCGAGCGCGGCCTGTGCGGCCGCAGGGCCAGACGCGGCCAGCGAGAATACGGCCGGCAGGGCCAGCGACGACGAACGGGAGCGCAGGCTGCCGGGATCGGAGACGAGCGCTTCGCGATCCCGGATCAGCTCCAGGGCCCGGTCCGGGTGGCCGGCCAGGAAGGCGCTGAGGGCGACGGTGGCCAGCAGGTTGGCCCTGGCGTCTTTGTCGCCGGCCGCGCTAAAACGCGCCATCATCGCATCCAGCTCGGCGGCGGGCGGAGGCTGCCCGGCCTGGGTCAGCAGGAAGGCTCGGGAACCCTCGAGCTGACGGCGGATCGCGTCGGGGAGCCCGGCGATGGCAACGGTCCGGTCGACCACCGCCAGGACCGCAGCGAGATCGGCCCGGTTGGTCAGCGAGCGGATCAGGATGACCTGCATCTGCGCTGCCACCGCGGGGTCGGCGACGGTCATGATCCGTTCCCGGATCAGTGTTTCGGCGGCTTGGCCGCGGCCCCGGTGGAACAACGCGTCCACGTGGTCGAGCAGGAGTTTGTCGGGTACATCCGGACCGCCGAGGGCAGCCACGTCATCGAGCAGGTCGGCGGTGACCTCCGGCGCGTACCCCCGAGTGGCCTGGACCGCATCGTGCAACGCGGCGGCCAGGGCCGGATCGCCGCCGGTCCCGGCTGCGCGCAGCAGATGGTCCGCAATCAGGCTCGGCCGGTAGCCGGCCGCGGTGAGCACTGCCGCGACCTGCCGGTGCAGGTCACGACGCTGAGCCGGATCCAGTTCGCGATAGGCGACCTCGCGGAACAGATCGTGGCTGAACCCGAACGTACCGGCGGGATCACGGCGGACCAGGCCAGAGGCAAGGGCATGGTCCAGCAGCTCGCCGAGCGCGGCCGCCCGGCCGGGCAGCACTCTGGCCAGGTCGTCGACGCCGATCTCGGTGCCCCAGACGGCCATGGCACCGAGCATGTCCAAGGTGGGCTGGTCAAGCTGGCCGAGCTGGGTCCGGATCATCTCTTCCAGGCCGGTGCCGCGCGAGTCGAGCTCGAACCTGGCCTCGACCGAGTCCGGGCCGACCTCGGCCAGGGCACCCGCGTCCTGATAGGCGCGCAGCAGCTCGGTCACGAACAGCGGATTTCCGGCCGCCAGCCCCAGGACGCGGCGCAATAGCGGGCCGGGCCAGCGGCCGGTCTGGTCGTACACCAAGCGCTCGATCATCATCGGGCCCATCGGCGGCAGCCGGTGCCGGACACCGGCCTGCTGGATGAGCATGGTCAGCGGCTCGCGCGCCGGGTAGGGCCGGGTCGTGATGAGTACGGCCAGCGGCAGGCTCTGGCTGGCCCAGACCAGCCGGCGCAGCAAGGTCAGCGTGGCCGCGTCGAGGTTGTGCGCGTCGTCGGCACACAGCACCACTGGTGCGTCGGCGCACAGCTCGTCGACGCGGTCGAACGCCGCGTCACCCGGGTCGCCGTTAAGGGGTCTATCCCCCAGCAGCGGCCGGGCGCCCGCGAACGGATCGTGACGGCGGCCGGGCTCGCCGGCCACGCGCAGGAAGGTGGCCGCGCCCGACGGGACGGACTCGGTGATGGCCCGGGCCAGGAACGTCTTGCCGATGCCAGGCGGGCCCTCGACCACGACGCTGGCCCCTGGCGGCGTCCGCCGCCGCACCACGGCCAGCACCAGATCCTGGACGGCGCGCTCCACCGCGACGCGATCCGGCGGCGATGACCGGTCGCTGGCCTCATCCGTCACTAATCGAGCATAGATCGCAAACTAGGCCGGCAGGTGGTCGGCCAGCCAGTCGAGCATCTGAGTGTGGGTGAGTTGGCGCCCGGTGGGTTGGCAGTGGAAGTTCGCGCCCTGCGCCTGGCCGAACTCGATGATTTCCTTCTCGCCCGGAAGCAGGTCATACAGCTGCCGCGGCTGACCCGGGAAGAACTGCTCGTTGGCCGGGTCCAGGATCAGCAACGGGGTGGTGATCCGGTCGGCCACATCACGGACCTGGTACTTCCGCACCTCTATCCTCGGGGCGGCGGTGGTTCCAGCGCTGGCGCTGGCGGAACAGCCCGGCCAGCACCGGGATGGCGACCCAGAGCAGCCAGCCGTAGGTGGTCGCGAAGAAGACCGGGATCGACAGCCCGAAACCGAGGATCAGGCTGTAGGACTTCCTGGTCATGCTGTCCACCACCGGCTGCGGCAGGTCGGCCAGCCGACGGGCAATCATGTGCCGCATCATCGCGTACAGCATGGCCGATTCCAGGACCTGCAGCAGCGCGTAGAACCCGAACCGCAGGGCGTGGACGGTCAGGCTCTGCTCGCTGACGATGAGCAGCTTGGTCGCGAACGGGTTGAGCACGATGCTCAGCAGCCACCATATGTTGAGCACCTTCAACCGCGCGTCGGTGCTCCGGACATAGCGGAACAGGTCGTGATGAGCGCTCCAGGCGGCCGCGATCACCGTGAAGCTGATCAGGAACGCGACGTAGTGGCCGTCGTCCTCACGGACCGAGGTCCAGAACTCCGAGACGCTGTTCCCTTCGGGCACCGGCAGGTCGATGGCGAGCAGGGTGATCGCGATGGCGACCACCGCGTCGGAGAAGAAGGTCAACCGCTCCACGGCGTGGGCGTCGGATTCCCGCTCGTCATCGGACATCAACCGATCATCTCGCGTCCGCCGCGAACGGGTCTAACATCATCACGCCGTGATGATCGTGTCGGCGTCTCCGGATAGCACCTGCTGCGGGATCTGGCCGAAGGCGTACTGGGCCGTCCCGGGCGCGAGGGTGAACGTCCAGATGACGTCGAAACGATCACCCGGCCAGGCCTGCGGGATGACCGTGCCCGGCACGGTCGGCAGCGCTGCGGCGATGGCCGGGATGTGCTCGTGCTCCCAGCAGATGAGCACGACACCGGAGTAGCTGCTGACCACGCTGGCGGCCAGCTGAGCTTCGCTGCCCTCGGCGAAGTCGGACACGATGGCCACGCCGAGGCGGGCGGATAGCCCCTGGATCGTCAGGTACGTACGGTGCTCGGTGGTCTTAGCCGTGCTGCCGTAGGTGGGCGAGAGCAGCGCCGCCGGCGTTTGCAGTCCTGCTTGCAGCGGTCCGAGGGTGGGGTCGAAGAGGACGGCGAGCGCGCCCGAGCGCTGCCAGCCGCGGGGCAGCAGAGAGTGCGGATCCTGATTGCCCTGGTCGTCCACGCCGAAAGGCGGGCCTGGAGCGGAGGCGGCCTGCCCGGCGGGGGCCTGCCCGGTCGGGGCAGGCGGCGGATCGGCGGGCTTCTCGCCGTGGCGGATGACGTAGATAGTGGCCGGAGGCGGGGTCATGGTGTTCAGTGTGCGGTGTGGCCCCCGCATAGGGGTAGGTTTTTGCCCAGGTAGGTCGGGTAGGGGCCCATTCGTTAGGGTCAGGAAACGCGAGGGTATGACCAGCCAGCCGGGAACGACGGGGCCGGGGACCACGGGCGAGGTGGGGATACCGGACCCCGGACCGAGCGCGGGTCCGGGCCCGTCCTGGCCGCTGGTCCTGCCGCTGACGCTGCTGGTCATCCTGGGGCTGGCCGGGCTGCGCGGGGTGGTGACCGCGCCCCGGTGGAACGGGCCGCTGCGGCACGACGGCCTGGTGATCGGGCTCGTGCTCGAGGTCATCCTGGCGGTCCTGCTGGTGCTGACCATCCGGCGCCGGTCGCGGGCCATGCGCGCGCCCCTGCTCGGTGGCGTACCGGTCAACGACGTGGCGGCCAAGCTGCGCGGGGCCCTGACCGTGGTGCTCGGGGCGGGCATGATCGCCGTGGCGGTGGCCATCTTCCTCACTTTGCACCTGCACCTGGGCGAAAAGTTTCAGCCCGCGCCGACGGTCAGCGTCAAGCCCATCCCGAAGCGGAAGCTCCCGCCGCAGAGTCAGCAGCCCGGACCGGGCTTCCACGTCCCGCTCACCGTCGTCCTGTACGTCCTGCTGGTGATCCTGCTCGTGGCCGCGGTGCTGCTCAGCATCTGGTGGTCCCGGCGATTCCGGCCCTCGTTCGGCGGCAAGACCAGCGGCTTCCTGGCCGAGGATCCCGAGGACCTGCGGGAAGCGGTGGAATCGGGCCGGCTGGCGCTGCGCACCGTCGATGACGCGCGGGCGGCCATCATCGCCTGCTACGTGGCGATGGAGACGAGCCTGGCCGAGCGGGGAGCGGCCCGGGCCGTCGCCGACACGCCCGACGAACTGCTGGCCCGGGCGACCACGAGCGGCCTGGTGCGCGGGACCGCGGCCGCGCGGCTGACCGCGCTGTTCTACGAGGCCAGGTTCTCCAGCCATCCGCTGGGCCGCGGCCAGCGCGACGCGGCCGAGCAGGCCCTCGACGAGCTGGCCGCCGCTCTGGCCTCGCCCGAGGAAGCGCCCGGCCAAGCGAAGGCAACCCCGTGACCGCCCCCGAGGAGGGCCGGGACAGCGGCGCCATGGTGAGCCCCTGGCGCGGCACGACACCGGAACTGCTCACGGCCGGCATAGTCGTCACGGCGGCTGCCATAGCCGGCTACGCGGTAGCCGGGTGGGCGGGTCTGACCGTGGTGGCCGTCGCCGCCGCGGCGGGCGTGATGGTCCTGGTGCGCGCCCTGCTGCCGCAGCTCACGCCGGACGCCGCGCGCAAGGCCCGGGAGAAACCGCTGGCCCGCACGCTGACCGGTTACTCGCACCGCCGGTTCGTCGTGCATAACGCGATGACCAGCCAGGACTACTATGACGTCCAGCTTAGGCCGGTGCTCGAGCACCTGCTGGCGGCCCGGCTGGCCGAACGCCATGACATCAATCTGTACCAAGACCCCGAGAAGGCCCGCCAGCTGCTGTGCCGCAACCCGCGCGACGAAGGCCTGTGGCGCTGGATCGACCCGGGCACCCGGCCGGAGAGGTCGGCGGGGGAGCGGTCCCGTCCAGGACACGAGCGGCGCGGCATCCCGCGACATACCCTGGCGCGCCTCATCGACCGATTGGAGAAGCTGTGATGGGCCCCGAAGAAGCCGCGGCGACCTGCTCGGCCATCCTGGACGAGCTCGAGCGCACGGTCGTCGGCCGCCGCCGGACCCTGGAGCTGGTCCTGGTCGGCGTCCTGGCCGGCGGCCACGTCCTGCTCGAGGACCTGCCCGGGCTGGGCAAGACCCTCATCGCCCGGTCGTTCGCGAAGGTGCTCGGCCTGGACTTCGCCCGCATCCAGTTCACCCCGGACCTGCTGCCCTCCGACGTGGTCGGCGCCCCGCTGTACGACCAGCGGTCGGCCGACATGGTGTTCCGCCCGGGGCCGGTGTTCACCCAGCTGCTGCTGGCCGACGAGATCAACCGGACGCCGCCCAAAACCCAGGCGGCACTGCTCGAGGCGATGGGCGAGGGGCAGGTCAGCGTGGACGGGCAGACCCGCATGCTGCCGCGGCCGTTCATCGTGCTGGCCACCGACAACCCGATCGAGTACGAGGGCACCTACGAGCTGCCCGAGGCCCAGCTCGACCGGTTCCTCATGCGGCTGCGCCTGGGCTACCTGAGCACCGGCGACGAGACCGACATGCTCCGGCGCCGGGTGAGCCGGGCCACCGAGTACGCGGAGCTCAACCCGGTGACCAGCCCGGACGGCGTGCTGGCCATGCGGGATTCGCTGGAGCAGGTGGAGATCAGCCCCGACCTGCTCGACTACATCGTGGCTATCGTCCAGGCGACCAGGAACGATGCCCAGGTCCAGGTCGGCGCGAGTCCGCGCGGCGGCCTGGCCCTGGTCCAGCTGGCCCGCGGCCAGGCGGTGCTGAACAAGCGCGACTACGTGGTGCCCGACGACATCAAGCAGGTGGCGGTGCCCGCGCTGGCGCACCGGGTCACGCTGCGGCCCGAGCTGTGGGTTCGCCAGGTCTCGGCCGACGAGGTGGTGGCCAAACTGCTCGCGGCCGTGCCCACGCCCAAGACCGATCCGACCGCGCGGGCCGGCGGCCGCGACCAGGCGTCCGCGGTCACAGGCTGATGTCGGTTCCTATTAGTCCGAACGGAGCGGGGCGCGACGGGCCCGGTCAGGAGTTCAGCCTGCAGTGGCGGTCGTCCCGGCACGCCCGCCGGCTGCTCACGCTGGGCCTGGCCGCGCTGTTCATCGCGACCGTGGTCCGGCGCCCCGAGTTCGCGGGCCTGGCCGCGCCCGCGCTCCTGCTGCTGGCGGCCGGGCGCAGCCAGCAGCGGCCGCCGCGGGTCAGCCTGCGGGCCCGGCCCAGCACCCGGCGGGCGTTCGAGGGCGAGCTGGTGGCCATCGACGTGCTGGTCGAAGGCCAGGGCGAGTGCGGGGTGCGGTGGACCTGGCACCCGGGCCGGGAGATCGAGCCCGTCGGCGCCGCGGCCGCCGACGGGCCGCGGGCCCGCTTCACCTTCTCCCCGCAGCGCTGGGGGCGGCGGGAGATCGGCACCCTGGACGTGGTGCTGCGCGACCGCTGGCGGCTGGCCGAAGGCCACCTGACCGTGGACCTGCCCTCGCTGGACTGCTACCCCGCCCCGGCCGAGCAGCGGACCCAGGTGGTGCTCAGCCGGCTGCCGAACCGGCTCGGGGAGCACGCGGCCCGGATGTTCGGCGAGGGCATCGAGTTCGCAGGCGTCCGCGAGTACGCGCCGGGCGACCGGCAGCGCAGCATTAACTGGCCCGCCAGCACCCGGCGCGGGCGGCTGCAGGTGAACACGTTCACCGCCGAGCGCTCCCAGGACGTGGTGCTGCTGGTCGACGGCACCTCGGACGTGGGCGAGCCGGGGTCATCGGCGCTCGACCTCGCGCTGCGCGGCGCGGCGGCCGCGGCCCGCGCGTACCTGGACGCCCGGGACCGGGTGGGGGTGATCACCTACCACTGGGGCTCGGTCGGCTGGCTGGGGCCCGGGCTCGGCCGGCGCCAGGTGTACCGGATCATCGACTCGATGCTGGCCAGCGAGCGGGGCGCCGCGGGACCGGCGGGGTCGGTCGAGGGCACGAGCATGCGCCGGCTGCCGCGGGCCGCACTGCCCCCGGGCGCGCTGGTCGTGGTGTTCAGCCCGCTGCTGGACCAGCGGTTCGTCGAGATCCTGCGGGACATGCGCGAGCGCGGCTTCACCATGCTGGTGGTGGACGTGCTCAACGCCGATCCGCCCGTCCGGCCGCGCAGCACGGACCGGATGGCCCGGCGGATCTGGCGGATGGAACAGGAGGCGATCAGGTTCTCGCTTCGCGAACTCGGTGTCCCGGTGGTGCACTGGGACGGGATCGCTTCCTTGGACCTGCCGCTGGCCCGCTACACCCGCCGCCCGATGATCGCCTCGGGGTCGCGGCGATGACCCGCTCCGTCGGCCCGTTGCGGCTCGGCCCGGTCATCATAGGCCCGGTCGAGGTCGGCACGGTCGCCATCCGGGCCGCCGCGGCCCTGCTCGGCACGGGCTGCGTCGTCTGGGCCGCCGCGCCGCTGGTGCACCAGGGGTGGGCCAACCTGGCCCTGGTCCTGGCCATCGCCGGGGTGGCCGCGGGCGCGTTGCGCCTGGCCCTGGCCGGGGTCCCGGCGCCCGAGGAGGCCTTCCTGCTGCCGGTGCCGGTACGGGCCTGGCTCCGGTTCCTCGAGACGCTGCGTCGGGTGCCCTGGGAGGAGGGCGCGGTCATCGCCCTGGTGTGGCTGGAAGCGCTGCACCGGTCCCGGCCGTGGCACACCGCGTTCCTCGGCGCTGCCCTCATCGCCTACCTGCTCGCCACCCACCTGGCCGAGTCCGACGCCTCCCCGGGCGTGCTCCGGCCGCAGGCGCGGGTGCTGGCCGTGGGCGCGGGTCTGCTCGCGCTCGGCGCGGGCGCCGGGATGCTGCCCGCGACCGGACCGGGCGCGGGCTCGGCGCTGCTACGGCTGGTCGCGGCCGGCGCGCTGATCGCCGCCGCCGCCCTCGTGCTGCCCTTTGTGGCCCCGCCCACCCGCCGCGACTAGCGGCGGGCGGCGGCTACCCGTGGGCGTGGACAGGCCGTTGTAGGGATATACAAGGGGGTGCGGTAATAGCGTTGTCTTCTTGGGTCCTGGCGGCTTACGACGAGGCTGGTCGGGCGGGAAGATGGGGATTCACGTCAGATATCAGGAGGGCAGGAGCCGATGGCTGAGATCGTCCGGGCCGGGCTAATCCAGCAGCGCTGGACCGGGGACAAGGAATCGATGATCGCGGCGGCGGTGGACCATATCCGGACCGCGGCCTCGGCCGGCGCGCAGGTGGTGTGCCTGCAGGAACTGTTCTACGGGCCGTACTTCTGCCAGGTGCAAGACGCCGACTACTACTCCTACACCGAGGCCATCCCGGACGGGCCGACCACCCGGCTGCTCCAGGACGTGGCGCGGCAGCACAACATCGTGATCGTCGCGCCGATGTACGAGGAAGAGTACCCGGGCATCTACTACAACACCGCGGCGGTGATCGACGCCGACGGCACCTACCTGGGCAAGTACCGCAAGACGCACATCCCCCAGGTCAAGGGGTTCTGGGAGAAGTTCTACTTCCGGCCGGGCAACATGGGCTACCCGACCTTCGACACCGCGGCGGGCCGGATCGGCGTGTATATCTGCTACGACCGGCACTTCCCCGAGGGCTGGCGGGCGCTCGGCCTGGCCGGCGCGCGGATCGTGTTCAATCCGTCGGCCACCAGCCGGGGCCTGTCCCAGTACCTGTGGCGGCTCGAGCAGCCCGCCTCCGCGGTGGCCAACGAGTACTTCGTGGGCGCGATCAACCGGGTCGGCATCGAGCCGCTGGGCGACAACGACTTTTACGGCCAGACCTACTTCGTGGACCCGCGCGGGCAGCTCATGGGCGACGCCGCTGCCGACGACAAGGACGAGGTGCTGGTCCGGGACCTGGACATGGGCCAGCTGGCCGAGGTCCGGAACCTGTGGCAGTTCTACCGCGACCGCCGCCCCGACCAGTACGAGACGCTGGTCCAACCATGAGCATTCTGATCTCGGGCGGGACGGTGGTGACGGCGTCCGGGACGCTGGATGCCAACGTTCTCGTCGAGGGCGAGAAGATCGAGGCGCTCCTGGCCGGGGACGACACCGTTCCGGACGTGGACCAGGTCATCGACGCGACGGGCAAGTACGTGCTGCCGGGCGGGATCGACGTGCACACGCACATGGAGATGCCATTCGGCGGCACGTTCTCCGTGGACACGTTCGAGACCGGCACCCGGGCCGCGGCCTGGGGCGGGACCACGACGATCGTCGACTTCGCGGTCCAGGCCAAGGGCACCTCGCTGCTGGCCACCCTGGACAAGTGGCACGCCAAGGCGGACGGCAACTGCGCCATTGACTACGGCTTCCACATGATTATCTCCGACGTCAACGACACGACGCTGAAGGAGATGGACGCCTGCATCTCCGCCGGGGTGAACAGCTTCAAGATGTTCATGGCCTATCCCGGCGTGTTCTACGCCACCGACGGGGAGATCCTGCTGGCCATGCAGCAGGCCGCCCGCTCCGGGGCGACGGTGATGATGCACGCGGAAAACGGCATCGCCATCGACCAGCTGGTCGCGCAGGCGCTCGCGGCGGGCCACACCGACCCGGTGTACCACGGCCTGACCCGGCCGCCCGAGCTGGAGGGCGAGGCCACGTCCCGGGCCATCACGCTGGCGAAGGTGGCGGACTGTCCTTTGTACATCGTGCACCTGTCGGCCCGCCAGGCGCTCGCGGCGGTGGCCGAGGCCCGGGACACCGGGCAGAACGTGTTCGCCGAGACCTGCCCGCAGTACCTGTACCTGTCCCTGGACGACCTGGCCCGGCCGGACTTCGAGGGCGCCAAGTTCGTCTGCTCCCCGCCGCTGCGGCCCAAGGACCACCAGGACTCGCTGTGGCGGGGGCTGCGAACCAACGACCTGTCGGTGGTCTCGACCGACCACTGCCCGTTCTGCTTCAAGGACGGCAAGGACCTGGGCCGGGGCGACTTCTCCAAGATCCCGAACGGGATGCCCGGCGTCGAGCACCGGATGGACCTGCTGCATCAGGGCGTGGTGGCGGGCCAGCTGTCGCTGCCGCGCTGGGTGGAGGTGGCCTCGACCACGCCGGCCAGGATGTTCGGCCTGTACCCGCGCAAGGGCGTCATCGCGGCCGGCTCGGACGCCGACATCGTGATCTACGATCCGCGGGCCCGCCAGACGCTGTCGGTGGCGACCCACCACATGAACGTGGACTACTCCGCGTACGAGGGCCTGGAGATCACCGGCCGGGTGGTGACCACGCTGTCCCGCGGCCGCGTGGTCATCGACGACGGCCAGTACCTGGGCAGCACCGGCCACGGGACGTTCCTGGCTCGCGGGCTGAATCAGTACCTGCTGTAGCAGCACGAACGATGGTCCGTTCGGCATAAAAAAGGGTTTTAGGAGGGGTCATGGAATTCGGTGTGGTCCTGCAGACCAACCCGCCCGCCAGCCGGGTGGTTGAGATGATGCGGCGGGCCGAGGGCGCGGGCTTCTCCTACGGGTGGACGTGGGACTCGCACGTGCTGTGGCAGGAGCCGTTCGTGATCTACTCGGCGGTGCTGGCCGCGACGTCGGACCTGACCGTGGGGACGATGGTGACCAATCCGGGCACCCGGGACTGGTCGGTCATCGCGTCACTGTTCGCGACGCTGAACGACATGTACGGCAACCGCACCGTGTGCGGGATCGGCCGGGGTGACTCGGCCCGGCGGGTGATCGGCCAGCCGCCCATGTCGCTGGCCACGCTGGCTTCGGCCATGACCGTGATCAAGGGACTGGCCGAGGGGCGAGAGGTCAGCTTGCACGGTCAGCCGCTGCGGATGCCGTGGGTGCGCGACGGCAAGCTGGAGATCTGGATGGCCGCGTACGGGCCGAAGGCGCTGCGGCTGGTCGGCGAGCAGGCCGACGGGTTCATCCTGCAGACCGCCGACCCGGACATCGCCCGGTGGACCATCGGGTCGGTGCGTGAGGCGGCCACCCAGGCCGGGCGTGACCCGTCCTCGATCACGATCTGCGTGGCGGCGCCTGCCTACGTGGGCACCGACCTGCCGCACCAGCGGGACCAGCTGCGGTGGTTCGGCGGCATGGTGGGCAATCACGTCGCCGACCTGGTGTCCCGGTACGGTACGGACGGGCCGGTGCCGCGCGCGCTGACCGACTACATCGCGGGCCGCGCGGGCTACGACTACGCGCACCACGGCAGGTCCGACAACCCGGACGTGGACTTCGTGCCCGATGAGATCGTGGACCGGTTCTGCCTGCTCGGCCCGGCGTCCGCGCACGTGGACCGGCTGCGCGAGCTGGCCGAGGCCGGCGCCGACCAGTTCGCCGTGTACCTGATGCACGACCAGGAGGAGGACACCCTGGCTAGCTACGGGTCGCAGATCATCCCCACGCTGCGCTAATCGGTTCCCGGGGCGGGGGTTACGGCTGACGCGGCCGGGACCAGGGGCTGGAGCTTGGGCAGGGCCTGCTGGTCGGCCAGGGCGATGACCAGTTCGCCGGTCGCGGTCGGATGCAGCGGGGCCGGGTCGCTCGGGCCCTGGACGTAGGGGTCAGCGGTGCACAGCTCGTGGCCGGTGAACGGCGGGTCGGCCACCCCGAACCCGAAGGTCTGCGCGCCCTCGGCGAGCACCGTATTGAGCTGGCCGAGGCGGGCCAGCAGCACGTTCTCTTTGGCCGCGGTGAGGCCGTATTTTGCCAGGCAGCCAATGTTCGGGCCGAAGGGCGAGTAGTACTCGTTGACCAGCACGGCGGGACTGCCTGGCAGGTTGGTCAGGTCGCCGAGGAGCTGGTAGTAGCTGGTGGTGAACGCGCTGAGCAACTGGCTGAAGTAGGCGGACGACACCTTGTCGTTGCACACCGCGCTGGCCACGCACAGGCGCGTCATGATCGACCATTCGACGTCGTCGGCACCGACGCTGACGATGATGACCTTCGCGTGCGTGGCTCGCTCGGCCTCGGCCAGCTGAGGCGGCGCCAGCTGCCCGTTGTTGAGGATCTGCGCACCGAGCAGGCCGTTCTGGATCGTCGCGCTGCTGCAGGCCAGGTTCAGCACGTTCCAGTTGTTCACCGCGGCCAGGTCAGCGGCGTAGGACACGCTGCTGCGGCCGCAGGCCTGGTCCAGGGGGCTGGCGTTGGAGACGGCCGGGTTGCCTATAGCGGCCGCGGTCGAGTCGCCGATCACCACCGCCTGCACGCCGGGCAGCGGGCGGGCGACGGGCCCGGGAGCGGCCTGGAGCGGGTCGGTGCCGACCAGCTCGTCGAGCGTCTTGACGCTGGATAGCACCCGCGGCGTGCTGGAGGCGGTCAGCAAGACGCCGCCGATGTTCACCGCGACCACGACGGCCAGTCCCGCACCGACGGTCTTCAGCATGGTCAGGTGGGACTGCCTGCGTACCCCGGCCACCGCGATCAGGGCGACGACGGCGAAGCCGGCCGCGATGAGCGTCTCCCACACGAAGTACCGGGTCCAGCCCTGGGCCAGCTGCTGGCTGAGGCTCAGCTTGAGCTTGCGCGGGTCGTCCGAGCGGAGCAACTGGGCGACCTGACGGTCGATCGTGATGTGGGTGAGCTGCAGCAGCGGGCGGATGGGCCCCTCGAACTGGGGTTTGGTCGGTATCACCTGGCCGAACAGGTCGAGCTCGCCGGGACCCGACCAGCTCGGCGACGGGATGACCGCCCCGACCTGGGCGGTCTGGCCGGCCGCGGAGACGGTCTGCATGGGCGCGACCTGCAGCGCCAGCCAGATCGAGCCGGCCGTGATGACCAGGAAAGTGACGAGGTAAAAAGCAGCCTTCCTGGTCAGCCGCAGATATTTAGAAATCTCACGCTCCCGGTAGGTCAGAGCCTGCGCTATGTACGCTACCCGGGACTCGCCGGCATCAACCCGCTTGGATCCGGGCGAGGGCTGCTCGCATGCCGGGTGTAACTCATGATCATGAACAGTTTGGGGCGGTATTTGTCCCAAACTGTTCATGATCATGAAAGCGGCCTTAGATGGCGTCTTTGCGTTCTAGGTAGTTGAGGGCGACCCAGCCGACGGGGACGGGGAACCAGAAGGTCAGCAGGCGGAACAGCAGCACCGCGCTGGCCGCCTCCGTGCCGTGCAGCCCGGTCGCCACCAGCCCGGCCGTCAGGGCCGCCTCCACCGCGCCGATCCCGCCGGGCGTCGGGATGATCGATCCGAGGGCGCTGCCGGTCAGGTAGACCACCGCGATGCCCGCGAACGCCGCCGACCCGTGGAAGGCCTTGACGCACGCAGCCAGGCACAGGATGTACGCCAGGGTGAGCAGCAGCGCGCCGCCGACGCCCTCGGCCAGCTTGCGCGGCTGCTGCGCGATCTCCAGCAGCCGCGGCAGCACCTGGCCCAGCGTCGGCGCCACCCGGGCCCGCAGCAGCCGCCGTCCGGCGGGCAGCGCCAGCACGACCCCGGCCGCCACGACCAGCCCGGCCAGCACGAAGTAGGCCCAGGTCGGCGGGCGGAACGCGTGCTTGTCGGCGGCCCCGGCGATCGCGACGAACACGATCAGCATCAGGACGTGCAGGACGAGGGCCACGACCTGGACCACGCCGACGCTGGCCGCCGCGACCGGCGCCGGGATCTTGCGGCGCTGCAGGTAGCGGATGTTGATCGCGGCGCCGCCGACGGCAGCGGGCGTGACCAGCGTGACGAAGGACCCGGCCAGCTGGGCCAGCAGGGTGCGGGCGAAGTTCAGCCGCTCGACCACGAATCCGGACAGCTCCAGC
>Ga0210383_10002319_pt1 | contig 17214 bp, 15 predicted proteins | sample IncBWC14OmetaG_FD_160072 | JGI IMG/M metagenome (GOLD analysis project Ga0210383, IMG submission 160072) | Forest soil microbial communities from Barre Woods Harvard Forest LTER site, Petersham, Massachusetts, United States - Inc-BW-C-14-O ...
CGGACATCGCCGCCACCGGTCGGCGGGAGCAGGAAGACGGTCTCGGCGACGTTCATCTCCCGGGCCAGGCGCTGCATCTGGGCCGGAGCGAAGGGCCGGCCGTCGATGAACACGCCGAGCTGGTTTCCCTGGAGCGGCTCGGAGGTAAAGACGTCGCACACGAAGTACGGATGAAGGTCCGCCGATCCCTGCCAGTGCTCGGGGCTCGGGATAACTCCAGGCTGAGCCGTCATCCGGTACACTCCACATTAGTAAGAGATATAGTTAATCCACTATATGATGGCTCCTAGGACGGTGCGATGACAACCCCGGTGCCCGTGGTCGCCGTCGCCGAGGTGTTCCGGGCCCTGGCCAGCCCCAAGCGCCTGCAGATCCTCGAATGGCTCCGCGACCCGGTGGCGAATTTCCCGCCCCAGCGCGACGGAGACCTTGTGGACGACGGCGTCTGCGTGATCTTCATCGCCGACAAGCTGGGCGTCACCCAGCCCACCGCCACCGCGCACCTGCAAGCGCTCGCGCGGGCCAGGCTGGTCACCTCCAAGCGGGTCGGGCAGTGGACGTTCTATAAGCGCGACGAGGCCGCGATCCGCGCCTTCAAGCGCCAGCTCCGCGACGAACTCTGAGCTTCGCGACGAACTCTGAGCTGTCCATCGCAGTCGAGCAGGACCGGGTGCAGCCAGGAGGAAACATGATCAACAAGTCCACCGCGCCGCGGAACGTCTGGGACGCCGGCGAGAGCTGGACCCTGACCGACCAGCCGCATATGCACGTGCAGCAGGAGCGCATGCCGCCGGGTCAGGCCGAACGCAGGCATCTGCACAGCGCCTTGGAACAGCTCTACTACATCCTGGAGGGCGTCGCCACGGTCCGGTTCGACGATCACGAGGAGACGCTCCAGCCCGGGGACGCCGTGCGCATCCCCGCGGCCGCGCCCCACCAGTTGCGCAACGACTCGCCGCAGGCGCTGGAGTTCCTGGTCATCTCGTCGTCGCCGCCCCGCCGGGACCGGACCGATCTCGATCGCGCCTGACCAGGCCAGCCGGCGCCCCGCAAACAGCTACCGGTAGGCCCGGGCCTGCAGCTCGTACAGCTCGGCGTACAGGCCGCCGGCCCGGATCAGCGAGGCGTGATCCCCGCTCGCCGCGACCCGGCCCTGGTCCAGCACGACGATCAGGTCGGCCATCCGGACCGTGGAGAACCGGTGCGAGACGAGCAGCGTGATGGCGCCCGACCGGCTGGCTAGCTGGCGCGCCGACAGGTAGCGCTCGAACAGCGCCGCCTCGGTGATCGCGTCCAGGCTGGCGGTGGGCTCGTCCAGGATGAGCAGCAGCGGCAGGTCGCGCATCATGCCGCGGGCCAGCGCCAGCCGCTGCCACTGCCCTCCGGACAGCTCCTGACCCCCGGTGAAGGAGCGCCCGAGCCGGGTATCAAGGCCTTCCGGCAATGAAGCAGCGACCGCGGTGGCGTCGGCCCGCTCCAGCGCCGACTCCAGCGCGGCAGGCTGGCAGATGCGCGGCAGATCGCCCACCCCAACCGCCTCGGCGGCCAGCAGCTCGAACCGGACGAAGTCCTGAAAGGCCGCCGCGGTGCGCTCGCGCCAGGCGGCCAGGTCGAGGTCGGCCAGCGGCTCCCCGTCCAGCAGCACCTGCCCGGCCGTCGGCTGGTACATGCCGGTAAGCAGCTTGACCAGCGTGGTCTTGCCGGCGCCGTTCTCGCCGACCAGGGCGACGGCCGCGCCGGCCGGCAGGTGCACGTCCACCCCGTCCAGGACCAGGCCGCCATCCGGCGGGTACCCGAAGCTGACCTCCCGGAGCGTGATGCCCCGCCGCAGCACAGCCGGCGGCAAGCCAGGACCCCCGGCAGCCCCGCCCAGCGCCAAGCTCTGGCCTCCGGCAGCCCCGCCCGGCACCAAGCCCCGGGACGCTGCGGCGTAGTTCTCCAGCCACAGCAGCCGCCGCGCGGTGCGCGCCGTGGTCAGCAGCTGGCCGATGGCGGCCGCGGCCTGACCGACCTGGAGCTGTGCCCGCTGAACCAGCGTGACCGCTAGGACCACCGCCCCTACCGAGGCGGTGCCGTCCGCGGCCCGCACCACGACCACGGCGATCCCGGCCACGAACGCCGCCGCGAACAGCAGCCAGCCGGCCGCGCCGAACAGCCCTCCCAGCAGCGCAGCTCGTGCGGTACCTGAAAAAATCCGATCTGCCAGCTCACGGTGCCGATCCCGCAGCGGCCCCGCGACCCCGAACACCCGCAGTTCCTTAGCCGGCCCGGCCGACGTGGCCAGCTCGAACAGCTCATTCGCCAGCCGCCGGTCCGCCGCCAGGCGCTCGTCGGCCCGCTGCCGCAACCAGACCGACAGCCGCTCCCCGGCCACCGGAAACAAAGCGCTCAGCGGCAGCAGGCCCAACGGCGGGAAGATCACGGCCAGGATCACCACGATCCCCAGGGTCCGGACCAGGACCTGGATGACCAGCAGGATCTGGCGCGGGCCGTTCCCGAGCAGCCGGAGGTTCTGCTGCAGCAGGTCGAGCTCGGTCAGGTAGGCCGGCCGCTCCAGGTGGTCAACCCCGCTGACCGCGTTGAGCTGCTCGGCGATGCGCGCGGTCAGGTAGCACGACGTCCGGTCCGACAGAACGGCACCCGCGCTCCCGGCCAGCATGGCCAGCGCCCAGGACACGGTGTACAAGAAGCCGACCAGGAGCACGCCGAACAGAACGCCGTCGGCCCGGTGCCGGAGCGCGGAGTCGATGACCAGCGCCAGGCCGACCGGGTACAGCACGCTGGTCACGGCCCCAGCGACCAGCAGGGCCCCGGTGTACAAGAGCCAGCCGGGCGCGGCCCGCCAGCCCCACCCGAGCGCCGACCGCCACACGCGCCGGCTCACGGCCCGGCCCCAAAGGATCCATCGGAAGCACCGAACCGCGCCGCCTGCAGGCCGAACAACTCCGCGTACCGCCCCCCGGCCGCGATCAGCGAGGAATGGTCGCCCTGCTCGAGCAGCCGGCCCTCGTCCAGCACGCAGATGTGATCGGCGCGCCGGACGGTGGAGAACCGGTGCGAGATGATCAGCGTCGTGGTGCCCTCGGTGATCTCCAGGAACCGGTCGAAGAAGTCGGCCTCGCCCCGGGCGTCCAGCCAGGCGGTCGGCTCGTCCAGGACCAGGATCGTGGCGCCGTGCCGCACCGCGAACAGCGCGCGGGCCAGCGCGACCCGCTGCCACTGCCCGCCGGACAGCTCGACCCCGCCGTCGTAGGAACGGGAAAGCACCGTGGACCACCCAGAACGGCCGGACAGCGACGACAACACGTCCAGCGCCCCCGCCCGCCGGGCCGCGTCGCGCAGCCCGGTGACGTCGGACAAGAAAGACGGCGACCCGAACCCGATGTTCTCGGCGAACGACAGCGGGTAGTGCGCGAAGTCCTGGAACACGACGGCCACCTGCCGCTGCCACTCGGCCGGCCGGACCCGCAAAAGGTCAACCCCGTCCACCAGGATCCGCCCGGAATCGGGGTCGTGTAGCCGGGCCAGCAGCTTGACCAGCGTGGTCTTGCCCGCTCCGTTGATCCCGACCAGCGCCGTCGATCGCCCGGCCCGCAGCACGAGGTCCAGGCCGGCAAACACCTCACGAGCAGAAGAAGGGTACCGGAACCGCACCTGCTCGAACCGTACCTCGGACGTCGGCCGGCCAGCCGCCGGCAAGGACCCCGCCAAACCGGCCGAAGCAGAAGCAAGAGAAGCAGAAGCAAGAGAAGCAGAAGCAGGAGAAGCAGAAGCAAGAGAAGTCTCCAGGTCACGCACCCGCGGCAGCCCCTGGAGCATCCAGGACAGCGCCACGTCGTCCCAGGAGATGTCGCCCAGGGGCGTGGTCGCGGCCAGCATCGGCAGCATGACGGCCAGCGTCCCCAGGCTGATCTCGCCGCGGTACGCGACTAGCCCGAGGTAACCACAAGAAACCCCGAACGCCGCCAACACGGGCAGCGACAGGAAAAGCACCGCCCGGTCCAGCCGCCGCAGCACCGCCCACGGAGCAGCCATCGCCGTCAGAAACGTCGACCGGTACCGCTCCACCAGCCACCCGCCCAGCCCGAACACCCGGGACTCCTTGGCCACCGCCGAATCCGAAGCGAGCCGCTGCAGGTACCAGGCCCGCCGCAGCGGCTCCGAACCCCCCGCGTACAGCGCCCCCTGCTCCCGGATCAGGGCCAGCTGCGGGCGCCGGATGGCCATCCACATGACGAACATCCCCAGCCCCAGCCACCACCGGAACGACGCGAGCACCAGACACGCGAACAGCCCGCTGACCCGGTTGCTCACCACCATGGCCAGCGTCATCGGCGCGTCGGCGGGCATCTGCCCGGTCAGCTGGCCCTGGGCCAGGGCCAGGTCGTCGAGGACCTTGGGGTCCTCCAGGTGCGCGATGCCGGCCGGCCCCGACACCGCCGCGATCAGCCGGTCCTCGGTGCGGTAGACCAGCCGCCACTTCACCACCGAGCTGAGCGAGGACTGCACCGGCCCCAGCACGAGCGCCGCCGCGTACAAGGCGCCCGTCACCGCGAGCGCCAGCACCAGCCGGTGCCCGGCCGCCGAGCCCAGCCCGGCCGCCGAAGCCGCGGGAATGGTCCCCACCAGATGACCTGCCGCGATCAGGACCAGGTTGGGCATAATGGAGGCGGCGATTGCGTAGCCTGCCACGGCAAAGGAGAGCGGGTGGCTGGTCTCCCACATAAGCCGCACGGCCGCCCCGTAGCCTGCCCTGGCCTTGGCCCCAGAACCCACCGGACCACGCTACAGCGGTCAGAAAAATTTAAGAATTCTTTTATCCCCCCACCCATCCGATCCGGCCTCCACTCCGAAGGTCCCATGTGAACCCGAACGATTCGGACGCGTCAAGGTTCAGGCCGGCGACCGCGGATAGGAGGGGAGAGCGGGATCTTGATGACCTGCTCGTCCACGTGGCGCGTGGCGACCAGGGCGCGTTCGAAACGCTGTATGACCGGATGGTCGGCCCGGTGTACGGCGTCATCAGAAAGGTTCTCCGGGATCCGTCCCAGTCCGAGGAGGTCGCCCAAGAAGTCCTCCTCGAGGTGTGGCGGACCGCGGCGCGGTTTGACCCGGCCATGGGTGGCGCGGCGACGTGGGTGACGACCATCGCTCACCGCCGCGCCATCGACCGTATCCGCTCGACCACGGCCGCGGCCGACCGCGAACACCGGACCGCCGACGTCAGCCCGCCCCACGATGAGGTCGCCGAGGCCGTGGAAGCCAGCCTGGACCGGGAGCGGGTCCGGCGCTGCCTGGAAAGCCTTACCGAAGTCCAACGTGAGTCGATCACCCTGGCCTACTACGGCGGGAACAGCTACCGTCAGGTAGCCGAGTTGCTGCACGTCACACTGGGCGCGATCAAGACCCGGATCCGCGACGGGCTGATCCGGATGCGCGATTGCCTGGGGGTGAGCTGATGAGGTTCTTCCGCCAGGACCTGCACACGCTCACCGGCGCCTACGCCCTCGACGCGCTGGACTCGGCGAGCGAGATCACCAGGTTCAACCGCCACCTGAGCCGCTGCCAGTCGTGTGCCAGCGAGGTCCGCGGGTTCCGCGAGGTGGCGACGGCCATGGCCTTCGCCGCCACCACCGAGGCGCCGGCCGCGATGCGCGAACGGGTGATGGCGGCCGCGGCCCGCACCCGCCAGCTGCCGCCCGAGATCAGGACCCACGCCCGCCCGCGCCGCACCCGCAGCTCGGCGCCCTGGATACCGTGGCTGTCCGGAGCGATCGCCACGGCCGCGATCGCGGTCGCGGTGTTCTTCGGCTTCGCCCAGTCCCACACGCAGAACGAGCTCAACCAGGCCCGGTCGCAGAACCAGGCGCTGGCCGCGGCCCAGTCCCGCGTCGAGGCCGAGCTCACCCAGGCCAAGGAGCACGACCAGGCGCTGGCCCAGATCCTGGGCGCGCCGCACGTCACGCTGCTGTCGCAGCGGACGACCAAGGGCGGCGTAGCCGTCGTCGTGCTGGACGCGGCCACGCGCAAGCTGGTCGTGGCCACCTCCGGGCTGCCGGCCCTGCCCGCGGGCAAGGTCTACCAGCTGTGGCTGATCGGCCCGGTGAAGATCGTCTCGGCCGGCCTGCTGCCCACGGCCCAGGCCGGGGTGACCACGCCGGTGGTGGCGACCGGCATCGTCAAGGGCGACAAGCTCGGCCTGACCGTCGAGCCCGCCCCCGGCTCCAAACAGCCCACCACCACGCCGATCCTCGCCCTGCCCCTGCCGGTGTAGGAGAGCGGCTGACCACCGTAGCCCACATTTTTTATGCCGAACGGAGCCTGGTATCCCCGGCCCCGCCCGGGCAGGGTCCACGCCTGCCCTGGCGCGCGCAGAAAAAGCCCGCCCTGGCCGGCCCAAGAGCAGCCAGGGCGGGTCAGGCCAGCCCAAGGAGGGGGTTCAGGCCGGCCAGCTCCAGTTGGTGACCCGGCCTCCGGCGATCACGACCCGCCCGGCCGGGTTCTGCTCATCGGCCCAGATCGTGTACGGCCCGGCGGGCAGGTCCGGGTAGACGGCCGCGTACCTGGTCCCGGTCGGCATATGGCGGGGCCGCACCATGGAGTGTGTCCGTCGGCTGGTGACCGCCTCTTCGGGACTGATCTCGATCTCCCGGCCGTCCAGCTCGGCCGGCGTGTGCAGGACCAGGGCGCCGACGTCGGCGCCCAGCTCCAGGACCACGGTTCCCGGGCCCGACGGCCCGGCGGCTATCTCGGTCATGCTGTGCTCCCTGGGGTTCACATGCGAAACCCCGGCGGGCCCGTGCGGAGGCCCGCCGGGGAACTCGTGGCGATCAGGACGGGTTGTCGAAGCCGCTGTACGGCACTCCGAGGTAGGGGAACTGGCCGAGCAGCGGGGCGCTGACGCTGGCCGGGGTCAGCCCGTCGGTGAGCTTGTCCGCCGCCGCGTCCGGGGTGAAGGTCTTGTCGACCAGGTTGTAGACGGCCCCGGCGATGGCCCGCAGTTCGATCGCGACCACGTCGTCGGTGACCCGGCGCCCGTTCGGGAACCCGCCTGCGTCGCCGCCGACCAGCCCGTAGATGCTCTGCTTCTTCGGCGGCGTCGGCGCGATTGAGGTGTTCAGCCGCAGCATGTCCGCAAGCACCGTCCCGGTCAGGTTGGTGAACCCGGGGATCAGCCCGGCCGGGATCCCGGTGAGCAAGATCGCCTCCAGGTCGGCCCGCGGCTTCCCGGATGCCACCAGCTTGGCCAGGTTGGGGAACACGCCCGGGTACAGGGCGGGCAGCAAGGCGGCCAGGCCGGGCTGGGTGACGTAATGGGCGAACTGCTTGTCGTCCGACGGCGGCAGCGAGTTCCACCGGTCTTTGTCGCCCATCGCGATGACCACCTCGTTGATCAGCGGGTTGCCTAGCCGCGAGACCTGGCGGAACGGCCCGCTGTTCACGTTCTCGCCCCGGTCGGCGTCCCACAGCGTGACGCGCTGGCGGCTGGCCGTGGTCCATACGCCGATGGTCGGGTGGCCCTTGATCGTCACCGCCGAGATCGGCACCTGGATCGCGATCGAGTGCACGTTCAGGTGGTTGGTCGCGTTCACCCCGGCCGCGGGCCCGGAAAAGGCGTTCAGCCCGTACTGGGCGTGCAGGTTCTCGAACGGCCGCAGGTTGCCCAGGTCGAAGATCGCGCCCAGGTCGACGTAGAAGGCCTCGGCGCGCTGCCCGGCGAACACGCTGACCCCGCCGCCCAGGCTGTGTACCGCGGCGCCGGCCAGGCTGGCGTAGTCCGGCGTCGACAGCGGCCCGATGTTGCACGGCGGGCAGGCCAGCCCGCTGCCCAGCGAGCTGCCATTGACGCTCACGCTGTAGGTCTGCACCCGGTTCCAGTTCGGGCTGTTCAGCGATTCGATCGGGCCCACGTTGTACAGGAAGGTGTCCGGGTCGCGCACCGTGGTGCTGAAGCGGAACTGGTAGGAGATGTCGGCCCGGCCGTCACCGTTGTTGTCGATGTGGATCTCGTAGAGAACGTCGTCGCCGAACTCGTAAAAGTTCGGGCCGCCCGCCGGACCCTGCAGCGGGATGTAGTTGGCGATCAGGGTGACCGTGCCCGGCTTGTCCGGGCTGACGAACGCGTATACGTCGGTACTGTCGGCCACCGGGTCCTTGGAGATTTCCGGTGCCTCGCGGTGCGATGACATTCACTTACCTCACTGGCTCGAATGGACTCGAATGGGGGTCAGCTGACGCGCGGTCACGCGATCGCCCGGACGATCCGGGCGGCCAGGTCCTTGTCGCGCAGCCTGGTCTGGCTGGTCCCGGAGAACACCTCGATGTCCCCGGACTTCGCGTTGCGGACGTGCACCACGACCGGTCCCGCGGGTGCCTTCACGTCACCGCCGGCGGATGCCTTCAGGTCACCGTGGGCCGGCGCCGACGACGTGGTGCTGGCGGCCGCGGCCGCCGGGCTCATGGCCGCGCCGAAGGCCGTGACGGCGAGCCCCGCGGCGCCCGCGGCCGCGGCGCCCTGGAGCAGAGAACGCCGGGACATACGCTCAGCCGGCTCATGCTGTGCATCGTGACTGGGCATGACGATCCTTTCGGTGGCTGGTCGGCATGCACGTCGCCGCAGGCGAAGGCCACGCCGGGAGAGGGGGAGGGCAGAGGGCGGACGGCGACCCGGTGGCGGCCATGGCGCGAACCGGTGCCCACGTCGGCTCGCGCCTCGGGTGGCCTTGCTGGTCTGGCCGCCGTCGGCGGCGGGCGCTGGCCACCGGATCGCCTGTCACGCGCTTTCTTCGCCGCGGCCGGGAGTATGGATGGGTCCGTACGGAAAGATTTCTGTAACATTCAGGCTTCGCCGCATGTACCGGACAAATTAGTCCGCTGCCGGACAGCAATGACCAGTCGACGCATCCGACCCACGGTCCCGTAATTCCGCGTCAGTCCCCGGGCCCCAGCCTCCCGCGCCCAGCCTCCCGCGCCCCGTGCCCGGCCTCCCGCGCCCTCGTGCTCAGCCTCCCGCGCCCGGCCGCCCGCGCCCCGCCTCCCGCGCCCCGCCGCCCGCGCCCAGCCTCCCGCGCCTCCGTGCCCCGGCCTCCCGCGGCTCAGTCCTTGCGGCCGGTCGCCGCGATGCTGACGCCGAGTCCGATCATGACCAGGCCGCCGGTCCCGCCGATCAGCGCCAGCCGCTGCGGCGAGCCCACCAGCCACTGCCGGGTCGTGCCCGCGATGGCCGCCCACGCGCTGTCCAGGACCAGCGCGATGACCGGGAACAGCGCCCCGAGGATGAGCATCTGCGCCGGCACCGGCAGGTGCCCGGGCGCGGTGGTGGTGAACTCCGGCAGGGCGACGAGGAAGAACACGATGGTCTTGGGGTTGGCCACCCCGACCACGAACCCGTCACGGATCGCCCGCAGCGGCCGGACCGGCGTGACCCGCGCGGTCAGCGCCTCGGCCATCGACCGCCGGTGCCGGATCGCCTGCACGCCGAGGAACACCAGGTACACGGCGCCCGCGAGCTTGATCACGGTGATGACCTGCGCGGAGCGCTCCACCACCACCCCCACCCCGAACGCCACCGCGGCCACCTGTACGCACAGGCCCAGCTCGTTTCCGATGACGGTGAGCAGCGCGGCGCGCCGGCCGACGGTCAGCGCCCGGCTGATAGTGAACAGCACGCTCGGGCCGGGGATCGCGATCACGACGGTCACCACGGCCGCGAAGGCTAGCACGTGACTTGCGGGAATCATGGCCCCACGCTAAGCCCGGGGAGCCGATCAGTCAGCTGATTTTCCGCCACGTAGCATCCCGAGAGTGACCACTGGTGAGGCCGGATCAGGCCTGGTGCTCGTGCTCAACTCCGGCAGCTCGTCGGTGAAGTTCGCCCTGCTGCACCCCGCGAGCGGGGAACGCGTGCTCGGCGGGCTGGCCGAGGAGGTCGGCACGCCCGAGGCCGTGCTGCACGTCCAGCGCGAGGGTGGCGACCCGGTCACCGAGAAGCTCACCGACGGCAGCTACCAGGCGGTCATCGCCCGGATCCTCGGCCACCTGCCCGAGTCCGGGCCCGAGCTGATCGGTGCCAATTTGATCGGGGCCGGGCACCGGGTGGTACACGGCGGTGACCGGTTCACCGCGTCGGCCCTGGTGGACGACGAGGTGATCGCGGCCATCCGATCTTGTAGCCGCCTGGCGCCGCTGCACAACCCGAAGGCCCTGGCCGGCATCGAGGCGGTCCGCGCCGCCCGGCCCGGCCTGCCGCAGGTCGCCGCGTTCGACACCGCGTTCCACCACACGTTGCCGCGCCGTGCCTTCCGCTACGCGATACCCGAGGACTGGTACACCCGGTACGGGGTACGCCGGTACGGCTTCCACGGCACCAGCTACCGCTACGTCACCGAGCGGGCGGCCGAGCTGCTGGGCCGGCCGCTCGGCGACCTGCACCTGGTCGCCGCCCATCTCGGCAACGGGTGCAGCGCGGCGGCGATCCGCGGCGGCGTATCGGTCGACACCACCATGGGGCTCACCCCGATGGAGGGGCTGGTCATGGGGACCCGCTCGGGCGATGTCGATCCCGGGATGTTCGGTTACCTGGCCGAACAGGCTGGCCTGACCGTCGATCAGCTCACCGACGCGCTGGACAGCGCGAGCGGGCTGGCGGGCCTGTCCGGCGTGGGCAACGACATGCGCGCCATCCAGTCCGCAGCCGCCGGCGGGAACGAACGGGCCCGGCTCGCCCTCGAGGTCTTCGTGCACCGGCTGGCCAAGGCAGTCGCCGCGCTGGTAACCAGCCTGGACCGGCTGGACGCCTTGATCTTCACCGGCGGCATCGGCGAGGGCAGCGTCGAGGTCCGCAGTCTGGTCCTGGCCCGCCTGGCCTTCCTCGGCCTGGCCGAGGACCCCGAGGCCAACGCCCGCCACGGCCGCGCCACCGGCGGCCGGATCAGCCCGGATGGCCCGGTGCTGGCCCTGGTCGTGCCGACGAACGAGGAACTGATGATCGCCCGCGACACCGCGCGCCTAGTCCCAGCCCGCTGACCGCCCCCGGCCCGCTGACCGTCCCGGCCCGCTGACCGTCCCCGACCCGCCGACCGCCCCCACCTGGCCGGCGTACCGTCTGCTTGTGGTCCGCTACCGCGTCCTGGTCTCCGGCCGGGTCCAGGGTGTCTTCTTCCGCGATACCTGCCGGCGGCTCGCCCAGGAACACGGCGTGGCCGGATGGGTCCGCAACCTGCCCGACGGCCGGGTGGAGGCGGTCTTCGAGGGACCGGCGCAGGACGTCGACCGCCTGGTGGCCTGGGCCCACCACGGCCCCCGTCACGCCGTGGTGGACCACGTTGCGGTGCAGGCCGAACCACCCGAAGGACTCGACACGTTCTGGATCACGTAGCCGGCGCCGCGGCCGCCTGCGCCGCGCTGGTGTACTCCGCCACCGCCGCCTCGTTGAACAACTCCTCGTAGTCGTAGGCGGCCTCGGGTCGGGCGCGGACCAGCCGGTCGATCCACGCGGCGTCCTGGCCGATCAGGATCCGCCAGGCCCCGGACCGGACCCCGTCCAGGATGATGGTCGCGGCCTGGGCCGCGGTGACGGGGGCCTTGTCCTTGAAGTCGTTGTCCAGCCGGGTGAGCAGCTGGCGCAGCTCCTCATCGGAGGCGCCCTCGGGCACCAGACCGGCGCCGCCCAGCACGGCCCGGGCCTTGTCCAGGTCAGCCTGGCCCACGTCCTCCGGCCCGGGCTGGCCGTGGACGCGCCGGGTGTTGGCCATGATGCCGGTGCCCACGTGCCCGGGCATGACCAGGGCGACCCGGACATGTGGGGCGTGGACGCGCAGGTCCTCGATGAGCGCCTCGGTGAAACCCCGCACGGCGAACTTTGCCGCGCTGTAGGCGGTGTTCGGCATGCCCGGGCCCAGCGAGGCCCAGAGGCCGTTCACGCTGCTGGTGTTGACCAGGATCCCCTCGCCCCCGGCTACCAGCAACGGCACGAACACCCGGGCGGTGAAGTACACGCCCTGCCAGTCGATGGCGAAGGTGCGCTCCCACTCGGCTCGGTCACCGTCCACGAAGCTGCTGCCGCCGCCGACGCCGGCGTTGGCGAAGACCAGGTCGACGTGATCCCGGGCGTGCGCCTCGAGCAGCTCGTCACGGAACCGTAGGAGCTGCGCCTCGTCGGCCACATCGCAGGTGTGGCCGGTGACCAGCACCCCGGACCCGGCCTCAGCCTGCGCGCTGACCGCGGTCTCCGCGACGGTGTCGGGGTTCAGGTCGCAGGCCGCGACCGAACATCCGGCCGCCGCCAGCTGGCTGACCAGCTCGCGGCCCATGCCCGAGCCGCCGCCGGTGACTACGGCGAGCTTTCCGGTGAACGAGTCCATCGCCGCCACCTCAGATTCTCCCGCCGCGCCGGCGACGGTTGTTGCTTCTGATTCTTCCCGCCGCGCCGGCGACGGTTGTTCCTTCCGATTCTTCCCGCCGCGCCGCGATGGTTATTGCTTCCGAAAACTGATATCAGTATGCTAGATGAGTAATATCGAGGACGTCAAGCGGAGGTGGTACGGATGACGACGCAAGCTCCGGTCCGGACCGAACAGCGGCCGGCCCCGGCCCAGGTGGCCGAGTTCGCGGCCTGGTCAACACCTGGCATCAAGGTCCTGGTGGCCGGGATCGTCGGGGCGGCCGCGGCCATCGCGCTGCTGTTGGATGCGCGTGGGCAGGCCGGGAGTACCGCCGCCGCCCTGGACTGGGCGGGTGCCATCCTGCTGATCGCCGCCGTGCTGCTGCTGGCCGGGCTGACGCCGGTCGTCCCGGGCCAGGCGCGAGTCATCCAGCTGTTCGGCAAGTACCGCGGCACGACACACGCTACCGGGCTGCAGTGGGTCAACCCGTTTACCCGCCGCATCAAGATCTCCACCCGGATCCGCAACCATGAGACGGCGCAAGCCAAGGTCAACGACGCCGACGGCAACCCGATCGAGATCGCCGCCGTGGTCGTCTGGCGGGTACACGACACGGCCAAGGCCGTCTACGCCGTCGACGAGTACACCAAGTTCGTGGCCATCCAGACCGAGACCGCAGTCCGGCACATCGCCTCCAGCTACCCTTACACCAGCCAGAAGGAGGGCGATCTGTCGCTGCGCGAGAACGTGGACGAGATCACCGGGCAGCTCTCGGCCGAGATCGCCGACCGGGTCCGGCCGGCTGGGGTGGACATCATCGAGTCCCGGCTGACCCGGCTGTCCTACGCAGCGGAGATCGCTCAGGCCATGCTGCGCCAGCAGGCGGCCAGCGCGGTGGTCGGCGCCCGGTTTCGGATCGTCGAAGGCGCGGTCGGCATGGTCCAGCTGGCCCTGAAGCGGCTGGAAGAGGAAGGCGTAGTGGAGCTGGACGAGGAGCGCAAGGCCGCCATGGTCTCCAACCTGCTCGTGGTCTTGTGCAGTGAGCAGGCCACCCAGCAAGTCGTGAACACGGGCTCGCTCTACCAGTGAGCGAACGCAAGGGCATCCTGCTGCGCCTGGACCCGGCCGTCCATGACGCCCTGGCCCGGTGGGCGGCCGACGAGCTTCGCAGCACCAATGCCCAGATCGAGTACCTACTCCGGCGCGCCCTGGCCGACAGCGGCAGGCTGCCGAGCCGGGTGGGAGCGATACGCAAGCCCGGCCGGCCACCGCGCGAACCCTCGCCCGAATAGCCGCCACACGCTACGCCTATCCCGCGGACCGAGCTCGATCACCTAGTCCCGCTGGAGCTAATCTACGTGCACTCCAACCAGCCAGACCGGACGGTTACCGCCTCGGCCAGCAACGGGCCTCGCACAGTTATCACACCGACTCCAGCGGCTACGCCGAGGTCTACCTGGACGCCGCCGCCGATGATTCGGTCAGGGTGACCGTAGGCGCGGCCACCTGCTCGACCACCACCTGACTCGCGCCTGACTCACTCAGTGCGTTTACATGGAGCAGTGACGGAGCAGCGTCGGCCAGCCCCCGCGGGAGCCGGCGCAGTGAACCGGCGCTCCGACATACTCGCCCTCGGCAGCTTCGTCGTCCTGGGGCTGCCCGACGGCATGCTCGGCACCGCGTGGCCGTCGATGCGCGCCACCTTCGGCGTGCCCATCGGTGCCCTGGGCCTAGTCCTGCTCCTCGGCACGGCCGGATCCGTACTGGTCACGGTGTTCGTCGGGACCCTCATCCAGCGTCTTGGCGTGCCCGCCCTGCTGGCCGTGGCCGGGTTGTGCGCGGCGGTGGGCGTCACCGGCTACGCGCTCGCACCCGGGTTCGGCCTGGTGCTGGGCGTGTCTGTCCTAAGCGGCGCGTCGGCCGGCATGATGGACGCCGGGCTCAACACGGCGATCGCGCTGACCGGCCGGCAGCGGCTCCTCAACCTGCTGCACGGCGCCTACGGCGTCGGCACGGCGATCGGCCCGCTGGTCGTGACGGCCGCCATCTTGACTGGCTCCTGGCGCCCGGCTTACCTGACTCTGACCGTCCTCGACCTGGTCATCGCCGGCTCCTGGCTACGCCAGCGACGGCGCGATGGTCCCGTTTCGCGGGCGGCCAAGCACCCTCAGGCCATTGAGCCACAGTCCGGCCCGCAGTGGTCCCGGCGCCGTTACGGCGCGGTGCTGGCCGTCGGCATGAGCGTGTTCTTCCTGTACACCGGCCTCGAGGTCGGCGCCGGGCAGTGGGAGGCGAGCTTCTGCCGCGGGCATCTGAACCTGTCGACGGGCGCGACAGGCCTGGCCACGTTCGGCTACTGGGGCGCGCTGACCGCTGTGCGGATCTCCCTGGCCCTCGTGCCCCGCCCGGTCCCGCCCCGCACCGTGGTGCGCTTCGGCACCGCCCTGGCGGTGATCGCTGCGGCGGCCATCTGGTGGCAGCCCGGCCCGGCGGGCACCGTGATCGCCTTCGCGGCCCTCGGCGGAGCCCTGGCCGGGGTCTTCCCGGCCCTGATCACCCTGACCCCGGGACGCATCGGGGAACGGCGAGCCCAGCACGTCATCGCCTGGCAGGTGGGCGCCGCCGCGGCCGGCGGCGCCGGAGTCTCCGCCCTGATCGGCCTGCTCATCGGCGCCACCAGCCTGGCCGTCCTCGGCCCGGCACTGACCACTCTCGCGGTGCTGGTCGTCGCCTCCGAGCTGATCCTGGCCCGCCTCGCCCCGGCCCCCGATCCCGACCCCGGGCGCAGCCCCGGTCCGGGTCCCGGCCACCCAGCCCGTAGGCCGTCTGCCGCGTTACACCGGGTAACGGGTCGGCTCGGTCACGTACTGTCGCCCCGACGGCGCGGTCCACCGGACGTATCCGCCCGGCAGCTGCTCGGCGTTCCACCGCGGGTCTTGCTTCATCCGGTGGTCGGACCGGCACTTCGGCCCGCCATTACACAAACAGGTTCGACCATCGGTCTCATACGGAACGTTATGCTCGAAATCACATCTGACCGCTGGCCGCCGGCAGCCCGGCCCGGTACACGTCGCGTTCCGGACCTCGGCTAGGTGCCGCAGCATGACCCCGGGATCATGGCCCCGGGCCTGCCACCGGTGATCGCAGTCCCCGGCGGGGAGCGGCCCGATCTTGATGACCAGGTCCTGCTGCCCGGTGGCGAACCGCCAGGTGCCGTACCCGCCGGGCGGGCCGGGCTGATCGGTGGGAGTGAAGGTGAACCCGGGACTGCCGGGCGGATCATGCCCGCCGGGTTTTCGGCGTTTCACGGGCCGGGCGCAGCCGTGCCCGACCGCGTGCCCCTCCTTGTCGGTAACCGTCACGCACCAGGTCGACCGGGGATTGCGGGCCGCGGCAGCAGCCAGGTCCCGGGCCAGGTCCGGGTCGACCGGCCCGATCCCGCCCAGCTCACCGGGCCGGTCCGCGCGTCCGGTGAGGGTGGCCTCGGGGATGGTCAAGGTGACCTGGCCGGCGAACCCGGGCGGGATCATCCCGGCCAGCGGCCCGCCCGGACCCGGAGCCCGGGGCTGGGCAGGGTCCTGGGGCCGGGCTGGGTCCTGGGGTTGGCGGGTGCCGTCCGTGCGGCTGCCGAGGGGCCGGGAGTCCATGCCGAGCAAGATGTCCAGGTATGCACGGGCCCGCAGCGCATCCATGCCGCCCTCGACCCCGGCCTTGCGGAGCTCCCTGGCCCACGCGGTGACCCGCTGGTCGGCGGCCAGCACCTGCGCGGGCGGCAGTTCCCGGCCGGCCAGCCCCGCGTTCCCGCTCGCCTCGGCCCACCGCTCCACCCGGGTCTTGTCCGCCTCATGCTCCCGCCGCTTCTTCGCCTTGCCCGGCGCCACCTCCATCACCGCGCGGGCGATCGCGGCGCGCAGCCCCGGCGGGGTCAGCTCCCCGGCCCGGCCCAGCACCATCGCCTCGGCGACCCGGGCCTCGGCCGGGTCCAGCACCGCCGTCGCTCCGGCGATGATCATCGCCTTGCGGCGGCTCAGGATCCCGGCCCGGAACGCCGCCTTGGTGCCGGGCAGGTTGATCTCCAGCTCTTGGGCCAGCGACACGATGTCCCCGGCCGCCGTCCGGGTCTCACCCAGCGCGGCGGCCAGCTCCTGCGCGGCGAACTCATCCGATGCCCCGGGCATCCCCGCCGGGCCCTGCGCTGCGGTGCCGGGCGCGGGACGGCGCCGGAGCAGCTCCGCCACCGCGGCGTGCTTACGGCTGCTCACGTAGGCCTCGACCCGGTCCCAGGCGCAGATGGCCCCGGTCAGCTCGTCATCGGACGCGCCCGGGTACCGGTCGTCCTCCCCGGCTGCCGCCTCGGCGAACTGCCCCAAGGTCAGGCACCCGGGCGCGGTATCCAGCGGCTTGCCCGACGCGAACCCCGACGCCCGGCTGGCGTACACCCCGGGGAAGCTCTCCGCGGACCCGGGCATCCCCGGACCCCGCCGGCCGGCCGCCGCGGCGGCGTCCGCCGCCATCGCCGCGGTCAGGCCCAGCCGCGCCGCGACCTCGGCCGCCCGCGCCTGATCCGCGCTGATCCGCTCCGCCTCAGCGGCCAGCTCCCCGGGATCGACATCCGGCGGCGGCGCGTCCTCAGGGTCCTGGTCCGGGTCGCCGGGATCTTCGTCCGCGGCCCGCAGGGCCAGGTACGCCGGGTCGTCCATCCACTCCGGCCAGGACGGTACCCGCGACGGGTCGCCTTCCCGTCCGGGGTCTGGGGGAGCCGGTTCCTGAGGCATGTACCACGGTCCGTTCGAATGAATGATCTTGTACGAACACAGTAACGAAAAAACTC